>ERZ1032895.298-NODE-298-length-9635-cov-4.163152_pt1 | contig 9635 bp, 8 predicted proteins | sample MGYA00516687_ERZ1032895 | MGnify/ENA primary metagenome ERZ1032895 (study PRJEB33719, sample SAMN04261600) | wastewater metagenome | biome: rural village; feature: latrine urine exit; material: soil | place: El Salvador | collected 2013-01-14 ... | reverse complement strand
CAGCGGATACGACCCCGCCGTGGAGGTGGCGGTCTCCCCCGGATTCGCGGGTGCTGGTGCAGTGGAGCAGGCCCCCAGCAACAGGAGCCCGATGGGTACAAGTGGAAGCAAGCGTGAGCGCACAGCGTCTCCAATGCGACGAAAAGATGATGAGGATCTGACTCGTCCATAACCAGACGGTGCGGGGGCACCAAGTCCGGCGCCCACTGGGTGTGAGTCTACGACGCCCAACAAGCAGGTGGCGACTCTCAGATGTTGCGCGGGTTGCTAGGCGGCGAGATTGGCCCGCACGGCGGGCGCGATCTCCTGGGCCAGGATCTCGGCGGTGCGCGGGTCATCGCCGCCGATTAGGAAGCCGCTTAGGCCATAGGTGGCGGAAGCCTCGGTCAACTGGTCGATCCATTGCTCGACGGGGCCTTGCAGGAACCCGCCGGAGGTGGGAGTGATCGCCACGTTCATGATGTTCAGGAGGCGTCGCACCGCCTGCGGGGTGCGGCCCGCGGCAACGGCGGCGTCGTCGATGCGGCGGTTCATGTCCGTCAGCGTCGAAAGTCCCTCGGGGCGGTACTCGAGTGAGGGGAGCCAGCCGTCCCCAAGCTCTCCGGTCAACGCCAGCATGCGGGGACCATAAGCACCGATCCAGATGCCGATGTCGTGGGCTGGCTTGGGTCCGCGTTTGGCGCCGGCGATTGAGTAGTAGTCGCCTTCGACGCGTACGCCGCCCCGCTCAGTGGTGTCCCACAGCTGCCGGATGATGGGGATGGCCTCCCTGAGCTGCGCGACAGATTCGCCCGGTGTGCGGCGGGTGCCGCCCATGGCTGCGATGGCGTCCCAGAACCCGCCGGCGCCCAGGCCGAGTTCGAACCGGCCCTTTGTTAGCAGGTCCAGGCCGGCGGCGGAGCGCGCCAGCACGCTCGGGCTGCGCAGCGGCAGGTTGATGACGTTGCTGGCGATCCGGATCTGGTTGGTCCGAGCACCAATGAAGCTCATCAGCGTCCACGTGTCTATGAGGGCCGGCTGGTAGGGATGGTCCTGGAATGTGATCAGGTCCAGGCCCGCCCGGTCCGAGCGTTCAGCGAGCTCCACGACGGCGTCGATGTTGGTGCTGGAGGGGGTTGCGAATAGGCCGAAGAGTAGATCGTGGCCGTAGCCGGGCATGGTTGTCTCGCTTTCCTCGGGCGCGGGCCCGGTGGTGTGGATGTGAACGGATCGGGTGTATTCGGCCTCGATGGAGACTTCGATGCGGTCGGAGACCAGCGAGAAGCCGCCTGGCATGACGGCCGGGAAGTTGACGCCAAACGAACGGCGGTCCAGCGTCCCGGTTGCTGTGAAGCCGACCCTGTCTAGGCCATCGGGTCCGTGGATGGTGCCTATCAGGTTGGCGGTGAGGCTGATGGGGCGGGTGGTGCCACGGATGGTCAGCTCGCCGTCGAGGATGAACTGCTCCCCGCTCCTGTCCCGGGCTGCGGTCGAGGCGAAGTGGATCGTGGGGTGGTTCTCGACGTCAAGGAAGTCTGCCGAGCGGACGTGGGCATTGCGCCTGCGGTTACGGGTCTCGATCTGAATGGCATCAAGCGTCGCCGTGACTGAGGCCCCTTCGATATCGCCACCGCCGAGCTGGAGCGTGGACGCGGTGATCGGGATGGTGCCGGATACGTTACCGACGCCCAGGTGCCGGGCCGTGAAGAACGCAACGGAGTGGATCGGGTCCAGCTTCCAGTCACCGACGAGCTGCGGTACCGGCGCGGGGGTTGGTGCCATAGCCACACAACTCACTTTCCTGAGCGAAGCGACCCTCGGGTCGAGATTCACCACCTATGTGACTATGGCAACAGTGCACGGGCGGTGGATATTCCCTAGGCAGCAACTGATGGGACTGCCTTGCCCGGGGCTGACCGAGGATTCAGACAGACTCATCAAGCCACACGGGCTGCGCAACCGCCTTTGGGACATCGACCCGGACGAACGTGGTCAGATCAACATGGGTGATCGTGGGCACCGTGAGGTGTTCGAAGGATTTCCCTCGCATGCCGCCGGGAGTTAACCAACCGTTCACCCCGCCGGGGCACTGTGGGGTGGTGACTGAAACCAGTTCCGCCCGGTGCGGCTCCCGCCGTTGCCCTCGCGGTCAGGCAGATCGTGCAGGCCGGGGGGCAGCGGCCTCCCTACCCTTGCCGTTGAGCTTAGTGATTGTCGCGGCACTTATGCTGTCGAGCTGTGCAGTCAATGAGAGGATCCCCCCAGAGACCAACACGACCACATCTTCTGGGCATTCGCGGCTGAGCGGGACCTTGACTGGGATCGGCGCCTCTTCCCAGGATGTGGCGCAGCAGACCTGGATTGCCGGTTTCCAGGGTGCCCAGCCCGGGGTGACGATCAACTACTCCCCGGAAGGATCCGGTGCGGGCCGGGAGTCCTTCCTCGCCGGTGGTGCGGACTTCGCTGGCTCGGATCGACCATTGCGCGTAGCGGAGATGGCGACAGGAGCGTTCGGTCGTTGTGTTCCTGGCACCACGCCATTCAATCTGCCCGTGTACATCTCTCCGATCGCTGTGGTCTTCAACGTGGAGGGCATAGATGTCCTGGATCTGACGCCCGAAACGCTTGCCGGTGTCTTCGCCGGCCGGATCACGAGCTGGGACGACGCAGCCATCAGGGCCACGAATCCCGATGTGGATCTCCCCCATCTGCCGATCACCGCGGTGCATCGTGCTGACCGGTCGGGTACCACCGGAAACTTCACAGAGTTTCTGCACGCCGCCGCCGGCGACGAATGGCCCGCCGAGCCTTCGGACACATGGCCCTTCACGCACGGGGAGGCCACAACCCAGACGCAGGGCGTGGTGGCGGCGGTGAGCTCCGGGGTGGGGACCATCGGCTATCTGGATGCCTCCCAGGCAACACGTCTGGCCACGGTGAGGATCGGGTCCGGCGGCAGTTTTCATCCACCCACGGCAGCGGCTGCCGCCTCCCTCGTCGAACACTCCCCGACTGAGCCGGGGCGCGCCAGCGGGGACGTGGCCATAGCACTCGACCACAGTGTGGAGGGCTACCCCGTGGTGCTCGTCAGCTACCTGATCGTCTGTTCCGAGTACGCCGACAGTGGCGTCGCCTCACTGGTGAGGAGCTTCGCTGAGTTCGTCATCTCCGGGGAGGGCCAGCTCTCGGCGCAGGAGCGCGCAGGGTCGGCACCCATGACACCAGCCCTGCGGCAGCGGGTGCTGGAGGCGATAGCGACGGTGCGCTGAATGGCTGCCAATCGAAAGAACACCCAGCTCGAGGGTGCAATGAATCTGGGTCGCGGTCCAGGCCGCGTGATCGGCGAGACTATTTTCCGCTGGCTTGCCACCGGATCAGGCCTGGCCATCCTGGTGATCCTGGCCGCCGTCGCAACGTTCCTGACGGGACTGGCCATTCCGGCGTTGCTCTCGGATCCGGCTGATTTACAGTTCGGGCGCGACAGGGGTTTCTGGAGCTATGCGGCGCCGTTTGCCTTCGGAACGGTCTGGGCCGCAGCGCTCGCGATGCTGATGGCAGTACCGGCCTCGTTGGGGATCGCGCTCTACCTGACGCACTACGCGCCCCGTCGCCTCGCGGGGCTGTTCGGTTATGTGATCGATCTGCTTGCGGCCGTGCCGTCGGTGGTGTTCGGGCTTTGGGGCATAGCGGTGTTGGCTCCCGGTATGCGTCCAATATTCGTCTGGCTCGAGGAACACCTGGGGTGGATACCCCTGTTCGCCGGACCCGTATCAGGCACCGGCCGCACCATGCTGACAGCCGCCCTGGTCCTGGCCGTGATGGTTGTGCCCATCATCACCGCGCTCACCCGGGAGGTGTTCAACCAGACACCGCAACTCCATGAGGAGGCTTCCCTGGCGCTGGGCGCCACGAAGTGGGAGATGATCCAACAGGCCGTGCTGCCCTTCGGCAGGCCCGGCATCATCTCGGCCTGCATGCTGGGGTTGGGCAGGGCACTGGGTGAAACGATGGCGGTGGCCATGGTGCTGTCCGGTAGCTCCGCCATCACGTTGGAACTGTTGACCAGCCGGAATCCGAACACGATCGCCGCCAACATCGCGCAGTCCTTCCCCGAGTCCTACGGGATCGGCCGAAACGAACTCATCGCCACCGGCCTGCTCCTGTTCATCATCACCCTGGTGGTCAACATGATCGCGCGGGCGATCATCGACCGGCGTTCTGATTTCTCAGGGGCGCATTGATGCCGGTCAATCAGATCCCGACCGGTGTCGCCGCGGGTCGACTGACGTCGGGGCAGCTACCGGGCCACACCACCGCCGCTGCCCTGCTGGTGTCCGGTGTCGTCGCTGCGGGGGTGACGTCACTGACTTTCGGCTTCAACGTGGTGGCCGCAGTTGTCTTGGCTGCGGTGTTGTTCCTGGTGTCGATGTATGTGATGTCGCGCCTGGTGGAGGGGCGCAGGCGCGCTGCGGACAGGCTGGCCCGACACCTCGTGACGGGCCTGTTCCTGCTGGCGCTGGCGCCCCTGGCCTCGCTGCTGTGGGCGACGCTGAGCAGCGGGTCGCAACGCCTGGATGCCCAGTTCCTCACCTGGTCCATGCGAAACGTGCTCGGGCACGGCGGTGGCGCCGTCCATGCCGTGTGGGGCACGCTGATCGTCACGGGGCTCGCAACGCTGATCTCCGTGCCGGTTGGCCTGTTCGCCGCTATCTACCTGGTGGAATACGGCTCCGGGCGCAGGCTTGCTGCCGGCATCCGGTTCTTCGTCGACGTCATGACCGGAATCCCCTCCATCGTCGCGGGGTTGTTCGCCTACACAATGTTCAGCATGGTGCTGGGTGCGGGCCACAAGAGCGGTCTGTCGGGAGCCGTGGCGTTGTCCATCCTCATGATCCCGATCGTGGTGCGCTCCACCGAGGAGATGCTGCGCATCGTGCCCCACGATCTTCGTGAGGCCTCATATGCGCTCGGCGTGGCCAAGTGGCGAACCATCTGGCGGGTCGTGCTGCCTACCGCCATCCCTGGGATCATCACCGGAGTCGTGCTGGCGATCGCCCGTGTCATCGGGGAAACCGCTCCCCTGTTGGTCACCGCCTCGGTGACCGCGTCGATGAACCTCAACCCCCTGACGGGCCCAATGACCACGCTGCCCGTGTTCGTCTACAACCAGTACATGTACGCCTCCGGGGTCGACCTGGAGGCGTTCCATGCCCGGGCCTGGGCCGGGGCGCTGGTACTGGTCGTGATCGTGATGGCCCTGAACCTTGCAGGACGCGTCATCGCCTGGAAGTTCGCACCCCGACGGGAGCGCTGATCGGAGACCCATGTCCAAACGGATCGAACTACAGAACCTGAACCTCTACTACGGCACCTTCCACGCCGTCCAAGACGTCACGATGACCATCCAGCCACGCGCGGTCACGGCCTTCATCGGCTCCTCAGGCTGCGGTAAGTCGACGTTGCTGCGCTCAATCAACCGGATGCACGAGGTGACCCCTGGTGCCCACTGTACGGGCCGCATCCTCCTCGACGACCAGGACCTGTATGCCCCCGACGTCGACCCCGTGCGTGTGCGGCGGCACGTGGGGATGGTCTTCCAGCGGCCGAACCCGTTCCCGACGATGTCAATCAGGGAGAACGTCCTGGCGGGCGTGCGGCTGAACAACCGCCGCATCCGCGGGTCCGACGCCAACGCGATCGTCGAGCAGTCGCTGCGCGGAGCGAACCTCTGGCAGGAGGTCAAGGATCGCCTCGACCGCCCCGGCTCGAGCCTGTCTGGTGGCCAGCAGCAACGCCTGTGCATAGCGCGGGCGATCGCCGTCTCCCCCGACGTCCTGCTCATGGACGAGCCGTGCTCCGCACTGGATCCAATCTCCACCCTGGCCATCGAGGAACTGATCAGGACCCTCAAGGAGACCTACACCGTGGTGATTGTCACACACAACATGCAGCAGGCGGCCCGGGTGTCGGACCAGACCGCGTTCTTCAACCTCCAGGGGCATGACCGGCCGGGGGAACTGATCGAGTTCGGAGATACCGACAGGATCTTCCACAATCCGCAGAAGGAAGCCACCGAGGACTACATCACCGGGCGCTTCGGCTGAATGGCACCGGACGATCGAGGCGCAGGGGCCGCGGGGTCATCCCCGGTCGTCGAACTTGTAGCCCACACCACGCACTGTGCGGATCCGTCGGGGGTTGGATGGATCGGGTTCGATCTTGGCGCGCAGGCGCTTGACGTGTACGTCGAGGGTCTTGGTGTCGCCGACGTAGTCGCTGCCCCAGACCCGGTCGATGAGCTGCATGCGGGTGAGCACGCGCCCGGCGTTGCGCAGCAGCATCTCCAGCAGTTCGAACTCCTTGAGCGGCAACGCCACGGAATCCCCGTTGACCTCGACGACGTGCCGTTCGACGTCCATGCGCACCGGTCCGGCGGAGAGCGCGCTGGGGGCCAGATCCTCGGGCTCCGTGCGGCGCCGCAGCACCGCCTTGACCCGCGCCAGCAGCTCGCGGCTCGAGTAGGGCTTGGTGACGTAGTCGTCGGCGCCGATCTCGAGGCCGACGACCTTGTCGATCTCGCTGTCCTTGGCCGTGAGCATGATGATCGGCACGGTGGAGTGCTGCCTGATCTGCCGGCACACGTCGACACCCGACAGGCCCGGCAGCATGAGGTCGAGCAGCACGAGGTCGGGGTTGGTGCTGTTGAAGTCCTGCAGCGCGCTCAGACCGTCGGCGGCGAGCTCGACCTCGTACCCCTCCTTGCGGAGCAGGTAGGAGAGTGGGTCCGAGAACGACTCCTCGTCCTCCACGACGAGAATGCGGGTCATGTCGTCACCTTTCGATCGGGGATGTCGGGGATTTCGGGGTGCGCGGGATCGCGCGCGGGCAGCCGCATGGTGAAGGTCGAGCCCTCTCCCAGAACGCTCCACACCCTCACCTCTCCCCCGTGGTTGCTGCAGACGTGCTTGACGATGGCGAGCCCCAGCCCGGTGCCGCCGGTGGCACGGGAGCGGGCGCGGTCGATTCGGTAGAAGCGCTCGAACACCCGCTCCAGGTCTTCGGGAGCCATGCCCTGCCCCTGGTCGACGACCGACACCTCGACGACGCCCTGCCGCCGGCGGGCCGTCACCGAGACGCGCGTGTGCTCGGGTGAATAGTTGATGGCGTTGCTGAGCAGGTTGCCGACCGCCATCACGAGCATGCGGTGGTCGCCCAGCACCACGGCGTTCTCGTCGAGGTCGGAGGCGATCACGGTGTCACGGGATTCGGAGAGCGTCTGCACGCTGTCGACGGCCTCGCGCACGATGTCGGCCATCGACACGGGCTCGGGGTCAGTGAGACGTTCGTTGGCCTGCAGCCGCGACAGGTCGACGATGTCCTGCACGAGCCTCGTCAGGCGGTTGCTCTCGATGAGGATGCGGCGGGCGAACCGCCCGACGATCTCGGGATCGTCGCTCGCGTCGAGCACGGCCTCGGCGAGTAGGGAGATACCGCCCACCGGTGTCTTGAGTTCGTGGCTGACGTTGGCGACGAAATCGCGACGCACGTCCTCCACCCGCTGTGCCCGCGTCTGGTCCTCGACGAACAGGGCGACGTAGCCCCGGTCGAGCGAGGCGGCCTGCACCGCGACCGACACGGTCGCGTCGTCGAACCGGTCACGCGTGAGGGTGAATTCGGCCTCGTGGGTCACGCCGTCGCGGCGGGTCCGGCGCACGATGCGCCGGAGTTGCTCGTGCACGAGGTCATCCTGGCGCAGCAGCCCCATCAGTGCCACAGGGGGGCTCGACCGCACCACCAGGTCGTCGGGATCGACGATCATCACGCAGGAGCGGAACGAGCTGATCAGGTTGTCCAGCATGTCCGCCGACCAGTCGGATTGCTCCTCGGTCGCATCGGAGTCCTCCTTCGGCAGGTCCGCCACGCGCCCCCGCTGCCACGCCGCTCCCAGCAGAAACGCGCCGATGCCGACCGTCGCGCCGACCAGCGCGACCGCGAGCAGCAATTGGGCGAGGTCCACGCCGTCAGCCTACGCAGGCATTGTCCTCCAAAGGTCGCGCCGCCGCGTCTGACCAGTGGCGTCGCGGGTAAAGTTCACCGAGATGAATCGGGCCGTTCACCCGCGGCCGGTTTCGCACGACATGCTTGGGAGGGGGCGGCGCACGGCGGCCGCCTACCCGCCACCGACGATCCGACAGGATGGGCAATGCGCGACGCATTCCACGAAGGGCTCGACACGATCACCGACGACCTGGTCGAGATGACGCGACTGGCGTCCTCCGCCATGACGCGAGCCACCACCGCCCTGCTCGACGCCGACCTCGCGCTGACCGAGAGCGTCATCGAGGCGGATGTCCGCCTCGATGCACTGGAGAAGAAGATCAACCTCGACGGCGTCGACATGCTCGCCCGCCAGCAGCCGGTGGCCACCGACCTGCGCATCGTCGTCACGGCCCTGCGCATGGCCGCCAGCATCGAGCGCATGGGCGACCTCGCCGTTCACGTGGCCAAGGTGGCCCGCCTGCGTCACCCCGAGTGCGCGGTGCCCGCCGAGGCGCGCCCGACCATCATCGAGATGGGCCAGATCGCCAACCGCCTCATCGCCCAGGTCGGCTCGATCATCGCCGCCAAGGACCTCGAGCGCATCGCCGAGCTCGACCTTACCGACGACCGCCTCGATGAGTTGCACGTGCAGGGCGTGCAGCCCGCGGTCGAGCCGGCTGCGGTTGGTGGCCGGGAGATCCCGGGCGGAGGAGTCCACCAACATCTCCTGGGCGTGGAAGTGCGCGGCGAAGGCGTCGTCCCGCAGCCGGGCCAGGACCTTCGCGTCGGTGGTGAGCGGGTTGGCCGCCACCAGGGCGTCCACCGCGTCCGTCACCGCATCCATCGCCTGGCGCAGGGGCAACTGTCGCTGGGGCAGCTGGAACAGCAGACACACCGTGGACGACACCACCATCCCGGCGATCACCAGCAGCACGTACGGCAACCCGTTGACGGTCAGCGCCTCCGACCAGGTGGCGAAACCGGCACCGGCGATGAGCAGCATCGGCCCGGGCGGGTCACCGATGACGGCGTGATACCAGAAGGTGACGACCAGCCCGACGACCCCGAGCACGAGCACGCTCAGCAGGCCGCTGCCGGCCACGGCCACACCCGCGCTGACCGCGGCCAGGTAGACCACCGCGAGCTGCCCCAGGATCTTGGCGCGGCTCCACACCGGGCGGTCCCACCCGGTGAAGGCGATGAAGGCGCCGCTGACCCCCACCAGACTCGCCTGCGCCCCGAACGCCAGATACAGGACCCCCATCGTGGTGGCGGCCGCGACCGTCGCCTCAGCCCCCCGCAACCGGGTGTTCCGAGCCGGCTGCAGCTCGACGAATCGGGCCAGCTGGTGGCTGATCGTCGAGGTCAGAGGCACAGCCGCACTCTAGTGTCGACCCCACGACCGGTGGGCGGACACCGGCCCTGGCACCATGGCCGGGTGCCGTCCTGCGACCCGCCGCACCAGCCGGCCCTGACATGGGTGCTGGCGGCAGCGGTGACGCTCAACCTGGTGGCCCTCTTCATGCCCGCCTCCGGTGGGGTCGCCCTCCTGCCCGGCTCGGACAAGCTGGTCCACGTGCTGCTGTTCGCCGCGGTGGCCTGGCCGGCGGTGTGGC
>ERZ1032895.297-NODE-297-length-9663-cov-6.225749_pt1 | contig 9663 bp, 10 predicted proteins | sample MGYA00516687_ERZ1032895 | MGnify/ENA primary metagenome ERZ1032895 (study PRJEB33719, sample SAMN04261600) | wastewater metagenome | biome: rural village; feature: latrine urine exit; material: soil | place: El Salvador | collected 2013-01-14 ... | reverse complement strand
CCCGGATTTGAACACGACCCCGAATTTACTGGCCGCCCCGATCCCGGAGACCACGGTCACCGGCACCGAAATCGCCAGTGCACAGGGCGAGGCTGCGACTAGGACCACCAGTGCGCGTTCGATCCAGACGCTGGGATCACCCAATAGGGCACCGATCACGGCGACCAGCAGCGCCAGGATGAGCACGCCCGGGACCAGGGGCCGGGCCAGGCGGTCGGCGATGCGGGCGCGTTGGCCTTTGTCATGTTGGGCCTGTTCGACCAGTTCCACTACCGTCGTTAGCGAGTTGTCGGTCCCGGCGGCCGTGGTTTCGATGTCCAGGGTCCCGGAGGTGTTGATCGACCCGGCCAGGACGTCGTCGCCAGGGGCCACCGCGACAGGGATGGATTCTCCGGTGATGGCTGACACGTCGAGGCTGCTGGACCCAGACCGGACGATGCCGTCGGTGGCCAGTCGTTCACCGGCGGCCAGGCGCAGGCGTTGACCGGGGACCAGTGTTTCCACGGGCATCGTGTGGGTGGTGTCGTTAACCACGACGGTGGCCGTGGTCGGGATGAGCGCTAGTAAGGACCGTAACCCCGAGCGGGCCTTGTCCATGGCCCGGTCTTCTAAGGCTTCGACAATGGAGTACAAAAAGGCTAAGGCGGCGGCTTCTTCAATGAACCCCAGCACCACCGCGCCGGTGGCACTGATGGTCATCAACAGTCCGATGCCGAGCCGTCCGGAGCGGAACAGCCCCCGCAGGGCTCCGGGTACAAACTGGGAGGCTCCGAACAGCAGGGAGGCCCAGAATAAGATTAAGGCTGCTAGGTCTAGTCCGTGACCGAACCATTCCAAGCCCAGCCCGACCAGCAGGGTGACCCCGGAGGTTGCGGGGATCAGGATGGCAGGATCGCCCCACCAGGGGGTGTGTTCTTCGGGTTCTAGGTGCGGGGTTGGTGCCGCACAGCCACATGCGTCTGCCATTACTGTGCACCCCCAGCGGTGTCGCAGCAGCCTTCGACCGGACAGGCCGGATCGAGGCAGGCTTGGTTTTCATCCACAGCCAGGGTGGTTTCCACCAGTGCGCTGAGGGCTTGGGCCAGGTGGGCGTCGGCGATCGCATAGCGGGTGCGTCGGCCTTCGGGTTCGGCGACGACAATCCCACAATCGCGTAGGCAGGCCAGGTGGTTGGAGACGTTCGTGCGGGTCAGGCCCAAGTCTTCGGCGAGTCGAGCCGGGTAGCCGGGCTCATCGAGCAGGGATAAGAGAATTCGGGACCGGGTGGGATCGGCCATCGCTCGACCCAACCGGTTCATGACATCAAGACGAGAAGCAATGGTCAGCATGCACTGACCATACGCTGTGTGCTGACCTGTTGGCAAGGTGCCGCTGCATGCGCCAGGATCGCCGCGGTGGCGCCCTGGTCTTCGTTGGGGCCTTGTGGGAATTTTTGCCACGGTGGTCAGCCCGTTGTTAGGTCAGAGTACAGGAGGTGAATTCGGGACGGTAGGCCCCAGGGGCGTTCTCAAGAGGCTATTTGACTGTTCTGGTGACACCAATAGCCTGTGCTGGCGGTAGATCTTCAAGGAGGTTCCTGCTGCCGCATGTGCCTATAGCCCGAAAGCGCCACCGCTGATGAGGATGACCAGGCCCAGTCCAATGAGCACTGCTGGGAAAAGAATGTGCTCCCAACGTTCTAGGGCCTCGGCGATAGGTTTTCTGGAGGTGATCCATTTGGCCAGAAACACCAGGACGGCCACCAGTAGTAAAAAGACGATGCAGTAAGCAAGGACTGCACTCCAGCTGACGCTGACAAAGACGGGGACATAGACGCCCAGGTTATCGCCACCGTTTGCGAACGTCACGGCTGCCACGGTCCACACCGAGACTTGCTTGCCTTCCACTTGTGCTGCGTCGTCATCGTCTTCGCCGCGATTTTGCCACGCCTGCCATGCCGCCCACAACCCGATCCCCAAGGGGAACAGACCAAAATAGGGCAACACTGCCTCCGGTAACAGGATCTGAGCTCCCAAAGCCGCCACCACTGCCGCGCTCAGAATGCCGAGAAAGCCGACATATTGCCCCAGCAGGATGCGACGGGTGGTTCCTGGTCGCCCTTGTCCTTGGCCGAAGAATAGCGACAGAATAATGATGTCGTCGATGTTGGTGGCAATAAAGAGCCCGATGGCTTGCAGGATAGAGGAAAGTATCACGCGTCAACCTCCTCAGTCTGACTGCGGCCACGTAGGTGGCTCGATACGTTTGTTCGGGTCAGCCCTATGTGCTCGGCCAGCCCGGCCGGATAGCCGGGCGCATCGAGCAGGGATAAGAGAATTCGGGACCGGGTGGGATCGGCCATCGCCCGACCCCACCGGTTCATGACATCAAGATGAGAAGCAATGGTCAGCATGCACTGACCATACACTGAGTGCTGACCTATCCCCCAAAGGCCGCTGGTCCGTAGCGCAGGGTGCGGGGCGGTTAGGAGCTGGTGAGCACCGGGAAGAACACGACCACGACTGATGCGGCGACGGCGACATAGGTGATGGCCACCAGGGTCCCGGCCCAGGTGGCGGCAAACCGGACCAGCCTCGACGGTGCCGGGAGGATGCCATGGATCAGGTTGCGTATCGTGAGCAGCACAAACATGGGGATCATGGCCGCCCAGACGATCATGCAGTACAAGCACAGGATGTAGATCGAAAACAATGCCTGGGACCACAGCCAGATCACAAACACCGTGCCGGCCGTCACCCCGGCCTGGAGCCCAAGCCAGTACCAGCGCCCGGCCCGGGCGCCAGAGAGCTGCAGCATGGCGGTGGCGATCACCACCGCAAACGCCACGATCCCGATGAACGGGTTGGGAAAGCCGAACAGTTCTGACTGCCAGGTGCCCATCACCCGCCCGCACGACACCCAGGGATTGACATCACAGCTGGTGACATGCTCTGGGTTGCGATACAGCGCGAGTCGTTCGGAGACCAAGATGACCGAGGCCACCCAACCCACTACGCCGGTAATCAACAGGATCCAGGCGAAGGGCCGGTGCCGGGCCCACCTGGGCATTGACGAGCCAGGGTGCTCGACGTCGGTGGGACGATGAGCTGGGGTCGCGGTGGGGGTGGTTGGTGGGGTGTTCATGGTTTAGTTGGCCACCGCCGCGTCGAGTTCGGCGCGGAACTGCTCGACGGTATCTAGGGTCAGTGGTCGCCCGTCCAAGAAAAAGGTTGGCGTGCCCTGGACGCCCAGGGTGATGCCCTCGGCGACGTCGGCCTCAACGCGCGCGGTGGTCGCCGGGTCGGCGACTGCCGCGTCATAGGCGGCCAGATCTAAGCCCAGGTCTTGGGCGTAGTCGCGAAAGACCGGGCTTTGGTCCTGGGCGGCGTGGCTCCATTGCTCTTGGGTTTCAAACATTTTTTGATACATGGCCTCATAGGCGTCTTGTTGTGCGGCCGCTTCCACCGCCACGGCTGCGGTCATCGAGTTGGGGTGACCTGGCAGTGGGAAATACCGGTGCACAAAGGTCACCGTGTCGGTGTAGTCGGCCCGCAGCTCTTCGACCACCGGGTAGGCAGCAGCGCACCCTTCGCACTCAAAATCTAAAAACTCCACTAACACGGCTTGTTCATTGGGCGCTTGGGACAATACCCGGCTGTCCGGGCGGACCACCTGCGGGGCTTCTGGCGGGCCGGTTTGGGAGGTGGGTTCTGTAGTGGACTGTGCTTTAACGGCCAGCAGAGCTATGACGCCGGCCAGCACCACGGCAAGCAGACTCATCCAGACGATGACTTTGGCCTTGTTCGAGGTGGTGCCCGAGGTTGGGGGTGGGGTGTCCGGGCGGGGAGGGGTGCTCATGGACGAGCCTCCGTTTCGGTTTGGTGACAAACGTGGTGCCTGTGACAAGGTGGTGAGTGCAGCGATCCTGGATTGGCCTTGGGGTCATGTGCAGGTGCAGCCCTGGGCAGAACAACAGTCCGGATCGATAGTCAGGGTCAACTCCAGCAGGTCCCCCAACGCAGTGGTCAGACGGGCATCGGCCAGATCGTACCAGATGTTGCGACCCTCGGCGGTCGTGGTCACGAGCCCGCACCCGCGCAGGCACCGCAGCTGATTCGACATGACCTGCTTGGAGACCCCCAGGTGTGCGGCCAACTCGGAGGGCCGGGCCCGACCGGCACGCAACCTCAACAAAATGCGGGTGCGGGTCTCATCCGATAGGGCATGGCCCAGCCGGGACACGGCTGCGGTGTGGGTGAGCGAGGTCGTGGTCATCTTGATAGATACTACAGCCTTTCATGTACCATTGCTGAGGGCTTGACACCGATCCGGTCGCCCCGGGTGATGTCTGGTGGTGTTGCAGGCCATTGGCATCTGGCCATGATCCGCTGGGTGCGTCCATCCGTGATCTCAGAAGGTGACCGTGACTTCCCTCCCACCGAACCAGCCGCAGCCCACGCGCCGCCACGTCCTGACCGGAGCGTTGGCGACGTTATCTTTGCCACTACTGGCCGCGTGCAGCTCAAATGATGCCTTAGCCGACCAGGCCGGCAACGCCGGCAATAAAAACTACATCGCCGGCGACGGCTCCGTGATGGAGATCGCCGCTGACCAACGCGGCGAACCGGTGAAGTTTACCTCCACCCTCTTTGACGGCACGTCCGTGGATACCGCCGACTGGCAGGGCGCACCGGTATTGCTGAACTTTTGGTACGCGGCGTGTGCCCCGTGTCGGGTGGAGGCCCCCGACTTAGCAGCCCTGCATGAAGAATTCGGCGACGATATCGCCTTTTTTGGGGTCAATGTCCGCGACAACCCGCCCACAGCTCAAGCCTTTGAACGCAACTTTGGCATCGAGTACCCCTCCATGGAAGAACAATCCGGAAACGTGTTACTGGCCATGGGCGACTATGTCTCCCCACAGGCTGTACCGACCACGTTGGTCCTGGATCGACACACCAGAGTCGCAGCCCGCATCCTGGGGATCGCAGAACACTCCACCTTGCGATCCTTGCTGACCACCGCGCTGACCGAGGACCTATCGTGACGAACGTGCTGACGGCTAGCAATAACGTCTTTGCCGAAATCGCTCTGGACGGCTCCCTATTACTAGCCGTGCCCGTGGCCATCCTGGCGGGCCTGGTGTCGTTTTTATCCCCGTGCGTGCTGCCCCTCGTGCCTGGGTATCTGGGCTATGTCACCGGGCTGACCGGAGTGAATCTGCACGACCAACAACGCGGCCGGATGTTTGCCGGCATGAGCCTGTTCGTTTTAGGCTTCACCCTCGTGTTTGTGGTATTGGGTTTGGTGTTTTCCTCGGTGTTTGTCTGGCTGCAACGCGACGGGCAATGGCTCACCCAAGTGCTCGGCGGGGTGGTGATCTTGATGGGGGTGGCGTTTATGGGCGGCCTGTCCTGGTTTCAACGCGACCGCAAAATCAACTACCGACCCCGCGCCGGACTGCTCGGGGCCCCACTGCTGGGCGTGATCTTTGGACTGGGCTGGGCTCCGTGTATTGGCCCAACGATCTCGGCGGTGTTAATGCTGTCCACCGCGGGCTCCCCCGACCCGCTGCGTGGCGGGTTGCTGGCCTTTGTCTACTGTCTGGGCTTGGGCGTGCCCTTTATCCTCATCGCTTTAGGCTTCAACAAGCTCACCGGCACCCTGGCGTTTTTCCGCCGTCACCAACACACCATGACCCGCCTGGGCGGGGGACTGCTCATCGGGCTGGGCATCTTGATGGTCTCCGGGATCTGGAGCACCTGGGTCATCGAACTCCAGACCTGGTTTGCCAACGAAGTCCGACTCCCCATCTAAGCGCATATCGCCGGGGCGCTTAGGGCTGGGGTAATCACCAGCATGTTGCATAAAGCGTTCAACCATGGTTTCCCGATGAGCAGTCATACAATTTTCTGGATCGTAAGCACTTCGTCCTGCGCCTGTCTCCTCCTATGCTAGAAAGACGCCGACGAAGCGTCTTCACCGTTATGTTGGGTTACCATGGCTATATGACGGTGCACGACGACAATGCTCTCGATGATTTTGCCACAGCAGCCTATGCGCACTTGTTCCAGGCCCTGGCTGATCCGACGCGACTTGCCATTGTGCAGCATTTAGCCTCAGGAGAACATCGCGTCCGCGATTTGGTAGATCATATGGGGCTAGCGCAGTCGACCGTCAGTAAGCATCTGCGCTTCTTATTAGAATGTGAGCTCATCAATCCGCGGCCTGACGGGCGAGCTACCTGGTATGCCCTAGCAGAGCCAGCGTTGTTGAAGATTTTGATTGCGGCGGCTGAAAAGATGTTAGAAGTCACCGGTAAAAGTGTCCAACTCTGTGTGCATCTGCGGCTCGGCGACGCAGAGACGTCAGCAGAGTAGCGCGAGACCACAGCAGATAACCAGGGCTGGTGCGTAGAAGCCTAGGGAAGTCTCCGTCGTTCAGTAGAGCCTCCACTATTGGTATTCACGATGTCTTGACTATCACAGTGGCCCATCTGGATCTCAGGTTCCACACTGCTTTCTACGACGTACTTGACGCATCAATCATTACCATGCTGGTTGTTGCAGAGACACCGGGCCCTGTAAGGATATGTCGTATCCCCTGGTACTTGCGCTTCTTTATGTGCTCTGAAAATGTCGTTGGGCAAGGGGTCGAGCCAGGCTTTCGTTGATATAATCGCTAAGCGGTGATAATATACCCATATAGCGATGATATGTTCGTTTGATCATCATTGTGGCATTGTGCATGACGACGAGGAGAGACAGAAGTATGGGTGCTGGACACGATCATGGGCCGAGCGCGGAAGATGTGGCAAAGGCACCTGATGTAAGAAACAGGTTAGCTATTGCCTTTTCGCTGATTTTCAGCATCGTGGTGGCTCAAGGGATTGGCGCCTGGTTGTCGGGCAGTCTTGCTCTGTTGACAGATATGGTGCACTCGTTGACCGACTCCATGGGGCTGTTGGTCGCGCTGGTGGCTGCGATCCTCATGCTCCGTCAGCCCAACGACAAACGAACATGGGGTTATCGACGCATTGAGGTGATTGCTGCCTTGATCCAAGCCCTGTTGTTGTTCGGTGTCGGCATCTACGCGCTCATCGAAGGTGTTGACCGTTGGCAGAACCCGCCTGAGGTGGACGGTCAGCAGGTCTTGATTTTTGGGCTCATCGGCTTGACGCTCAACGTTGCCGCGATGCTTGTGTTGGCCAGCCGCCGTGGCGCAAATTTCAATATGAAAGCCGCATTCCTTGAAGTGACCATGGACGCGCTGACCACCTTGGCTGTCATTGCATCAGCAATCATTATGATGACCACCGGCTACCAACGAGCCGATACTCTTGCGGCCTTTGTCATCGCCGTACTGATCTTGCCCCGGGCTGCCCTGCTGGTGCGGGACACCGTGAAAGTGCTCATGGAGTTTACCCCCGAGGGGCTGGATCTGGAGAAGGTCCGAGAGCATATCCTTGAACAACCTCATGTGCTTGACGTGCATGATCTCCATGCCTCCACGGTGGCCACGGGATTGCCCACACTGTCCGCTCATGTGGTGATTGAAGATCGATGCTTCGAAAGCGGCCACGCACCAGAAATTCTCGCGACATTGCAAGAATGCGTCGCCGAGCATTTTGACGTGACTATCCACCACGCGACGTTCCAGCTAGAGACCCAGCGACATCACGCGCAGGAGCCTGACGGCGCATTTCACCCGTAATGCACTTCCCGTAGCGCGAGCCCTCAAACTCTCTGGCGGGCTGCATCATCGTTGAAATCAACCGGGGTTGTTCCGGTGGCGCATTGACTCAGCAATGGCGCTTAGGTGTAATTCCTCGGGAATTTGTGAATACTCGCGGTAGGAGCTGCCGAACGGTTTTCAAGACTCTCCAGCGACGGCGCCTAAATGGGCCACACGGTATCGTGCAGGGGTGTCGCTGTCAGATCGATCCTCGTGGCCGCATCGGTCACTCAACCGCCTGCCAGTCCAACAGGAACGGCGAATCCTTGCCCTGCGCTTTACTTAGCGATGGGGAGCACATCGGACCAGTTATCACCTAGGCATTGCCCGATCACCGGTGGGCCGGTCCTGTCTCGGTATCGGATGCCACGCCTGGCATGGCTGGATCAAGCCACCGGTCTACCCATCCGCAGACCCAAGCCCATCCGATATGAAAAGTCCGCCCCAGGGCAACTGGTGCATGGGGATATCAAAAAACTCGGACGCATCCCTGATGGTGTCGGGCACCATAAACTCGGCGTGGCTGGCAGAAAAATAATGGCTATGACAACAAAGGTGAGGCTACGCATTTTTGCATCACGCCGTGGATGACTACTCACGATTGGCCTACTCCGAGATCCTGGCCGATGAACGCCAAGAAGCCGCAGCAGGATTCTGGCAACGAGCCCAAACATGCTTCGCTGACACCGGGATCACGGTCACTGCGGTGATGACCGATAACGGCTCCTGCTACCGATCACGCCTGTTTAAAGCCACCCTCGGTCAGCACCTCAAGCATCGGTTCACCCGGCCCTACCGACCCCAAACCAACAGCAAAGTCGAACGCTTCAACCGCACCCTAACCCAAGAATGGGCCGACGCTGACACGTATTACAGCGACGAAGCCCGAGCAGCCACCTACAAGACGTGCTACACGACTATAATCATCACCGACCCCACATCTGCCTCGGCGGCCTCACCCCAGCCCAACGAGTTCACAACCTCACGGGGAATTACACTGAGGCGCTGCCCTGTGTAGCGGACGATTCGCCAACACTCGTGCGTTTTGACGTCCTGTCGTGGGCTGCTCGTGGGGGCCGGCCCAGGATCAGGGCTATGCCCACCAGGGCGATTGGGGTGAACCCGGTGAGCAGCACCGCAATCCCGGCCAGTTGCTGATCTAGTGCAAGGGATGGCCCCCAGGTGCGTTCCATGCCACCGAACCAGTCGGGTTGTACGACTGGCAGCATGCCAGAAACCAACACGACCGCCCAGAGCAAGAAGAGCCCAGCTAACATCGCAGCACCCGTGATCCGCGTCGTGCGGTGTGCAAACCGACGGGCTCCAGGGTCCAACAGCCCGTGCATCACCCAACACCCCACCACCAGGAAATACAGGTTCGTCAGCTGATGTACTAGCCAGTATTGCAGTGCCAGTTGGAAGACCGGGGTGTAGTAGAACGCCAGTAGGGACGCGATCAACACGGTGCCACTGAGAGCCGGTTTGGCCAGGACCGGTTGGGCCAGGTCCAGCCACTCGCGTAGCCCGCGGCTGCCATCGGTGCGTCGGGCCACGGACTGGGCGGCCAACTGGATCGGGCGGCCCAACACGAGCAACACCGACACGATCAGCGCCAGCGTGAGCAGCATGGTGGTGTGCATGCTGAACAACACTTTCCCATAAATGGTGGGCGCGGCACAGGTGACATACACCAGTATCCCCAGGGCTGTTAGCCAGCTGGCGGTCCGGTGCCAGGGCCAGGACGGGGCACGGCGCGCCCCCAGGAGATACACTGCTGCAGCGATGACGATAAACGCAATCCACAGCCAATCCCAGCGCCATTGGGCCAACCACTGGTCCCAGGTCAGCTCGGGTGGCAGGGGATACCCGGTCAAACGCTGGGCAGGGGTCAGGGCTGGTTTGATCTCTTGGGGGATCGGTGGGGCAGCCCGGCTGAGGGTGCTGGTGACC
>ERZ1032895.296-NODE-296-length-9714-cov-4.538565_pt1 | contig 9714 bp, 7 predicted proteins | sample MGYA00516687_ERZ1032895 | MGnify/ENA primary metagenome ERZ1032895 (study PRJEB33719, sample SAMN04261600) | wastewater metagenome | biome: rural village; feature: latrine urine exit; material: soil | place: El Salvador | collected 2013-01-14 ... | reverse complement strand
GAGCTGCTGCGCGTCAAGGGCCTCAAGGGCATCACCAAGCGTGAGGGCCGCGCGGCCTCCAACGGTCTGGTCGCGGCCCAGGTCGACGGCAACGTCGGCACGATGGTCGAGGTCAACTGCGAGACCGACTTCGTGGCCAAGGGCGAGAAGTTCATCGCGCTGGCCGACGCCGTGCTCGCCGCCGCGGTCGCCTCCGGCGCGACCGACGCGGCCACCCTGATGGCCGCCGACGCGAACGGCGAGACCGTGCAGTCGCTCATCGACAACGCCGCTGCCACAACGGGCGAGAAGATGGAGGTCCGTCGCGTGGCCCGCATCGAGGGCGAGAACGTGCTGGCCTACCTGCACAAGACGAGCCCCGACCTGCCTCCGCAGATCGGTGTGCTGTTCGCCTACGCGGGTAGTGACGCAGGCGTTGCGCGCGACGTGGCCATGCACGTCGCCGCGTTCGCTCCGACCGCGCTGAGCCGTGACGAGATCGACGCCGAGACCGTCGCCACCGAGCGTCGCCTCGCCGAAGAGACCGCACGCGAGGAGGGCAAGCCCGAGGCCGCCCTCTCCAAGATCGTCGAAGGCCGTCTCAACGGCTTCTTCGCCGAGAACGTGCTGCTCGACCAGAAGTACGCCAAGGACCAGAAGCAGCTCGTCAAGGCCGTGCTCTCCGACGCCGGCGTCGAGGCGCAGGCCTTCGCCCGCTTCCGCGTGGGTGCCTGAGCCACACCGCTCCTAAGCGCAAAACCCGGAGTTTCCGCCCCTTGTAAGGGGCCGGAACTCCGGGTTTCGCGTCTCTCGGCGAGCCGGGTGCTTTTCGTGTGTGAACACGGGCATGGAAGGATGGGGCGACCGCACTGCTTCGACGTCTGGGGGATGTCTCGTGTCCAATCGCGCCTACAAGCGGGTACTGCTCAAGCTCTCCGGTGAGGCCTTCGGGGGCGGAACGATCGGCGTGAACCCCGATGTCGTCAAGGGCATCGCCAAGCAGATCGCTGAAGCCGTGCGAGACGGAGTCGAGGTGGCCATCGTCGTCGGCGGCGGCAACTTCTTCCGGGGCGCCGAGATGCAGGAGCGCGGCATGGAGCGCACCCGCGCCGACTACATGGGCATGCTCGGCACGGTGATGAACTGCCTCGCCCTCCAGGACTTCCTGGAGAAGGAGGGCATCGACACCCGCGTGCAGACCGCCATCACGATGGGCCAGGTCGCGGAGCCGTACATTCCGCGCCGCGCGATCCGTCACCTGGAGAAGGGCCGGGTCGTGATCTTCGGCGGCGGCGCCGGTATGCCGTTCTTCTCCACCGACACGGTGGCGGCGCAGCGCGCGCTCGAGACGGGCAGCGACGCCGTGCTCATGAGCAAGAACGGCGTCGACGGTGTGTACACCGCCGACCCGCGCACCGACGCCTCCGCCCGCAAGCTCGATCGGGTCAGCTACACCGACGCCCTCAAGGACGGCCTCAAGGTGGTCGACGCCGCCGCGTTCAGCCTGTGCCGCGACAACAACCTGCCCATGGTGGTTTTCGCGATGCAGGGGGAGGGGTCGATCACCAAGGCGCTGCGCGGTGAGCTGATCGGCACCGAAGTCTTCAGCGATTGAGCCTGTGCCCCCGTCTGCAAGGATGTGGGGCAGGATGTGGTTCACGATGTGCACGAATGAGCATCCGTCGACAGGATGCGTGAGGTGAAGGGGTCCGCGATGTTGGACGAGACCATGTTCGAGGCCGAAGAGAAGATGGAGAAGGCCCTCGAGGTCGCCAAGGAGGACTTCGCGTCGATTCGCACCGGTCGCGTCGCACCGGGCATGTTCAACAAGCTGATCGTCGACTACTACGGCGCTCCCACTCCGTTGCAGCAGCTCGCCTCCTTCCAGTCGCCCGAGGCGCGCACCGTGCTCATCACCCCCTACGACAAGGGCTCGATGACGGCGATCGAGAAGACGCTGCGAGACTCCGACCTCGGCGTCAACCCGAGCAACGACGGCGTCACGATTCGCTGCATCCTCCCGGCCCTGACCCAGGAGCGCCGCAAGGAGTACATCAAGCTCGCGCACCGCAAGGGTGAGGACGCGAAGATCTCGATCCGCAACATCCGCCGCCACGCCAAGGACGCGATCGACAAGGCCGTCAAGGACGGAGACGTCGGCGAGGACGAGGGCACCCGCACCGAGAAGGAGCTCGAGGCGATGACCCGCAAGCACGTCGACCGTGTCGACGAGCTTCTGAAGGGCAAAGAGGCAGAGCTCATCGAGGTCTGAGGGTGACCGCGCCGTCCGCCGAAAGAAAACGCAAGGCCGGGCGAAACCTCCCGGCCGCGATCGCCGTCGGGGTCGGCCTGGGTGCGCTGGCACTCGTCTGCATCTTCATCGCCCCGTGGGGATGGCTGCTTCTGGTGACCCCCGCTGCGGTGGTCGCCGTCACCGAACTTCGACGCGGTTTCGTGGAGGGCGGGCACGCGGTGCCCATCATCCCGGTCGTGATCGGCGCTGCGATCATGCCACCTGCCGCCTACCTTGCCGGGCCGGCAGCGCTCGTGGTGGTGTTCGGACTGACCGTGCTGACGGTGGTCGTGTGGCGATCTCTCGTGGGGGCGCCCCGCACCGCGATCCGCGACATGGGCAGCGGCGTGTTCATGTTGGCCTATGTGCCGTTCCTCGCCTCCTTCTCCGCTCTGCTTCTCGCACAGCCGGACGGGCGGTTCAGGGTGATCGCGTTCGTCCTCATCACGGTGTTCAGCGACATCGGCGGCTACGCGGCGGGTGTGACGATGGGGCGGCACCCGATGTCGCCTGGAGTCAGCCCGAACAAGTCGTGGGAGGGGTTCGCCGGGTCCGTCGTGACGTGCGCCCTGGTCGGCGCGGCCAGCGTGGTTCTCATGCTGGACGACGCCTGGTGGATCGGTGCCGTGACCGGCGTGCTTCTCGCCTCTCTCGCCACGCTGGGTGATCTCACCGAGTCGATGCTCAAACGCGATCTCGGCATCAAGGACTTCGGCACGATGCTGCCGGGACACGGCGGCCTCATGGACCGCATGGATTCGCTGCTCGTCTGCGCCCCCGCGACCTGGATCGTGTTCACCCTCCTGCTCGGCACCTGAGGGCGAGACGAGGTCAGGTCTCGAGAAGGGCGGAGAGGTCGGCGGGCACGTGGATCGCGATGTGGTCGTCGTCGTGGGTGGTCAGCGGGGTGTGCTCGGCGAGACCCGGGCCGTGGGCCCAGTAGACGTGCGGGCTCGTGGATCCCGCGTCTTCGTAGCCGTTGCGGGCGAACACCGACATCGGCCCCACGGCCATGAGCGACTCCATGCCGTCGACCACGCGCACCACCAGATGGTGAGCGTTGGGCACGGCGAAGAAGACGCCCTTCTCGGTCGTGGCGTCGGGGTGCAGGAGGCGCACCACCCTCGGGAGCAGGATCGCGAGGCTTGCCACCGACAGCGACTCTCCGAGCAGCCCCGTGAACGTCCATCCGTCCTCGGTGTCGAAGCGGCGCACCTCGATGGAGTCGCCGATCTCACCCAGCACGTCCGCGAGTTGCGCGCGCCCGCGCGCGACGAGTTCGGCCGGTGAGCCCAGCCGCGACAACTCCCCGGCCGGTGGAGCCACCACGGCGTTGGGCAGGCAGACGGCCAGAATCTCGACCAGTCCCGGAGCGAAGGCCCGCACGTAGGTGAGGTTGCTCAGTACGGGTACTTGGTCGACGTCGGCGAGTTGCAGCCGCAACGAAGCCAGGAGCGCGGCCTCGGTGAGGACCTCGTTATCGGGGGTGTTCGCGCCGGTCTTGCCGGGCTTCGTTCCGTCGCGACCGCGACGGAACAGGTGACGCCATCCGCTGAACACCGCCCACCCCTCCCACTGCGCCGGTTCAGCGAGCTTACCCACCGAGCCTGAGAGCCCGCTCGGGGTGGCACCACCCTGCCGAGGCCGGGGCGGGTGACGTTGAGATGCGCGGCTGCGGGCTGCGAGACTGGGGGCCTATGGCTACCCCTGACGTCTCCGCTGACGACCGAGCCACTCCTGACCGGCCCGGTCGTGCCAGACCCGTGACCCTGCAGCGGCGCCGCCCCGGGCCGGGCCAGGTGACGTTCTCACCTCCGGGCAACCCGATGCCGCCGACGCACCTGGCCGACCTCGACATGGCCGAGCGCCAGGCGGCGCTGAAAGAACTCGGGCAGCCGGGATTTCGGGCAAAGCAGCTCTCGACCCACTACTTCTCGCACTTCACCACCGACGCCGAGGCGATGAGCGACCTGCCCAAGGCCTCGCGCGGCGAGCTGGTGAGCGCGATGTTTCCGCCGTTGCTCACCTCCGTGCGCGATCTCGTCGCCGACGACGGCCGCACGGTCAAGTCGGTGTGGCGCCTCCACGACGGCGCGCTCGTGGAGAGCGTGCTCATGCGGTACGCACGCCGGGTCACCATGTGCATCTCGAGCCAGGCCGGATGCGGCATGAACTGCCCGTTCTGCGCCACCGGGCAGGAGGGGTTCACCCGCAACCTCTCGACCGCCGAGATCGTGGAGCAGGTGAGGCTCGGCGCGGTGATGTTGCGCGACGGGCGCGTGGCTGCGGCGGGAGCGGAGCAGGCCGAAGCCGAACTCGGCGCGGAGGCGGAGGATGTCGGCTCCGGTTCGCCCGGAGCCCCCGACGGTTCACCGCTACGGGTGAGCAACGTCGTGTTCATGGGTATGGGTGAGGCGCTGGTCAACTACAAGCGGGCCATCGCGGCGATCCGGCGGCTCGTCGACCCGGCCCCCGACGGATTCGGGATGAGCGCTCGCGGCGTCACGATGTCGACGGTCGGGCTGGTGCCGGGCATCGATCGACTTGCGGCCGAGGGGATTCCGGTGACGCTGGCCCTCTCCCTGCACGCCCCCGACGACGAACTGCGCGACGAACTCGTGCCGATCAACAACCGCTACAAGGTCGGCGAAGCCCTGGACGCGGCCCGGCGGTACTTCGACGCCACTGGGCGGCGGGTGTCGATCGAGTACGCGCTCATCCGCGACATCAACGACCAGGCCTGGCGCGCCGACCTGCTCGGCGACGAGCTGAACAGGCGCGGTCGCGGCTGGGTGCACGTCAACCCGATTCCGCTCAACCCCACTCCGGGGTCGAAGTGGACGGCTTCGCGACCCGGCGTGGAGCAGCAGTTCGTCGAGCGCCTCCGCGCAAAGGGCATCCAGACCACCGTGCGCGACACCCGAGGCAGCGACATCGACGGAGCCTGCGGGCAACTCGCGGCGAAGACGGCGTAGCGCCGCACCCCTTGAAGGCTCTTGCCCGGTCGTAGGGTGCCGCGACCGCGGCTTGCGTGCCGGGTCTTTGATCCACAGGGGTGTGGATGACCGTGCGGACGGTAGCGCCCGGTGCTGCACTGTGGTGCGTGTGAGCGCGAGGGGGCAGCATGGTGGGTATGACGATTGCGGCGCGGCGGGAATGGACGCGGGATGACCTCGCGAGCCTGCCCGACGACGGCAGGCGCTACGAGATCATCGACGGGGATCTCATCGTGAGTGCGTCCCCGAACCTGCGACATCAACGGATCGTGCGGGAGTTGGCGTTTCTCCTGGCCGGCGCGTGCCCGCCTCACCTGGAGGTTCTGTTCGCTCCCTTCGATGTGGTGCTCGACGATCGCTCGGTGGTGGTCCCCGACGTTCTCGTGGCGAGGCGCGACCGGCTCGAAGAGCGAGCCTTGCGCGGTGCGCCCGAGCTCGCCGTGGAGGTGTTGTCGCCCCGTACGCAGCGGGTCGATCGCACCGTCAAGCTGCGGCGCTACGAGCGCGAGGGCACGCCGTCGTACTGGCTGGTCGACCCCGACGGCGACGCCGGCCCCGAGCTGACCGTGTTCGAGTTGCGGGATGCCCGGCTCGCGCAGGTAGCGGTTATCACCGGGGAGCAGTCGTGGGAGGCGGAGCGACCGTTCTCAGTGACGTTGACGCCCGCCGCCTGGCTTGGCTGACGGTCTCTCGGCGTGATGGAGAGCCGGTTTCTGGCGGACGGTTCTCAGACAGTATCGATGTCTGCATCAGTGCCGGTGCCAGTGCCGGTGGCTGTGTCTACGCGGGCGGCGAGCGTGACCAGCACCGATTCGACCGCCTCGGCGTACATCGCCCGATCCGGGGTAGCGGGATCGGCGGCCCTCATCGCGTTGTGCAGGGCCGCCTGAAAGCGCTCGTGGGCCTCCCAGGCCTCGCGGCGGCGCAGTAGCGCGGTCTCGTCGGGGCGAGTACCCGTGAGCGCCTCCCGCGCGGAGGCGTAGGCGGCCACGAACCGCTCGACCTGCTCCGCCGGCATCGGCACGTACCACGGACCGCCGTGCACGGTGCCGCCGAGCAGCGCGAGATCCTTGGCCACGTCGCCGTGTTCGCCCCACTCCCAGTCGATGAACCGTGGGGTGCCGACGTCGTCGAAGACGACGTTCGTGGCGACGAGGTCGCTGTGGATGAGGGCGAACGTGTCGAGGCGCGTGAACTCGGCAGCGAGGCGTTGCAGGAACGCCGCCACGCGGGGCCGCAGGGTGCGGAACCGGGGTTGGGCGGTGATCTCGGGGTGATGGTCGCGCCACCACTGCCAGCCGGTCGCGAACTCCGCCTCGATGTCGAGCGGCACCCGGGAGGGGGAGTCCACCGGGCCGCGCACCACCACCGGTGGCTCGTGCAGGCGGGCGAGTTGCTGCGCGGTGCGCATGAGGTCGTCGTCGGTCCAGGCCGCGACGGGCTTCTCGGAGCCGGGGGTGAACGTGGCCAGCAGCCAGGGGCGTCCGAGCGGGTTGTCGCAGGTGTCGTCCATCGCGAGGCCGCGCGGACCGACATCGCCGGGCACGTGTTGCAGCGCCGCGAACTCGTGCCGCATCGGCCGCGGCATCGTGTCGACCGGGCGATGCACGACCCTCAGCACCACGGGATCGCCGATGGCCAGGTCCAGTCGCCTCGCCCGGTACGTCTCACCGACGCCCAGCCGCGCCACCTGCCTCAAGCGCTCCGATACGGCGCCGGGCTCCCAGTCGAACGTGCCGACTGACGCGGCCGCGCGGATCGCCTCGACCGGTTCGGGCTCCGGCTCGGGTTCGGGATGACTGCTGTGCATCAGCACACCCTCACACACGAGCGCCGGCGACGGTGGAGCGGAGATGGCGACCTCGCCGGCCCGCCCGTGACGTGCTGTTGGAGCCGACGGGGCTCGTGCGGCGACGCCGTGACCGGGTAGCGTGCCGCGAGAATGTAACCGGGGAGCGCGTCGCGAGGACGTAACCGGGGAGCGTGCCGCGAGGACGTAACCGGGGAGCGTGCCGCGAGGACGTAACCGGGGAGCGTCCCATGGGACTGTCGCTGGTAGGTGACGTGCTGACGGTTCCGCGTCCCATGGGACAAGCGCGAAAAGTGTCACGTACTCGGTCGGTCCCACGGGACGCAGCACTCCGAACGTTCCGGTTGTCGCAGGAGTCCCGTGGGACGCGCCTCCAAGACGGACGCGCCGACCTCGCCGGCCCGGCCGGTGACGTGCTGTGGGAGCCGACGGGGCGCGTGCCGCGAGGACGTAACCGGGGAGCGTGCCGGAAGGACGTAACCGGGTAGCGTGCCGCGAGGACGTAGCCGGGGAGCGTCCCATGGGACTTTCGCTGGTAGACGACGTACTGACGGCTCCGCGTCCCATGGGACAAGCGCGAGAACTGTCACCTTTTGGGGTTGGTCCCACGGGACGCAGCACTCCGAGCCGCTCAGTCATCACAACAGTTCCGTGGGACGCGCCTCCAAGCCGACTCGGGCGCGAGGACGCAACCGGGGAGCGTGCCGCGAGAACGCGATCGGGGAGCGTGCCGCGAGGACGTAACCGGGGAGCGTCCCATGGGACTTTCGCTGGTAGACGACGTACTGACGGCCCCGCGTCCCATGGGACAGCGCGAAAACGTCACCTTGACGGGTCTGTCCCACGGGACAACTTCCACATCACGTCGCCTTCCAGCAAAGTCCCGTGGGACGCGCCTCCAAGACCCGCGCGTGACGTCTCCGGGCCGGCCGGTGACGTGCTGTGGGAGCCGACGGGGCGCGTGCGGCGAACGACAGCCTCCGCGGTCTCCGGGGCACCGCGATCGGTATGTGGAATGACTCCGGAATACCCCTCCCCGGCGTTGCGTTGGCCCGACTGGGTTCGGCGTGATGCCGACCGGTGCACACCGGTCCGCGTCTCGGTGAGCGAGCCCAGGCCCCCCGAGATGACGATGAAGCCGCTGTCGCCCCATCGGACTCGGTATGTGGAATGACTCTCGCTCGCATGTGCCCGAAAGGCAGCCGTGAACCCCGACGTGTCCACCTCCGATCAACCCCGCTCCGACGTGCCCCCGCCACCGGCGCTCGCCCCGACCACGACAGCTCGCAACCGCGTCACCCTCCGGGTGCTGACGGTGGCGGCGTTCGTCGTGATCCTCAACGAGACGATCATGAGCAACGCCATCCCGCAGCTCATGCAGGTGTTCTCGGTGAGTGCCCGCGAGGCGCAATGGCTTTCGACCGGTTTCATGCTGACGATGGCGGTCGTCATCCCCACCACGGGGTGGCTGCTCAACCGAGTCGGGCGCCGCCGTGCCTACCTGATGGCGATCGGCTCGTTCACGGTCGGCACCCTCATCTGTGCCCTCGCGCCCGCCTTCGCGGTGCTGCTGTTCGGCCGCGTCGTGCAGGCGTGCGGCACGGCGATCATGATGCCGCTGCTCATGTCGTCGGTGCTGTCGCTCGTGCCCAAGAACGAGCGGGGCCGCGTGATGGGCAACGTGTCGCTGGCGATCTCGGTCGCGCCGGCTCTCGGCCCTGCGATCTCCGGGGTCGTGCTCGCCTTCGCCTCCTGGGGGTGGCTGTTCGGACTCGTGATGCCGGTCGCGCTGCTGGTGCTCGTGCTCGGGTACAAGCTGCTCGAACACGAAGAGGGCGACAGCGAGGGCACCCTCGACCTGCTGAGCGTGGTGCTCACCGCCGTCGGATTCGGGGGAGTCGTGTACGGCCTCTCCGGGATCGGAGGCGACTCGCACGCCGCCCTACCGCCGGTGCCGAGCTTGGTCGTCGGTGCCATCGCCGCGGCGATCTTCGCGTGGCGGCAGGTGTCGCTGCGGCGCCGCGAGAAGACCCCGCTGCTCGACCTGTCGGTCGTGCGCTTCGGTACGTATGTCATCGGCGTCACCGTGACGGCTCTGTCGTTCATGGCCCTCATGGGTGCGGTGATCATCCTGCCGATCCACCTGCAGAGCAACCTCGGGATGTCGGTGCTGCACGCCGGCCTGCTGCTCATGCCGGGCGCGTTGCTCATGGGCCTGCTCGGTCCCACGGTCGGCAGCCTCTACGACCGGGTCGGCCCGCGGCCGCTCGTCATCCCCGGCGCCATCGTGTTCGTTGTGGGTCTGGGGCTCATGGCGTTCGCCTCCACCTGGGCCACATGGCCCGTGTTCCTCGTGCTGCACATCATCGTGAGCCTCGCGCTCGCGTTGGTGGCCACGCCCACCTTCACCGCCGGGCTCGGTGTGCTGCCCTCGAACCTGTACGGGCACGGCAGCGCCCTGCTCAGCACGTTGCAGCAGGTCGCGGCAGCGGCGGGCACGGCCCTGGTGATCACCGTGATGTCGGCGCGCGCCGCCTCCGTCGCGTCCGGCGGCGCCACCGCCTCCGACGCCCTCTCGCAGGGAGTGGCGTTCGGTCTCGGTACGGCGACCCTGCTTGCCGCCGGATGCATCATCG
>ERZ1032895.295-NODE-295-length-9733-cov-14.160157_pt1 | contig 9733 bp, 8 predicted proteins | sample MGYA00516687_ERZ1032895 | MGnify/ENA primary metagenome ERZ1032895 (study PRJEB33719, sample SAMN04261600) | wastewater metagenome | biome: rural village; feature: latrine urine exit; material: soil | place: El Salvador | collected 2013-01-14 ... | reverse complement strand
GCCGATGGTAGTGTGGGGTCTCCCCATGCGAGAGTAGGTCATCGTCAGGCACTTATTGTGAAAACGCCCCGGACTCAACGAGCTCGGGGCGTTTTTTATCCAGGGTTCAGAAAATATGGCTGTATAATGGGTCGGGTTACAAGTCTAGTGATCCTTAAAAGCGGTAAGGTAGGTATCGCGCAATTGCGTAGGAAGGCTTGAGCTCATGGCGGTATATTTCATCCTGGCATTTATCTTCCTGCTGGCGGCGTTCCACGCATTTGAAGAAGAGCATTCCCAGGCAGCGGACCTGATCGGCGAGCGCGTGTTTTTGAATTTGAAATAGGATAGAGGACAGGGTTGGTCCGGTTGAGACACCTGCCGTTGGGTGTCTCGACACTGATAGAGCAGGGAAGGCATCTGACGAATCACTCACCGGCGTATTGCATCCGATGTGGGCAGCGTCATGACAGAGTTGACTATCGAGAGTGTCATGCAGCCAGGCGTGCTGGTCTGTGCGCCTGAGATGACCCTGCAGGATGCCGCCAGGCGCATGGCGCTGCGTGGACTCAGTACCATCGCTGTGGTCGAGGCGGGGAAGGTTTTGGGGGTATGGAGCGGGCCGGATAGCCTGGTCGTGGACTTCGACGACCCGGCGACAGTCCGAAGACCGTTAGCCGAGGTCATGCATACTGGAGTTATCTGTTTGCCTCGTACCACCTTGATGCGCGATGTTGCTCGTCGGCTGATCTTTGAGCCCCATCACCCATTGTTGGTAATTGATGATGCCGAGGTGCCGCTGGGGGTCGTGACCCGTGCCGATGTGGCGCGGCAGCATGGCCTCGAATTCTGCTTGCAGTCCCGCACCGTGGCGACTGCTATTACCGAGCCACCGTTGATGCTTGCCTCAGCCATGGTGCTGTCCGAGGCGGTAGGCGAGATGGAAAGTGCTCAGGTCGAGGCTCTGGTCGTGGATGATCGCGTGCTGGGGCCGGGCATCCTGACGCGACGCGACCTGATTGGCTTTGTAGCCAACCCGCCGGGCAATGCGCCCATTGGCCATCTGGCTCACTATCCCTTGAGCTGCATTGCGGCTCACGAGTCCCTGATTCGTGCAAGAGAGCAGCTGGCGAATTCGAGCGTGCCCTATCTGGCGGTGATCGACAACCAGCGCAAGATCATAGGACTGCTGGGGTTTCGTGACATCATCGCCAGTGCTGAGCAGGGCTATATCGAGGAGTTGGGTGCAGCGCTTGAGGAGCGCGATCGTGTGCTAGCCCGGTCGCGACGCAGCTTGGCGTTGGCCGAACAGATCGTCGATGCCTCGCTTGAGAGCATCATCATTACCGATACTCGTGCGCGAATCGAGTATGTGAATCCCTCCTTTACTCGGGTGACCGGTTATACCCTGGAGGACGTGGCTGGTTGCACGCCGCCCATGCTGTCGTCGGAGAGTCAGGACAAGACCTTCTTCCGGCAGATGTGGCGCCAGCTCAAACGCGAGGGAGTGTGGCGTGGAGAAGTCTGGAACCGCCGCAAGAACGGTGAGCGCTATCTCGAGCTGCTGACCATCTCTTCGATCAAGGATGATGAAGGCCAGGTGACCCACTATGCCGCGCTGTTCAGCGACATTACCAATATCCGCAAGAACGAAGAGCGGGTGCGGCGCATGGCCTACTATGATGCTCTGACCCAGCTGCCCAACAGGCGCCTGCTCGACCAGCGTCTGAATCAGGCCATTGACCAGGCCAAGGCCGAGGGGCACCTTCTGGCGGTGTTATTTATTGACCTGGATCATTTCAAGCAGATCAATGACACCCTGGGGCATGCCCTAGGCGATGAGATGCTGATAGAGGTTGCGACACGCCTCCAGCGCTACCTGCGTGATGGGGACACTCTGGCTCGTTTGGGTGGAGATGAGTTCATCGTATTGCTGCCCGGTCTTGCTGACCTTGATCAGGCGACGCATATCGCACGGCGGCTGATCCGCATGATTGGTACTCCCTTTGGCTTCGGCGACCAGCGTTTTCGCATTGGCTGCAGCGTGGGTATTAGTCTTTATCCTGACGACGGCGAAACACCGCATCAGCTGATACAGCGTGCCGATGCGGCCCTGTACCGAGCCAAGCGCGAGGGCCGCAACGCTTATCGTTTCTATCGGGCGGGCATGCACTTCAGGGCGCCCCAGCGGTTGGCACTGGAAACGGCGTTGCGCAATACCAGTGAAAGCGGTGCCGACCTGAGCGTGCACTACCAGCCGTTGTTGACAGTGGAGAGCGGCCGAGTGGAAGAGGCCGAGGCACTGCTGCGCTGGCATCCCCCGGACTTTGGCGATATCGCACCCAGCGATGTCATCGCGTTGGCCGAGCGCTCGGGGCTGATTCTCCCCTTGGGGCGGCTACTGCTGAACATGGTGGCGAGCCAGTGGGCTCGCTGGCGACAGGCTGGTCTGATTCCGCCGCTGATTTCGGTCAACCTGTCGGCCAGTCAGCTCTGGCATCAAGGTATGGTCAGCGAGGTGCAGTCGCTACATGAGCGCTTTCAGCTACCACCGGGTGCCTTGGGTTTCGAGCTGACAGAAAGCCTGTTGCTCGACAAGGAGCAGCAGGCTGAGGCGACTCTTCAGGCCTTCCTCGATATGGGCTGCCATGTGGCGATCGATGATTTCGGCACAGGTTATTCTTCGCTGAGCTATCTGCAACGCCTGCCGGTGACCACGCTGAAGATTGATGCCAGCTTCATCCATGGGTTGGAGAGTCCGGGTAGCCGCGCCATTCTGGCAGCGGTGGCAAAGCTGGCACAGGAGCTTGGGCTGCGGCTGGTGGCCGAAGGCGTGGAGACCTCTGCCCAGCGCGAGATACTGCGCCAGTATCCGGTGACTTTGCTGCAGGGGCGGCTGATCGGTAGCCCCGTGAGCGCTGATGACTTTGCTCATCGCTATCTGGCGCTGACACAGACGAGCTAAGCAAGCGTGAGCGCGCTTCACATGCAAAACGCCTTCAGTCCGAGTAGTGCTCGCACAGTCGAGTCGTGCGCTCAAGCGCCGGGCCCGCTCCTTCCAGGCCGAAGGCCATGAACCAGGGATCACTCTCGGCACGCATGATGCGTAGCCGCAAGAGCTTTCCTGCGGCCATCTCATCCAGCAACAGCTCAAGTTCTGGCAGCGTAAAGCGCACATAGAAACCGTTATTGCCGCGCTCGGTGATAAAGGCGGCGCTGCCGCTGTGGATGCTCTCATGATCGACCCGCACGTCCGCAGGTACCTGATTGAGCGTGGCACTTTCGGGCTGATGCTCGGCGAGCTCCACGCGCAGCTCGAGCCAGGGCTGTTGGCAGGCATTGGGACGTGCGTTGAGGCTGAGGGTCGAGTCGGCGTAGCTGCTTTCATCCAGGGCACGCACGTAGCGCTCTTCACCGAGCGACAGCACCAGCGACAGCCAGCGGCCATGGGATTCCATTTCGCTGATGTTGTAGTTGATGGCCTGCGCCTGGCTGGGCAGGCATAGCAAGGCCAGCAGCATGGCCATTGGTGCGCGAAGCGGCAGAGAACACATGGTCAATATCCTTGTACAGCGCTCAGGCGACAAAGGTGCACCAGGATAGTGCGGTGTATTGATGCTGCCACGTTGAGTGTCAGGACTGATGCTGTGATGACAGGCCATCGAGCTGTAGCAGCTTGATCAGCTCAGGCTCTCGAGAGCCGAGCAAGTCGGCCAGGGTATAGCGATCAAGCACATCGAAGAAGGCGGCCAGAGCCTCCTGAAGGATCACTCGCAGCTGACAGGCCGGGGTGATGATGCATTGGTTGTGTTCGCCGAAGCACTCCACCAGGGTGAGGTCGTTCTCGAACTGGCGTATCAGCTCGCCAAGCCCGATAGACTCGGGTTCGCGCTTGAGCAGGAGACCGCCGTGCTTGCCGCGGATGGCATTGATATAGTCACGATGGCTGAGTTCCTGCACCACTTTCATCAAGTGGTTGCGCGAAATGGCAAAGCGCTCGGCGATCTCGGTGATCGTCGAGCGCTCCTCGCCCTTGACGGCCAGGTAGACCAGCACGCGTAGTGAGTAATCGGTGAATTGAGTCAGGCGCATTAAGATACCAGCACAGTGCCCACGAAAGGCTAGTTTGGTTATGTCAACACTACATTCTGACATAACGAAGATGTTTCAGCACGAAAAAGGCCGCGAGTGGGTGAGTGGGTTGTTGATCCAGGTCAGCTACCTCTTGAAGGGTACCGACGCATCAGCCCCCAAGCTGGCATAATTTGCCCATGTGTCGGTGGCCGTGTCTGCCGGCTTTCGCTTCAAGAGGTTTAATTCAACCATGCACGACACCCTGCCGTTCATTCGCCCCCTGGTCGAGAAATATGACCGACCGGGACCGCGCTATACGTCCTATCCCACCGCGCCGCAGTTTCAGGCCGCCTTCGCCGAGGATGACTACCGTGCCGCCGCCGAGCGCAGCAACCGGACCGCGTCGCCCAAGCCGCTGTCGGCCTATGTGCATATCCCGTTCTGCGAAAGCCTGTGCTACTACTGCGCCTGCAACAAGATCATCACCCACAACCATGAGCGTGCGGCAGAGTATCTGGACTGGCTCAAGCACGAAATTGCCGTGCAGGGGGCGCTGTTTGATGATTCCCGGCGCATGACCCAGCTGCATCTGGGCGGCGGTACGCCAACCTATCTCAGCAATGCTCAGTTGGGTGAACTGATGGCGTCGCTGGACGAAGCCTTTCACTTTGCTGAGCCGGCGGCCCGGGAGTTCTCGCTGGAGGTCGACCCGCGCACCGTCACGCCGGAGCAGATTCATGAGCTGCATAGGCTGGGCTTCAATCGCCTGAGTTTTGGCGTCCAGGACTTCGACACCCGGGTTCAGGAGGCGGTCAATCGTGTTCAGAGCGAGGCCCAGGTGATCGAGCTGGTGGGCGCTGCCCGGGATGCGGGGTTCGAGTCGGTCAGCGTTGACCTGATCTATGGCCTGCCGCTGCAGACGGTGGCCAGCTTCGACACCACCCTGGGCAAGATCATCGCCCTGCGGCCCGACCGCATCGCCGCCTACAGCTATGCCCACCTGCCGGAGCTGTTCAAGGCCCAGCGGCTGATCCGCCCTGAAGACATGCCGCCGCCGGAGCGCAAGCTCGAGCTTCTCGAGCTGACCATTCGGCGCCTGACCGAAGCCGGCTATGTCTACATCGGCATGGATCACTTCGCGCTGCCTGATGATGAGCTGTCGCTGGCCAGGGAAAATGGCACTCTGCAGCGCAACTTCCAGGGTTACTCCACCCATGCGGACTGCGATCTTATCGGCCTTGGCATCACCGCGATCGGCAAGGTCGGCGACAGCTACAGTCAGAACGTCAAGGAAACGGCCCAGTATCAGGCGCGGCTCGAAGGTGGCCGGCTGCCGGTGATGCGCGGCTACCGCCTGAACGCCGACGACATGCTGCGCCGCGACGTGATCAACACCCTGATGTGCCACGGGCGCATCGAGTTCGCCGAGATCGAGGCGGCCCACGACATCGTGTTCACGCGGGTTTTCGCGGCAGCGCTGGCAGAGCTTCAGGAAATGGCCGACGACGGCCTGATCAGCATCAGCGAGACGGCGATCGAAGTGCTGCCCGCAGGGCGCCTGATGATGCGTAACGCGGCCATGGCCTTCGATGCGTATCTGGCGCGCAGCGAAGGCCGCTATTCACGCACGGTGTAGGCGCTCAGCATACGCCCTGTTCGATCATGGCGTCAGCGACCTTGCGGAAGCCGGCGATATTGGCACCCAGCACCAGGTTGTGAGGGTCGTCGAACTCGGCGGCGGTGTTGGCGCAGCTCTGGTGGATATTGGCCATGATGGCCTGCAGCTTGTCATCGACCTTCTCGAGCGACCACTGTTCCATGCTGCTGTTCTGGGCCATCTCCAGCTGGCTGGTGGCCACACCACCGGCGTTGGCTGCCTTGCCGGGACCATAGGCGATTCTGGCATCAATGAAGTGATTCACCGCGTCGGCGGTGGAAGGCATGTTGGCGCCTTCGCTGACACAGTTCACGCCGTTGTCGGTCAGCGCCTTGGCATCGGCCAGGGTCAGCTCGTTCTGGGTGGCGCAGGGGAAGGCAGCGTCGGCATTGATGCGCCAGACAGCGTGGCCGTCAGTCGGATAGTCTTCCTGCGCGATATAAGTTGCCTCGCAATGCAGCTCGGCGTACTTGATCAGCGAGGCACGCTCGACTTCCTTGAGCCGCTTGAGGGTCTCGAGGTCAATGCCACGAGGATCGTGAACGGTGCCGCTGGAGTCGCTGCAGGTGATCGGCTTGGCGCCCAGCTCATAGAGCTTCTCGATGGTATAGATTGCCACGTTGCCCGCACCGGAAACCAGACACTCCTTGCCGCGCAGATCCTCTTTGCGCGCCGCGAGCATGTTCTGAGCGAAGTAGACGGCACCGTAACCGGTGGCTTCCTTGCGTCCCAGCGAGCCACCCCAGCTGAGGCTCTTGCCGGTCAAGATGCCTTCATAGCGCCCGGTAATCCGCTTGTACTGGCCGTATAGATAGCCGATCTCGCGGGCACCCACGCCAATGTCACCGGCCGGTACGTCGCAGGTCGGGCTGATATGGCGATACAGCTCGGTCATGAATGCCTGGCAGAAACGCATGATCTCGCCATCGGACCTGCCCTTGGGATCAAAGTTGGAGCCACCCTTGCCGCCGCCGATGGGCAGGCCGGTCAGAGCATTCTTGAAAATCTGCTCGAAGCCCAGGAACTTGATGATGCTGGCGTTCACGCTGGGGTGAAAGCGCAGGCCACCCTTGTAGGGCCCCAGCGCCGAGTTGAACTGGACGCGATAGCCCTTGTTGATTTGCACCCGGCCCTGATCGTCGGTCCAGCAGACGCGGAACATGATCTGGCGCTCCGGCTCGACCATGCGCTCGATGATGCTGTGTTCGTGGTAGCGTGGATTGCTTTCCAGCAGCGGACGCAGGCACTCGAGGACTTCCTCGGCGGCCTGGTAAAACTCGCTTTGCGCAGGGCTGGTGGCGCGCAAGTCCGCTAGAGTGTCGTGGATATAATCCATGTGCATGAAACCTATGGCGAAGAAATTGGGCGATCACTATACGTTCTAGAGCCGTTATGCATCAACTGCATGGCCCATGCAAGATAGGTTTTTGCTGTCGAAATATACGCCCCACGGTGCCAGGAAACGCGCAATGGAGCGAGCGGATAACGGCTTGTTATAGCCTGAATTGGCAGGCTTGCAAATAAAACGTATTTTCTAGGCATGTTACTGAGTGGCTTGGCGGGTGGCATACACAATGACTCGTGGAACTCGTCCGATACGCCAGGCGCCTGCGACCACGCTCGCCTGGCGCTGGCTGTTTCCCTTGGCGGCTGTGCATGCGGCCCTGCTGGTACCGCTGACGCTGCTGTCGATGTACTACTGGGGCAGGCCTTCGCTGCTGAGCACGCCGGCAGCTCACGGTCGTGAGCTGCTGTTCGGTTTCGCCCTGGCGGTGATTGCCGGCTATCTGCTGGGGCCGCTGTCGCGGCGCTGGCTGCTGGCGCTGGTCGGGCTGTGGCTGGTTGCGCGTCTGGGCGGGCTGGTCTGGCCCGGTTCATTAGCGGTCAGCCTGGCGGATGCCGGCTTTGCCCTGCTGGTGGCCTGGCGGCTGGTGCCGCGCTTTCGCGCCGCCAAGAAGTGGCGCAACCGAGTGCTGTCACCATTGCTGGGGCTGATCTGCCTGCTGGCGGTCATCAGCCTGGTCTGGCGTTATCTGAGTCCCATGCCGGCGTTGAGCACGCTGATGCACCATAGCGTGCTGTGGCTGGTGCTGCTGATGACCTTCATGGGCGGTCGAGTGCTGGCGCCGGCCATCAACGGCCATCTGATGACCAGCCGTCGTCTGGCCAGCGCCGGCGTGCAGCCGCGCATCGAGGCGGCGCTGATCGTGTTGCTGGGGATGACGCCGCCGCTAATGCTGTGGGCACCGCTGCGGCCCCTGGCGGCGTTGCCGGTATTGGCGGCCGGCCTGCTGGTGCTGTGGCGGCTGTGGCGCTGGAAACCCTGGCTGTGCCGAGAGCGAGCGGATTTGCTGGGGCTGCTGATCGGCTACGCCTGGCTGGGCATCGGCTTGCTGTTGCTGGCCAGAAGCTGGTGGCAGCAGCTGTATGCCGGCGCCACGCTGCACGCCTTCACTATCGGCGCTCTGGGCACCCTGGCCAGTGGCATCATGCTGCGTCAGGCGATTCTGCGCGCCAAGGCGCGCCCGCAGGTGGAGCGGGTGCTGTTGCCGCTGGCGCTGCTGTTCACGCTTTCCGCCGTACTGCGACTGTGGGCGCTGCAGGCCGGGGCCAACTGGCTCGCGCTGCTGTGGGCCTCGGCGCTGGTCTGGAGCCTGGCCTGGCTACTGGCCGCCTGGCGGCTGGTCTACTGGTGTCGTCGGGTGCCGCCGCGCAGAAAAGCGCGGCCCGAAGTCTGAATCGGGACAGGCTCTGATCTGGAACAAGGCCTGAGGTGGAGCTGAACATCCACGAGCCATAAGTAGCCTGTCTGCGTAACTGCCCTCTCGCAGGCCTGGCGAATCTGTCGTGAAATGACTCCGCGTGCGCTCCCATGATGAGGTGCGGCGGCTGCAACCCTTGATGCTGTCGAGTCCGCTGTTTGTCAAATGAATAAGCGTCACTTCGTTTAACTTTTTTACCACATATGGGGCTTGCCGGAAGAATGTAGTCTATATATGGTGTACGGCCAGCGAGTGAGCAGGTCTGGTTGGTGCTTGATGCATGTCAGTGCACGCGCGGGATGACAGGCCTAACATGGGCGGTTCGGCGGCCCTGGCCGCGTTGATGTCCTCAGGAGAGCTGCAATGTCTTTTTCTTTCCCGTCACCGTCAATTTCGTCACTGCCCTTGCCACGTCCTCCCGCGCCCACCCGCCTGATTCAGGCTATCGACTCGCGGGTACCGCTGGCCGCCAAGCGTCGCCTGGTGGAGCCGCTGCTCAATCGCACCTTTGCCGAGCCGCTGGCCGAGGGTGAATTCGACGCCCTGGAAGGACGCCGCATCACCCTGGCCATCGAAGATCTCGGCATGGCGCTGACGCTCACCATGAGAGACGAGCGCCTGCGGCTGTGCGCCGAGCCCGGCGAAGCTACCATACGCGGCGGCTGGCGCGAGTTTCTGTGTCTGGCGACTCGCCGCGAAGACCCGGATAGCCTGTTTTTTCAGCGTCGTCTGCTGATCGAGGGTGACACCGAGCTTGGACTGATGGTCAAGAACCTGCTCGACGGTCGCGAGGAAGGGCTGGCCCAGGGGCCGTTCGGCGAACTGCTGGTTCGCCTGGAACAGCTGGCGCGACGCAACACCTGAATCTGAATACCGTTAACTGAATTATTTACGGAGCCAATCCGCATGAGCAGCACGTCCACCAAAGCAACGAAGTCGTCCAACGAGGTGCCTATGCAAGAGCCCTCTCGTGATATCTGGGATGCCAAGTACCGGCTCAAGGATCGCCACGGTGCAGCGGTGGACAAGAATGTGAAAGCCACCTGGGAGCGGGTGGCCAAGGCACTGGCGGCGGTGGAGGGAGATCAGGCCAAGACCTGGCTGCCCAAGTTTCGCTGGGCGCTGGAGAACGGCGCCATTCCGGCGGGGCGCATCATGTCCAACGCCGGCGCCGAGGACTACAAGCCGGCGGTGAGTCTGATCAACTGCACGGTGTCGTGCACCATTCGCGACTCCATGCAGGATATCTTGACCAGCGTGG
>ERZ1032895.294-NODE-294-length-9851-cov-10.509902_pt1 | contig 9851 bp, 8 predicted proteins | sample MGYA00516687_ERZ1032895 | MGnify/ENA primary metagenome ERZ1032895 (study PRJEB33719, sample SAMN04261600) | wastewater metagenome | biome: rural village; feature: latrine urine exit; material: soil | place: El Salvador | collected 2013-01-14 ... | reverse complement strand
CGCGGTCAATTCGCTGCGCTTCGGTGCCGGGCGCTACGCCACCACCTACCGCCTGGACGGCGACGACGAGCAGCGGCGGCTGCGCGCGAGCCTCTCGGGCGAGTGGTCGGCGCCGGCGGCGTGGCTGGAATCGCTCGAGGCCCAGCTCTATTTCCAGCGCACCGACGTGCGCCAGGACACCGACCAGTACCGCCTGCCGGACGCGGCGACCCCGTTCGAATCGCTGCGCTGGCGGCGCTTCGACTACGCGGCGCGCGCGGTGGGGCTGGGCGTGCTGGGCCAGTCGCGCCACGACGGTTTCCGGGGCCGGCACTGGCACGTGTTCGGGCTGGACCTGGCGCTGCAGGAGTACGAGGGCCTGCGCGACGGAATCGAGACCAACCTGGCCACCGGCGCCACCAGCACCCTGATCCTCGGCGAGGACATGCCGGTGCGGGACTTCCCGAGCTCCGACGCCGACAGCCTGGCGCTGTTCTGGCAGGACGAGATCAGCATCGGCGAGCGCTTCGCGGTGATCCCGGGCGTGCGCGCGGAGTGGTACCGGCTGCGCGCGCACCCGGACGCGATCTACCTGGAGGACTTTCCCGACAGCGACCCGGTGGACGTGGACGAGCGCCAGCTCACCCCGCGGCTGGCGGTGCGCTGGTCGCTGGGCGGCGGCCACAGCCTGTTCGCACAGTACGCGCGGGGATTCCGGGCGCCGCCGTTTGGCGACGTCAACATCGGCCTGGTGCTGCCGGTGTTCAACTACGAGGTGCGCGCCAACCCCGACCTGCGCCCGGAAAGCAGCAAGGGCCTGGAGCTCGGCTGGCGCCATGTCGGCGATGACCTGCGCGCCAGCGTGTCGCTGTACGAGAACCGCTACACCGACCTGATCGAGTCGCGCGCCAACCTCGGCATCGACCCGGCTACCGGCGCGCTGGTGTTCCAGTCGGTCAACCGCGACCGCGCCCGCATCCGCGGCGTGGAAGGCGACCTGCTGTGGCACGTGGCTGATGGCTGGCAGCTGCACGGGGCGATGGCCTGGTCGCGCGGCGACGATACCCGCCGCGACCAGCCGTTGAACAGCATCGATCCGCCGCGCGCCACCGTGGGTCTGCGCTTCGAGCCGCACGGCGCGCGCTGGGGCGTGGAGGGCGCGATGGTGGCGGTCAAGGACAAGGAACGCGACCGCATCGACCACGGCGTGGACGAGCTGTTCGCCCCGCCCGGCCATGCCCGCTTCGACCTCTATGCCTGGGCCGAGCCGCGGGACGGGGTGCGGATCAACGCCGGGGTGCTGAACATCGCCGACCGCCGCTACTGGGACTGGGCCGGGGTCCGCGGCGTGGGGGCCAATGACGACAACGTCGGCTTCTACACCCGGGCCGGCGGCAGCGCAGCAGTCAACGTGACGTTGGAGTGGTGAACCGGTACCGCTGCGTATGGGCGGCGACTCAGAGCGTCATGTCCTCGTAGCTGCGCGGGTCGGAGATGGGCTCCAGGTGCCCGGTCACGCGCATGGCCGGGAACTCGGCCACGATCTCGTCGATCAGGCCTTCCATCGCGTCGTGGCCGCGCTGCACGGTCCAGTCCCCGGGCACCAGCATGTGCATCTCCATGAACTGGCGGGCGCCGGACTCGCGGGTGCGCACGGCGTGGAATTCGATCCGGCCCTGTTCGGTGTGGGCGTCCAGGATCGCGTGGATCCGGGCGTTGTCCTCCGGCGACAGCGATATGTCCATCAGCCCGGCGGTGGATTCGGTGATGAGCCGGTAGCCGGTGAACAGGATGTTCACTCCCACCAGGATCGCGACCACCGGATCGAGCCAGTTCAAGCCCGTCACCCACGCCAACCCCAGGCCCACCACCACGCCGATCGAGGTGTACACGTCGGTCATCAGGTGCTTGCCGTCGGCGCGCAGGGTAATGGAGCGGTGCCGGGTGCCGACCTTGATCAGGATCCGGCCGACGATGCCGTTGAGCACCGCGGCCGTCATCGAAATGGCCAGGCCAATGCCGAGCGACTCCAGCGGCCGGGGATTGAGCAGGCGCTCGATGCCCAGGTAGATGATCGAGGCGGCTGCGACGAACACCATGATTCCTTCCAGCGCGGCGGAAAAATACTCCGCCTTGGTGTGCCCGAAGTGGTGGTTGTCATCGGCCGGCCTGGCGGCGATGGTCAGCGAGACCAGGGCCACGATGGCGGCTACCAGGTTGACCATCGACTCGGCCGCGTCCGAGAGCAGACCGACCGAGCCGGTGATGGCCCACGCGCTTGCCTTGAGCAGGACCGTCAGCACGGCGGTGCCGATCGCCAGCCAGGCGTACTTCCTCAGGTCTGGCCGGGTCACGGCCGGTCTGTCAGTAGTTTTCATGCGTCACATTGTGCGCGGACTCACTCCAGCTTCAATCCCCGCAGCCGCAGCGCGTTGGCGATCACGCTGACCGACGACAGGGACATCGCCGCGGCGGCGAAGATCGGCGAAAGCAGGATGCCGAAGGCGGGATACAGCACCCCGGCGGCGATCGGGATGCCGGCGGCGTTGTAGATGAAGGCGAAGAACAGGTTCTGGCGGATGTTGGCCATGGTGGCCTCCGACAGCCTGCGCGCCTTCACGATCCCCATCAGGTCGCCCTGGAGCAGGGTCACCCCTGCGCTCTCGATCGCCACGTCGGTGCCGTGGCCCATGGCGATGCCGACGTCGGCCGCGGCCAGCGCCGGGGCGTCGTTGACGCCGTCGCCGGCCATCGCCACCACCCGGCCTTCGGATTTGAGCCGGTTGACCACGGCGTTCTTTTCATCGGGCAGCACGTCGGCCTCGACCTCGTCGATGCCCAGCTCGCGCGCGACCGCCTCGGCGGTGGTGCGGTTGTCGCCGGTCAGCATGACGATGCGGATGCCTTCGGCGTGCAGCGCCTTGAGCGCCTGCGAAGTGGTTGGCTTGACCGGGTCGGCGATGGCGAAGATGCCGGCGGCAACGCCGTCGACGCCGATGTAGATGGCGGTGGCGCCGTCGTGGCGCAGCCGGTCGGCGGCCTCACTCAGGGCGGCGACATCGACGCCGTGCTCCTGCAGGAAGGCGGCGTTGCCCAGCAGCACCGGCCTGCCTTCAACCGTGCCGATGACGCCCTTGCCCAGCGGCGAGTCGAAGCCGGTGACCTGCGGCAGTTCGATGTCACGCTCGCGCGCGGCGTCGACGATGGCCAGCGCCAACGGGTGTTCGGAGACCTGTTCCACCGCAGCACCCAGGCGCAGGATCCCGGCCTCGTCGAAGCCTTCGGCGGCGGTGATCGCGGTCACCGACGGCTTGCCCTCGGTCAGGGTGCCGGTCTTGTCGACCACCAGGGTGTCCACTTTCTCCAGCCGCTCCAGCGCTTCGGCGTTTTTGATCAGCACCCCGGCGCGCGCGCCCTTGCCCACGCCGACCATGATCGACATCGGCGTGGCCAGGCCCAGCGCGCAGGGGCAGGCGATGATCAGCACCGACACCGCCACCACCAGCCCGTAAGCCATGCGCGGCTCGGGGCCGACCAGGCTTCAGACGATGAAGGCGATGACCGCGATCACGATCACCAGCGGCACGAACCAACCCGAGACCTGGTCGGCCAGGCGCTGGATCGGCGCGCGCGAGCGCTGCGCGTCGGCCACCATCTGCACGATCCGCGACAGCATGGTGTCTGCGCCCACCTTGGACGCGCGGATCACCAGCGCGCCGGTCTGGTTCATGGTGCCGGCGATGACGTTGTCGCCGGCCGTGCGGGTCACCGGCATCGACTCGCCGGTGACCATGGCCTCGTCGAGCGAAGAGCGGCCGTCCTCGACCACGCCATCGACGGGGACGGATTCGCCGGGACGGATCCGCAGCCGGTCGCCGGGCACTACGGCTTCGACCGGCACGTCTTCCTCGGTTCCGTCGTCGCCAATCCGGCGCGCGGTCCTGGGTGCAAGGTCCAGCAGGGCGCGAATCGCGCCGGAGGTCTGCTCGCGGGCGCGCAGCTCCAGCACCTGGCCCAGCAGCACCAGCACGGTGATCACCGCAGCCGCTTCGAAGTACACCGCGACCGTGCCGTCGGCGGCGCGGAACACATCGGGGAACACCCCCGGCGCAAGCGTGGCAACTACGCTGTAGGCCCAGGCTACGCCCGTGCCCATCGCGATCAGGGTGAACATGTTGAGGCTGCGGTTGACCAGCGACGCCCACGCGCGCTCGAAGAACGGCCAGCCGCACCACAGCACCACCGGCGTGGCCAGCACGAGCTGGATCCAGATCGATGTGCGCATGGGCACCAGGTCGTACAGGGCGGGGAACACGTGCCCGCCCATCTCCAGCACGAACACCGGCAATGCCAGCACCAGCCCGATCCAGAAGCGCCGGGTCATGTCGGCCAGCTCCGGGCTGGGCGCGCTGTCGCGGGTGACCGTCATCGGCTCCAGCCCCATGCCGCAGATCGGGCAGCTTCCCGGGCCGTCCTGACGGACTTCCGGGTGCATCGGGCAGGTCCAGATCGCCCCTTGGCCTGCGGCCGGGACCGCGGTGTCTCCGGCATGCCCGTGGCCGTGTGCCTGATGGTGGTGCTCGTGTCCGTCTCTATGCATAGGTCAGGTCTGCGCTGGGCGTCGTCGAACGAGCCCTGAGCATAGCCGCTGGTCATGTGGAGACCCGGTGCCCGGATACTTCCCGGAACCGCGGGCTGGAATCTCTTGAATATGAACGGTCTTTTGCAAGCTGATGCAGGTCAAGGTCAGCGGACTACCTGGACAGCTATGGTGGAGATAATCAATAAAACGAGGAGAAAATAATGAGCACGGTAACCCGTACCATCCTGCGCGCAGAAGGATTTTCCTGCCCCTCGTGCGTGGAGAAGATCGAAAAGCAGGTCGGCCGCATCGACGGCGTTGAAAGCGTGAAGGTGCAGTTCGCATCGGCGCGCATCGAGGTCGACCACGATGCGTCGAAGGTGTCCGTCGACGAACTGGTGAAGGCGGTCGATAAGGCCGGCTACAAGTCGGCGCCGTCGGCGTTCTGACGCAGTGAACCGTCTGCAGCAGTGGGTCACCGGAAAGTGGTTTGTCCCCGCGCTTTCCGGGGCCCTGATCGTTGCCTCGTTCCTGCTGGAACGGGCGATCGGGGGCACCGCGAATCCCACCCTCGCGCCGCAGTGGTGGTTTGACGCCGGGGTCCATGCGACCCATACCGCCGGAACGTTCCTGCTTTCGGACCTGCTGATGCTGGCCGCCGCAGTGGTGGCCGGCCACGGCATCGTGGTCAAGGCGCTGCGCGCGCTGTCCGCCAGGGTGGTCGGCATCGACCTGCTGGTCTCGATCGCCGCGATCGGCGCGATCCTGATCGGCAACTTCTGGGAAGCGGCGGCGGTCACGTTCCTGTTCTCGGTCGGACACGCGCTGGAGGCCGCCACCCTCAACAAGACGCGCTCGGCGTTGGCCGAGCTTGTGGCCGTGGCCCCCGACACCGCCGTGGTCATGCGCGACGGCGAGCAGCAGGAGGTTCCCGCGCATCAGGTGCGCATGGGCGAGATCGTGCTGGTCAAGAACGGCGCCAAGGTACCGGTCGACGGCCAGGTCGTGTCTGGCACCGGTGCCATCGACGAGGCTTCGATCACCGGCGAATCGATCCCGGTGGAAAAGTCCAAGTCCGACCAGGTCTTCGCCGGCACCGTTTCGCGTGGCGGCTTCCTGCAGGTGTTGGCCACCGGCATCGGCGCCGACACCACGCTGGCGCGCATCATCCACCGGGTCGAGGAAGCGCAGGACGCGAAGGCGCGCACCCAGTCGTTCATCGATCGGTTCTCGAAGTGGTACACCCCGGCGGTGATGGTGCTGGCGCTGGTCGCCGGCCTGGCCACCGGTGACATCGTGCTGGCGCTGACCCTGCTGGTGATCGCCTGCCCGGGTGCGCTGGTGATCTCCATCCCGGTGGCGATCGTAGCCGGCATCGGTCGCGCGGCGCGCAAGGGCATCCTGATCAAGGGCGGTGAGTTCCTGGAGACTTCGGCGAGGATCTCCGTGGTTGCGGTGGACAAGACCGGCACGCTGACCGAAGGCCGGCCGCAGCTCACCGACGTGGTGGTGCTGGAGCCGTCCATGGACAGGGCCGACGTGCTGCGCTGGGCCGCCGCCGCCGAGGCGGGCTCCGAACATCCGCTGGCGCGTCCAATCCTGGAGACGGCGCGCGAAGAGGGCGTGGGCCCGGACGGCGTTCCGGGGACGGTGACGCCGGTGCCGGGCAAGGGCATCGTGTCCGACATCGACGGGCGCCGGGTGCTGATCGGCAACCCGCCGCTGCTGGATCAGTACGGCGTCAGCGACAACGTTGGCGCCAGCGGGGTGGCGCAGGAGCTGGCCGCCGCCGGCAGGACGCCGATGATCGTGGCCGTCGACCAGCAGGTGATCGGCGTGATCGCGGTGGCCGACCAGCTTCGCGAGGACGCGGCCGAAATGGTGGCCCGTCTGCACGCGGCCGGCGTCAAGAAGGTGGTGATGCTGACCGGCGACACGCGTCTTGTCGCTGAGTCCGTCGCCAAGACCGTCGGCATCGACGAGGTCCACGCCTCGCTGCTGCCCGAAGACAAGCTGGACGCAGTCGCGAAGCTGCAGCGCGAAGGCCACGTGGTGGCAATGGTCGGCGACGGCGTGAACGACGCACCGGCGCTGGCAACCGCCAACATCGGCGTGGCCATGGGCGCCGCCGGCTCGGCGGTGGCGGTGGAAACCGCCGACATCGCGCTGATGGGCGACAACCTGCTCAGGCTGCCGCAGGCGATCGGCCTGGCCAGGCGCACGGTGTCGGTGATGCGCCAGAACATCTTCATTGCCCTGGCGACGGTGGTGGTCCTGCTTGCAGGCGTCTTTGCCGGCGGCGTCACGATGTCCCTGGGCATGCTGGTCCATGAAGGATCGGTGCTGGTGGTCATCCTCAACGCCATGCGGCTGATGCGCTGACATCTGATCAATCAACTCGACTCAAGGAGAACTCCCATGCAGAAGCTCAAGAAACATCCGCGATTCAAAACCCTGTTGCTGGCCGGCGCACTCGCATTTGCCATCGCCGGCCCGGCCATGGCCCACTGCGACAGCCTGGATGGCCCGGTGATCGCGGACGCACAGACGGCGCTTGCCGAAAGTGACGTGACGCCGGTGCTGAAGTGGATCCCCGCGGCCGACGAGGCCGAGGTGCGCAGCGCGTTCGACATGGCGCTCGCGGTCCGCGGTGAAAGCGATACCGCCCGTACGGTGGCCGACAACTATTTCTTCGAAACCCTGGTCCGGGTGCACCGTGCCAGCGAGGGCGCAGGCTTCACCGGCATCAAGCCGCTGGGCAGCACCGACCCCTCGATTGCGGCGGCAGACCGGGCGTTGGAAACCGGTGAGGTCGACCACTTGGCCGACGAGCTTGCCACGGCAATCCGCGAACAGATCAGCGAACGCTTCGCGACTGCCCATGAACAGCGCCAGGTCGCCGACGAATCAGTTGAGCAGGGTCGCGAGTACGTGGAGTCCTACGTGCAGTTCACGCACTTCGTTGAAGCGGTGGACGGCCTGCTTGCCCATGGGGTCAGCCATACGCACGGCGAGATCGAAGACGGGCACTGAGCGCCGCGACGTGCTGGCGCGCAATGGGATCTACCTGCGCGCCGGCTTCGACGGCTGAAAGCCGGCTCAAAGTCCGCTACAGGGTCATGTCCTCGTAGCTGCGCGGATCGGAGACCGGTTCAAGGTGGCCGGTCACGCGCATGTGCGGGAACTGGGCCACGATCTTCTCGACCAGGTCCTCCATCGCGTCATGGCCGCGCTGCACCGTCCACTCGCCGGGGACCAGCATGTGCATTTCCATGAACTGGAGCGACCCGGACTCACGGGTGCGCACGGCGTGGAATTCGATCCGGCCCTTTTCGGTGTGTGTGTCCAGGATGGCCTGGATGCTGGCGTTGTCCTCCGGCGACAGCGACGCGTCCATCAGCCCGGCGCTGGATTCGGCGATGAGCCGGTAGCCGGTGACCAGGATGTTCACGCCCACCAGGATTGCGATCACCGGGTCCATCCAGTACCAGCCCGTCAGCCACGCCAGCCCCAGGCCCACCACCACGCTGACCGAGGTGTACACGTCGGTCATCAGGTGCCTGCCGTCGGCGCGCAGGGTGATGGAGCGATGCCGGGTGCCGACCCTGATCAAAACCTGCCCCACGACGCCATTGAGCACCGCGGCCACCATCGAAATGGCCAGGCCGATGCCGATGGATTCCAGCGGCCGGGGATTGAGCAGGCGCTCGATGCCCAGGTAGATGATCGAAGCCGCCGCAACGAACACCATGATCCCTTCCAGCGCAGCGGAAAAATACTCCGCCTTGGTGTGGCCGAAATGGTGGTTGTGGTCGGCCGGCCTGGCGGCGATGGTCAGCGAGACCAGCGCCACGATGGCGGCCACCAGGTTGACCATCGATTCGGCAGCGTCCGACAGCAGGCCCACCGAGCCGGTGATCGCCCACGCGCTGCCCTTGAGCAGGACCGTCAGCACCGCGGTGCCGATCGCCAACCAGGCGTATTTCCTCAGGTCCGGCCTGGTTGCGGCCGGTCTATCGATACGTTTCATCTTCCATATTGTGCCGTGCATCGAGCGGACTTGCGCTGTCGTCTGCGCCCGCCGCACCCGTCAGGACGCCCATGTGGCGCCTGAACAGCAGGTGCTTGTCCAGCGCGAATTCCGGCGCTATCTTTGCAAGTAAGTGATTACTTACCGGAATGGCGCCATGTCCCATCGACCCCCGAGACTTCCCGCCGAAGAGCGGCGTGCGACCACCATCGAGGCGGTGATCGAACTAGCCGCCGAGCAGAACCCCAGCGACATCACCACCAGCGCCATCGCCGAGCGCATGGGCCTGAGCCAGGGCGCGCTGTTCCGCCATTTCCCGAACAAGGACGCGATCGTGCAGGCGGTCGTGTCATGGGCCGCGGAGCGGCTGCTGGCGCGGGTGGACCAGGCCGCCGACGGCGTGGACTCGCCGCTGGCGGCGCTGGAGGCGGTGTTCATGGCCCATGTGGACTTCGTGTCCCGACACCCGGGCATCCCGCGAATGTTGTTCAGCGAACTGCAGCGCCCTGGCCGCGCGCTGCCCAGGCAGATGGTGCAGGCGCTGATGCAGCGCTACGGCGAACGCCTGCGCCGCCTGCTCGACGCAGGCCGGCACCGGGGCGAACTGGATCCGGCGCTCGACATGGACGCGGCGGTGCTGCTGTTCATCGGCAGCATCCAGGGCCTGGTGCTCCAGGCGCTGGTGGCCGGCGACGTGGCGCGCGTGCGCAAGGATGCGCCGGGGGTGTTCGCCATCTATCGCCGCGGCATCCGCGGAGGTGACCGATGAGCGCCGATACGGGCAAGAAGCGCGCGGTCGTCATCGCCGTCGTGGTCCTGGCGGTGCTCGCGGCCGCGTTCGCGTGGATGCGGCGCGACGGTGGCGACGACGGCGTGCTGGTGCTGTACGGCAACGTCGACATCCGCGAGGTGCAGCTCGCCTTCCGCCAGCCCGGCCGGGTGCTGGAGATGGCGTTCGACGAAGGCGATGCGGTGACCGCAGGCGCGCGCATGGCCACGCTGGATCCGCAGCCCTATGCCGATACGCTGGCCGCCGCCGAGGCGTCGCCCGCCAACGAGCCGGTCACGTCCACCGCGGTCGACGCGGGTGACCACCTGGACCCGGCACTCGAGTTCTCCCGCTCGCCCAACCAGATGGCGCTCGGCCTGACCGGGCCCTGCCTGCGGGCCGCCGGCCTGCCGCTGGACATGCGCAAGATGCAGCCCTACTGCGGGTACGAGACGTACGACTTCGCGGTCCCCGTGCGGGACAAGTCGGAC
>ERZ1032895.293-NODE-293-length-9867-cov-4.840501_pt1 | contig 9867 bp, 6 predicted proteins | sample MGYA00516687_ERZ1032895 | MGnify/ENA primary metagenome ERZ1032895 (study PRJEB33719, sample SAMN04261600) | wastewater metagenome | biome: rural village; feature: latrine urine exit; material: soil | place: El Salvador | collected 2013-01-14 ... | reverse complement strand
TTCAACGTTTATTTACACACCCTGGCCCAAGATTGCCATCAACTGCCCGGAACGTTGATCCCGGTTGCCACTGACGTCACCGATGCGGCATCAGTACAAGCACTCTTTGACACGATTGAGACGCAAGGTGGCATCGATACGGTGTTAAACATTGCCGGTGGGGCAATGGGGACCGAGCCGATTGCCGATGCGGATTTGAGCGACTGGGAATGGATGTATAACACCAACGTGCTGGGGTCACTGCGAGTCATCCAACAGTTCTTACCGATGCTGCGCGCCCACGGCGCCGGAACCATTTTGAATCTCACCTCGACCGCCGGCATCGTCGCTTATGAAGGCGGCGCCGGATATAACGCCGCGAAATTCGGCCAACACGCACTGACCGGGGCTTTGCGGCTGGAAGAAGCCGAGCACAATATTCGCGTCATTGAGGTTCTGCCAGGCCTTGTGAAAACCGACGAGTTTGCGCTGAATCGCATGCGTGGTGACGCGGATAAGGCCGCCGACGTATACGCCGGGGTCGACAAGCCGCTCACCGCCGAGGATGTGGCTGATGTATGCGCCTATGCGGTGAATTTGCCACACCACATCAATTTAGATGAAATCGTAATGCGACCCGTCAAACAGGCCGCTCAACATAAACTCATTCGCGATGCACAGGCCAGCGACTGATAGCTTCCTGACCGGCTCCTGAACGATCCCACGCGTGGACCGTGCGGGGAGGCACCAAATAACCAGGCGAAGCCTCCCATATATAAGAATGTATGCTCCGTCCGTGTCGTGGCTGGTTCGTAGCCAAGTTCATACACCGCTTGTCTTCCTATCGCCATAGACGGGTCGGCCGGTGCGCAACTCATCGATCTGTTCAACGGTCCATTCCATGGCTGTAGCCCCGGATAGTGAGAAGCGGCATGTTGACGGAACCGGGATGTCGCTGGGATGCCAGGCGGACTAGGATTGAGACACCCAAAGCACACCGTCGCCAGCACTGTTCCTTCTATAATGCGGATGTGTGGCAGAAACGATCGGAAGGCCATGGGTGGCAGCACCAATGCAAATGACCGGCAACGTTCCCACAGGAAGGGACCGGTACATCAGGCCGAAACAGGTCACGACTCTGCACTAACGCCCGAAAAACGACTCCGGCGGTGGATGCTCGCCGACACCGCAGTGCCACATGGTCGCCATGCAGGCCCTCATGGTCGTGCAGACCAACACGAACGCGCACACTGGTTGCGGGTCATGTGTCTGACCGGCCTGGATTATTTCTCGACCCTGGGATACCAACCGGCCATCGCAGCCCTTGCTGCCGGGGTCATCGCTCCTGTAGCAACCATTGTGCTGGTTGCGGTCACCTTGGCCGGTGCGCTGCCCGTATACCGCCGAGTCGCCCAAGAAAGCCCACACGGTACCGGATCGATTGTCATGCTGGCCAAGCTGTTGCCACGGTGGATGGGTAAATTCGCGGTATTGATCTTACTGGGCTTTGTGGTCACCGATTTCGTGATCACCATGACCCTGTCTGCATCCGATGCGACCGCGCACCTAAGCGAGAATCCTCTTGCATCGTCTGTTGTCAGCGGTCGGGAAGTCCTGACAACCTTGGTCCTGCTGGCAGGTCTAGGACTCATCTTCTTATGGGGCTTCCGGGAAGCCATCCGTGTCGCCACCGTCCTCGTGACCGCCTTTTTAGCCGTAAATTTTATCGTGATCGTGGTGGCAATTGCGCACCTGATCAACCAGCCAGTCCTGGTCGACAACTGGTGGACTGTGCTCACGACGCAACACGGCGACCCCATCTTCGTCGTCGCCGTAGCCCTGCTCGTCTTTCCGAAACTGGCCCTGGGACTGTCAGGATTCGAAACCGGTGTGGTCGTAATGCCCCAGATCCGCGGGGATGCCACCGACACTGACGCCCACCCGATCGGGCGCATTCGCCACACCAAGCACCTACTGACCACCTCCGCGCTGATCATGAGCGGATTTTTGATTACCTCATCGATCACCACCGTGGTGCTAATCCCGGAGGCCGCATTTGCAGAAGGCGGACCCGCAAATGGGCGCGCCCTGGCATATCTGGCCCACGAGTATCTCGGACCAGTGTTTGGCAGCGTGTACGACGTCATCATGGTCGCGATTCTATGGTTTGCCGGTGCCTCAGCCATGGCCGGGTTGCTCAACCTGGTGCCCCGCTACCTGCCGCACTACGGGATGGCCCCGGCCTGGACCCAACGAAACCGGCCCCTGGTGTTCGTGTTTGTCGCCATCACGTTTATCATCACCATCATCTTCCAGGCCGACGTCGATGCCCAGGGTGGGGCCTACGCCACCGGGGTGCTGGTGCTGATCACCTCGGCCGCAATCGCCGTCACGCTCGCGGCCCGGCACAAAGGACAACGTGGAGCAACGATCGGATACGGCGTCATTTCGGTCATCTTTAGCTATACAACGGTCGCCAATATCATCGAACGCCCCGACGGTATTAAAATTGCCGGCAGCTTCATTGTCGGGATTTTACTGGTCAGTCTCATCTCACGGGCGCTGCGCTCAACAGAACTTGGCGCGACCTCGATCCATTTTGATGCGCCCGCCCAACGGATGCTTGCCGACCACGCCGACGGCGTCATTCGACTCATCGCCCACAAACCGCGACATTTTACCGCACAGCGCTACCGGGAGAACCTGCGCAGAACACAGATAGCGCACAACCTTCCGGCCGACGGGGTGTTATTTATCGAGGTTGTCGTTGCCGATAGCTCAGAGTTTGAAACTGATGTGATCGTCCACGGCGTGCAGCGCTATGGTCATCAGGTACTGGTGGCCGAGGGGACCACGGTCGCCAACACGATTGCCGCGGTCGCTTTGCATCTGCGTGATGCGCTGGGGTGTGAAACGCACGTGTATTTCCAATGGACCGAAGCGACCCCGGTGACCAATATTTTGCGCTATCTGGTCTTTGGCGAAGGGGCGATCGCCTCGGTCACCAGGGAAGTCCTGCGCGAAGCAGAACCCGATGTTCACCGCCGCCCGATTGTGCATGTTGCCTGAGGGCAAAACCGTCCCGGGGCTGATTTTGTGCGCTGAAATATGTTGTAGGATGGTTGCGATCGCGCAGTGATCCGACCATCATCGGGGAGCGCTTCGGAAGAACGGCACACGCTTAGTAGAACCGGACGGGATCAGCCCGATACAGCTGCAATAAGCGATCTTGGATTACCCAAGATAAGCAGGGTGGTACCGCGTCGTGAGGCGTCCTTGCAGATATGTACACGTGACAACGAACGTCGATGCAAGGAAGGTAACTGTGTACCCTCTGGCAAGTTCCCATGCACAATGGGTTCAAAACGGTTCCACACCGTCCACCCCAAATCTGCCCGCCATTGAAGAGCTGATCTTAAAATACTGGGATGAAGACGGCACCTTCCAAGCATCCATTGACAACCGCCCGGCAGAAGTCGACGGTAACAACAATGAGTTCGTGTTCTACGACGGCCCGCCATTTGCCAACGGCCTGCCGCACTACGGCCACCTGCTGACCAGCTATGTCAAAGACCTCGTCGCGCGCTACCAGACGCAGCAGGGTCGTCGCGTGGAGCGCCGCTTCGGCTGGGACACCCATGGACTGCCGGCCGAATTAGAGGCCATGAAACAACTCGGCATGACCGACAAGGCCGAGATCGAAGAGATGGGCATCGATAAATTCAACGACGCCTGCCGTGCCTCGGTCCTGGAATACACCGAAGAGTGGCGCGAATACATCAACCGCATGGGCCGCTGGGTCGATTTCGAAAACGACTACAAGACCCTGAACCTATCCTTTATGGAATCGGTGATCTGGGCCTTCAAAACCCTGCATGATCGCGGCCTGACCTACCGTGGTTTCCGGGTGTTGCCCTACTGCTGGAACGATGAGACCCCGCTGTCCAACCACGAACTGCGCATGGACGACGACGTCTATAAAATGCGTCAAGACCCCTCGGTTACCGTCCAATTCAAGATCACCGGGATGCCGGCCACATCCGAGCTCGTTCCCGAAGGCGGCGTGACCGCTGAGATCGCAGAAGCGCTGACCGGTGTCGGCGTGCTGGCCTGGACGACCACCCCGTGGACCCTGCCCACGAACTTCTCGGTCGCTGCCGGTCCTGACATCGAATACGCCGTCGTGCCGGTTGTGGCAGCCGAAGTCGATACTTTCAGCGCTGACAAAGTCCTGCTGGCAACCGACCGCGTCCGGGCGCATGCCAAGATGTTGGGTTACGACGACGGCGATGCCGCCGTAGCGGCCATTGAAGCCACCTATCCCGGTAACCAGCTGGCCGGGCTGGCCTATGAGCCACTGTTTCGCTACTTTGTAGATGCCGAAACCTACGGCACCGAAAACGCCTTCCGGATCCTGGTTGACGACTATGTCTCAACCGAAGACGGCACCGGGCTGGTGCACCAGGCCCCGGCATACGGTGAAGAAGACCAACGCGTCAATGAAGCCCACGGCATCCCGGTGGTCCTGTCGGTTGATGAGGGCGCCAAATTCCTGCCGCTGTTCGCCGATGAAACCCTGGGCGGCGGGGTGCTCAAAGACATCGCTGGTGTCCAGGTGTTTGACGCCAACCGCACGATCATCCGCGCACTGCGCGCCCAGGGCTCACTGCTGGGCGAACAATCCTATGAACACTCCTACCCGCACTGCTGGCGCTGCCGCACCCCACTGATCTACCGGGCGATCACCTCCTGGTATGTCAAAGTCACCGACTTCAAAGATGACATGTTGCGCCACAACGAAGACATCAACTGGATCCCGGGCAACGTCAAGCACGGCCAGTTTGGCAAATGGCTAGAAAACGCTCGCGACTGGTCGATCTCACGCAACCGCTACTGGGGCTCACCCATCCCGGTGTGGGAATCCGATGACCCAAACTACCCGCGCATCGAGGTTTACGGGTCGCTAGCTGAAATCGAAGCAGCCTTCGGTGAGCTGCCCCGCAACGCGGCGGGTGAGGTTGACCTCCACCGCCCATGGATCGATGAGCTCGTGCGGCCCAACCCGGATGACCCCACCGGCAAATCCATGATGCGCCGCGTCGAAGACGTGCTGGACGTCTGGTTCGACTCCGGATCGATGCCATATGCCCAGGTCCACTATCCGATGAAGAATAAGGACTGGTTCGACACCCACAACCCAGCCGACTTCATCGTCGAATACATCGGCCAGACCCGCGGCTGGTTCTACACGATGCACGTGTTAGGCACCGCACTATTTGACCGTCCGGCCTTCAAAAACGTCATCTCCCACGGTATTGTCCTAGGCTCCGACGGCAATAAAATGTCCAAGTCGCTACAAAACTACCCGGACGTCAACGAAGTCTTAGACCGTGACGGCTCGGATGCAATGCGCTGGTTCTTGATGGCCTCACCAATCCTGCGCGGCGGCAACCTGATTGTCACCGAAGAAGGCATCCGCGAAGCCGCCCGCCAGGCGATCCTGCCGGCCTGGAATGTCTGGCACTTCTTGAGCCTATATGCCAACTCGGCCACCGACGGCGGCAACCGCCCCGAAGGCTACCAGGCCTCCTTCCGCTATGAGTCCACCGACCCACTGGACCAGTACATCCTGGCCGCGACCGGCACGATGCTGCGCGAGGTGAGAGCCTCACTGGATGACTACAACGTCTCAGGGGCCACCGAAGCTATCCGCGGCTACATGGAAACCATGACCAACTGGTACATCCGCCGCTCGCGCCAGCGCTTCTTCGCCGAAGACACCCAGGCACTGGATACCCTGTACACCGTGCTGGAAGCCTTTGTTCGCGCCGCCGCCCCGCTGATGCCCATGGTTGCCGAGGAAATCTGGCGCGGTATGACCGGCGGCCGCTCGGTCCACCTGACCGATTATCCGGATGCCGACCTCTTCCCATCGGGTGACGCAGCAGAACAGCTTCAAGACACCATGGATCTGGTCCGCACGATCGCCTCGTCGGCCTCGTCCCTGCGTAAGGGCGCCAATCGTCGCGTGCGCTTGCCTCTGTCCGAGCTGACCGTCGTCGTGCCTGAAATTGAGCGCTTCACCCAGGAATTCATCGATATTCTGGCCGATGAGCTCAACCTGAAGAAGATCAAACTCGTGGATGTGGCCAACACCTCGGCCGAGGACTTCGGAATCTCCCAGCAGCTTGTCGTCGACGCGCGCGAGGCCGGCCCACGCCTGGGTCGCGACGTCCAGACCGTCATCAAGGCCTCCAAATCTAACGACTGGAAAGTCGAAGACGACGGCACCGTGGTCGCCGGCGGTATCGCGCTGCAACCCAATGAATACACCCTGTCCACCGTGGTCGAAGAAGACCCGGACAATCCAGAAGCCGCCGTGGCGGTCATTCCGGCCGGTTTTGTCATCCTCAACACCGCAGTGGATGAGACCCTAGCTGCCGAAGGTGCTGCCCGCGACGTCATTCGCGCGGTCCAGTCGGCCCGTCGCGACGCCGACCTGGATGTCTCGGACCGAATCCACACCGTCATCACCGGCCCGGAAGCCGTCATCAATGCGATCAGCGCGCACGAGAGCCTCATCAGCAACGAAACCCTATCGCTGCAGGTCGCGTTTGAAGCCACGGATGCCACCGACCCCCGCGAATCGTTTGCCGATGACGCCACAAAAGCCGTGGAGGTCACCGTGCAGAAAGTCGACGCTCATGTTTGAAACCGCCGAACAGGTCTATGCACACCTGCTATCGCGGGCTCCCGAAAACAAAATGGAGCCCCGCATGCAACCGATGTTCGACATCATGGCCCTGCTGGGCGACCCTCAGCGCAGTGCCCCGGTGATCCATTTGACCGGCACCAACGGTAAAACGACGACGGCGCGCATCATCGAACAGGTGCTGATCGCCCACGGGCTGCGCACCGGACGCTACACCTCGCCGCACCTGGTCAAGGTCACCGAGCGGATCACCCTAGACGGTGAGCCCGTTGATGATGCGACCTTTGTCCGAGTGTTCAACGAGATCGCCCCGCTGCTCGATATTGTCGACGCCAAACTCGAAGCAGCCGGTGAACAAAAACTCACCTATTTTGAAACCGTCACCGCCCTAGGCTTTGCGATCTTCGCCGATGCTCCCGTGGATGTCATGGTGTTAGAAGTCGGACTGGGTGGGATCACCGATGCCACCAACGTGGCCGATGCCCAAGTCTCGGTGATCACCCCGATTTCGGTCGACCACGCCGACCTACTTGGCGACACCCCAGGTCAGATTGCCATCGAGAAATCCGGGATCATCAAAGAAAACGGGTACCTGGTCTCGGCTGCTCAAGACCCCGAAGCCGCCCAGGTATTGCTCGAAGCCGCCCGCGCCAAGCACGTGAACTTCAAATTCGAAAACATCGAATTTGGCATCACGGACCGCTCGGTGGCCGTCGGCGGCCAGCAGGTCTCCATTAAAGGTCTCGCCGCCGAGTACAACGACCTGTTCCTCCCGCTCCACGGGGCCCACCAGGTTCAAAACCTTGCGGTCGCTATCGCAGCGCTGGAAGCGTTCATGGGAGCCGGTGAGCAACCGCTGAATCGCGAGATTCTGCAAGACGGCTTGTCGATGGTCACCAGCCCGGGGCGTCTGGAGCTGTTGCGCACGAACCCATCCCTGGTCATTGATGCCGCCCACAACCCGCAGGGCATTGAAGCCACCGCCGCCACGATGCGCGAAACCTTCAACTTCTCCTCGCTGGGACTCGTCGTGGGGATTCTGGATGATAAAGACGCCCTGGGTATACTTACCGCGCTCTTTGATCACTTTGGTGACGACGTCGAACACGTTGCGATCACCAAATCCAATTCTCCGCGAGCCATCAGTTCCGAGGAGCTCACCGAGATAGCTTTGGACGCCGGGTGGGACGAAGACCAACTGTTCACCACCGACTCGGTGGTGGATGCCATTGCGTGGGCCGTGCAGGGCGTGCGCGATATCGAGGCCCGAGTCCAGGAAGCCGGCCGCACTCTGACCGCCGGCACCGGGGGAGCCGGCGTCTTAGTCACCGGTTCAATTACCCTTGTCGGTCAGGTCCGCGAGCTGTTAGGCCCGGATGCCACAAGCACCGATGCCAGTGTTGAAGTCGAAGGCCATGATGACTTCAGCGATTTCTTCCCACAGGATGACCAGGAGGACGACGATGAGTCCTGAAGAACAACCCGGCCGGGAGTCTTGGCGACCAGAACGCGAAACCCGGTCGCAACGCGCCTGGCAACCCGGTCAAGAGAAAAAACAACGCTCCATTTTTGTGCTGTTCACTTCGACCGTCCTATTGGGGGAAGCCTTCGTCATCGCCTTCTTTGGGCTGATGCTTTACGGTCTGAACCAAGACAACGGGGGCCTGTGGATGCTGCTGGGCAGCCTCGTGCTGGCCATTATTGCCGGGGTGACGGCGCGGTTTGTGAAAAAACCAGCCGGTATCGCCATCGGATGGATTATCCAGGGCCTGCTAGTTGCCTCTGGTTTCTTTGAGTCCTTTGGTTTCTTCATCGGAATAGCGTTTGCTCTGGCCTGGTGGTACGCGATCACCAAGGGCAAGCAGATCGATGTTGAAAATGCTCAACGAGCCAAAGAACAAGAAGCTTGGGAACAAGAACACGGTACGGAAGCCGGTACCGATTAGGTATGATCGTGAGGGGTAACGCAACCGCGAGACCTTCAAGTATCTGATGAAGAGGTAGTTTTATGAGCCAGCCTGAACGCACACTTGTTCTCGTCAAGCCCGACGGCGTGGAACGTGGACTCACCGGTGAGATCTTGGCGCGTATCGAGCGCAAGGGATACCAGATTGTCGAGCTGCTCATGCTCAATGCGACCCCTCAGATGCTGGCCGAACACTACGAAGAACACCAGGGTAAAGAATTCTTTGAGCCCCTGGTCAACTTCATGGCTTCCGGCCCTATTGTTGCGGCAATCTTTGAAGGCGACCGCGTGATCGAAGGCGTTCGCCAGCTGGCTGGTATTTCCGATCCAACTCTGGCTGATGCCGGAACGATCCGCGGTGATTTTGGTCGTGACTGGGGCGAAGGCGTGCAAAAGAACCTCATTCACGCTTCCGACTCGACCCTGTCAGCAGAGCGCGAGATCGACCTCTGGTTCGGCTAAACCTCAGACCTTTAACGCCGTTGGCACCGGGAAGACGGGTGCCATCGGCGTTTCAGCAGTGACTTCTTAGAGGCCACGTATTGGGGTGACCACCGGGTCACGGGCCAGCAGGGCCTGGGTCGAGCCAGCCTCGACAATATCTAACAATAAGAATTCGGTTGGGCGCATCAGGGCGATCTTTTTGACTTCCGCCCCGTGCAGGATCGAGGCAATGCTGTGCCAGTCGGCTGCGGTAGCCTCGGTCGTGATGTTTTCTGGCATCACATCATCATCTGGAGTGGCCAGGTAAAAGAACGTATCAAAGCGTTTTGGATATCCCACCGGGGTGATCAGATTCGCCCACGGACGCATGATATCGGGTTCCAGTTGTACGCCGGTTTCTTCTTCGACCTCACGCAGCGCCGTGCGCAGCATCATCGAGGAGTTCTTCACGGCCTGGCCTGGAATCGACGAGCCCAGTGACGTCCGCTGCCAGCCGCGGGCGTGTTGGGTCAGGATTGGCTGGGCTGCGGTAGCAAATTCAAACTCGGCGTCTTCGGCATCGGTGCGGCCACCGGGAAATACGACGGCGCCGGCGGCAAAATCCATCGTGGTGGCGCGGTGTTGAACATAGACTTCTAGATCGTGATTGACCTGTCGTACCATGATCACCGATGCGGCCTGTCGGGCTTGGTGAACATCTCAATCCTCGCGTTTCGTATCTGTCGTCGGGTCTGATGGCACGCGTCAGCGACCTCAGACGGGGTTC
>ERZ1032895.292-NODE-292-length-9870-cov-11.177483_pt1 | contig 9870 bp, 7 predicted proteins | sample MGYA00516687_ERZ1032895 | MGnify/ENA primary metagenome ERZ1032895 (study PRJEB33719, sample SAMN04261600) | wastewater metagenome | biome: rural village; feature: latrine urine exit; material: soil | place: El Salvador | collected 2013-01-14 ... | reverse complement strand
GATCGAACTGCAGCAGCAGGGCCTGGCCAAGGCGATCGGCACCTCCAACTTCACCCCGGCCCACATCGATCGGCTGATCTCTGAGACCGGGGTGACCCCGGAGGTCAACCAGATCCAGATGCAGCCCTACTATGACCGCGCCGCCGAGCGCGCCTTCCGCGCCGGCGCCAGCGAATTCGGCATCCACCTTGCCTACTGCCAGGCCGCCGGCCAGGACAGCACCGAGCTGCCCTACGGCAACATCGTCGCCCTCAACGAGCACGGCGCGGTGCAGCACTACACCGAGCGCGACCGGGTGCCGCCCAGCCAGCTGCGCAGCTTCCTGATCGACGCCGGTGCCGGCCACGGCGGCTACGCCTGCGACATCACCCGCACCCATGCCGCCGATACGGATGGCGAATTCCAGTCCCTCATCAACGCCGTCGACCGTGTGCAGCAGGAGCTCAACGCCCGCTTCACCGCCGGCACCGACTACCGCCAGCTCCACCTGGACGCGCACCTGGCCCTGGCCGGCGTCCTGCGCGAATCCGGGATCCTGCGGGTGAGCCCCGAAGCGGCGCTGGAAACCGGCGTCAGCTCGGCCTTCTTCCCGCATGGCCTGGGGCACAGCATCGGCCTGCAGGTGCACGACGTGGGCGGCTTCGCCGCAAGCGACGCCGGCGGCACCATCGACAAGCCCGAGGGCCATCCGTTCCTGCGCTTCACCCGGGTGCTCGAGCCCGGCATGGTGATGACCAACGAGCCGGGCGTGTACTTCATCGACCTGCTGCTGGACAAGGTCCGCCAAGGCGTGCACGCCGACAGCGTGGACTGGGACCGGGTCGATGCGTTCCGCCCCTATGGCGGGATCCGGATCGAAGACAACCTGGTCGTGACCGACGGCGCGCCGGTGAACCTGACGCGCGAGGAATTCGACGCCTGAGCAGCCAGGCGGGACCTATTCCTGCCTGTTCCACAGTTCGCGGGGAAAGTGCTCCGGCAAGGGCTGCGACCGCACTTCGAAGGTGACGATGTCTTTCCACTGCTGGCCGTTGCGGTCCGTGGACACGACGGTCAGGGTGTGGACGCCCTCGGCCAGATCCTGCGGCATGCGGGCCCGCCACAGGTGCTGGTTGGAGTCGGGCAGCTTGCCGCCATAGGCCTGGGGAGGCCTGACGTCGCCGCTGACGTTGCCCTTTCCGCGAACGTGCCCCTGGGTAAGGTTGCCACCGGACCGGCTCTGGTAGGCGAACCGGCCGATGGTGGCCTGGCGCCGGACAGAGAACGGATCGGCATAGTCCACACCGTGGCGGACCGCCTCGCCCCGGCCTTCCTGGGTGCGGGTGAGCGCGAAGGGTTCGCCGGCGTCGATCGTCGCCTCCACCTGCGCGCTCGCCGCGCCCTGCCAGAAGTTCACCGTCAGGTACACGCCCTGCTCCAGGTCCCGCGGCGTCAGCACCCGGGTATCCGCCAGGTCGTTCGTGGTCACCGGCGGCACCGGGTCGCGGGTGCCGGCCGGCTCGCCCAGCCAGGCATTCAGCGCCGCGTACCAGCTCCGGTAGGCAGGCGTGTTGAAGTCCACCCACTGCCCCCGGCTCCCCAGGCGCGAGCCGACGAAGCGCTCGCGATACTGCGCTCCATCGATCTCCAGCATCAGCAGGCCCTTGGGTTCCCCGGAGACGGTCAGCGACTGCGGATCACCATCGACGTTGTAGTCGCCGCCCCACCAGCGGCCTGAAGCCGCACCGGCGACGATGTGCCGGAAGGGAAGCGGGCCGACGCCGACGGCATCGAACGCCTCGTAGTACTCGCCCGGATCCATGTTCTCCAGGGTGTGGGTGTGCCCGGACAGGCTCAGCGCCGGCCGGCCTTCCAGAAGCTGGTGCACCCGGGCCGCGTTCCAGGTATGTGACAGCTCACTGCTGCCGCGGAAGTTCAGCAGCGGCGCGTGATGGGCGAATACAACCAGCTTGTCCTGCGGAACCTCATTCAAGAGGTTCTCAAGCCATGCCAGCTGGTCACGGGTGAACAGCGTGGTGTATCCGAACCCCCGCTTGCAGCGCTCCTGCACCGCCGGGCGCGCCACATCGGGATCCTCCGAGGTGCAGGGATTGACGTAGATGTTGTCCATGCCGATGAACAGGGCGTCGCCCTGCTCGAAGGCGTAGTTCTGCGGACCCCAGGTCCGGCGCCATGTATCCAACGAGTCGGCGTCATCTGCCACGTCGAAGTCAACGTCGTGGTTGCCCGGCACCGCCCACTGCGGCACGCCCACCACGGAACCCAGCTCGAACAACCGCTCCAGCAGCCCCAGGTCGTCCCCGACCACGTCCCCCAGGTAAAGCATGCAGTCGCCGCTGCCCAGGTCCGCAACAAGCAGGTCGGCCACCGCGCTGTCGCGGAAATGGCTGACTTCGACGTTGTTGTAGGGCTGGCTGTCCCCGACGACCGCGCAGGTGAAGGCGGTACCGCCGCCTTCGGCGCGCCGGAGCGGGAAGTTCACCGCTTCGGGCGCCGGCCCGGTCGGTTCCAGGCCGCCATAGCGCAGCGTGCCCGGGCTGCCTGCCGGCTTGTGGATGTAGGCGAATTGCGGAACGTTGCGCTCGTCCACCGGCACCTGCCAGCCGGAGGGCTGGATCACGAACAGGTCCATGTCCTCGCGTACCGCCAGGCGGTACGCGCCGCTGGCATCGGTGCGCACCACGTCCAGGCCATTGGAGACAAGCACTCCCGCAATGCCGTCCTCGCCATGCTGGCGACGGCCGTCGCCGTTGAGATCCTCGAACACCACGCCGGCGATCTCGTCGCCACCAGGGCCGGGCACCACTTCCGGCCCGGCAATCCAGGCGGCGGCCAGTACCTGCGGCGCCGCAACCGCGAGCAGCACTGCCAGCACGCATCTTGCACGTTTCATTCCGTTCTCCATAGGGTTCGATTTCAGCGGGAGTTGTAGGGGCCGAACGCGGCCTTGACCGTCATTTTTTCGTCGCCGTCGTCAAGCACGAACACGCGGTAGCTGTCGCCGCCGGGTGACACTCGGATAACCACGTGGCCCTGGGTACTGGCAGCGTTGCCGATGCCATAGGTGGTGATGGCCGTGGCCGGCGACACATTGGTAATGAAGATGTCGCGTTCACCGGGCCAGACCCGGGTGGAGGTCATGCGCCTGTAGGTGTTCACCGCCGGATGGCCTTCGGCCCGCGCGCCAACGACGATCACCCGCGGCCGCAGCGTGGCAAGAAAGAGAATGCTGTTGGCATCCCAGCTCCCGTGGTGATTGGCCTTCATCGCGTCCACCGGACCGCTGGCCCTGGCGACCGGCACTTCGACGTTCTTCCAGGGCGGAGGGTGGAATACCGTTTCTTCTTCGATGGCGGACAGGTCGCCACCGGTGAAGTAGTCAAACCGCCCGTATGAGACCCGGAATGCGATGCTCAGCCTGTTCTCGCCCGGATAGTCTTCCGGCTCCAGCGCGCCGAGCGGCGGGAAGAGGTCACGGGTGACCGTGCCCACGCCGGTCCACACCGTGCCGTTGGCCATCAGGTTGCGGATCTCGAACTCCGGGTACGCGGCCGGATCCTTGCGCAGCACCAGCTGGTCGCTGCGGCCGGGCACGAACCGCTCGACCTCAAGCGCTCCCCGGGCAACCTTCCAGTCGAGGAATTTCCGGTAGTTCCGCATGGTGGCGGTGTTGATCGGCGCCGGATAGTCGTATCGGGGCCAGTCCCGGTCGATGACCCGGCCGATGGGCAGATGCTCGGCAATCTCGGTGATTCCGGTCAGCCGGTAACCACCCTCGGCGGAAACCGGCGAGTCACTGGCCACCGCGCCCATATGGTCACCGTGGAAGTGGCTCAGCACGACGTAGTCGAGCTTCTTCTCCGGCCCGGGGAGCACGCGCCGGGCGTAGCGCGCGACCCACTCGCCCGGTGGCCGCGAAGCATCCGGCCGGGTCGGAAGCGAGAATGGCGGCTTTTCTACCGTCCGGCCGCTGGTGTCCACCAGCAGGCTGGTGCCGTCTGGCAGCACCAGCAGTTGGGCCTCGCCGCGACCGGTGTTGATGTGGTGGATGTCGAGCACCCCTTCCGTCCAGGCCGGCAACGGATCGCCGGCCAGGGGCACAACGCCAGCGGAGGCTGGCACATCGCATGAATACGACGCAGCCAGCACCCCCAGCATGATGAAAGCCTGGACCTGCCTCATGTTCCCCACCCTCAGAAGCGCGCGCGAAGGCCGATCGTCGCCGTACGGCCGTACTCCTGGTAAATCGCGCTGTGCCGGCTGCCCGGCCCCATGCCATCCCCCGGGGCCAGCGTGTTGGGAACCACCACGTTGCGCGAATGATCGAGCAGGTTGTTCGCGCGGAAGAACACCTCCATCCCGAACGGAAGGTTTTCACCCTTCCTGGCGATGGTGTAGCTGCCGCTCAGGGAGACGCCCAGGTGCGGCGCGAACCATGACGGGGTGGAGCTGCGGTACACGTAATCCGTCCAGGTGGAGTTGAGGTTCAGCCTGAGGCCGCCCTGGGCATAGCTGACGGAGAGCGAGCCGCTCTTGTCAGGCTGGCGCAGGATGGGCTCCTCCGGGTCATTCCACATGAAAGAGCCGCGCACCGAGAGTCCGGACAGCAGGCCGGGCAGGTAATCCATGGCGTGGTTGAACTCCAGCTCCACGCCCTGGATATCGACTGAATCACCGGGCACCTGGTGGGTGGTCCGGAAAATGTAGTTCGCGTAATCCTCGCCGGCATAGCCAAACTCATCGGCGGTCATCTCCACCGTCTGGAACAGCCCCTTGATCCGGTTCCGGTAATAGTTCAGCGCGAGCATGCCGACCGGCTCGTAGTACTTCACCAGCCGCACCGAGAGGTTGTCCGAGTACTCCGGGAGCAGGCCCGGATTGGGCGCGGTCACATAGCCTTCACCCAGGGGCACGCCGTTGTCATCAAGCGCGTCCGACACGCTCCAGACGCCGGACATCCGGTTCACGTCCGGCCGCCGGATCGTGCGGCTGTAGCCCACCTGCAGGTCGAGGTTGTCGTCGAAGGAGTACTTCATCGACGCACTGGGGAAGAAATCGTCGTAGCTGCCCTTGCGGTGCACCTTGGGGCGGGATGCATACATGTATTCCATCCCTTCCACCGAGGTCGGCAACCCGGTTCCCTCATTGACCTCGAAGCCCGCGTCCCTGACCTCCTGCACCGAACGCGGATCGTACTCGTGGGCATCGGTATTGGTCTTTTCCCAGCGCAGGCCCGCGCGGACGGTGAGCCTGTCGGTCAGGTCCGCCGTGCCCATGAAGTACATTGCCTGCATGCGCTCGGTGTAGTCGCGGTCCTGGGCGACGTGGATGTTGTACCACTCCGATGCAGAGGTGGCAGCGGTCGGCCTCCAGACGCTCGGATCCGCCTCATAGAGCCTTGCCAGCTTTTCCATGCTCGGCAGATAGAAGTCGGTGCTGCCCGAGATCGAGGTAATGACGACCCCGCTGTCGGCGAAGGACACCTGGCTGTCGCTGCGGATCGCCTCAAGCAGCTCCGTCTGGCTCATGGGGCCGTCGTAGGCAAAGCGGTACCTGTCCTCATCGCTGCCGAACGTAAAATTGGACTGCGACAGCTTGAACCCGGTCTTGAACACCACCGGCACGTTGCCAATGTCCTGGTCGAACGTCAGGTTCATCGCACCGCCCCTCTGTTCCGATTCGGCCCAGCGGCCGTGGTTGGTGCGGATGATCATCGGGTCAGTGAACTCCCAGCTCGAGGTATCCGCCCAGTCCGGACCGCTGGTCTGGGTGATATGCCAGCGCTAGTGGTACAGGCTGTCGCGCGTGGCGGTGAACTGGCCTTCCCTGAGTGCAATGCCGCTGGTAGTGCGGGCCACGCCCTTCTCCCCCATCGGATCGTAGTGGCTGCGGGAATCGGAATAGAACAGGTTGCCGTCCAGGCTGATGTGCTCGTTGTTGTACTCGAAGGAGGGGATGAAGGTGCGCCCCACCCCCTTCTTGTAGGTGTGGGGATTGGTGACGGCGATGCGGTTGTTCCTGCCGCTGAAGTTGGTCTCGATATCAAGCATGCCGTCGCCGTGGGCGACGCCCTCGTTGTTGAGCCTGGCGCCCGTGGTGAACCGGTAGTTCGGCGAGTTGGCGGCCCAGATACCCGATTCGTTGTACAGCGAGGTCAGCGACAGGATCAGGTTGTCGGTCGCCCTGAAGTCGATCGTGGCGTTGGCGGAGCCGCGATAGATCTCCCGGTTTCCCGAGCGGCGGTGATCGTGGTGATCGCCATCGGGGAATCCTGGTAGTCATTGGGCCGGTAGTTGCGGGCGGCGGTGATCTGCTCCTGCTCGTAGTAGCTGTAGTTCTGGCTCAGGCCAAACACCACGCCGAGGCGATTGTCCAGGAAGACATCCGAGTAGTTGATCTGGCCGCCCGGCAGGAAGCGGGTGCTGCCGTAACCGCCTTCGTCGGGCCCCGTCCGCTTCTTGCTGTCCCAGAGGTCGGAGTGGGTATTTCCGTGCACCGATACGGTGAGGTTCCTCCCCCTGCGGTCGAAGGCCCGCTTGGTGCGCATGTTGATGGTGCCAGCAGGCGAATTGGCATCCACATCGGCACTGATGGTCTTGGATATCTCGATCGAGTCCAGGCTTCCGATCGACATCTGTTCGAAACTGAAGGTCCGCGCACCCTCGGCCCCGTCCATCGCATCCACGCCGGACAGGCTCACGCCGTTGAGCGTGATGCCCGTGTACTCGGGCCCCATGCCACGCAGCCCGACGGTGCGCACGGTGCCATCGGACACCTGGTCGAAGGTCACGCCCGGCATGTACTTGATGAATTCAGCCGGGTTGCCTTCCGTGATCTCGCCGTAGGACTCGGTGGACAACACATTGATGATGTCCATCGACGCGCGCTGCTCCATGATCGAGCGCGCATCGCCCTCGCGCACACCCACGACCCGGAGAGTGTCCAGGGTCTCCGCCTCGACGCTGACGGCAGCGGACGGGGTGCGCAATGCGAAATTCTGCACCGTCACCTCCCCGGCCTCCACATCAACGCCGACAACTTCACCTTCATAGCCGGTGAAGTCGACTGACACCTGGACCACGCCGGCAGGCACGCCATCAATCCGGTAGGCGCCGCCGCTGCCCGACGTGGCTACGCGGCGGCCGTTGAGGCGGACGATCGCATTGCGCAGGTACTCGCCCGTCGCCGGATCGATGACATGGCCGCTGATGCTGCCCGTTTCCAGCACGCCCGCACCGCTGGCGCGCTGCTCACGCAGCAGGATCACGCCGTCTTCGTCCGAATGGAACTCGAGCCGCGTCCCTTCCAGCAGCCTGCGCAGCGCTTCGCGCACGTCCATCTCGCCCTGGACAGCCGGCGTGTCCACGCCCTCGAGCGAACCGGCCGGCGCGACGATCTGGACCTGGGCCTGCCTGGCCAGTTCCGGGATCGCATCGGTCGCCGGCTGGGCGGGGATCTCGAACGCCCGCTCCTGGGCGGAGACCTGGGGGGCGGATGCCAGCACGGCAATGACGGCGCTGGCGAGGAGAAGCGGCTTGCAACGGATCATGATCTGGACTCTTTGCGACCGCGGACATCGCGGCATACGCAAAGCTAGAGACCCGCCGCGGCTGCCTCCCCCACCTGTCACCAAAATTTAATATCGCGAAGCGAGCAGGACCCTGCCCGGCTCATGGCGCAATCGCGCTTCAAGTACCTGGGCAACGGCGTCGGCAAAGCCAACGGGATCATTGGCCGCGAACAGGCCCGTGACCGGCATCTCCGCAAGCGCAGGATCCTCGACGACGATGCGCGTGTCGCTGTAGCGCGCGAACATCTGCACTGCCTCGGCCAGGCTCTCACCGTGGAACGCGATCTGGCCTTCGCGCCAGGCAAGTTCGCGCTGCAGCTCATCGGGAGACACTTGCGCCACTGCCGGCGTACTGCCGGCGTCGACCATGGACATCCTCGTGTTGGCCGTGACCAGGGTGGCTTGCGCATCCGCTCCCGGCAGCCTGACCTCGCCGTTCTGCACCACTACCTGCACTGGCTGCCCGTCGAGCTTCCGGACCACGAACGAAGCCGCCCCGGCATCGATCCGGCGGCCGGCAACCTCGACCTGCAGACGCTTGCCGGCTGTCTGGACAAACACTTCGCCTTTCTGCAGTTCCACCCGCATGCGGCCCCGCCTGTCACGCACGTTCACCCGGCTGTCCGTATTGAGGGTGATCGTCGATCCGCCACGCAGCGGAACCATGCGTATTTCACCCTTGGAAGTGGCGTACGCGGTCGATCCTGGAATAGTCACGAACAACAGCGCGCCCAGCAGCAGCGATGCCATGGCCGCGCTGGCCCATTGCAGCACGCGCTGGTGCCCACGGGCATCATGACCGGTAGCCGTCACGCAATGGCCTGCAGGCTGCAGACCCCCGGACCCATGCAGCGCTGCGGCCTTTGCCCACAAGGCCTGGGCGCGCACCAGCGCGCCACGGCGGCGCCGGTCCCCGGCCAGCCAGCTTTCCAGACGTTCCTGCTCGGCCGGAAGCAATGGGCCCCGATCCATCCGCGCCACCCATTGCGATGCCGCCTGCTCAATATCCCCGCTGCTTTCGCGCCCGTCCATCAGCTCGCCTTTTTTCCCTTCGCCAATCCCTGGAGGTTTGGGGAGGCGGAGTTCCCCCACTCGCCATCCACTGCCCCAACCATCGTATGCCGCGGGCGATGTGTTTTTCCACGGTACTTTCGGCAAGCCCCATGCGGTGCGCAATCTCCCGCTGCGGCAAGCCGTACACGCGACGCAGGACAAAGGCTTCGCGCGCCTGTCCCGGCATGGCGGCCACTATTTCAGACAGGCGGCGAAGCTCATCCCGCTCCATCGCATTTTGCTCCGGGGTGACCCCGTCATCCGCAAACTCGACCGACCCCAGGTCCTCTACCGCCTGGATGGAAACGATCTTCGCCCGGCGGATGTTCCGCACCACCAGCGATTTCGCCACCTGGAACAGATAGGCCTTCGGATTTCGAATATCATCCAGCCGTTCGCGCTCGACCAGGAGCGCGTACGATTCCTGCACGATGTCGTCAACGTCGAAGGCGGCCCTGTACCAGCGTCCCAGCCAGACCCTCAGCGCGGGCTCGTGGGGAAGGATGTTGTTGACGAACCAGCGGGTCCGGGCCGCGTCATCCATGAAGCCAGCCGGCTCGCTTGCCACGCAATTTCCGTCCTGCAAAACCAGCCCCCGGTACGACGTACCAGAGGTACGCATGCAGTGCCAATGGAGAAGTCACTGAACATGCTAGGGCCCGTTCATGGCAGTACTGTTTCGAGCACCGGCTGACCGGCGGCCACGCTCAGTCCGCCATGAACGCCTCGACCTCGTCCGCGGTGCGCGCCAGGCCCGGGCCGAGCACCTCGTGGCCGTCGCGGGCAATGGCCACGTCGTCCTCGATCCGGATGCCGATGCCGCGCCACTTCGCCTCGACGCCGGAAGCGTCCGGCGGCACATAGATCCCGGGCTCGATCGTCAGCACCATGCCCGGCTCCATCAGGCGCGACTCGCCATCGACGCGATATTCGCCGACGTCGTGCACGTCCAGGCCCAGCCAGTGGCCGGACTTGTGCGGGCAGAAGCGCTGATACGCCTTTTCCGCCAGCACCTTGCGCAGGCTGCCCTTGAGCAGTCCGATGCGCAGCATCCCCTCCGCCAGCACCCGCACCGCCGCCTCGTGCATCGCCTCGAACGGGACGTCGGGGCGCGCCTGTTCCAGCGCTGCGTCCTGGGCCGCGCACACCAGGTCGTGCAGCGCGCGCTGCTCGCGGCTGAACGCCCCGGACGCCGGGAAGGTACGCGTGATGTCGGCGGCGTAGCCGGCGTACTCGGCGCCGGCGTC
>ERZ1032895.291-NODE-291-length-9889-cov-7.621721_pt1 | contig 9889 bp, 16 predicted proteins | sample MGYA00516687_ERZ1032895 | MGnify/ENA primary metagenome ERZ1032895 (study PRJEB33719, sample SAMN04261600) | wastewater metagenome | biome: rural village; feature: latrine urine exit; material: soil | place: El Salvador | collected 2013-01-14 ... | reverse complement strand
GCTTCGATCAGGTCCAGGGCGGTGGCGGCGGCGTTGAGGAGCATCTGCTGTTTTGCCATCTGGAGCGACTTCCCACGCAGGTACTCTTGTGCAGTGTCGTAGGCAACACCCGTGTTGTCGGCCTTGCGGGTGACGGTGATCTCCCACCCCCACGACATGGCCGTGACGGCGGTGGAGGTCCACCCGCCACTGTCGTAATTGGACGAGTCCTGAGTCTGCGGCTCCTCGTTCGGGGACTGGTCCTGAACGCCCCGCAACCTCACCCACTCGGCAGTCTCGGACACCCCATAGGCGACGTTCACGTCGATGACCCACTTCCGGGCCAGCGTGTCGCCACCGAGCGGGGTGACATTCTCCAGGTCAGCGACGGTAGTCACTTGGCCTCACCTTCCTTCTGGGCCACAACGGGCCGGGTGACCGGGGCAGGCTTGGTGTTGGCCTGCTTCGGAGTCTGATCGACACGGGAATACCTGTCATCCTGGTCATAGATTCGGGCGAGCACCGGGTCAACGACCTGGACTCGGCCCCGGGGGCCGTCAAAGAGGGCCATCACTGCCTCCAATTGATACGAACATGGTAATTGTCAACCCTGGCCCACGTTTCCGCACCAGGGTCCTGCCCGAGACTGGTCCAGTTCTGTCGCCAGATATGGGTCACCCCGGGGCACGGGTACCGCGCACCGTGCAGGGCACGGAAGACACGATTCGCGAGCTGGTCGGTTTCGAGGGAGGATTTACTGTTGGCCCGGGTTCGGACCTGGAGACCTTCCAGACCGGCCACCCCCGGTTCGAGCTGCCCGGACGATTCGAGGATGTCGTCACCCAGGCCGTACGGGGTGAGGGTGATGTGCGAACCTGCCGCGGGAATCACCCTGCGATAGATACCGATGTCGGAAGGTCCGTAGGTTCCGGCGGTGCTCCATGTCCCGATCCCGAACACTTCCAGGTATTTGGCGATCCCTTCGATAATCACAGTAGCTCCACCCGTAAATGTTGCCATGCGCCGAAACCGCCATCGGTCTCGTGACGCACGTCCACGACGGTTGCCCAATCCCTGTCCTCGACCTGAACGTCGGATTCAAGGGTGATCCGGTCCGCGTATTCGAGGGAGCACCGGATCGTGGTGGCGGAGAACACGGTTTCACTGGAAGTCGTGCGGACCAGCCGACGACGTTCCCGGGCGAAACACTTGACCTCGAACTCATCGTAATGCTCTTCGCCGTAGGCGTTATGGCCGATGAAGGTCTTCACCACGGCACGGTGCGGCATGAATTGCTCCGGCAGATCAACCAATTGTGAACACCTGCCGGGGAATGTTCTGGATCAGCCTCGCAGCGGCAGGGCACAGGCCGACGTTCCGGTGCCTGCGGTAGGCGTCGGGGATCGCACTGCCAGAGGCGACCCATGACACCCCGTCGATGGACGCCGACCGCAGGGGACGGCCGAGCGGGGAAGCCTCGACCGACCTGGCCGCAGCTTCGTCGTCCCACCAGTAGGATCGGGCCTGTTCGCAGATCGCGCCGAGGATCAGTTCCCGCAGCTCGGCGGAAACGGGTTCCCCTGTTGCCGGGTCCGCTTCGTACACGGCCGAGTTGGTGTTGCTGACGATGTCCTGCTGGGCCTGCACGATGTGACTCCGGGCAGGGAAGGGCACATCGGGACCGAACCACTTGATCCAGTGCACTTCCCTGACCGGCATCATGTCAGATCACGCTTTCGTCGTCGTTGTCCTGTTTCGGTTCCGGTCGCGGCTTCCGAGCCCGCTTCCGGTCCTCGGCGGCCTTGTCGGCGGCGGCCTGCTCAGCTTCCATACGGGCGACCTCTTCGGCGGCAGCCTTGTCGGCCCGAGCCTTCAATAGGTGCCGGTGCAACAGCATTCCCATGGGTTGGTCCTCCTGTCAGGCGAGGGTGATGTCCACCACTCGGTCGTCAGCCAAACGGGACGTGCCATAGTGCATGTTCAGCGCCACAACGTCGGTCCGGGCCAGGATGTCCCGGTCGAACTCCACCAGCGGGTACCGCTTGCGGATGATGCCGAGGGCACCGGGCCGGAGCAGGAGACCCTTACCGGGTGCGAGCTGGTTGGTGATGAAGATGCTCAGGCCGTTCTTGGTGCCGATGACGCCCCGGTTGATGGTGACGTTCCCGGCACTGGTCTGGTTGGCCTGAAGGAACTTCTCATCCAGGAGGAAAATCTCACTGTCGGCGCTGTTGATGAACAGGCCGGTGAACATTGCCGGGTCCCAGCCGTCCTCGAACATGAGGCCGAGGGAAACCAAGTTTTCCCACGTGTACCCGCCGGTTAGGGTGGTGGTCATCGGGGCAGTGTCGGTGGCGGTGGTCCCGTCGGCGTAGGTGACTCCGCCGACGGTGGTGGCGGTGGCGGCCGCGATCACGTCGCGGTCGATCTTCCTCTGGGTGAGGATGCCAAACTGCCGAACGGCTTCCTGCTGGGCGTCGCCCAGGCCAATGAGCTTCGCCTGGTCGCTGATCCCGAAAGCCTTACCGGCTTCCTTGATGGTGGCCCGTCGGGCTTTCTGGGTCAGCTTCTCGACCTCGAGAACGTCGTTTTCGTCGATGTCCTCGATCTCGCTCATGTTCATCCAGGACGGGAACACGATCGTGTCTCCGGGCTGGCCGACGAGAGTGGTGTTCTCGACAGTGGCGGAGGATGCGGCCACGATGAGCTTGTTCTTGAACGCCTCGGTGGCGAGCTGCTGCCAGACCTCCGGTGCCCAGAGGTCGGCCTTAACGGTGCGAGCCATGAGGGCTCACCCCTTTCTAGGAGTCCGCAAACTTGCGGAAAACGTCAGGGTCGGTCTGGAACAGCTTGTTCAGCTCGTGCCCGTCGAGCTTCCTGAAGTCGTCCAGGGTCATGCTTGAGCCTCCGGCCCCGCCGGACGGGTCGTTTCCACTCCGGCCCTGGGGTGCGCGGGTTTCGGCTGCCTTGAGCCATGGCGCGTCTCCCAGGGAGTCGGAGATGAGCTGCTTGATGGCAGCCTGGTCGGTGGGGTCCGCTTCGGAGGCGGACGCGAGGAACACGGAATCCCGTAGCAGCCGGTCCGGGTCGGCCTGGACCGACGGGGCCACGGTGCGGATGGTGTCTCGGAGCTGGAGCTGCCGGGTTTCGGCTTGCGCGGTTTCGAGCTGGGCGGTGAGGTCGGAGACGGTGACCTTCTTCTCCCCCGTTTTGGTGACGCCCAGGACGTTGAGGAGCTTGGTTACGATCTCTGTTTCGCGCTCTTCGGCGGCTGTCTTCTTGGCGTTGACCCTGGACTTCCCGGCTTCCTGTCGGGCGGATCGAAGGTCCCGCTCAAGCCGGGCGATCTTCTGCTCGGCAGTTTCCTCGGTGCCCTCGGTCTCCTGAGCCTCGGTTTCCTGGGCGTCGGTTTCCTGGGCGTCGGTGTTCGGGGTCTCCGTAGTGTCCTCGGTCTCCTGGACCTCGGTAGCTTCGGTGCCAGACATATGTAACTCCGTAATTCCGTAGTTGGCTGATCGTTGACATGATACGGAATCGCGGTTTCCGCACAAGGGCACGCGAAGTAGCCCGGTCACCTTTCGGTGCCGGGCTACTCGGTTCTGTAGGGTTTACCTGTCTACGGGCAGGTAGCAGACCGGGGTGTTGGAGCTGTCGGGGTAGACCATGATCGACGCCCCTTCATATCCCGCGAACTCTTCGTAGGTGACTTCCTCCCAGTTCTCCTCGTCCCAGAGGTTTCCATCTTCCCGTGTCATGTGTCGGAGGGTAGCACCCTGGCCAGGGTGCTACCGAAGTCAAACACTGCCCCTCCCCGCCCCGTCCCACGCGCGGTGGGTGATGGGGAACAGGTCCATGAAGCAGTACTCCATCTGCTGAGCTACCTCTTCGATCTCGTATTGGGGGTAGGACTCCCCTGAGCTGGTCCGCAGCGACAAGAAATGCATGAGGCTGCGGACGTTGAATGTGGCGTACCAGCGGGTCATGAGGCCCTGCGGGAGCACGGCACGGGCGACCTCGGCGGGCACGTCCCGGTCGTCAACGAGTAGCGCGTAGAAGTCGTAGGCGTACTCGTACGCTTCCTCAAGCACTTCCCCGACTCGCTTACTCAGGTTCTCGTCTACCTCGAACTCGGGCCGGGCGGGAGTGAAGCCGTCCACCTTCTTCACCGGGCGTGACTTGTCGGGAAACCAGAACTCGGGCCGGTCAACCTCGGCGTACCGGCCCGACAGGACCGAAAGGGACACTCCCGCACGGTGCCGAGCAAACTGCTGCAAGACGAACAGTGGCGCTTCGATGAGGAAGGTCAGGCTGTTGTGCTCGAAGGGGCTGCCGTGTAACGACTTGATGAGGTACCGGATGAGGCCGCGCTGCTTGGCCTCGGTAGCGGCCTCGTCGTCCCTGCCGACGCTGACCCTGGCGGCTCTAACGATCATCTCGTCCGAGCCGACACTTTGAATGAGTTGCACGTTCATGTTTTCACAGCTCCGCGATGTATTCGTTTCCGCAGGAGAGGCAGTCCTGCTCACCCTCGGGTTGCTCGTCGGTCTCGTCCACGTCACCGCAGTACGGGCAGTCAACCTGCCATACCGTGTAGGGTCTAGTGGTCAGGGGGTCGCTCATTCGATGACCTCCACAACGTCTACGTATTTGTCCACCCAGCGGGCTCCCCCACGCTTGCCGGTGAGGTCCCACGCTTTCCCGTCCCACCGGGCGTACCGGCGCTCGCCGCCGTCCTTCAGTTCGAGCAGTTCCACGTCACCGACGAGATGAGTGGGTTTGGAGACGAAGTATCGAACCAGGTATGGCCCCGATAGCTTCATCCGTTCGTGGTAACCGGCTTCCCGGTGCTCTTCGGCCTCCACTTCAACCCGCCGGCGTCTCTCGGTTTTGGGCAGTTCGATGTTCACGTTGCCTCCCTCTCTGTCGGCTGGTGAACCCACCGTAGCATCCTTGATCCTTTGGTGCAAGGTGTTGACGCTTTCACCTACGTTGGTATGGACACGCTGGAGCAGAAGCTCAAGGGAAGGCGCGTCCGGTTCGTCGCCAACGTGAAACCGAGTGACAATGATGAGACGTTCGGGTTTTTCTCCCGGCCCAGGAAGGCCGAGCTGCTGACCACCGCGACGTGCCAGGAACGGTCGGAGGAGCAGGCATGGCACGATCGAGCGATCTCCGAGGCCGAGCACTTTGACGACTTCGGTCCTTCTGACGTTTGAGTTCCTACCGATCGGAAGCCCTACGGGAGCCGACCGGCCTTCCGTAGGGCTTCCTCGTACGCTTCCCGGTTCCTGTTCACCCTCGGCAACGGGTGAGCGTCCCGGTGCACCCGCAGCTCGCCCCGGTACTTCTTGATCTTGGCCCGGGCTTTACCCCGAGCCTCCTCCGTCACACCCACACGCGACCTGGCCGTCCACTTGTCCACCAGCCGCTCCAGGCGACGCTGCTCGGCCACATGCTCATAGGTCTGATCGCCGTACTGGGCCGGATCAGGCGTCGCCGTCTCACCCGGGATAAACAACTTCCCGCGATGCCTACAATTCGGGTGATACAGACCATTACTCTTCGCGTCGTCCAAATACCCGTCCATATACTGCCGCGACGCCTCCGACACCTCACCCGTGATCGCCAGCACCTTCCCTTCCCACGGAGCACACAACCGGCACGTACCCCCATGCGTACTAATCATGATGAGGTCATGCCCGTAGTCAAGCAGGCCAGTCTGGTGCCCCTCCCGGGAAGCGTTATGCACCCCCGTCCGAACGGACATCTCGGCATACCTGTGCAACGGCCACTGCCGCCCCGCAGAATCCACAAACCGGGTGATCCCCCGGTCCGCATACTCATTCAGAGACCGCTGAACCGCCTGCTGCCACGTCGCATGACCTGCCAACACCCCAGCGTTCGCCGTCACCGCCACATCCCGAAACGCGTCATTCACCTGCCGCAACACCGCATACCGCTGACCCGTCACCCCCGCAGCAACGGAATCCACCAACGGCTGCAACCGGGTCGCCAACGACGTGACCTCCATCGGCACCCGCAACTCCACCAGAGCATCCACCCTGCCGGACACGTACGCCACCCGCAACGCGTCCAGAATAGTCCGGGCAGCCTTCCGGTCAGCGTCATTCAGGATGCGTCGGGACAGGTGGGTCAGCGTCGTCGTCTGCGACAACAGAACCGACAGGTCAGGCGCCTCACTGCCCCGGCCGATCAGCCGCATGAACTCGGCCAACAGTTGAAGGTGCACCTCCCAGTAGACCCGCTCAGTCGCCCTGGGGAGCATCACCTGCTGCTCCAGGGTCAGCGGCACCGTCATCCTCCGTCCCGTCCATGAACGCATCACCAGCAACCGGCATCGCGGCTTCCCGCTCAGCTTCGATCCGGGCGACCTCCTCGGCCACCTCGGAGGGGGTCAGGTCCGGCTGGGCCATCTTCACCCCGGTTTCAATGGACATGACCTCGGCGGCACGGAACGCCTGCACGGCGCTTGCGCGGTCAAGCTCGGACGGTTCGGACTCCGGCGGGAACAGGATGTGGGGCTCCACCTCACCGGCGTTCTCGAAGTACGTGTTCTGCATCTGCACCACTCGGGACAGGAACCGTTCCAGGGACGCCGACCAGTACCTGGTCTTCCGTTCCCGGGTTTCGGCCGATTTCCGTTCCACGGCCGTCACCTCGCGGGCGGTCTTCGGCACGTCCGGTGTCAGCCCGAACGTCTGACCCGAGTACCCGGAGGCTCGCACGATCACGTTCATGAGTGCTTCCACGGTGGCCGCGTGTTCCAGGTGGCGGATGCTGAACTGCTGGGAATGCACCATGTCACGAAGGGACACGTTCTCACCCTGGGCGAACCTGACGCCTTCGTACACTTCCCGGTCGAGGTCCACGGTGGCACCGGCACCGGGACCGGCGGACTCCAACATCTGGGACGCCACCATCACCCTGGCCTTACCGAGCCGGAGGTCCCGCATCCAGGAGGACCATGCTTCGTCCAACGCGTCCATGAACCCGAGCACCCCTTTCACCCCGTAGTCGGACCGTCCGAGGTAGTGCCCGTCAGGGTCGCCACGCCAGATCGGTGTCGGCAGGATGTTCGGCACGTACTCCACCGCGAGCCCATCGATGCCGGTGGGAACACTGTCGGGCAGGCCGTTCGTGGCGGGTATCGACGTGAGTGGTTCCACCGACCCGAGCATGGACGACGTTCCCCGGCGCAGTTCGTGGCGGACGACGCCCTTCTCGTGGTACTCCAGGTGTCGCCACACCTCGGCGTCCTGTTCCCGCACCACGGACCATACGATGGCCTCGGTGAGCCTGCCGTATCTGAACGTCGGCAGCACGTGATCCTGCCCCACGGTGGTGATGAGCACGTGGTCTGCGATGTCACTGTCCCAGGAGGCCCGCAGGAACACGCCGCCGACGGCGCTGGCGAGTTCGGCGGCTTCCACGAGCAGCGCGTGGAAGTCGTTGCCGTCCAATAGTTTCCCGAGTACGGTTTCGTTTCCGCCGCCCCAGTCGATCTCCACTTCCTCGGCGAACAGGAGTGCCGCGCTCGAAGCGGCAATGTCGTTGGCCAGGGGCATGTGCAGTTTGGGCCGCTGCTCCACCCTCGGGTGCTGCCAGAACAGGCGTTCCCGGTTCCCCCTGGCCAACCATTTCCGCCCCGTGGGTTGCGGGTCGGCAGCGTACACGGACCTGAGTGTCTGTTCGCCCCGGTACCAGGCATCCCACTCGGTCAGGGGACCGTGCACGGTGTGACTGATCGGGGGCCAGATGGTCTCAGGGCCGAACTTCCTCATGTCCTGTTCTCCGGTGCTCTCAAAGTGATGTGACCCGCGACCGGAACATCGTCCAGGTCGGGCAGGATCGCCGTGTCCGAGCAGAGATTCGTCTCAGCCCATTCCGGTCCGTTCTCAGGCTCCCGGCCCAGGCGGACGGTGAACGCCCACCGTGCGTAGTCTACGGTGACTCGTATCATGCGGCCACCTCCAGTTGTGGGGTCGGGACAATGATAGGGATGAGCCCTTGCCATTGCGACTGACTGGAGTAGACGCCGTATCTGAAGGCGTCGCAGAAGTCATCATTGACCTTCACCGGTTCATCGACACCGCGGTCGGCTGCGTCGGCGTCCCACACGTAGCTCGGGATCTCTTTGATAAGGTTGGTGCAGGTGTCCACGACCCGTACCCGGTCGAGGCTTATGAGGGAGTGGACGAGTTGGAGCCCACCTTGGACGTGTTTCCATGCTGGTGCGGTGGGCATGCCTTCGTGGAACAGCTGGTCACGGAACGCTTTGGCTGCTGAGTCCACGAAGATGAACTCGGGCTCGGCCCAGCCGGGGGGCCCTTTCTTGAGCCATTCCTGGAGCCCGGCGGACTGGATTGAGGGTGCGAGGCCTGTGGCGGGTGCCCACTCGCGGAGTACCCAGAGACGTTGGTCTGCGACGCCGAGCAGTACCCCGGCTGACTTGTGGGTGGAACCGAAGTCCACGCCGAGGGCCACGACACGTTCCATGCGGGGCACGTCGGAGATGTCCACGACGTGCCGGTCCGGGTCGAAGGTGTCCCAGATGGTGCCTTCACCCATGACCCATTCGCCTAGGATGAACCGCTTGTAGAACAGGCCGGTGTACTGGGCTTTCATGGCCCGCACGTACTCGGGTGACAGGGTGGGGTTGTCGTCCAGGGTGAAGTGGAAGCGCCGCCAGGTGCGGGTGATCTCGGGGTCTTCACCGATCTTGTCCAAATATTCGGCTTTCAGCCAGTGCATGGGATTGTCCGGGTTGGTGGAGCCGAACAGTTTGGACGCGACGCCACCGGATCGGCCGGTGACTCGGAGTCGGGTCAGCGCCATTTTGAAGTAGCCTTCGGGCAGGGTGGTCACTTCGTCCAAGTAGATGCAGAGTGCGGTGATGCCTCGGAGCACTGATTCGGCTTTGGCGTCGGATGCGCCGATGACGTGGCAGCGTCGGCCCATGACCATGGCGGTGGGCGCGCCCATGTTGCCGGAGACCGTGCCGGGGTAGAGCTGCATGGCGGGGAGGAGGACGTTACGCCACACGGCTTCACGCGTCCTGCCACTAATGACCACCTCGCCTGGTAGTCCTTTCTGTCCTGCGACGCCGAGGAACAGGAGGAACCGGTAGATCGAGGCGACTGTCTTGCCGGAGGACACGGCCCCTTCCCAGATGTTCACCATAGCGGTGCTGTCGCGTAGTGATTCGAGTTGTTTGTCTGTCATGCCCTGGGCGGGCCGGTCTGTCATGTTCACGTTTCGCGCTGGCAGGTGTTGGTTGGGTTCGGTCCTTGGTCGTTTGTTACTCATCTCCCCAGCCCCCTCCGTAGGTGAGTGCGAGGAGCCAGAGTATGGCAGTTGCGGGGAGGGTGAGGAGGATGATCCAGTCACTCACCGTCATCGAGTCCTAGTTTTTCGGCGGTGGCGAGGATCAGGTTGATTGTTTGGGTGTTGGACCCGCCGATGAGGGTTTTGAGTCCGTTCATGGCCGAGATGGCCTGGTTGACGCCTGCGAACATGCGTGTTTGGTCCTGAATGGTTGGGGTGTCGATGTCGTGTTCGTAGAACATCCCATCTTTCGCACTGAATGCGTACATCTTCGCGGGGGAATACTGGTCCTTGAGCATGCGTTCGGCATTCGTCAACAATGTCTCGTTCAACTGCTCATAACGCGCTTCCATTCGAGCGTGATAGCTCATTGAGGCGTTTCGGCCCTGCGTCCTCTCAGGCACTTCCACTCCATTCCTCCGAAGCGCCGCCTGGACCTTCGGAATCGGTATGCCCAGCTCCCTGGCTACCTTGTGCATATTCCCGTACTGGTGATACAGGTCGATTACCCGATCTTCCATAGCACCATCGTATCCCACAAGTACACGGAGGTAGGCGAGCCGAG
>ERZ1032895.290-NODE-290-length-9899-cov-3.141609_pt1 | contig 9899 bp, 11 predicted proteins | sample MGYA00516687_ERZ1032895 | MGnify/ENA primary metagenome ERZ1032895 (study PRJEB33719, sample SAMN04261600) | wastewater metagenome | biome: rural village; feature: latrine urine exit; material: soil | place: El Salvador | collected 2013-01-14 ... | reverse complement strand
CCGAGGAAACATTTTCACCCGATGCGATGAAGGGCAAAGTCTGGCTGATGAATGTTTGGGCTTCATGGTGTTTTGCCTGTCTTGAAGAGCACCCTGTAATCAGGGAGCTGACTACAGAGCATGGGGTGCCGGTAGTGGGTCTGAATTACAAGGACATACGCAATGAAGCGATTTCATGGTTAGACCGCCAAGGCGACAGCTATTTAGTGTCTGTTTCTGATACGCAAGGGCGGGTGGGTATCGACTATGGCGTGTACGGCGTGCCCGAGACATTCCTTATCGATCAGACCGGCGTTATTCGGTATAAACATATCGGTGCGGTGACTCACGACGCGGTGCGCGACACGATTCTACCCATGATACGGGAGCTGGAGAAATGAATCGTTTGTGGTTAACGCTGATCAGCGTCTTTATCGCACTACCTGTCTGGGCAAATAACGCCCCGGCGGAAGCGCGTCTGCAGGGCATCGCAGCAGAGCTGCGATGCTTGGTCTGCCAGAACGAGTCCATCGCGGCTTCGCGGGCCGACCTTGCTGTGGATCTACGCCAGCAGATACGTGAACAGATTCAAGCGGGCAAAACGGATTCAGAGATCCGAACCTATATGGTAAATCGTTATGGTGATTTCGTGCTCTATCGACCACCGCTAAAAACCACCACGGTATTGCTATGGTTTGGCCCCTTTCTTTTGCTGGTTTTCGGACTACTCATCCTTGTGATATCACTAAGGCGTCGAAGAAGTGCCCTCGCTGACAAGGTATTAGATACGGATGAACTCGAGCGGGCCCAAGCATTACTTGGACAAATCAAAGACCCTGGAAAACAACCATGAATGCTCCATTTATTACGATCGCTGCCATACTGCTTGCGTGGATCACGTTATGGCTCGGACGTGTTCTTTGGCGTGGAGTCAGGCATGACCCGGAGATCGAGCATCACGCCGTCAATACCGCGGTACTGCGCGACCAGTTGCTAGAACTCGAACAAGATCATGCAAATGGCATATTGACGTCAGACGATCTGGCCGACGCACAGCAAGAGCTACAAAAACGGGTACTGCATGAGTCGATCCCAGGGCCGACTGGACGTCTGGGACGTACGACGAGCAAGCGATCAGCGATAGTTCTCAGCTTTACGTTGCCACTGGCCGCGGTACTCACGTACCTCGCAATAGGAAATCCTGCCGCGATCACCCCGCCACCCGTACAGAGTGTTCCGATGTTGACTCAAACCGATGTGCAAACAATGGTGGACTCACTTACCGCGCGATTAGCAAGCAACCCTGATGATCCCGCTGGTTGGCTCATGCTAGCGCGATCGCATCGTTACTTTGAGAGATACGAAGACGCGGCCATGGCCTTTTCAAACGCTGATGGCGTCATTGATACGGATCCGCTAGCACTGGCAGAATATGCTGAGACACTCGCCAGAATCAAACCAGAAGGATTCAGAGGTGAACCAACGCACCTATTAGAGCGGGCACTTTCGATTGATCCACAGGAGCCGTTTGCACTCACTCTAGCTGGCGCAGCCGCGCTTGAGCGGCAAGATTATCAGGCCGCCATCGATTACTGGCAGCAGTTACTTAGTATGCTTCCGCCAGATTCGGATGCCGCGCAGATCGTTGGTAGCAGCATTGAGCGGGCGCGTCGAGGACAGGCTGAAACAGCGACCCCTAAAAACTGATAGGTGCTGAACGATGAAGAACTCTTATAAGATAGTTGCTTGGGTAGCCGTGGCATTAGTTAGCGTAATCGTAATCGCGACAGCTTTGTTTTTCTACCAGCGTAACAATGCCTCCAATGGTCGTCCAGACGGAATAGTTAACGTTGCGATGGATATTGCGGTGGACATAGAGGGGCAGCGCTTCACGCGATGGCATACGCCACGTGAACTGCCGTTGTTCTCCTTTCAAGATGCGACGGGCGAGACCTTGACCTTGGCCGATTTTCGCGGCCGTGTTGTTCTACTTAACGTTTGGGCTACTTGGTGTCCACCGTGCCGAGAGGAAATGCCGTCGCTCGATCGACTAAATGCCAAGTTAGGCGGTCCAGCATTCGAAGTAGTGGCATTATCAATTGATCGAGACCCAGCGCTGGTCAAGCCGTTCTATCAAGAATTTGGAGTGCAAACCTTGCATGGCTATTTCGATTCGAGTTCAAAGGTCTCCAGCATCCTTCGCGCTCCTGGAGTTCCTATAACCTTACTGATCGATCAAGAAGGCCGTGAAATAGGACGCGCGCTGGGACCGGCTGCTTGGGATAGTCCGCAAGTCGAAGCTCTGATCGAAAATGCGCTGTTAAGTACATCGAATCAGGAATCAAAATGACTGACAAGCACATTGAATCCAGTGGACTTATAGGTTCAATACGATGCTTGAATTAACCCTCATTGGCTTGATAACTGCATTTATTGCCGGTATTGCTTCCTTCTTATCGCCCTGTGTATTGCCGCTTGTGCCGGGCTACCTTTCTTATATTGCGGGTGGAACAGCACAGCCAAGCACGTTGCACAGTGGGGCTCGTGCTGCTCGTTGGCGAGCCTTAGGACTTAGCGCCTGTTTCGTTATAGGCTTTTCAATAGTTTTTCTGATTTTAGGAGCCAGCATCACCGCGATCGGGCGCCTATTTCTTTCGTATCGATATGAATTAAATATCCTTGCTGGAACCATCATCGTCATTGCTGGCCTGATGATGATGGGATTAATTCGCATGCCCCTCACAATGCAGCGTTACTACCGGTTTGATCCAAAAAAAGCGGGGGGAAGTCCTTGGTCAGCGACAGTATTGGGCCTGGCCTTCGGATTCGGCTGGACACCGTGCATTGGTCCCGTACTGGGGGGGATCCTCGTACTTAGCGCAACATCAGACAGTATGCGTCAAGGTATTCTGCTACTAGCCGTGTACTCGCTCGGACTGGGTGTGCCGTTTCTTCTTTCCGCATACTTCACAGCACCGTTTATGCGCAAGCTGAGTTCGCTGCGTCAAGCTGGCCGTTATCTTCGGATTACTTCAGGTGCAATTTTGGTGCTTATGGGGCTTGCTGTGGCAACCGGGCAGTTGGTTCGTTTTGCTATCTGGCTGCTTAGAACATTCCCGGCGCTTGGTGCAATTGGGTAATGATGTGGCAACGTTTACGCCAGTTGCTTGAGACTTTTACCTATGATGGCATCAGTTTTTAGGAGTATGTAGTAATGAGATTGCTCATTGTCGAAGACGAAGTGAAAACTGGGAACTACCTTCAACAAGGTCTAACAGAAGCGGGATTTATTGTGGACCTTGCGCGTACAGGACTGGATGGGCACCATCTGGCGTTAACCGGTTCGTACGACGTCATTATCCTTGACGTGATGCTGCCCGACGTTGATGGCTGGCGTATTATGCAAGCCCTTCGCGACGCCAAGTCAACCACGCCAGTGCTGTTTTTAACTGCACGCGACAGTGTCGAAGATCGTGTGAAAGGCTTGGAGCTGGGTGCCGACGATTACTTGGTCAAGCCCTTCGCTTTTTCTGAGCTTCTTGCACGAGTCCGCACATTTCTGCGGCGCGGTTCAACAGCCGCTTATCAAACTGAAATGCAGGTGGCTGATCTGGTTCTCGATATTCCTCGGCGCAGGGCGGTGCGCCAGGATGTGCGTATTAATTTAACAAACAAAGAATTCGCATTGCTGGAGCTTTTGGTACGCAGGCAAGGGGAAGTTCTGCCTCGCTCGTTGATAGCGTCTCAGGTGTGGGACATGAACTTCGATAGCGATACCAACGTCATTGATGTCGCGATAAGACGATTACGGGCAAAAATTGATGACGACTTTGAGCCTAAGCTCATTCATACCGTCCGTGGCATGGGTTACATGCTTGATGTGGCTCAGGCGGATGAATAAGTGAGGCGCCGTCCGACCTCTTTAGTAGTACGGCTCACCGTCTCGATAGGGATGGTGATCACGGTCGTGCTCCTTACCTTTGGCTGGGTGATTGAACGATCTATTAACGATCATTTTGTACGGCAAGATGTTGATGAACTCAATGCCGTTGCACGGGCGATACAGCATATTCTTGCAACGTTACCGCCTGACATTACTTCTGAGGAGCTGGACCGGAGGCTTGCCAATGCCGTATCACATCACCGTAATGCCTACTATAGGATGTCTACAAAAACGGACATTCAGATTTATGCGACACCAGGAGCTGATTTAAGTCGGTTTTCTCGAATTGCACATCCGGTCGATAAAATTTCCATGGAGACCGTCGGTACATGGAAAGATCGAGACGAGACGTACCGAGGAGCCGTACTATGGATGGAGTCTGGCAATCTCCACGGCTCAAACCTTCTGAAAGTTGCCGTCGCAACCGGCATTGATTTTCACCTGCGTTATCTCAATAGTTTTCGCAATCACCTTCGGGTCGTCACGGCCATGGCATGCTTGATAGCAATTCTGGCTATATGGTTTGCAGTTTACCAAGGTCATGCCCCGATCCGGAGAATCAGCAGTGAGATACGAAAGATCAGATCAAATCAGCTGCATATACGTCTGACCCCCCGTGCGGTACCGACTGAACTCACCGAGCTCGCTGTTTCATTTAACGAAATGCTTGGTCGACTTGAAGATGGTTTTAGGCGACTATCGGCCTTTTCAGGTGATATTGCGCATGAACTTCGGACGCCAATCACCAATCTAAAAACGCAGACGGAGGTTGCACTTTCGCAAGCACGTAGCATCGATCAGTACCGCGATATTTTGTACTCTAACCTAGAAGAATACGAGCGCATGGCCCAAATGGTTGCAGACATGCTGTTTTTGGCTCAGGCAGACAACAAGCTGCTCAAGCCCGAGCTCGTCAAAATTGATCTTGAGGCCGAAATGCGCATTCTCTTCGATTACTTCGGCGCCTGGGCAGAAGAAAAAGAGGTGCTGTTAGAACTAAAGGGTGAGCAGGTCTGCATGGTCGGTGACAGACTGATGATACGTCGTGCTTTAAGCAATCTCGTATCGAATGCCATCCGATACACGCCTGCAGGAAACAGCGTAACAGCGACTCTCGGTGTTGACCTGGAAAATGCCACGATTTGTATTTGGAACGCTGGCCAACCCATACCATCCGAACACTTGGCTCATATTTTTGATCGATTTTATAGGCCTGACGCCTCACGACAGCGTAGTAGTGAAGGCGCGGGTCTTGGGTTAGCTATCACCAAGTCAATTATTGAAGCGCATGGCGGGAAAATCAGCGTTCAGTCCAACGAAAAGGGAACGACGTTTAACGTTCTAGCCCCCGCAACCGGATGTTGTAGTCCAGATTCTGGACACTTCGAAACGAAATGAGATAACGGTGGCGCACGTTAATCATGCGTCGGTAAAGAATGAAGCTCCCTACGCCTTACCGGCTTCTATGTTGGGCAAGGATGGGTTGACTCATGGAAAAAATATTTTTTTTATGAGAGTTTGATGATGAAACGCAGACAAATTTTAAAAGCTAGCGCAGCCGCCTTACTTATGGCGCCTCCCGTACTACGTGCCCAGACTCATGCTGGACATGGCGCATCTATGGCCGGTCACCATGAAATGATGGGGGACGCCCAGCATGGGGCACACGCGGATATGGCGGAAGCTTTGTTGCCCTTAGATCGCATGCCGTCCCAACGTCCACTAGAGGCTTTACCACGCTTGAAAAATGCAAGTAGTAAGGCGGGTCGGTTCAAAGCCACATTGACCGCTGCTCCCGCACAAAAAACAGTGGCTAATCGTACGCCGACCGAGTTTTGGCTCTATAACGGCCTGTTGCCAGGGCCACAAATCGAGGTGTTTGAGGGAGACGAGGTCGAAATACTCTTCAAAAATCAATTGCCTGAGCCCACGACCGTGCACTGGCATGGTTTACCTGTGCCTTCAGACCAAGATGGCAACCCACAGGACAGCGTGCCTGCGGGCGGAGAACGTATTTATCGATTTACTCTGCCCAAAGGAAGTGCTGGCACATATTGGTATCACCCCCACCCGCATGGTTTAACGGCGATGCAAGTAGCGCGGGGGTTAGCGGGAACCTTTATCGTGCGCGCGAAAGACGATCCGCTGGCAGAGCTCCCAGAACAACACTGGATGATTTCCGACTTGCGGTTGGATACCCAGACGCATATTCCACCTAATACCATGATGGACTGGATGAATGGGCGTGAAGGTCAATTTGTATTGATCAATGGCCAGTTACAGCCACGCATAAAGCTGACTACGGGTACACGCGTACGGATTTGGAATAATTGCGCTGCGAGGTATTTACGTTTAGCAGTGCCGGGGTGTCAATGGATATTGCTAGGCACTGATGGTGGACTATTAGAGCAAGCTCAAGCACCAATGGACGAAGTGTTTTTAGCTCCGGCTGAACGGGTTGAAGTCATGGTGCTCACCGAAGGAAATCTACAGGGAGAGCTGTTAAATCGATACTATGATCGTGCGAAGATGATGGTCCAAGAACCACACACCGACACGGTATTGGCCCACGTGTCGGTACAAGCAGAGGACTCAATATCGATGCCAAACTCATTAAATTCGTTGCCTGACTTGGGAGAGCCCGTGGCATTTAAAGCCATTGAGTTCAGCGAAATGGAGATGGATCACGGGAACCATGAACCCATGACAATGAGCATGCTGCAATCGATGTTCATGGTTGATGGCAAAGTCTTTGAGATGGACCGCATTGACTTGCGTAGCCACGTGGGCGATGTCGAGGAGTGGCGCGTTTTTAATAATTCGCACATGGATCATCCCTTTCATCTGCACGGAACGCAGTTCCAGGTGACCCAACGAGAACAAAATGGCGTGGCCACTCCAGAGCCGTTCAAAGCGTGGCGGGATACCGTTAACTTAAGGCCTTATGAAACCGTCGTCTTTCACGTTAAACAGCTAACGCCGGGCATTCGTATGTTCCATTGCCATATTTTGGAGCATGAAGATTTAGGCATGATGGCAAATCTTGAAGTGATCTAGCCATGCTTAATGCTTATCTTAGACAAGTTCCAAGTTAAGCACTGTCATCCGGATGGCCGACCTCGCCGTCCATGAAGATGGTGCTGTTCAGGGCAGCGTACGGTAGGTGAAATTAACGCGCAGGATTTCATTGCGCATCTGGATACAGCAGGAGTGCCATGATTAGCGTAGGTCCTTTCTCGATTCGAGTTGTCATTATCGTGCTTGCAGCCATCGTGGCGTGGGTGGCTTCGCGGCTCGTTGCTCGGCGTTTGATAGGGTCGGGGGCAAAGCATGCAAGCAGCTTGATCTTCGATGCGTTGATGGTCGGTCTCGTTACGGGGCGTCTCACCTTCGTTCTGATATGGTGGAGCGACTATATCGCTGCACCATGGTCCATTCTGGCGGTAGGCGACGGTGGTTTTTACCCCGCCGCCGGTGTTCCGGTAGCCGTTGCCTGGATTTGGTGGAGAACCCGGCATGAGCAGTCCCTGCGCAAACCAGTCTATGCGGGCGTTTTGGCCGGGTTAATGGCCTGGGGCGGGGCAGGCGGTGCGCTTGTCCTGCTGCATGAGGCAGCCCCGTCGCTGCCCGCACTTGAACTGAGCACGATAGACTCCGAGCCCGTAAGCCTTACAAGCTTTGTCGGGAAACCCGTTGTAGTGAACCTGTGGGCCACATGGTGTCCGCCCTGTCGACGCGAGATGCCCGTGTTCGTGCAGGCTCAAGCGGATTACCCCGACCTGGCTGTCGTCATGATAAATCAGGGGGAAAGTATTCAGGCTATTAACGCTTTCCTGAAGTCAGAAGGTTTGGAGCTGGAGCATGTGCTGCTTGACCCTTCGTCGGCCATGATGCGAGAGGTCGGCTCACGCGGATTGCCCACAACCTTGTTTTTTGACGCGCAAGGAAAAATGCTAGATGCTCACATGGGTGAAATCACCATGCCAAGCCTGAAAAACACCCTGAAAAACCGCTTTGGATTGCAGTGACAACCAACCATATTTCCTCAGAAAGAGTTCTAATGATGGGAGTCGGGTCCAAAAATACAGTGGCATGCTGCAACATGATGCTCAGTCCGAAGTATCGGGTCGCACAATGAAGTGCGACTTTGATGAGGCTATGTGGAACCCTCTCTTCATAGGTGGGGCGTGATGCTCGTTGGCACACTGCTGGGTCTACTGATTGGCGTAGCTCTAGGTTTAACCGGGGCTGGAGGGGGGATTTTCGCCGTGCCAGCGTTGGTGTTTGGTCTTGGGATGGATATTCGTTCGGCTGCTCCCGTAGCGCTTTTTGCCGTTGGCTCGACGACAGGGCTGGGTGCAGTGCAAGGTCTGCGCCAAGGTGTCGTCCGCCTATAAGGGGGCCATCGCACTTGCCGCTGCCGGTGCCGTTACGGCCCCGCAGGGCGTCAGGCTGGCCCATTGGCTTCCGGCGCTTTGGTTGAACCTGACGTTTGTTGCCATCATGCTTGTGGCTGAGTACCGCATGTTTATGTCGTCACGTAGTGCCCAGACCGAGGATGAAGTGCCCCTATTGCGTACTAGCGTTTGTAAAGTCTCACGCGAAACTGGGCGTTTCGCCGGTGTGCTCAAGAACATTTTAGAGCGAGGCATTAGGAGTGAACATTGCAAACACGGAAGGTAGATGTCGCCATTATTGGCGCAGGAAACCGCCTCCTCGATTCCCGGTGTGATTCAGGCCAGCGCTACCATCTGATCTTGTGGTTTTCTTCGGTCTCGCGATGCCGCGCATCGTCCGACGAGTGCAGATAGGTATTAGTCGTACTGATGGAATCGTGTCCAAGGTTGTCCCTCACATAGCGCAAATCAACCTGATTATTGGCCATATGAGTGCCAGCGGTGTGTCGCAGCCAATGGGCTGAAGCTTGTTCAACATGCCGAGCCTTGGACTCGAAGTCATCACCGCGCATGCGGATGTGGTCGGCAGTGCTTTTGAAGATCCGTTTGAGTGACCTATCCCCCAAAAACAGTGCCATAAGGTTGATGAGATTTCCATTAAACTGGAACAAAAGGAGATCTCACCATGAAGAAGCGTTACAGCGAAGAACAAATTATCCGTGCCATCAAAGAGCATGAGGCCGGTGCCAAGGTTGGCGACCTATGCCGTCAGCTCGGTATTTCATCGGGTACGTTTTACAACTGGCGCAGTAAGTATGCGGGCATGGAAGTGAATGAGGTGAAGCGACTTCGAGAGCTCGAATCTGAAAACGCTAAGTTGAAAAAGCTGCTTGCAGAGAAACTACTAGAAAATAAGGCGTTGAAGGATGTCGTATCAAAAAAGTGGTAAAGCCCGCCAGTAAAAAGGCCGTTGTGGAGTACGTGATGACGCGATTTACGCTGAGTGAGCGTGCCGCATGCAAATTGGTTGGGCTAGCTCGAACGACATACCGATATCAACCTAAAAAACGTGATGAGGAGTCGCTAGTGACTCGATTAAAAGATTTGGCAATGGCCTATCCTCGCTATGGCTATTTATTGCTCCATGGCCTGCTTAAGCGCGAAGGACGGGTCGTAAATAAAAAGCGAACGTATCGACTGTATACGGAGCAGGGCTTGCAGGTACGCACTAAGCAACGAAAAAAACTGGTGCGGCCTCGCCTCAGCTTTAATTAATACATTGCCTGTCGTGATGAATTTGTTGTCATCTGCGCAAGTGATGCGTTTTGTGTGGTTATATTCAGCAGCAGGGTAGAAAACGGCAATGAAGCGTTTAACAATCAGCTCATAAATATTTTTTTCATCTGAAGATAAACCAGAAGGTACTTTATCTGTTGGAACAATCGCAAAGTGATCTGAAATCAAAGCATCATTAAAGATGCGTTTATTAGCACTTTGTAGCTGAACCCAGTTGTTATCAATCACAGTTGAGCTTGCTGGGTAAGAGGTGGCCAATGCGTCTAAAACTTGTTCAGCTGTTT
>ERZ1032895.289-NODE-289-length-9908-cov-6.146757_pt1 | contig 9908 bp, 20 predicted proteins | sample MGYA00516687_ERZ1032895 | MGnify/ENA primary metagenome ERZ1032895 (study PRJEB33719, sample SAMN04261600) | wastewater metagenome | biome: rural village; feature: latrine urine exit; material: soil | place: El Salvador | collected 2013-01-14 ... | reverse complement strand
CCGTGCTGGAGGACGGTCTGACGGCTCGTTCTTCGAGGGCTATTTCAGCAGCCTGCTAGGGCGCCAAGTGCGCAGCTGGACGCGGGCGATGAAACTGCCCTGACAGTCGGGAAAGGCACCGACTAATGCGCTCTCGATTTTCCTCAGAGGGCAATATCTATGAGTGCGGAGCCTACTGGCGCAGGGCGATCTGTCGGGACGTCTACCGATGAGTCGTTGACGCCTGACTTGTTGGATCGTTACGGGCCTTTAATGACCTTGAAGCAGATTGCAGAACTGCTGGGTCGATCTCCTGGGGGCGTTCGAGTCGGCCTCTACTCGGATAACGAGACCTCGGCGTTGCTTGCGCCGGCAAAGCTGAAAATTGGGCGTCGCCTGTATTTCCGAACGGCGATGGTTGGTGCCGCAATCGATGCGCACGGAGCCTAGTTTATGAAGCGGACAATATGGCACCGAACGTACAACACCATTCTTGACGATGAACGCATGCTGCTTCTGTCCAGCGGTGACAAGTGGCATTACGTCGAGCTGAAGTGTCTTAAGAGCCTGGGGGTCTTGGACAAGGGGGACCCGGTAGAACTGCTACGTCGAAAAGTTGCGGCGAGAATTAGGGTGGAGGTCCCGGAATTGGAGAAGATCGCGAGTCGCCTTGCAGAAGTCGGCCTGATCGACCCTGAAACGTTTCAACCTATTGGCTGGGATGAAGAGCAGTTTGTCAGTGATCGCGACCCCACTGCTGCAGAGCGTAAGCGGAGGCAGCGTGCCAGGGAGAGAAGCAGACGCGAGGAAAAGCAAGAGCGAAAGGCGGACGCTTGCGAAGAGGCTTTCAATAATCAACTGGCTACCAGCGTCACGAACCTGTCACGCGTGACAGGGGGGGTGACCGGAACAGGTGTCACGCGTACAGATACAGAACCAAAAACAGATACAGATCTAACTACTACTACGCTGGACTGGTCACTCCTTCCGAACCTCTCTGCCGACGATCGAAGAGAATTCATTTCACTGGTTCCACTCGAAACTGAAAGTAAGCCTCAGGATCTGCTGGATGAAATGACATGGATGATCAGGAAGGGCCAGATCACTCACTCTTGGCAGAGGTGGCTGCAGGGCGTGATCAAGAACGGTTTCGTGCCGAATCACTGCAGGGAAATTCAAGCGGAAAGGCGTCGTCGCCTCGCCCCGAAGAATGATCCTTTGGCGTCGCCCGAGACGCCGTACGAAAGGGACCTGAGGCTAGTCGAGCAGGAATTTCGCTATGAACAGATCGATGCGGCCGAGTTGGACCAAAAGCGAGCTGCGATCAGGGATAAGTACGGGCACAGCACTTTGCATCACGAGACTCTGCAATGACACAGGCTGTCATGAGCATACGTCTACCGCCTGAACTCAAAAGCGAGTTCACCCAGTTGTGTCGGTCTAATGGCCAGTCACCCAGCGCTGTATTGCGGGCCGCTGCCCGCCAGCTCACGCGGCAACCTGGCGCAGCCTCCGTCATCGATGTCGTTCGGGAGCAGCCAGATCCATCTAGAGCGCGAATCGAAATCCGCCTGACAGGTTCGGAGCGCCAGGCTATTGACCGGATATCTTCGGAAGCCGGCGTCTCTCCCAACAAATGGATATGCGACCTTGTTAGGGCTTACATCACTTGCGATCCGCAGTTTGGAATGCACGAGCTGCAGGTGGTTGGCGAATCAAATGCTCAGCTCAAGGCAATAGGTCGAAACCTCAATCAGATCGCGTTGGCTCTGAATCGAGGCAACGAGAGCGATGGCATGGTGGATGTCATTTTCAAGTTGACCGGCCAGATCAATGAGCACACGGAAAAAGTACAAGTCGTTATCCGCTCGAACCTTGATCGCTGGAGAGTTACATGGCCACGGTAGTGGATGGTGTTCTGCAGGAATGGGGCGACCAGGCGTTCTATCGAATTCCTCGCAAGGGGCGTCGATGCGTCACGGTGACCGGCACGAAGGTCATCAAGAAAGCCGGTCCAAATACAGCGATTCGGTCGCCTCGTGCACTGAAGTCTGCGATCAGGGCGGCGGCTCGTAAGGCTCCGGAAGTAATGGTGAAGATCTCCGGCTCTGGAAAAGGCGTAGGCCAACTGCGTGCCCACCTGCAGTACATCTCCCGCAACGGCAAGCTGTCCCTGGAGACGGATGACGGGCAGCAGGTCGAAGGACGGGCAGCGGTGCGCGACCTGGCGGAGGAATGGAAATATGGTCTTTACGGCATGCCCGAAGAAGGGCGACGCCGGGAATCTCTGAACATCGTCCTTTCCATGCCACCTGGCACGGATCCGGATGCTGTGCAAACGGCGGCCTCGGACTTCGCCAAGCAGCAGTTTGGCAACGAACGACCCTATGCCTTCGTTGCTCACGACGACGAAAAACATCCACATGTTCATCTGTGCGTGAAGGTGCTTGGCAGGGATGGGACGCGGCTGAACCCCCGGAAAGCGGATTTACAGATGTGGAGAGAGCAGTTCGCAGAATCCCTCCGCGCCAACGGCATCGAAGCCAGCGCCACGCCTCGCAGGGCGCGAGGCACCCGACAGAAGACGGTCAGCCAAGCACGCTATCACCGCGAGGGTGGTGCTCCGCAGCGCAACCAGCAGAAGCGTTCCTTTCCCAGCGAGCGAGCACAGCTGGCCAGCTACGCAAAGCTCGCCAAACAGCTCGCATCCACCGACCGAGAGGGTGCCAGCCTGGCCCTCGATGTCACCCGCATTGCCAGCCAGATGACGGGCGTTCAAGAGCACCTGGAGGCGAGCAAGCGGACAAAGGCCGCCAAGGATCGCCCATCCCACCAGAAGCAGAAAGCGCCGGATCAGGAACGTAGCTGATCGGTGTCCTCCAACCCCAGCAAGGAGATTCAGACATGAAACGTATCGCTTTTGCCGTAGCGTTCGGCGTCGCGACGATGGCCGGTGGCATTAGCCAGTCGTCTGCCGCGGGTATCCCGGTGATCGACGTGGCCAAGATCGCCAACGACTCGATGAACCAGGCGGCCAACATCGCCAAGTACATCGAAATGATCAATCAGTACAAGACGCAGATTGATCAGATGAAGCAGCAGTACGACTCACTGACCGGCAGCCGCGGCCTCGGGATGATCATGAACAACCCGGAGCTGCGTTCCTACATTCCGGCCGAGTGGCAGGAGGTCTACTACAAGATTTCCAACGATGGCTATCAGGGCCTGAGCGGTTCCGCCCAAGCGATTCTTGATGCCAACAAGCTCCTGACGGCCTGCCAGCGCCGCGGCAATGCGGACAAGATCGTATGCGAGCGACAGGTCGCGAAAGCCGCTCAGGACAAGGCGTGGGCGCTGGAGGCTTTCGACAAGGCCGCGGACCGCTGGGATCAGATCCAGGGGCTGATGAGCCAGATCAACAGCACCACGGACCCGAAGGCCATCGCCGAGCTGCAGGCACGGATCAACGCCGAGCAGGCCGCGATCCAGAACGAGCAGACCAAGCTGCAGATGTTCCAGATGCTTGCTCAGGTCGAGGATCGCTTGATCGAGCAGCAGCAGCGCGAAATCAACTCGCGGGATTTGGCGCGCCGAGGCTACGTGAGGCCCGCACCTGTCAACTTCGGAAATTGAGGGCCGACCATGAACATGATCTACGGGATTCTCCTCGTGCCTTCCATGCTTTTGATCTATGTCATCTCGGCGTATTGGATTTCGCTGCGTCGATTGGGGTTCGCCGGGAAGGTCATCAGGCGGGTGCCAAGCATGCTGATCTTCGACCTGCTGGCGGTCTCTGCCGCACTGAAGGTTTCGTACTGGGCGGCGCACGCGTGGACAGGGTATGCGCTGGCGTTGTTCTCGAACTGAGGGCCGACCATGAACATGATATACGGGATCCTCCTCGTGCCTTCCATGCTTTCGATCTATGTCATCTCGGCGTACTGGACTTCGCTGCGTCGATTGGGATTCGCCGGGGAGGTCATCGGGCGGGCGCCAAGCATGCTGATCTTCGACCTGGTGGCGATTTATGCCGCACTGATGGTTGCCTACTGGGCGGCGCACGCATGGACAGGGTACGCGCTGACCTTGTTCCCGACAGCGCCACAGACTGAAGGGGGAACCTTCTTCGTCGCGCTCGTTTGCTTCTTCGCCTTGGCGACGATTCTTCGTCTCAATGCCGGCGACCGATTCACCGTACCGTCAGTGGCGGGGATCAAGGAAGCAGCGGTCAGGTCACTGCTGACGCTTCGCATCATCGATCGTGCAGAAGAGATTTTTCGGACCGGGATCACAAGGAGAAATGTATGAAGTACGTTGCTATCGCCATGCTTTTCAGTGTCGCTCTCGCTTCCTGCACTGGCGCAGATCCTCGCTCGGTTGAATGGTTCATGGAGCACGAGGCCGAACGCAAGACAGTGCTTGCCGACTGTTCTCAGAACGCGATTCCCGATTCGGTCGAATGTCTCAACGCCCAGAAGGCAGAGGACTCCCTGGCCCTGAAGCGGCGGGGTTACGTCAGGCCTGGTCCTGTCGATTTTGAAGAGGAGCAATAGGTCATGCCTGATCCTGGAATTTTCCAGTTCATTGGCGAGTCTGTTGATGCAGCCCTGATCTCCTTCATATCGGCGACGGTGGCCGCGGTAATCGCAGCCATCATGCCGATAGCGACTCTGGGAGTGACGCTCTATTTTTCGATCATGGGCTACATGATGATCGCGGGGCGCCTGCAAAGTCCCGCTGGTGCCGTCATGATCCAGGGGATCAAGTTCATCGCCATTTCCGCACTCGCCCTCTCAGTCAGCGGATACAACACGTGGGTTGTCGAGGTTATCAGGGGTTTGGAAGATGGCTTGGCGTCGGCCTTCGCTGGCACGGCTGGCGCGGCGCCCATGTCGGTCTATGCCACGGTCGATACGACACTGGGCCAAGGCTGGGACATAGCCGCTGATCTATGGGAGCAGGCAGGCAACCGGGGATTGACGGAGATCCCGATGGCCATTGGCGAATACGTTAACGCTGTCGTCATTGGCATCGCGACGCTGGTTGTCGGCCTTCCTGCAGGCGCCATGATCGTTGTAGCCAAGGCGACGCTTACCCTGCTGCTCGGGATCGGCCCCTTGTTCGTCATGTGTTTGATGTTCCCTCTGACCGCCAAGTGGTTCGAGCAATGGTTCGCCCAGGTAATGACCGCCATCATGACCATCGCCCTGGTTGCGGCCGTGGCGGCGTTCATGATGAAGATCTTTGCAGCGTTCATCGGAACGGTGGACATCACTGGTGAGCAGAACACGCTTTTCACCGCTCTGACGCTCAGCGTGCTGTCCCTTGTCATCCTGCTGCTGCTGTACCGGGTGGCTGGGCTGGCGGCGGGACTGGCCGGCGGAATGTCTGCAGCAGCTATCACGTTCGGAAATATGGCGGCTGGCGCGGCATCGGTGGCAGGTGCACCGGGCCGCGTGGGACGTGGGGCCAACGAGATGCTGAATCCGGTCTCAAATCGTCTCGACCCGACAACTGGCCTTCAGACGTCTTCCAGGCGCTTTGAGCATCTCGCAATGGGCAGATCCGTCTTCGTACCCAACCCAGCCTATCGGGTTGCTCTGCAGAAACGCCTGAAATCAACTATGACGCCCAGGAACAGCGTTAAGGAAGGGAGAGCACGTGATGAAGCATGAGAACGCCTCTGAGCGAGGCAGGGAGCCCCAGGTGGCTGGGGAGCGTGTCCGCAGTTTCCGCTATCGGGTTGACCCCGGGAAAGGGATCGTGATCTGCCAGGTCACGAAGCCAGTGCCAAAGGAGGGGTGGCGCGAGATCGAAGAACTGATCCACTTCTTCAGGAGCCTGCAGCCCAAGCTGGACACCTTCCAGGTGGAATTGATGCGGTAGGGCTCCAATTGTTCGGCTTACCTAGACCGCCCTTCGGGGCGGTTTTTTCATGGGGCAACGCCTGACGGCCGCGCAGCTGTGACTATCCTTCCGGGGGCCGGGGATTTTCTCATGAGAAAAAAAGAAGGGGGAAGAGAGCTAGGGCAGGATAGGCTGTCGCCGGGATGTGTCACACAGTGGGTGATGCCCGTTTTTCTCATGAGAAAAGTTCGAGGTCGCGAGTCGGTGATGAAGCACGAACCGGCCTGGGCATCTATGGGGATGCCCTACGGCCGGCCCGATCCAGTGTCACTGGATGCAGGACCCGGCTCCGTGGGATGTGATCACAGGCGGCCGCCGCATCTGGCCCGCGAGGCCGACCGTGCGGTATGTTGCGGACTCAACAAACGGGGGATCGAAGAATGACAGTGACGCCACCTTGGATCTGTGACCAGTGCGGCCAACAAATTTCTGACGTTGATGATGGCTGGGTTGAGTGGCTTCAGCGCCCGCTGCCGTCAGAGCAATGGGAGAGTCACAGCCTTCGGCTCGTGCATCAGCGCGTGGCATCGCCGCTTGAACGTGGCTGCCAGCACAATGAGGACGTTTGGCTAGCACGTGACAGATCAATCGTTGGTGACCTTCCACTCTCTTCCTTCCTTGGTCCTGATGGCCTAATGGCGCTACTGGAATTTGCATCAGATCATCGCTTTGAACTCGATGTGCTGATTGAGCTGATCAAGCGCCTGCATATTCCCGGCTACGAACAAGCTCGTAACAGCTTCGATGCTGCCATCAGCGATGGAGCGTTTGAGCCGAACACGAAGCCAGGCTTCTACAGTCAGAGCAACATCCAGAACACACTGCGCTGGATTCAAGAGCGCGATGAAGAGCGATGATCGAGCGATATCTGAGCGCCCCGCATCTCGCAGGGTGGACGGATCGACGATCCATCATTGGAGGGGAAATGACAGGTAACGGAAATTCTTACTGGGGAGTTCTGGCGGTGCTCTTTGGCAGCGTTGCAGCCATCGGCTGCTCGAACGATCAGGGGCTTCCGACAGTCGCTGAAGAAGCCGCATTTCCCACGGCCGCCGAAGAGCAAGCCATGATGGAAGAGAACAAGCGCAACGCCGCCAAAAGAGGCTGGGGTGATAGCAACTTGAAGCCAGTCGAGTGGCCACCGAGAGATGCAGCGGATCCCAGCGACTCAGAGAGCGCTGCCGACCCTCACGGTCCCCCCAGCTCCGAAGGATGATGCGGGCAATTCCGGCTGACCCCAAACCATCCTCACCGTACGACGGTGGCCGTTGGAGTAGACTTAGCCTATGAGTCAGCTTGATCCCCGCGTTTCCGAGTTCGAAAGCACTGAGGCCGCCGAGAGCTACGACCGGTGGTTCCGAGCGAAGATCGAGCGCGCTATGGCTGACACGCGGCCGGCGATTCCGCATGACCAGGTAATGGCGAAGGTGGAAGCGATCATCATAGCCGCCGAACGCCGCCGCGCATGACGCTGCTGATCGAGTGGGAACCGTCATAGGCTTCGTCGCCGGGCAGCATACCTACGCCGCACCTGGCTGGTTCCTCACGTAAAAAGCGCCGCATAATGCGGCGCTTGAAAATCCTTGCGTTGACGGCGTCGTCCAAGTCGATCTTGTCCATCAGTGGCTGACGGGTTCCCTCTGGTTCGCGGCGATGAGCGCGTCCAAGCCTGCCTCGTCCGTCACGTCCAGCTCGGAAATCGACCCGCCGACGGAAGTCATCAGCTCCTCCAGTTGCTCGATGCGCTGGACGTCGGGCCTAGCCTTGGATTCCTCCTCGGTGAGCTGTTCGGTAATGGTCGCGATGCGGCCATTGAGCAGGTCGCGCGCGACTTCGTACTTCACGGTCTGGCGGTAGGTGTGCGTACCCATGATTGCGGCTCCTGTGGCTGCTGATCAAGCGCTTCGCCGGTGGACGAGGGTGTTTAATCGAGGTGGCGCTGATAGAGCAATTTGCCGCAGCGGATACTTGTAGCCCCAAACACGATTCCGGCCGAAGCGATGAACGCCAAGTACAGGGAGACGACCAATCCAAGTCCTGAGAGAACTTCATTGGACCCAATCGCTTCGATGTAAGGCGGCCAGATCTGTTCAAGAAAGTTGGCCGTGAGCAAAGAAGCAAATGTGGCCAAGCCGCCGAGTACCGCCAGTTGCCAAGACTTCATCTCCTTGAAAGCGCGTGCCTTGAACGGCTTTGAGTCGGCCATAGCTTGTCTCCCTCTTGCCAAGTAGAATAGGATTAAATCCTATCACGATTCCCGAGGCTCGCTATGCGATCGACGCGGCAACTGAGTATTACGCTCCCCAATGAAATGGCTGACTTGGTTAAAGCCAAAGTTGCAGCGGGCGAATACGCCACGGAAAGCGAGGTCATCCGGGATGGCCTGCGTACCCTGCTTGCCCGTGATCGGGCGATGGAGGCTTGGTTGCGCGAGCAAGTGGTGCCGGCTGCTCAGGCCTTGAAGGCCAGCCCGGCACGCGCCTTGTCCGTGGAACAGGTTCGAGGCCAGTTGGCTGAGAAGCGGCGGCGTCAGTGAGCTACCGGGTCGAATTTGCACCCGAAGCGATCAGCCAGCTCGCCACGATCGAGGAGTACATCGCCAACGTGGGTGCGCCGGTCGTCGCAGTTCGCTATGTGGATGCTATCGTGTCGTATTGCGAGAGCTTGGTGACGTTCCCCGAACGTGGGACACCGCGAAATGATCTCTTCCCTGGCCTTCGTATCACGAACTACCGCGGGTCCGTCATCATCGCGTTCTTGGTAGACGCCGAGCGGGAGGTGGTCTCGATCCTCGGCGTGTTCTACGGTGGCCAGGACTATGAAGGCACATGGCGCGATTTCTGAGGTACGCCACAGGTACAGTTCGCAGCTTTCGCGCATTTCCCAGAACTACGCTAACCTACTGTTTCTCAACTGATTTAGCCTTTTCCAGACTACGCTCGACTTCGTCAATGAATCAATAAGTTATTGATTTAAAAGGGAATTGAAAATCCCCGTGTCGGGGGTTCGATTCCCTCCCTGGCCACCATTCCGCGCAAGAACCCGCTTTCGGCGGGTTTTTTTTCGCCAGGACCATGCACCTGAACGGCGCTAGCATGCCAGCCCATCCGGTCACGCCGGATGGCGCATGATCGGGGAACCCAAGTTGCCGTGAACGGCGGGAGGCCCGACGCATGAACAGGTCAATTCCACTTCTGCTGGCTGCGCTGCTTGCCGCCTGCGCCAACACCGGCATGAGCCAAGGCGAGAGACTGGCCTTGTACAGCGCCAATGCCGGCGAGCCGGTGCGGAGCTTCCGGTTCCTGGGCCGGCTGAACGGCTGGACCCCGCTGGGAGATTCCACGCTCGCGGTCTGGACGCGCCCGCGGGAAGCATGGCTGCTGGAGCTTTCGGGCGGCTGTCCGGACCTGTCCTACGCCCACTCGATCGCCATCACCAGCAGCATGAACCGGGTGAGCGTTGGCTTCGACCGGGTGCGCGCCCTTGGCGGGAACCACCCAATGGCCGTGCCCTGCCAGATCCGCGAGATCAGGCCGCTGGACACCGCCGCGATCCGCGATGCGGAGCGCGACATGCGCGCCGGCGGCGAGGTGGTCGCCGAGCCGCCGGAGCCGGAGGCTCAGTCCCCCGATTCGGGGACGTAGCCGGCGGGCTTGTCGGCGCCGCCTTCGAACAGGAACTTGATCATCTCGCCCTCAAGGAAGGCGCGGTGCTTGGGATCCAGCGGCGACAGCCGGTTCTCGTTGATGAGCATGGTCTGGTGGGCCAGCCATGCCGACCAGGCGGGCTTGCCGATGTTTTCGTAGATGCGCTTGCCCGTTTCTCCGGGCCAGGGCGCGAAGTCGAGGCCCTCGGCCTCGGCTTGCTGGTATTGGCAGAAGACTTTGCGCACGGGATACCTCGCGGGAAAGGATCACCCATTGTAGGGCGGGTCTTGAAGGAGCCGCCGGATCGGAGCGGGTATGCCGAGCGTTTCCAGGTCCGCTTGCGCCACCCAGCGCAGGTCGTCGTCGCGCACGCCC
>ERZ1032895.288-NODE-288-length-9959-cov-14.894992_pt1 | contig 9959 bp, 10 predicted proteins | sample MGYA00516687_ERZ1032895 | MGnify/ENA primary metagenome ERZ1032895 (study PRJEB33719, sample SAMN04261600) | wastewater metagenome | biome: rural village; feature: latrine urine exit; material: soil | place: El Salvador | collected 2013-01-14 ... | reverse complement strand
AATTATAACCGATTTTCAGCCGCTTTTTTCATGTCCGGTGCAATATCCGGGCTAAAGCGCGCAAGCAAGTGGTGGCACACTCCATGATCATGCTCACTGACGATGATGTGCTGGGCGGAAAGACGGGAACAATAGGTACTGTCGTGTACAACTTGATAATGGCCCACAAGCTGCCGGCCAACAACTACGCGGTGTCTTGCGTCATGCTGACGGACGGTACAGACCGCTACGAGGATATGCGCAAGCTGGTGGAGTACGTCAAGAGCAGCTACCGCTGGCCGGTGGGGCTGAGCGTCTGAGTCCTTGAGCACTCCGAACTCAGGCAATCAAGCGCCGTTATCCTGGTTCATGCTCAGGGTTTGCCTGCCGGGCCATGAACCAGTGCCTGGTGCCGATGACAGCTTCAGTGGCCACGGTGTTGAAGCCAAAGCGCTGATAGAACGTGACATTTTCAGGCTTGTCGGTTTCCAGATAGCCCAGCGTCTGCTGCTGGTCGAGATGGTCGCAAAGTCTCTGCAGCAGCGCACTACCGATGCCCTGGCCTTGATGTTGCGGGTCCACCGCCAGCGGGCCGAGGTGCCAGTGCGCCGGGGTCGCCGCGTCGTGCAAAGCCCAGATGCGTACCCACTTGCGCATACGCAACGCTGCTTTCAGACCAGCGGCATGGAAAAACGCCGGCAGCGCCAGCATTTTACTGCTGACGCCTGGCTGGCAGTGTCCCGGCGCCGAAAGACCCGCAACGCCCACCAGCCGTGTGGCTGTTGCTGAGTCTGGGGCGATTGTATCCGGGGAGATAAAGGCACCCAGCACCAGGCCGGTACGCATCTGCTGGCCCAGGAACGGCGTAAACATCAGCTTCAGGATACGTTCACGCCGTGCCGGGTCGGTGCCAAAGGCCTGAATATGCGTGGGATTATCGCGCATTCCCCGGCCCAGCAAACCCGCAGCAACACCTGCTTGTGCCTTGGATAGTGCACGAATATCAATCGAGTTCTCCGACATAGCTTGATCCTCGCCAGTCAAGAAGCCGGGCGGTCGTGCCAAACGGGCACGCCGTTCTGATGACGACGAGAGCAGAGAACACCGGGGGATGGCAAGTTGGCGCCTGGGCTGCCAAGCTGATGACTAGTCTTGCGTTGTGAGGCGTCGCGTAATGACAGATACATTTCGTGTCTCCATACGTCGCTATATCCCTTGGCTGCTGTGCCTGTTAGTTGGCCTGGCATTGATGCTGGCCGCCAGTGCCCAGGAAGCTTCTCGTCAAGCCGTTGTGATGACCATCAAGGGCGCCATCGGTCCGGCCACCAGCGACTATTATCAGCGCGGCCTGAAGCTGGCCCAGCAAAGCGAAGCAGCGCTGGTCGTGGTTGAGCTGGACACGCCTGGCGGCCTGAGCTCCTCGATGCGCGACATGATCGGCGCCACCCTGGCATCGGACGTGCCGGTAGCTTTTTATGTTTTCCCCGGCGGCTCCCGGGCCGCCAGCGCCGGTACCTATCTTCTCTACGCCAGCCACATTGCCGCCATGGCACCCGCGACCCATCTCGGCGCGGCGACCCCGGTCCAGTTTGGCGGTAGTTTTCCAGGCACTCCCGATGAAGGAGATACTGACAGGGACGATAATCAGGACAACACAGGATCGGAAAGCCCGGCTGCTGAAGAACAGACCGCCGAAGAAACAGCGGCCAAGGACAGCGGCGATTCATCCGCAGAGGAAGAAGCAGATGGCAAGCGCCGTGGCAAGACCGCCATGGAGCGCAAGACCCTCGAAGACGCGGTGGCCTATATTCGCAGCCTGGCCGGGCGCCATGGCCGCAATGCCGACTGGGCCGAACTTGCCGTGCGCGAAGGACGCACCCTGACCGCCCAGGAAGCCCTGGAAAACAACGTCATTGACGTGATTGCCACGAACCTCGACGACCTGCTTGCTCAGATCGACGGGCGCGAGGTGGCCATGGCCAGCGGCAGCCTGACCCTCGACACAACCAACCTGGCTATCGAGCGCTTCGATCCCGACTGGCGCACCAGGCTGCTGGCGGTGATCACCAATCCCAACGTGGCCTATTTTCTGATGATCATCGGCTTCTACGGAGTGGTCTTCGAGCTGGCCAATCCGGGCACTCTGGTGCCGGGCACTATCGGCCTGATTTGCCTGTTGCTGGCGCTGTTCGCTTTCGAGATGCTGCCGATCAACTACGCGGGTCTGGCGCTGATCATTGCGGGCATGGGGCTGATCATCGGCGAGGCGCTGATGCCGAGTTTCGGCATACTGGGCATCGGCGGCATCGTTGCTTTCGTGATTGGATCGGTGATTCTGATGGATTCTGACAGTCTGAGTATCTCTCTGCCGCTGATCGGCGGTGTGGCCGCCGTCGCGGCGGGGTTGCTGCTGTGGATCGTTGTACGCTTTGTCGGACTGCGCAATAAACCCACCCGCACCGGACAGGAAGAACTGCTTAATATATCGGCCCAAGCCCTGGAAAATTTTGATTCCTTTGGCCATGTGCGTCTGCGCGGCGAACGCTGGCGCGCTCGTACGTCGCAGCCAGTGCGCAAGGGCCAACTGCTGAAAGTGACTGCCATCGACGGCCTGACCGTCGAGGTGGAGCCGCAAGACACCAGGAGATGACGCCATGATATATCCCAACCTTGTTCCTTATCTTGTGCCTGTCGTTTTGATTGTGCTGCTGCTGGCGGCCTCGATTCGTATCCTGCCGGAGTACAAGCGCGGCGTGGTGTTCTTTCTCGGACGCTTCCAGAGCGTCAAGGGACCGGGGCTGATCATCATCATTCCCGTGGTGCAGAAGATGCAGGTGGTGGATCTTCGCGTGATCACCATGGACGTGCCGGAGCAGGACGTGATCTCCCGCGACAACGTCACCGTCAAGGTCAATGCGGTGCTGTATTTTCGCGTGGTCGACCCGGAGAAGGCAATCATCCAGGTGGAGCACTATGTGATTGCCACCAGCCAGCTGGCACAGACGACATTGCGCTCGGTGCTCGGCAAGCACGACCTGGACGAGATGCTTTCCGAGCGGGACAAGCTCAACGACGATATTCAGGAGATCATCGACTCCCAGTCCGAGGAATGGGGCATCAAGGTGGCCAACGTGGAGATCAAGCACGTGGACCTCGACGAGAGCATGATCCGCGCCATCGCCCGTCAGGCCGAGGCCGAGCGCGAGCGCCGCGCCAAGGTGATTCACGCCGAAGGCGAACTGCAGGCCTCGGAAAAGCTGCTGCAGGCCGCCAACATCATGTCCACCAACCCCACCGCGCTGCAACTGCGCTACCTGCAGACCATGGCCGACATGAGCAACCGCAACGCCTCGACCATCGTCTTTCCCATGCCCATGGACCTGATGGATGCCTTCCGTCATATCGGCGGCGCGGTGGGCGGGGCCAGGGATGGCGGAAAGGGTAGCGAAAAAAGCGCGGGCAAAGACACAGCGCCGAGCGCGGGGGAGGAGCCACCGGCTGCCAAGTAGCGCCTGATGTCGACGAATACCTCAAGACGCCGCCCGGGCCCATCACGGCGGTGGCGTTCGCGGTCACCGGGAGCTCAAGTCTATACTGACGGCGCGTCCCGGCCAGGAGCAGGCCCATGAATTTTGAGCGCGTCGTATTCGGTTTTTTCATCATCCTTACCCTGAGCCTCAATGCTGCGTTCGTTGCGGGTGGCATCGAGTCGACCGCACACCACAATGTGTGGATTCTCACCTTCACCATCATCGCCAATCTGGTTGCGATCGGCCTGAAGCTGGGAGACCGCTCACAGACCGGGGCGTTGCTGCTGGCATCCGGACTGGTGGCCGGCTTTCTGCTGATCACGGCGCGTGTCGTCTGGATCGTCGCGGAACCCGATGGGAGCGGACCGGGGCCAGGCGCAATGGCCGATATTGTCTCGATCGCAAGGGGAGCACTGGTCGCGAATATCATCGCGACGGTGATCCTGGTCGGCGATACGCTGCTCTCGCGGCGCTAGTAGCATGGCACGCAGTCGGTTCAGCATGGCAGCTGCGATCCGCAACAGGCAGAGGTTGAGCATATGACGTCCACCTCCGATCTCGACCGTGTGGGAATGATTCTCCTGCGCTACATGCGCCGCCCGCTGTTCGCGCTGCTGTTCGTGTATTCAGTGGGTATCATCGGCATGGCCCTGATGCCGGGCCGGGTCGTCGATGGTGAAACAACGCGCATGAGCCTCTTCCATGCCTTCTATTTCTTCACCTACACGGCGACCACGACCGGTTTCGGCGAATTGCCCAGCGACTTCAGCAACGAGCAGCGCCTGTGGACGATCTACTGCCTCTATACCGGCGCCATCGCGTGGTTCTATGCGATTGGCTCGCTGATCAACCTGGTTCAGAACCCCCATTTCATCCAGTCCATGGATAGCTTTCGGTTCGCTCGCAAGGTCGAACGTAACGTGGAACCGTTCGTCATTCTGTGCGGTTTCGGTGATGCCGGCAGTCTGCTGGCCCGGGGCCTGAGCGACCATCATATGCGCGCGGTGATACTCGATTCCGACCCGGAACGCATCAAGGCGCTGGGCGTGCGCGATTACACGGTGGCAATGCCGGGACTCTGTGCGGACGCCAGCGCGCCGAAACACCTCCTTGCCGCGGGTGTCGAGCACCCTGCATGCCGGACCCTGGTGACGTTGACCAACGATGACGATACCAACCTCAAGATCGCGGTGATGGCACGGCACCTGAATCCACGGCTCCGGGTCATCTGCCGTTCGACCTCGATCCGCCACGGGGCCAATCTGCGCGCGCTGGACAATGTCACGGTCGTCGACCCGTTCGAGATCTTCGCTCAACTCCTCTACTGGGTGATCGCCCGCTCCGAACTGCACAACCTCAATGCGTGGTTCGTGGGCGCACATGGCGTCGAGCTCGGGGTGCCGGTACAGGTGCCGCAGGGCGACTGGATTCTGTGCGGGTACGGACGGATGGGGCACTGGATTCATCGCTGTCTTCAGGGCCATGGCGTCGGCGTACGTATCATCGATCCGGATGTGGATGCCAAGGTGGCTGGAGAAGAGGCAGTCATGGTTCAGGCGCACGCCGATCATTCGGCGCTGGTGGCGGCGGGGATTGACGACGCGGCCGGGGTCATCGCCGCGATGAATCGCGATTCCGACAATCTCAGCACGCTGTTGTCGGTAACCGAGTTCAATTCGAAGGCGTTTCGCATCGTGCGCCAGAACAGTCATGAGAATCAGGTGGTGTTTGACGCTGCGAGGGCCGACCTGGTCCTCCAGCACAGCCTGACAACGGCGCGCCGCATCCTGAAGCTGCTGATCTCACCCCTCGTCCAGGAGCTGATCGACTGGCTCGCGGAGCGCGAGCCGGCCCTGACCGAAGAGCTGGTGGCCCGTCTACAGGCGAAGCTGGGGGCGGAACCCCCACACCTGTGGCTGGTCAGGCTGGTCCGGGGGGAGGCGCCGGCCGTGACCGGCTATCTGGACAAGGATGGCGTGATCACGCTTGGTGCGCTGTGTCGCGACGCGCGGACGTTCCCGGAGAGGCTCCCGTGCGAAGCGCTCGCCGTTCGCCGGGCAGGGCAGTCGATGATGCTTCCGAGTGGGGAGTGTCCGCTTGAAGCCGGTGACGAGATTCTCTTCTGCGGAATCCAGTGGGTGGAGCCGATGCTGCAGGCGACGCTGCATAACCCCTATACGCTTCGATATGTCATAACGGGGGTCGATGAGCCGCGTGGCGTCGTGTTCACCTGGCTTGAAGACAGACTACGGCGGCGGCGCAGCGATGATGCGCCGAACAGCCGGCGGCACCAGCCATGACATTTTCAGGTGATTGCCGAGTTTCAGGGCCTGCCGCGCAGCGAGCAGCGCGCCTTTCGCCTGTATCAGCAAGAGAGCCAGGCCAGCCGCTTCAACCACCTGCTGCTGATTCACGATGTCTCGCTGCAGCTGCCAGCATGAGGCATTCGTGATGAGCTTCTTGCCATGAACCTGTCGCCCGGCGCCTACCGGCTATTGAGCGGAGTCAGCAAGACTTCGATGCCAAGGGGCTCGACATCGCTCTATCCAGCCAGGCAACCCATGTGCTGCTGCCGCCTTTGGCATGGCTTGCCCAGCGAGCTACTGCCGATCACCTGCCGGCAGAGCAGATGAAATATCAGCCAGCGCTGCGCAGGCATTACGCCAGGCTGCCCAGCGGTCATCCGTTCAAAGACTATCTAACGATCATTGTTGAGCAGCAGCGCGGGCTCAGGCAGCAGTGGTTTGATGACCAGGTCGTCATGGTGGCGCTGAATTGACAGAAGATGCCGATATCCGGGTTTCCCACAAGTTCAGTCTTCAAGCTGCGTAATCAAGTGGAGCCAGACTTCTACCGGCCAGGATGACGGCCGTTTGATTGAGGAAAAGTGATGCACGCGACGATTCATGAATGGATTCAGCGTTTTGCGCTCGATAGGACAAGTGCGCGGCGGCTGTGGCAACTGTCGGGGGCGCACCAGCGGCCGGCGGGATTGGAGCATACTCTGGAGCGGGGCCTGGCGCTGCTGGCCGCGCTGCTGCTGGGGGCGGGGCTGATCTTCTGGGTGGCGGCCAACTGGCAGGTGCAGACACGGGCGTTCAAGCTTGGCCTGCTGGAAGGGGCGCTGCTGCTCAGTGTGCTGGCGGCATTGCCCTGGCCGCGCATTCGTACGGCAGCGCTGCTGCTGGCGACGCTGGCGCTGGGCGCCTTGCTGGCTTTCGTGGGGCAGATCTACCAGACCGGCGCCGATGCCTGGCAGCTGTTCGCCACCTGGGCCGCGCTGGCGCTGGTATGGACGCTGGTGGCGCGCAGCGACGGGCTGTGGGCCGTGTGGCTGCTGATCGTCGGGCTGGCCATCGCGCTGTGGTCAGGCGACACGCTGCTCAACCCCTTGGCCAGCCTGCTGGGCTGGCACAGCAGCCGCAGTTGGCTGACGCCGCTGCTATGGGTGGCGGTATTTGCGCTGCCGCTGGCGTTGCCATGGCTGGGGGTGCCAGCGCCGGCGCGCATCGCCTCGCGTATGGCGTCGGTGATGGCACTGTCGGCCTGGGTCACGATTGGCATCTGGGGCCTGTTCGCGCGGGATCAGTCGTGGATGTTCGCGCTGTCTCTCGTGCTGGTAGCAGGCGCGCTGGCTGTGGCGCTCGCGCGGCGGCCGCGCGATTTCATGGTGCTGGCGCTGGCGGTGCTGGCACTCAATGTGCTGGTCATCGCTGGCTTTGCACGCGCGCTGTTCGAGAACCCCGGGAGTGAGGTCGGCTCGGCCTTGATGCTTACCTTGATAGCGGCCGCCTGCGTGGGGCTGAGCGGCGCCTGGTTGCACCGGCTGCAACGCGGCGAGGAGACGGCATGATGGAATCCACCGTGAACTCCCGCGCCAGGCTGCTGGCGGCGGCCCGGGCCGAAGCGCTGCTGCCGCCGGAGGCGGAGCATCTGGCGCAAGAGGCAGGCGGCCCGTCCTGGGCGCTCATGGCGCTGAGCTTTCTGGGTGCGCAACTGGTGGTGTTGCCATTCCTGGCCTTTCTGGGACTGTTGTCGTTCAGTTTCTTCTTCCAGTCGCCGGGCGTGTGGCTGATCACCGCGTTGCTGCTGGGAAGCGCGAGCGTGGTGTTGCGCCGCCAGAGTGGCATCTTTGTCACGCAGCTGGGCTTCAGCGCCCTGGTGGCAGGCTTGGCTTTGCTGATGGTGGGGTTGGATTTCAGCTTGGACAACCAGTCCTTGCTGGTTGTGTTGGCGGTGCTGCTGGTGCTGGGGCAGGTGGTGCGCGTGACCTGGGCGCAGCAGGTCATTGGCTTGATAGCGGCGGGAGCTGCGCTGGCGCTGACGTTCGGGCCGATCGGACCAGACGCAGCGTTCGGGCGTCCCTACCCTTCGATCATCATCATGGTGATACTGGCGCTGCTGTGGGCGCTGTGGTGCGCGCGCGAGCCGCAGTGGTCCGTTCATGGCTGGGCGCGCCGCGTAGCAGCACCGGCCGATGGCGTAGGCGTGGCGCTGCTGCTGGCGGCAGGATTTGCCAGTACGCGCCACTTCTGGGTGCTGGATATGCTGGGCCCTGGCCCGCGCGGCTCGGCCGACGATCCGTTGGCCGGACTGGCGCGAATTCTGGATTTCGGCTGGCCGGCCGTCGTGCAGCTGGCACTGGTGGCGGGTGCGGCGGTGTGGCTGATGGTGCATTGGCAGCTGCACAGGCACATCCGCACGCGCGTCGTTGCGCACCTGGGGCTGGTGGTCTCGGTGCTGGTGCTGGCTTGTCTGGTCGTGCCGCAGGTGGGCGTGGTAGCGCTGGTGGGTACGCTGGCGCTGGGCACTGGCCGCCGTGGGCTGCTGGCGCTGGCGGGGCTGACACTGCTGGCGCAGCTGTCGGGCTTTTACTACGCGCTGCAATGGCCTCTGGCGCACAAGGTGGCCTTGCTGGCGGGCACGGGCGCGTTACTGTCACTGGCCTTGTGGGTGCTACGCGCCCCTCGGGTGGCGCGTGCGGCGACGGCTGTCACTCAGAATGGCTCGGGCCGCTGGCTGGCACCGGTGATCATTGCAGTGGCGGCCAGCGTCGCGCTGGGAATGGTGCACCACGACGTGCAGCGCAAGGAGCAGGTGATCGCGCACGGGCAAAAAATCTACGTGGCGTTGGCACCGCGCGACCCACGCTCGCTGATGCAGGGCGACTACATGGCGCTCAACTTTGGTTTTCCGCGCACTATTCGCCACCAGCTTGATGAGCAGGATCATCTGGGGCTGGCCTACGACGCCCGGGTCGTGGCGCGGCTGGACGCCCGCGGAGTGGCCGAGGTGCTGCGCGTGGCGGAGACTGGCGAGCCACTGGAGTCGGACGAGCTCCTCTTGCCGCTCAGGCGTTTGAAAAACGACTGGGTGCTGGTGACCGATGCGTTCTTTTTCCCCGAAGGGCAGGGTGAAATTCTCAGCGGCGCCCGTTTCGGTGAGTTCCGCGTCTTGCCGGACGGTCGAGCCCTGCTGGTCGGCCTGGCCGACGAGGCGCTGCGCCCCATTGAGCCGGTGCCTCGGCAGCAGCCATGATGGCGAGCCGAGCGACCTTGCGCGCTGAGCCAGGGAGCAGCGAAGTGCCGGGCTGCCCGGCGGGCATGCATGACTTTTTCAGTTCCTGTTGCTGGCATCGAACGCCTTTCGCGCGGCCGCAACGCCGTTCATGCAGGCGGGAACGCCGGCATAGACGGCCATTTGCAGGATGATTTCGACGATCTCCTCGCGGGTGACGCCGACATTCATTGCCGCCCTGATGTGGAATTCGAGTTGTCCCGGCGCGGTTCCCATGGCGGTCAACGCGGCCACGGTCAGCATTTCGCGCGTGCGAAGATCGATGCAGGGGCGCGCGACGACATCGGTGAAGGCGAAGCCAAGCACCACCTCGGCGAAATCGTCTGACATGGCATCGAGATTGGCCGTCACCTTGGCTGGCGCGCCGGCCTCCAGGATTTCCAGCAGCTTCAGCGCGCGGGTCAGTCGGTCGGGAGTATTGTTATCGCTCATGCGTCAAGTCCCTTCATGCCCTCTTCGGTATAGCGCGCACCGGCAACCTCAAGCGTGGACAGCGCGCCTTCAAGGCCCGCAATCTCGCTGGGCGTCAGCCTCACCTGTGCTGCGGCGACATTCTCCTCCAGATAGCTCAGCCGCTTGGTACCGGGGATCGGCACGATATGCTCGCCCTTGGACAGCAGCCATGCCAGCGCGATTTGTGCCGGAGTGCAGCCTTTGGCCGAGGCGAGTGTGGAAACATCAAAGTCGGGGGTAAGGGATCGCCGTTGCATTATTGACTCCTGGTTGGGTCTTGCAACTATGGCTTTCCAGATTGCGGTATCATACCTGAGAGATCCCCACGAAATATATAAGAAAATCAGCATGATGTGGTTGAAAAGGCCTGCATGAGTCATGCATGTTGTGAATTGCGACACCCAACAACATGCGGAGGAG
>ERZ1032895.287-NODE-287-length-9982-cov-5.625667_pt1 | contig 9982 bp, 5 predicted proteins | sample MGYA00516687_ERZ1032895 | MGnify/ENA primary metagenome ERZ1032895 (study PRJEB33719, sample SAMN04261600) | wastewater metagenome | biome: rural village; feature: latrine urine exit; material: soil | place: El Salvador | collected 2013-01-14 ... | reverse complement strand
CACGGCGTGTTGCGTCCTGAAATCACCACCAATTGTGTTCCACAACCGTGACCACCACAACAAATTGTGGTGTACGGGATATTAAGGGCGCGTGTCAAGAGATGAGATCTGGAGACTTTGGAAGCACATCTGCTGCTCCTATACGCGAGGTAGGACCTATAACTGGGATCTCGGCATGGTCCATGGAACAATAGTGTCTCGTGGACGCTGAGCATTTGACCCCAACAACATCATTTCGCCCCAAGATGGGTTTCGACTCGCAAAAATACATCACCTTGCAGTCGCAGTTTATTTCTCAGCGACGTCAGCAGCTTGGGAACAAGCTCTATCTCGAAATGGGCGGCAAACTCTTTGACGATTTGCATGCTTCTCGCGTCCTGCCGGGGTTTACGCCGAATAATAAAATCTCCATGCTCCAGCAGCTCAAAGATGAGCTAGAGATCATGATGGTCCTCAACGCCAAAGACCTGGAGTACGAGAAAGTCCGTGCCGATCTCGGGATCACGTATCAAGACGAAGCTATGCGACTGATTGATATTTTCCGCGATGAAGGCTTCATGATCGAACACGTGGTCATCACGCAACTGTCAGCAGATTATTCCAACGCCCTGGCATTTAGCGATCGCATGCAGCGGGCTGGGCTTCAGGTAACGCACCACTACCCCACCATCGGGTATCCCACTGATACTGAAACGATTATCTCGCCTGAAGGCTTTGGGCAAAACCAGTATGCACATACCACTCGATCCTTAGTGGTCGTCACCGGGCCTGGCCCGGGCTCTGGCAAGCTTTCGGCCTCGATGTCGCAGATCTACCACGATTACCAACATGGTATCCGCTCCGGGTATGCAAAATTTGAAACCTTCCCGATCTGGAATCTGCCCCTGCAACATCCGGTAAATCAAGCCTATGAAGCCGCCACAGCAGATCTTGATGATAATAACATCATCGACCCCTACCACTTGGCCGCGTACCAAGAACAAGCCGTAAGTTATAACCGCGACGTCGAAGCATTTCCGTTGCTCAAGGCCATGTTAGAAAAACTCTACGGGGAGTCTCCGTATCAGTCTCCGACAGACATGGGGGTCAACATGGTCGGCCACTGCATCAGCGATGACGCCGTATGTGCCGAAGCCGCCCGCCAAGAGGTTATCCGGCGTTGGTATAAAGCTCGCGTTGAAGAGCGTCGCGAAGATACCACCGATCACACCGTCTCTTCCCGCATCGATGTCATCATGAAACGCCTCGGGGTAACCAAAGAAGATCGTCCAGTGGTAACCCCTGCTCTGCAACTTGCAGAACGCACCGGACAGCCGGCAAGCGCGGTGGAATTACCCGACGGCACGATTCTGACCGGCAAAACCTCCGACCTGCTGGGATGTTCTGCGGCGATGTTGCTCAACGCGCTGAAGTACATGGCAGGCATCGACGAAGATGTTCACCTGCTGCGTCCCCAAGCAATCGAACCCATCCAGACCCTGAAAACCCGGCACCTGGGATCGATCAACCCCCGACTTCATACCGACGAAGTGCTCATTGCGTTATCGGTCTCGGCAGCCGAATCCGATGACGCACGCAAAGCGATTGCTGAACTGCAGCATCTGCGAGGGTGCGATGTCCACACCACTACGATTCTGGGCTCGGTCGATGAATCTATGTTCCGGCAACTGGGCATGCTGATCACCGCTGAGCCCATATACTGGCGAAAATCCCTGTATCACCGCAGCTAATCCCGTCCTGTCGCGCTCGCTGAGGTTTTCGCTTCGGTAGGACTTGTTTAGTTCGTGAGCTTGAGCGCACTACGATAGGCGGGATAACGGTTCCAAGGCTCAGTCATAGGAGGCATGGTTCATGAAAGCAGCCATGGCACGCTTATGGCGGATCATCAAGCCCATCCGGCCCCGTCTCTATATGGGGTTGATCGTCACGATTGCGGCGTCCATCGTGGGACTCATGATCCCCCAGGTGCTCGAATTTCTTGTCAACAGTTTGGACACCTCCCCCACAGCCACGACGGTCTGGATTGCAGGTGGCGTGGTCGTCGCGTTGGGACTCGTGGAGGCGGTGTTGTTATGGTTGCGCAGAATTTTTGCTGTTGGACCCTCCACCGAAACCGAGCGCCAAATGCGTGTTCGGTTTTATACCCGCATCCTTGATATGCCGGTGGCGTTTCACAACGACTGGGGTTCCGGGCAGTTACTGTCCCGTTCCCAACAGGACGTGACGCAAATCCGTCGCTGGATTGCGTTTGGCATGATCATGACGGTCTCCTCGGCCGCCACCGTGTTGGTGGGAATCTTTATGATGTCGCGGTCCTCAATGCTGCTCGCGAGCATCTTTTTGGTCATCGTTATACCCATTGTGGTACTGACGTATCGGTTCCAGCGGGATTACTCGGTCCTGACGCGTCGCTCTCAGGATCTCAACGGTGAGATATCCACCACCGTAGAGCAGTCCGTTCAAGGTATCCGGGTGCTCAAAGCGTTTGGACGCAGCAGGCAAGCGCTGTCAAATTTCGAAACCGATGCGGTCGCGCTGCGGAATAACGAAATCCGCAAAGCCACCACACTGGCCCGGTTTGACATGTTCATGCTGGCGCTACCCGAAACTATGCTGGGGATCTGCTTGCTGCTAGGGCTCCTGCAGGTCAATGCTGGCGCGATGAACGTTGGTGAATTGGCCAGTTTCTTCGCCACGGCCACGCTGGTCGTCGGTCCCACCCGGATGTTAGGCATGCTCTTCGGCCAGGCAGTCCAAACCACGACCGCCTTGGAACGCTACTTCGAAGTCATGGACACCGAAAACACGATCGTTTCCCCGCAAAACCCGACTCCGGTGGACTTTGATAAGGCAACCGGCGAACTGGTTATGCAAGACGTGCGCTTTCGCTTCCATGATGCACCACAGGACACCCCAGACTTATTCCGTGGCGTGAATCTGCATATTCATCCCGGTGAAACCCTGGCATTGGTCGGGGTCACGGGCAACGGGAAATCAACGCTACTGCAATTGGTCCCGCGTATTTTTGATATCACCGGGGGTCGCATCGCCATCGATGGCGCTTCCGTACACGAGATGGACCTGGATGATCTCCGCCGACTGACGGCCTTCGCGTTCGAAGACACCACGCTGTTTTCTTTCTCAGTGCGCGAGAACGTGCTGCTCGGGGTTGATCCGGCCCTTCCGCAGGACGTCCAAGAAGATATTGCCTGGGAGGCCCTTCACGCAGCGGATGCGGGTTTCGTTGCCGATCTGGCACATGGACTCGATACGCATATCGGTGAACAAGGTTTCTCGCTGTCTGGAGGCCAGCGACAACGTATCGCTTTAGCTCGGGCCATTGCCTCGCGTCCGGTCCTGTTACTACTCGATGATCCGCTGTCGGCGCTGGATACCAAAACCGAAGATCGCGTCATCGCCCAGCTGCGCGAAGTCCTCGATAACACGACCACCTTTATCATCGCCCATCGGTCCTCGACGGTCGCCCTGGCAGATCGAGTCGCGCTGCTAGACGACGGGAAAATCGTAGCGGTTGGCACCCACCAGGAATTGCTCCGCACCTCGGCTCGGTACCGCTATATTATGGCCAGCCAAACCGAAGAGGCCTGGGAGGTGCAATCATGAGCGGTCCAGGACGCGCCCGCGGTGTAGGAGCCGCAGACTACCAGCGGATGACGCGCGCTGAACGGCGGGCCTCGCTTCGGTTGCTTGGTACGCTGCTGAAACCGTATCGATGGCAACTCGTGGGCCTTTCGATCGTTGTGATTATCGCCCAAATGGCATCAGTGGCCGGTCCGGCAATCATTGCCTGGGGTATCGATAACGGCATCCCAGCCCTACTCGAAGGCAACGCCACCCCGGCCGTGGCCGCTGCAGTCGCCCAAATCCTGGCTGCTCTGGTGGCCGGTGGACTCATGTATGTGTTCATCCGCTGGAATATGACCCTTGGTCAGACCATGCTTTATGGACTACGACGACGACTGTTTCTACATAGTCAGCGCCTCGACATGAAGTTCCACGAATCCTATGCCTCCGGACGCACCGTCGCCCGTCAGACCTCCGATATGGATGCCCTGGCCCAGCTGCTGAACTCCGGGCTAGACATTATGGTCGGATCCGTCTTGCAGATGGTGTTTACCATGGTGCTGATTCTGACGATGGATCTGCCCTCAGGGGTGGTCATGGCCGGTCTGCTGGTGCCCGCCACGATGCTCACCGTGTGGTTCCAGAAGCGGTCGTCAGTGATTTACCGCCAGATCCAGACCAACTCCGCCCGACTGATTTCGCATTTTGTCGAAACGGTCTCTGGTATTCGTGCAGTGAAAACGTATCGTCGCCAGCAGGCAAATGGCAAACGCTACGAGCAACTTGCTGAAGATCACCGCCAGTCCGCGTTGCGTTCGATTCAGTTATTTGGCATTTACCAGCCCACTTTGCGCTGGTTGTCCTCCATCACGATCGCTGCGGTGTTAATGGTTGGTGGCTTCCGCGTACTTGGAGGCGAGCTCCAGGTTGGGGTGCTCATTGCGCTGGTGCTCTACGCGCGCCGCTTCTTCCAACCGATTGATGAAATTGCAAACTTCTACAACACGTTTCAGTCGGCTGTGGCCGCGCTGGAAAAGATCTCTGGCCTTCTGGCGGAACAACCCTCGGTCACGGATCCCCAAGAGCCTGTCGCATTAGCAAAAGCTTCAGGCGAGATCGAATTCGATAACGTTTCCTTTCGCTATCACGAGGATCTGCCCTTGGCGCTCCAGCCGACCTCGCTACATGTTCCGGCGGGACAAACCGTTGCTATTGTTGGCTCAACGGGTGCGGGCAAGTCGACCATCGCGAAGCTCATGGCCCGCTTTTATGACGCCAGCGATGGGGCCATTACCCTGGATGGTGTCAATCTCAAAGACCTCGATATGGAAACCCTGACCAACCACATTGTGATGGTGACCCAGGAGTCGTATTTGTTTTCGGGTTCGGTAGCCCAGAACATTGCGATCGGCAATCCCGCGGCGTCTCGAGAACAGATCCGAGCGGCTGCAGCAATCATCGGTGCTGATACCTTTATCGAGAAGCTTCCGGAAGGGTTTGATACCGATGTGCGGGCCAAGGGTGGTCGCATGTCTGCCGGTCAACGTCAGCTGGTGTCTTTTGCCCGGGCATTTCTTGCCGATCCGACGGTCTTGATCCTGGATGAGGCGACGTCGTCACTTGACGCCCCGACTGAAGCTCTCGTCCAAGATGGTCTCAAAGAACTGCTTGGCCAGCGCACGTCGTTTATTATCGCTCACCGCCTGTCAACGGTGATGATTGCCGATCGTGTCTTGGTTGTCGAAGCCGGACAAATTATTGAAGACGGCACACCCGAAGAACTCATTGAAGCCGGTGGGCAGTTTTCCCAACTGCATCAAGCTTGGCAGGATTCCCTTAGTGATGCTGAACAGCAGTGATCCCAACACGTCAGGAGTACAAGAATATGCATGGCAAGATCAAAGCCGCTCTGGTCGGTGGGATGGTGGGTGCCATCGTGGTCGTCGTGGTCGAATTCTTCGCGATGCTCATCAACGACGAAATATTTTTCGGTTCCGAGCGGTCGTGGCTCATTTTGGTCTTTGCCGTCGTCTTATTTGCCTGGAGTCAGATGCGCGCGTATGACCGCAAGCAAACCGACGCCTCGACGCGCAATAGCCCTCCGGATGCCCCCGAGGACCGACCGCGTGTCGAGCCGTAGTACAAAGACGAGCTTAGCCGAAATGGATTTGTCCGAGAGCTTGCTGCGGTAGGTCGTTGATGGTGCCAAATCGGTGGGCCGTCATCGTCACTGACTGTTCGCGAAGAAATGGCAACATTTCTAATCGACCCGCCGACGTGACGGGCTGCCGGTAGACCGCAATTTCTGGTGTCTGTGCCGTAGCGTTGATCGTGTCCGCTGTTTCATCGTCGCCAATGAGCCGAATACGTTGAGATCCCTTCGTCGGATCTGCTTGAGCCAGGCTGCGGGCGCGTTCCAACCACGACGTCGTATCTTCAAAGACGACGCGCACATTCGTGGCGTTGAAGGCTTTAGTGAAGTCTTCGGGAGCGTCGGCTGGCAAAGATATCGTGTTCATCGGCAACGCCCCGGTGCCCTCCCCTGTGGCAACAGCGCGTTGCGCACGAATACCGGCATAACCGACCCGAAGCGCTTGGGCGAGTGTCTTTGAGTCTGTGGCAGTGACCCGCATGGTGACCGGCACTGGACGGTAGCGCAGAATATTTATTTCGACTTGCAGATCCGAAACATCGCGTTGACCTGTATAGGTCTTCACAGCTGTGGCGTCATAAGCAACGGCCTGGGTCAACCATCTGGCATCAACTGCATCCAAGAACAAACTAGTGGTCTCCGCCAGGTGTTCAGCAAGATCATCCTTGCTCGTTGGCACGGTATCAGCGGCATCAGTCCAGTCGGTCAACGCCAGCAGATAATTTGGTCCGCCGGCTTTCGCCCCGGGACCAATCGAAGAACGCTTCCAACCGCCAAAAGGTTGGCGCCGGACGATTGCTCCGGTGATGCCGCGGTTGATGTAGAGGTTTCCTGCGACGACCTGGTCGGTCCACAGTGCGATCTCCTGCGGATCAAGCGAATGGATACCAGAGGTCAGACCGTAGGGAACCGCGTTGACATAGTCGATGGCCTCCTGGAGGGTTGGTGCAGACATCACGCCCAGTACGGGACCGAAATACTCGGTCAGATGGTATTCGGAGCCGGGTTGAATGCCAGACCGGATCCCCGGCGAATAGAGTCGGCCGGCGTCATCGAGAAGCTTGGGTTGCAGGTGCCAGCGCTGGCCGTGTTCTAGGCTGGTCAAACCCCGTGCCAGTTTCTCGCCGGGCGGCTCAATCACCGGACCCATTTGCGCTTGCGGGTTGGTGGGGTAGTCAACGACGAGGGAATTGACCGCATCTAACAGTTGGCGGTGGAAGCGTTGACTGCGAGCAGTGTGGCCCACCAGGATGACCAGGGAGGCTGCCGAGCATTTTTGGCCGGCGTGACCGAAGGCGGAATTCACGACGTCGGCCACGGCCAGATCGAGGTCGGCGGACGGCGTGACGATGATGGCGTTTTTGCCCGAGGTTTCGCCAAATAGCGGCATATCCGGACGCAGCTCGGTAAACAGCTTGGCCGTTTCGTATCCCCCGGTCAGGGTCACACGTTCGACGCGGGTATCAGTCACAAGATTCGAGCCCCCCGACTGTTCATCAGCAATCGCAAACGTGACGAGCTCATGCGGGAGGTCAAACTCATCAAGGGCATCCCAGATGGCTTGGACGATAACGGCGGCGGTGCGCTGTGCTTGGGGTGCGGGTTTGATGATCACCGGGGACCCGGCGGCCAGGGCGGAAGTGATCGATCCGGTGGGGATGGCCATCGGAAAATTCCAGGGTGGTGTCACCACGGTCAAACCCACCGGATGTGGTGTGGCACCGACGATGTTGACTAATTCCAAGCACTGTTGGCCGTAATAGCGGGCAAAGTCGATCCCCTCGGATACTTCAGGGTCTGCCTGATCGATGGTTTTACCAGTTTCTGAGCCCATCACTTCAATGAGTCGAGCACGATTTCTTGCCAGGTGATCGCCGATGCGAATCAGCACCTGGCTTCGGGTTTGCAGTGGCAGGTCTTGCCAGGTTCCCCCCGCTTTGGTAGCTGAAGTGATGACCTCATTGAGTTGGTTCTGGTCCGTGACTTGGTGTGAGGCCACCAGGTCCTCACCCAGCTTGGACTGGGCCATGCGACTGAGAATTGCTCGGCCCCAAGTACGGTTCTGTGGCAGGTCAGGATCCGTGTCCACAGCGTTGGCGAACTCAGGTGGTGAAGCCTGTGAGTAGTCTTCTATGGCACGGTTTTGTTGTCTGCGTGGCTCAGGCAACAGATTGGCTTCGTTTTCTAACTGTGCAAGTGACGCTCGGAAGCGTTCTGCCTCGCGGTCAAATAGCTCAGGATCATCCAATTCAAAGACCGCCGACATAAAGTTGTCTTGTGAGGCTCCTTCTTCGAGCCGTCGAACAAGATATGAGATCGCGACATCGAATTCGTCTGGGTGCACCACGGGAGTGTAGAGCAATAAGTGTCCTACATCGGCGCGGACGGCCTCAGCCTGAGCGGTCGCCATCCCCAGCAGCATCTCAAAATCCACCGGACCGTTGATTTCAATATCGCGATGTTGCATCAGCAGATAGGCTAAGGCGATATCAAATAAGTTATGCCCGGCAACGCCAATGCGCACATTGGCCAGGCGTTGCGGGGTGAGTGCATAATTGAGCATCCGCTTATAGTTGGTGTCGGTATCCTGTTTGGTTGGCCAGACGGTTTGGGGCCAATCATGCATTGCCGCCTGCACCTTTTCCATCGGCAAGTTCGCCCCTTTGACCACCCGGACTTTGATGGGTGCTCCCCCGCTGGCCACCCGTTGTGCGGCAAATTCCTGAAGATCGACCATGGCCTGATAGGCATCTGGCAGGTAGGCCTGTAAGACGATACCGGCAGAAAAGTGTTGAAACTCTGGTTCTGAAATGAGCTGTCGAAACACGTCCAAGGTGAGCTCGAGGTCTTTATATTCCTCCATGTCCAAGTTGATGAACGTCACCGGATCGGAGCTCATCGCCGCACGATAGAGTGGACGCAACTGCGCAACAATGTTCTCCACAGCCTCGTTGTAGGCCCAGTGGTTATGCGGTGCTACCGTGGCGGATACCTTAATGGATACGTAGTCGACGTCTGTTCGTTGAATCAGCGCCAGTGTGGCGGCAAGACGATTCTCGGCCTCGCGCTGTCCCAGAATGGCCTCGCCCAGCAGATTAATATTCAGGCTGATCCCGTCGGTGCGTAACCGTTTGATAGCCCGGCCAAGATGGGGGTCTCGGGCATCGATCACAAGATGTCCTACCAGTGAACGAAGTGCTGCCTGTGCCGTTGGTACGATCGCATCGGGTGCGACACGGGCAAGTTTGCCCCCGGCTTTGACTGCGGTTTGTAGATACCACGGTAAGAAATCGGGCACATGCTGTGCGATATCGGCTAACGCATGTCCTGCGGTCGCATTGTCTTCTGGTCGGATTACCCGATCTACAAAACCCACGGTGAATCCTAAACCCTGGGGGTCTTTGAGAACTCCGGCCAGCTGCTGGGCTGAGGCATCGGATTTGATATTGGCGGCCCGGGCCAACCAGGTGCGAACCTGCTGGATTGCTTGGTCATCCAGCTGCCAGGGTGCGATATCCGAAGTGTGCTGCGAGGTGGTGGGCATGAAACTCCCGTCGGTGGCTCCCAAACTTGAATTGCCACACAGCATACGCCGATGCCCCGATTTGAGGGTAGCAACGAGTGGCGAGGGGTCGGCTTCTAGAAGCTCCGGCTGAGCGGTCGCCTTGATGATTCTGCAGCATTCGGTGAGCCAGCTGACCGGGGACGACCTGGTCGTAGGCTGCAATAATTTGTCGATTAAGTATCGATGACGAATAATGTTTGCTATGAGTGAAGAACACGCCTATCAGTTGGCTGCCATCGTTGTGTACTTGGTCGGGATGCTGGTTATCGGCTATTACGCATATCGGCGGACCAAGACGGGCCGAGATTTCTTATTGGCTGGTCGAGAGTTGTCGCCTCGAGTCGCCGCGCTCTCAGCGGGTGCCTCCGATATGTCTGGATGGCTGTTGATGGGCTTGCCCGGTGCGCTCTATGCCACCGGACTGATCGAAGCGTGGATCGCCATCGGGCTCACACTGGGGACCTGGATGAACTGGATGATCGTCGCTCCCAGATTACGGGTCTATTCCGAAATTACCCGCGACTCAATTACCATGCCGGCCTTCTTCGAGCTGCGCTTCCGGGACCGCACGCGCCTGCTGCGTTCGGTCTCCGCCGTCATTATTTTGGTCTTTTTTGTCTTTTATGTCGCATCAATGATAGTCGCCTCCGGGGCATTCTTTGAATCCTCATTTGGTTGGA
>ERZ1032895.286-NODE-286-length-9989-cov-4.580632_pt1 | contig 9989 bp, 7 predicted proteins | sample MGYA00516687_ERZ1032895 | MGnify/ENA primary metagenome ERZ1032895 (study PRJEB33719, sample SAMN04261600) | wastewater metagenome | biome: rural village; feature: latrine urine exit; material: soil | place: El Salvador | collected 2013-01-14 ... | reverse complement strand
CCTTCAATCAGACGTACATTGGCTTCACCCAAAGTATTGTCTTCACCAGCATACCGCGCTTTCCATCCAAACTGATAGGCATATATTTCGATTACCAACGGATCGTCATCTTGATTTATGTTCATAACGTCTGTCCAAGTGAACAAACCGTAAATAATCAAACCAGACAGTGTAATTACCGGAATGATTGTCCAGATAAACTCCAAGCGATCGTTGTCGGCATAGTGCGTAGCTATTTTGCCCTTTTTACCGCGATAGTAGAATGCAAAATAGTGCAATAATGCCTGGGTTATGATTCCAGCCGTAAAGATGACAATCATTGTTATGAGCATCAGGTTATCAATTCTCGATCCGTGTTCTGATGCCGCCTCCGGGAGAAGTGTTCCCCACCAGAAGTAGAAGCTAGCAATTACCAACAGGTAAATGAAGATCAAAAATCCAATCATCAGATACCCTTGTGTATTGTTATCATCATCCGAGGCAATTTCGTCGTATGCGGATGGCTTTTTTCTTGCCAGTTGGAAAATTCGGCTCATTTGCCAAATTGAAACTCCAAGAAGTAAAATTACGAGTATAACTAAAAATGCGGTCATGTTCTATTCTCTTCTTTTAAACTATTTAGATTATAGGTTATGGTTCTTGCTTTCCAAGATAAACGGGTTGTTCCCGGGATCTAGGGAAATCTTACTCAATCCTGTGCCCACCACATAGATGAACAAACCGAGGAAGAAGCAAATTCCAGCAATTTCTGGGATTCCAAAGCCCCAATTATGGCCCACTGTTGAAGGTGCTATTAAGAGGAACACATCGATGTAGTGTCCTACCAAAACAACAATACCCGTAACAACGACAAACCACGGCACTCTTTTGTAATCGCTACTCATTAGAATTAGCAATGGAAAAACAAAGTTAAGGATTAGCATTCCGAAAAACAACAATCCGTATTCTTGAATCCGTATTACAAAATAAGTTACTTCTCCTGGGATGTTTGCGTACCAAATCAACATAAATTGGCCAAACCAGATGTAACACCAGAAAATACTAAAGGCAAAAATATATTTTGCTAAATCGTGTATGTGCGCATCTGTAATAAAAGGAAGATGACCACGGCCTCTAAGATAGATTGTAACTAATGCCAATGCTGTTATTCCAGCCACAAACATTCCTGAGAACACATACCAAGGGAACATTGTACTGTGCCAGTGTGGTGTCATAAGCATAAACCAGTCGATTGCCATAAAACACTCTGTAATGAGGAAGAACGCTAAGAATATAACCGAAATGTTGTAGTTTTTCCTGTGCCATTTAAAATTGACTTCAGATGCTTGATATGCCGAATATTTTTTCGAATAAAAACGATATAGGTTCCATCCTAAAACATAGATGATTCCTCGGATAGCAAAGAAAGGCATGTTTAGATAACCCGAGTTTCCTTGCAACATCGCATCGTTTGCCATCACTTCTTCATCCAACCAAGGGTAGAAATTTGTTCCAGCGAACAATACTATTAATAGCACGATGATCGATCCGGGAAGCAGGTATGCCGTAATTCCTTCCATCACGGGGAATAAGGCTGGTGCCCATCCCGCTTCTGATGCGTGTTGAATAGCATAAAAGACCAACACTCCTAAAGCCAACATCAAAAAGAAAAATGCAGCTGTAAAAGTAGCCGACCACGGTCTTGCTTGCATTTGGTGGAGCGCATGCGCTTCGTACGATTTAGCTCCGTGACCAATCTCCCCAAAATCTTTTGAGGTCTCCATTGCCTTTTCGGAAAAGCCTTCTTGGCCCCTTACTTGATCGATGAAACTTACGCTTCCATCGTCGGCATGGTCCGTTGCCTGATATGCTGTTTTTTCGGACAAAATCTGTTTTACTTCGTCTTCCGTCTGAGGTACATTCATAAACCCATAGACGATTCCGATTAATCCAACTACTACAAGAATAATGGAAAACAGTTTAAGTTTACTGGATAGCGTGTACATATTATTAGCCATTCTCTTTATTTCTTTAATTAGATTGTGTTTCGCCCTCTGTATCGGCTTCGGCGGTTTCTTCGTTATTATTATTTTCTTCTCCTGGAGTCATACTCATAGCCGTTTCTAGAATACCTGGTTCTCCTGTAAGTTCTGCTTTTAGATCCATTACATGCATGGCTACTTGCCAACGCTCTTTCGTGTCGAGTTGCGACGCGTAGGACCCCATCGTGTTTAGCCCGTGCGTCTGCGAGAAAAACACATTCCCTGGGGTAATGACCCTTCCTGCATCGGCATAGCTAGGCACTCCTAAAAACTTCTCACGCTCAACTAATGTTCCTTTCCCATCTCCTTTCGGTCCGTGGCAAATGGCGCAATACAGACCGTATAATTCTTTTCCAATATTGAGGTCTTTCTCAGTCACTGGGAATGGAAAGTCGAGAATTTCTTTTGCCTTATTTCGATCTTCGTTCGTGTTTTCAAGTTCATAAGGTTCAAACCCACGAGGAATGGTGCCTTCAGCAGGCATCATTGCCGATTGCTGGTTTGGAAAAATATCATATTCACCATATGCTTCATAACTCGGAGAGTCGTACATATTCGGGAAAAATTGGTAGTTCGGTTTATCTTTATTGAAACACCCAACCAAACTCATCGAGACGGTTACAACTAACGCAATGTTTACTAGTGTTTTCATATTTTTAGCGATCTTCTTCATTTGTATTAAAGCTAATTTCCGCAGCTCCTGTGCTGATAAAAAACTCGGTTAGCATATCGATATCGTGATTGTCTATATCCACTTCCATCATGAACATATCATCCGTTGTTCTCGGATCTGGATTTTCAGCTTTTTTAAACGGCCACAACCTACTTCTCAAATAGAATGTAATCACCATCAAGTGACCGGCAAAAAATACCGTCATTTCAAACATAATCGGTATAAATGCGGGCAGGTTTTGGTGGAATGAGAAACTCGGTTTTCCACCGATGTTTTGCGGCCAGTCCACAATCATCATATAATTCATCATCCACGTCGCAACCGCCAAACCAACCAATCCGTACAAAAAAGAGGTGATAGCCAAGCGCGTTGGAGGCGTTCCCATCGCTGGGTCTAACCCATGAACAGGGAAAGGAGTATAAACTTCCGAAATATGATAATCTTCGGCTACTGTCTTTTTCACAGCGTCCAACAATAGATCGTCGTCTGTATAAATAGCGTATATCTTATTTGCTGCCATAATAATTATTTCTTCTTATTTTTAAGTATGCGAGCTTGTCCTGCCCAATCATCTCTTTTTGCTCTTCCTGGGAAATCTGGTACAATTTCATCGAGTAACTCATACTCCCTGTCTGTCATTCTACTCACCTGATCAAATGTATAGATTCCTAATTGATGTAATTTCTCCTCCATTACAGGGCCAACGCCACTGATTTGTTTCAGATCATCTCTCTCCTGAGTTGCAGGATCGAAAGCTCCTACGCTACCAATCAAGCTGTCGATTTTCACTTGCTTGACTGCGGAATCGCCTGGCGCAACTTTTGTCGCAGGCTTATGAATGATAGGAACAGGTGGATTTTCTGTAGGGTCGTTAATATGATCTACGTGGCTTCCATGTTCAGCGCGAAGGTTTTTGTACTGTTCGCCAGACGACTTCAGAATTGTTTTGAGCATCGCTTGTGAAACTACTGGGAATGTCCTTGCGTACAACAAGAATAACACAAAGAAGAATCCGATGGTTCCGATAAAGGTTCCAATATCCACAAAAGTAGGTTCAAACAACGTCCATGACGATGGAAGACGGTCTTTACTCAAGTCAACTGCAATAATGTTGAATCGCTCAAACCACATCCCGATGTTGATAATAATCGATACGATGAATGTCCAAATAATATTTCTTCTCCATTTCTTAACCCATAGTGTTAATGGGAAAACCATGTTACATAGGATCAACGCCCAGAATGCCCACCAGTAAGGTCCGGTTGCGGCACCAAACGAAAGGTAAACGTAGTTTTCATATGGAACTCCTGAATACCACACCATAAAATATTCGGTGATATAGGCTACTCCAACAATTCCACCGGTTACCAAGATAACCTTGTTCATGTATTCGATGTGGAGTACGGTGATATAGTCTTCCAAGTGCAGTACTTTACGCATAATAATCAATAGCGTTTGCACCATGGCAAATCCTGAGAATACAGCTCCAGCAACGAAATACGGCGGGAATACGGTACTGTGCCATCCGGGAACCACCGACGTAGCGAAGTCAAACGATACAATGGTGTGTACGGAGAGTACCAGTGGCGTTGCCAATCCAGCCAACACCAATTCCACTTCTTCAAATCGCTGCCAGTCTTTGGCACGTCCTGTCCAACCGAAACTCAATATTCCGTAAATTTTCTTTTGGAATGGTTTGACTGCCCTGTCGCGAATCATCGCAAAGTCAGGCATCAATCCTGTCCACCAGAACACTAATGAAATCGACAGGTAGGTTGAAATTGCGAATACGTCCCATAATAGTGGTGAGTTAAAGTTTACCCACAGCGATCCGAATTGGTTCGGGATAGGCAGTACCCAATAGGCCAACCAAGGGCGCCCCATGTGAATCAACGGGAAGAGTCCTGCTTGAACTACTGCAAAAATCGTCATAGCCTCTGCAGATCGGTTAATAGCCATTCTCCATTTCTGACGGAACAGTAAGAGCACGGCAGAAATCAGCGTTCCTGCGTGACCGATACCAACCCACCAAACGAAGTTAGTAATATCCCAGGCCCATCCAATGGTCTTGTCAAGCCCCCATACCCCAATACCTGTAGCGATGGTATAAATGATACATCCCAATCCCCATAAAAATGCTATGAGGGCAATAGTAAAAACAATCCACCAAGATTTATTGGCCTTTCCTAAAACTGGGGCCGCTATCTCGACACTGACATCGTGATAGGATTTCTCTCCCAAAACCAAAGGCTCTCTAATAGGTGCTTCGTAGTGTGACGACATATTTATTTCTTAAATAATTGGTTCTTAATTTCGTTTATTAGTCTTCCGAGGTGTTTTTAATCAACATCTGGTACATCACGTTCGGTTTGGTTCCAACGTTTTCTAAAAGGTGGTATCTACGATCTCCATCTTTTAATTTTACAATTTCGGAATCCTTATCATTGACATCTCCAAACACGATTGCTCCAGTATCACAAGCATTAGAACAAGCCGTTTGGAATTCGCCATCCTTAATCGCACGACCTTCTCGTTTTGCATCGAGAATCGTCTTCTGTGTCATTTGGATACAAAGCGAACACTTCTCCATAACTCCTCGCGAACGCACAACCACATCTGGGTTGAGGACCATCCGACCGAGGTCGTTGTTCATATTGTAATCAAACTTGTCGTTTTCACTGTAATTAAACCAGTTAAACCTTCGAACTTTATACGGACAGTTGTTAGCACAGTAGCGTGTACCCACACAACGGTTGTACGCCATATGGTTCTGACCTTGACGTCCGTGAGACGTTGCAGCTACCGGACATACGGTCTCACAAGGTGCGTGGTTACAGTGCTGACACATTACAGGCTGGAAAGCAACTTGCGGATTTTCCCAACTTGGAGTCTCCACCTTTTTATAAGTTTCCATTGCGCCCAAGTTCTCATACATTTCTATCTCTTCCTCAAAAGTATCCGCAGCCGAGTAATAGCGGTCGATACGCAACCAGTGCATATCGCGGAACTTTCTAACCTCGTCTTTTCCTACTACAGGAACGTTGTTTTCAACATGACATGCAATAACACAAGCACCACATCCGGTACAAGCGTTCAAATCAATAGACATGTTGAAATGGTGGCCGATCGAGCTATCAAACGGACTCCAAATATCGGCCTTCTCATCGCGAATTGAAATGTGCTGACCATCGTACTCTACTGACGGATCCTCGTTGTAGAAGTTTTTATCTTTTGTGTTGAATATCTCTAAGGTAGTTTCTCTAATAATATCGTGCGATCTACCCACCATCGTGCTTTGAAGCTGAACACTAGCGAACTTGTGCATCCCACCTACTTTCTCGATGGTAACGTTTTGCACATCACTAAAATTCTGATACAATGGATACGCATTCAAACCAGTCTGCATTTCTTCCTGAATTGCGGCAGTTTTACCGTATCCTAAGGCAAGCCCGACAGATCCTTTCGCTTGACCAGGCTGTATAAGCACCGGCACGTTTTCTAAAGTTACATCGCCAAGGGTAACATTCACATAGCTTCCGTTCATTGCTCCATTAGAAACATATTTGTTTTCTAATCCTAAGTCTTCTGCATCTGCGGCAGCAATGGTCAGGTAGTTATCCCAAGTTGTTCTAGTTAACGGATCCGGAAGCTCTTGCAACCAAGGGTTGTTGGCTTGCTGCCCGTCTCCCAATCCTGTTTTTGTATAAAGGGTTAGCTCATAGCCTCCGCTGTCGTCTTGAAGACTAGCCAGTGCTCCATTGGCACTACTGCTCTCCATTTCGCTATTGACTACCGTTGTTTCTCTAAATGAAGCCTCGCGGTTGCTCACCACAAAACCATCGTGCAAGGCTTTGTTCCAACTGGTTCCTTCCAAGATTGAAGTAGACCAAGTGTCTTTTAAGTAATCGTAATATTTTTGATTGGAACCATTCCATCGCAACAAACAATCTTGAAACTGTCTTGTATTGAAAAGTGGTCTAATTGTAGGTTGCATTAAACTAAATGTTCCTTTTTTCATTTGAACATCACCCCAAGATTCTAAATAATGTGGGGTAGCGGCAACCATTTGCGCTAGAGAAGCAGTGGCATCTTTTTTCATTGAAAATGCCAAAGTGAACTCCAGGTTTTTATAGGCTTCAGCGAAGGCTTGACCGTTTGGAAGCGAATAGACAGGATCGACCCCAACAGTGATTAATCCTTTAACACTTCCATTAATCACACCATTCACAACAGTCGTGACCTCTGCATTATTTCCTTGTCTTGTCAGACGTGGCGCCTCCACATCCATAGCGTCACTCATAGCGTTGTATTCAAGCGCTAAGGTTTGCGCTGCTACATCGGGTAGTCCGGTCACCAAAAGTCCGCGCTTGCCTGCTTTTCCAAGTTGTTTTCTGGCATTCTTAACAGCTTCTGCCATGGCTTCTGGCAATCCAGAAGTACTTCCACCGGTAAGCGCTTTTATAATTTGTAGTTGTTGCGATGGCGTTGCAGGAACACGCTTATCTGCTTTGGCACCAGTCAAGGTCATGTTCGCCTCGAAGTGGATGTGACGCGAAATTTTTCCGTTTTTTGGGATACGCCCTTTTGCATATCCGCGCGCATAGCCTCCGCCTTGCCAATCGCCTAAGAAATCGGCACCGACCGAAACAATGGTATCGGCTTTCGAAAAATCGTAGCTCGGCAATCCTCTGACACCGTATTTTTTCTGAAAGGCATCTAACGCATGCGAACTCGACACACTGTCGTACATCACGTGACGCACATTCGGATACTTCTCTATAAATTCTGAAATCAATTTGTATGTGGAAGGACTCGCTAGCGTATTTGTCAACAACACCACATCCTTCCCCGCCATAGCATCTAATTTGGCAGCCACGGCAGCATCAAAGTCGGTCCAACTTACATCCTGTCCATCTACCAGCGGCCCACCCAAACGCTTCATGTCATATAACGAAAGAACAGAAGCCTGCACACGTGCATTGACGCTTCCCCCGTCTTCGCTCAAGTCATTTCGCTCAATTTTTATGGGTCTCCCTTCACGTGTTTTCACCAACACATTGGCAAAATCAAAACCGTCTGCCATCGTCGTGGCGTAGTAGTTCGCTTCGCCAGGAACAACTTCTTCGGGTTGGATTACGTATGGAATAGACTTGACTACTGGACCTTCACAAGCAGCCAATGTTGCAGCTGCTGTAGAGAATCCAACATATTTTAAGAAATCTCGTCGTGTCGTTTTAGAAGACTCCAAAGCCTTTTTGTCTCCCAAAAACTCATCCGTCGGAATTTCTGTCACAAACTCGTTTTGTTGCAGCGCCTTAACAATTTCACTGTCCTGGTTAAGCTCTTCAACACTCCTCCAGTATTTCTTGTTTGATGCCATATTATTTATATATAATTTTTGACAAACGGTTTTTCGTGCGACTCCCAGATGTTATCAAGCACATTTTTCAAATTGCAAACCGTATATCGTGTATTAATTATTCTTTGTTAATTAAATTCTTAAAACGGGACAACCCTCAACTGTAATCTTAATAGTGACATTTAGCACATTCCATGCCTCCCATATCGGCAACTGTCAACTTCTCCACGCCATACTTTTTAGAAAGTTCTTCGTGAATCTTCGCGTAGTATTCGTTTCCTTCCATTTTAACGTCTGAATCTCGGTGACATTCAATACACCAACCCATCGTTAAAGGTGAATACTGCTCCATAATCTCCATTGTTTCCACAGGTCCGTGACACTGCTGGCAATCTACGCCTCCAACCGCTACGTGTTGTGCGTGGTTAAAGTAAGCAAAATCTGGCAGGTTGTGAATGCGAACCCATTTTACAGGTTCTTCTTCTCCGGTATAGGACATATCATCGGGATCCCATCCTACGGCTTGTACAACTTGGCAATTTCACCATCGTAAAATTCTTTTGAATACTCATCGGTTGCTGTTTCTTCAGCAACTTCAGATATACTGAGGTGACAGTTCATACACACATTCAACGAAGGAATTCCAGCCGTTTGGCTTCGCCTTGCCGAACTGTGACAGAAGTTACAGTCGATACCGTTATCTCCGGCGTGAATTTTGTGTGAGAAATGAATGGGCTGGACAGGTTGATATCCTTGGTCAACCCCAATCTGCATCATATATCCGAATGCGAAATAACTCCCCACTAAAATGAAAAATATAGCCGTTACAAGGACTAAAAACGAGTTTTGGGCAAAAGCTTTCCAAAGCGGAACGCGCTTCTCACCATCTTTCGCCTCGATTTCTACACCTTTGGCTTCAGCAATTCTCTTTAACGTACTGTTTACCATAAATAGCATAATCGCTAAGAGCAGGAATATCAACACTAAGGCTCCGAGAATAATGTCGTTAGAAACACTACAGCCATCACCACCTGCAGCAGCAGGAGCCCCAGCTGTTTCAGTCGCCTTCGGCTCCGCCTTAGGCTGGTCTGTATAGGCTAAAATATTATCGATATCTTCATCAGACAATCCAGGAAACGGAGTCATGATTAAGCGGTTGTAGTCTTCGAAAAGCTTTACCGCTTGCGGATCCCCAGCACGAACAAGCGCCTGGCTATCTCGAATCCAGTCGTAAAGCCAATCGCGATCGAACATTCCTCCGACACCTCTTAAAGGCGGTCCAACAGACTTTCGATCCAACTGGTGACAAGCCGCACAATTCTGCTTAAACAGTGCCTCACCCGCAGCGACATCGCCGCCGCTATCGGCAGACGCAGCTACGTCATCAGCTGCTTCTACGTCAGCACCTTCTTGTTCATCCTGTGAATATGTTGTAGTTGAAACAGTCAGCAGAAACGCTAACATCAGAAATGGCAATTTTGAACGAAGCTGGAAAAAATTTACCTTTTTCATACTATGAATTAAAAGTTTGGTCGATTTCTTGGCACGGAATTGGAGACGAAACAAATCTAATCCGATTCACACTATGCCGTGTTTTAATTAGCAAAAGTACATTATTAAGTCGATTTTGAAAACGCAAACAATCTGTTAAGGACTAATTTATACTAGTTCTAAATAGCGAACACGTCCCTATAAAATTATTATGTTTTACATTTGCATAAAAGTTATTTCACTATGATGCTCAGAATCAATTCCAAAGTTTTGGTTACAAGTCTATTTGTATTGTTGTTTTCGCTAACAGGATTTTCGCAGCAAGCGACCCTAACAATACATGAAGATCCTAAACTTGCGAGTTTGTTGCAAACAAAAAAGGAACTCGAGAAAGAAAACAGGTTGGCCGTTGGATATACCGTTCAGCTGTATTACGGTGAACTTA
>ERZ1032895.285-NODE-285-length-10002-cov-4.151201_pt1 | contig 10002 bp, 8 predicted proteins | sample MGYA00516687_ERZ1032895 | MGnify/ENA primary metagenome ERZ1032895 (study PRJEB33719, sample SAMN04261600) | wastewater metagenome | biome: rural village; feature: latrine urine exit; material: soil | place: El Salvador | collected 2013-01-14 ... | reverse complement strand
AGGCTGATTATATTATCTATCCTGCCAATTTTTGAGTAAATTTGCATCTTGAAATTCCAAACCTAAAAATATGAAAAAAGTAGCTTTCATGCTGGCCTTCTTTTGCGCTGGCTTTTTGTATTCCCAAACCATGATGACACCTGAGCTTTTATGGCAGGTTAAGCGAGTAAGTCCCCTTGGGATTTCTGCCGACGAAAAAGATATTTTCTACTCCGTAACCATTCCGAATATCGAAGAAGACTCCTTCGATAAAAAATACTTCAAAACACCAATTACTGGTGGCAAGTTTATGGAAGTTAAGGAAGATGACGTCGACGTACCCAACAAGAACTTATCGCCAGATGGGAAGTATTTATTGCTTCACAAACCTGTACATGTCAATGATGTGATGGGCAAGGATGTTTATAAAGACCTCGATAAAAGCGATGGTTATGTCTTTACGAGTTTAGACTACAGACATTGGGACAGCTTTAATGACGGAAGTTTCAACCACGTCTTTTATAAAGATGTGAAAAGCGAAGTAGAAACCGACATCACGCCGCAGCAACCCTATTACACTCCACAAGCCCCTTTTGGCGGTGACGAAGATTATATCTGGGGACCAAAAGGCGAGAATATTTTCTACGTGAGTAAAAAACTTGCGGGAACAGAATATGCCACAAGCACCAACACCGATATCTATCGTTACAACCTCGAGTCGAGAAGAACAGAAAATATAACCATAGACAACAAAGGTTACGACACCAACCCGAGCTTTTCTAAAGACGGAGCAATGGCTTGGTTACAAATGAAAACCGAAGGCTATGAAGCCGATAAAAACGACATCGTTGTTTTAGAAAACGGCGTAAAGCAAAACCTAACCGCACAATGGGATGGCACAGTTCGCAGTTTTAAATGGGCAAAGAATGGCAAAGAGATTTACTTTGTTGCTCCAGTAGGCGGTACCATTCAGATTTTTAAGGTTGACTATCCTGGAAGAAAAAGAAAAGCACCTGTAGTAGAACAGATATCACAAGGACAATTCGACGTTACTGGGATTGTAGGAGAAGTTGATGGCAAATTAATCGTCACACGAACCGACATGAATCGCGCGACCGAAATCTTTTCGTTCGACCTAAAGACCAATACATTTAATGTTATTACACAAGTAAACAACGAATTGTATAGCAAGCTCGATCTACCCCAGGTAGAAAAGCGCTACGTTACCACCAAAGACGGTCAGAAAATGTTGGTGTGGGTAATTCTTCCACCAAATTTCGATAAAAACAAAAAATACCCTACCCTACTTTATGCCCAAGGCGGACCGCAATCGCCGCTCTCGCAGTTTTATTCTTTCCGTTGGAATTTCCAACTGATGGCATCGCAAGGCTATATTGTGGTTGCCCCTAACCGACGTGGAATGCCAGGTCACGGTGTGGCGTGGAACGAAGCCATTAGTGGCGATTGGGGAGGCGCTATGCAAGATTATATAGACGCCATCGACGAAATCGCTAAAGAACCTTATGTAGACAACGACAGAATTGGTGCTGTTGGTGCCAGCTTTGGAGGCTACTCTGTATTTTGGTTGGCAGGAAACCACGAAGGTCGCTTCAAATCGTTTATTTCGCACAACGGTGTGTTTGACAACCGCGCAATGTATGGAACTACCGAGGAGTTGTTCTTCGTAAACCACGATATGGGCGGCCCGTATTGGGACAAAACGAATAAAACGGCTCAAAAAGCATACAACGAATATAATCCGATTACCTACGTAGCAAATTGGGATACACCGATTTTGATTATTCAAAACGGAAAAGATTACCGTGTTCCAATCGAGCAAGGACTAGGAGCTTTCCAAACAGCACAACTCCAGGGAATTAAGAGTAAACTCCTTTATTTTCCAGACGAAAATCACTGGGTCCTCCAACCGCAGAATGCACTAGTTTGGCAGCGTCAATTCTTCGACTGGTTAAAAGAAACCCTGTAAAACCAACAGTCAGCTTGAACATATTAGGTTGTTGTTTGCCCTCCAAACAACTAGAAATTCCTAAAGTGTTCGAGCTGATATTTTAAAAACCTACAAAGTAATGCTACTATGAAACGTCTTATCCTTTTACTAACAATTACAACGGTGCTTATAGGTTGCACCTCGTCAAAAGATAAAAACCTCAACCAAACCGTAACCCATGAAGATTCTATTATGCTTTTAGGTGAAGTAAATCGAGACGGGTTAAAAATGAAAGCTTTCGACTCGTGGTTTGGTCCTGGCTACAACGACTATCAACCCAAGCCAGAAGTTATAGAAGAACTTAAACCCCTGATGAAAGATGTAGAAATCACCGTGTTTTTAGGTACGTGGTGTGAAGATAGTCATCGCGACATTCCAGACTTCTTTAGAGTGTTAGATGAAGTCGGCTTCAACGAATCCCGACTCACTATGTATGCTGTAGATGAAGAGAAAGTTACGCCAGAAGAAGAAGTTCTAGCATACGACATCAAACAAGTGCCTACTTTTATTTTCTATAGAGATGGCGAAGAGATTAATCGTATCGTGGAGTACAGTATGTACAGTTTAGAGCAGGATATGTTGGATATTTTAAGTGGTAAAAACTACATCAACCCCTACTCCGATTTTTAATTAGATATCTAAGAAATTAATGATTCCCGTGTGGGCAAACCATACGCTTTTGAATTATCAAATAACACAAAATGATCATAACAAAAACCCGAGAGGAAATAGAATTGATGCGTGAAAGTGCTCTGGTGGTTTCACGAACCTTAGGCATGTTGACCAAAGTAGTAAAACCTGGTGTTACGACCAACCGATTAAATGAAATGGCAGAGGAATACATTCGTTCGCAGGATGCTATTCCAGGTTTTCTTGGGCTGTATGATTGTCCTTCGACAATTTTAACCAGCGTAAATGAAGCTGTAGTTCACGGCCTTCCAGACGACAACCCGTTAAAAGAAGGCGATATTGTTTCGATTGATTGCGGGGCTATTAAAAACGAATTTTACGGCGATCACGCCTATACGTTTGAAGTAGGTGAGGTTGAACCGGAAATCAAGAAATTACTTCAGATTACCAAAGAGTCCCTTTATGTTGGCATTCGCGAACTTAAAGTAGGAAAACGCGTTGGCGATGTGGGCTATGCCATACAGAAATTTTGTGAAGCGGAAGGATACGGTGTGGTGCGCGAATTGGTCGGGCACGGCATCGGCCGTAAAATGCACGAAGATCCCGAAATGCCCAACTATGGAAGACGTGGCCGTGGAAAAAAATTCCTAGAAGGAATGACGGTAGCGATAGAGCCGATGATCAATATGGGTACGCGACGCGTCAAACAATTAAGCGACGGATGGACCATCGTTACCTTAGACGGCAAACCAAGCGCTCACTTTGAACACAACGTAGCCATTGTCGATGGAAAACCTGAATTGCTTTCAACGTTCGATTACATTTATGAAGTTCTAGGGATAGAAAGCGACGAAGAAAAAGAATTCCGAATGGAGAAATAAGCTTCGCAACACTGGCAATACTCCATGTTTAAAACCCTCTTAAATACCATTCCAAGGCCTTTGCTCATCCGACTGAGTCTCTTGGGGAGACCTGTGTTGGCATTTTTTTTACGTGGAAACCGCTTCACCGATCCCATCGACGGAAAATCGTATCGAAAATTTCTCCCTTACGGGTATGCACATATGCGCGAAAATGTGCTCTCTCCCGGAACACTTTCATTGGAAAGACACCGATTGCTTTGGTTGTATTTGAAAAACGAAACTTCGGTTTTTACAGAGTCCTTAAAAGTCCTCCATTTTGCGCCGGAACAAGCTTTCTACAAGCGATTCCGAAAAATAAAAAATTGGGACTATACGACAACCGATCTAAACTCACCCATTGCCGATGTAAAAGCCGATATCTGCGATTTGCCTTTTCAGGAAAACGAATTCGACCTCATCATCTGCAACCATGTTTTGGAGCATATTCCAAACGACACCAAAGCCATGCAGGAATTATATCGCATTTTAAAACCTGATGGAATGGCAATTCTTCAAGTTCCTTATGAAGCCGACCGAGAAACCACCTTCGAAGACGACAGTATTACCGATCCAAAAGAACGCACCCGTATCTTCGGTCAGTACGACCACGTGCGCGTTTATGGTATGGACTATTTTGAAAAATTGGCATCTATCGGATTTAAAGTAAAAGCAGTCGATTACACCAAAAAACTTACTGAAACGGCCATTGAAAAATACCGCCTGCCAAAAGGTGAATTCATTCCCGTTTGCAAAAAATAGAATAAGAAGGTAGTCTAATCAGCCATGCGTTCCTTAAACCCTGTTGTAATATAGACCTTATCCTCGCCGTTCTCATCGGTATAGGTCAGATAAGCCTCTATATCCCGAAGATTGTTTAACAGCGCTACAGACCGCTCAAAACCCATCGCCATAAACGACGTAGCATAGGCATCGGCTTCGCCACAAGTGGGTGCGATGACGGTTGCACTGGTGACATCGGATTTTTCTGCAGAACCCGTCAAAGGATTGATGGTGTGGACGTATTTTATCCCTGTAATGGAATCCACTCGAAATTTTCGATAATTTCCAGAAGCTGCAAGACCTTCATTTTTTAGCTGCACGGTCGCTTCATAACTTCGATTGTCTAAATCAGAATCGGGCGTTTCAATACCGACTACCCATGGTTTTCCTTTTGCAATATTTTCTCCTTTGGCGAGAATTTCACCTCCCAGTTCAATCAAGTAATCTGTAATCCCTTTCGATTCCAAATAATCGCCGATATGATCCAATCCAGATCCCTTTGCGACCGCATTAAAATCGAAGTAAATTTGCGGGAATTCTTTATAGACCCTGTTGTCTTCCGTTATTCTCACCTTGTTGAACCCAACGTACTTCATCAACGAATCCAAAACTAGACTATCGATGCGCTCCATAGGTTTAACTTCGCCAAACCCATAGGCATTTCTCAGCACACCCACGGTTGGGTCAAAATACCCTTCTGTTTCTTCGTGGAGGCGTGCAGAAATCAGGTAGGCTTCTTTAAAATATTCATCTACAACTACCGTCGTATCTCCGCGGTTGATGCGTGAGATATCACTGTCGGGAATATAGGTGCTAACGGATTGATTGATGGCAGCGATTACAGAATCTACACCAGGCTTTAAGTTCTGGTCTTCGGAGGAATAATATTGGATAAAATAGGTGGTTCCAAAAGCATGACCTTGGTTGTAGATTGCTTTTGGTTTTCTATCGCTACAAGCACTTAGAGCGATAATCGTGAGTAGCACTCCTATTATTCTCATAATATCTCCTGTAATCCGTTATAAATCATCGTATAGTCTTCGTCCCTCAACACGGGTTTTCCATAATCCAATCCGTGACCAAGTCCCACCCCAGCATAAAACGTGCGCGCATTAAATTTTTCGGCGTGGTCTTTCACTTTTTTCATCAAAGCTTCATCGTATGCATCGGCATCGTCTGGATAGGAAACTGCTCGAACCACGACAAAAGATAGTTTTGCATTTTTAAGCGCAACGAATTGTGGATCGCGTTTCAGTTTAGAATTTACGCCTAAAAATTCATAGCCATCGGCTTCTAATTTTTTCCCGACGATATTCATGGCCAGATTGTGCAATTCCTGCTCTGTTAATTCTTTACTCATAGTGATTACAAAACTAACAAATTCAGTGTTATTGTCTCTCTATACCTGACAGGTTTTTAAAACCTGTCAGGTTTGTTGGAAAAGCACCATTATACGTTTGATTTAAATGCTGTTTAATCCGCTCAGAAAAATCCAAACAACTTCCAGTATAATAGCGATTAATTGCCTTTGAATATAATATGTATACCGTTGCCATATCATAAAAATAAAAAAACCCCAATGTAATTAAACAAAGGGGATTTCGAATCTTGTTGTCTAATAGTTGACAAGGCTGAAAATAAAGAAACCCCAACTATCTAATAATTGGATTGTTGAGGTTTTCTCGAGTGCTGATGGCGGGACTTGAACCCGCACGCCCATAATTGAGCACAGGATTTTAAGTCCGGCGTGTCTACCAATTCCACCACATCAGCGGAAAATGTGCCTACCATCTCGATATGTATCGAAACCGACACAAGGACTAGAATGTTGCAAAACTGAAACACTCTAAGAACAAAAAATGCCGAATCCAATCGGCATTTCAAGAGAGCGAAAAACGGGATTCGAACCCGCGACCTCCACCTTGGCAAGGTGGCGCTCTACCAACTGAGCTATTTTCGCATTTTAATATTTTAGAGAACGTGCAATTCTAAACAATTGCCACTTAGCGGGAGCAAATTTAATACATTTGTTCAAATGACAAAACATAATCAGCATAATAATTTACTTCATCAACTTCCATTCTCGTTCTAAATCACTCCAGACAAAAATAACAAAAATATCCATATGAATCCAGTACTAAGTTAGTGACGAAACAAAAGAACCCAACCTATTTTCCAAGCTTGACGGAAGCATTACGTTGCATCATCCTTTTTATCTCATTCAACTTCATCAACGCTTCTACGGGCGTTAGTGTATCGATGTCGATATCTAGAATATCATCGCGGAGCTCTTCCAATAACGGATCATCCAGTTTAAAAAAGCTCAATTGCATTTCCTCTTGCGTAATGGCTTTCATTTCTTCCGTTAGCTCTTTAGAAGAATGGCTCTTTTCCAAACGTTTTAAAATCTTATTGGCGCGACGGATAACGGCCTGCGGCATCCCCGCCATTTTAGCTACATGGATTCCAAAACTGTGATGGCTTCCGCCGGGCACTAATTTTCGCAAGAACAACACGTTGTCTTTTAATTCTTTTACCGAAACATTGTAGTTTTTAATTCTCGAAAAGGTTTCGGTCATTTCATTGAGTTCGTGATAATGCGTAGCAAACAACGTCTTTGCAGCCGATGGATGTTCATGGAGGAATTCGGTAATCGCCCACGCGATGGAGATTCCGTCGTAGGTGCTTGTTCCTCGCCCAATCTCATCGAGCAAGATCAAACTCCTTTCGGAAAGGTTGTTCAAAATACTCGCCGTTTCATTCATCTCTACCATAAACGTGGATTCTCCCATAGAGATGTTATCGCTCGCTCCCACACGGGTAAAAATCTTATCGACACAGCCCATACGAACTTCCGAAGCAGGAACAAAACTTCCCATTTGGGCCAAGAGGACAATAAGCGCTGTTTGTCGAAGAATTGCCGACTTACCACTCATATTCGGACCCGTAATCATAATTATCTGCTGATTTTCCCGATCCAGAAAAACATCGTTTGCGATATACGGTTCGTCTGGTGGCAATTGTTTTTCAATCACCGGATGACGCCCTTCTTTGATGTCTAAATCAAAACTCTCATCCAACAACGGACGCGTATAATTCGACTCCTGAGCGTGTGTTGCAAAAGAACACAAACAATCCAATTGAGCGACTAAAGATGCATTTTGTTGCACTGGCGCGATGTATTGGATCATCCACCTGACGAGTTTGTCGAAAATCTCTTGTTCCAACGCCAAAATCTTTTCTTCGGCTCCTAAAATCGTATTCTCATATTCTTTTAGTTCTTCAGTGATGTAGCGTTCGGCACTTACCAAGGTCTGTTTTCTGATCCACGATTCGGGGACCTTATCTTTATGCGTATTTCTAACTTCGATATAATAGCCGAACACGTTATTCGAGCCAATTTTCAAGGAAGTAATCCCCGTGCGCTCAATTTCACGTTTCACCATTTCATCGAGGTATTCACGGCTGTTGGCTGAAATGGTTCGCAAATCGTCTAAGGCTTCTGAAAAGCCATGAGCAATCGAATTTCCTTTTAGAATATTCACGGGCGCATCTTCCACCAAGGTTTCTTTAATCCGATTTCGAAGCAATTCACATTCGTTCAGCTGCTCGCCGATGACTTTCAACGCTTCGTTGTTCGAATTGATAGCTTGTGATTTTATCGGAAGCACCGCCTCTAAGGAGCTTTTTAACTGAACAACCTCGCGTGGATTAATTTTTCCTGTAGCTACTTTAGAAATTAAGCGCTCCAAGTCATTGATCCGTTTGGTTGCATCTTGAATTTTTTCTAGAACGACAGGGTTGTCCAACAAGTAACTCACCACTTCATGGCGTCTTGTAATTCGTTCTATGTTTTTTAAGGGCAAGGCAATCCATCGCTTCAACATCCTGCCACCCATTGGTGAAATCGTCTTGTCGATGACATCCAATAACGTCACGGCATTTTGCGATTGCGAATGATAGAGCTCTAAGTTTCTGATCGTAAATCGATCCATCCACACATAATCATCTTCTGCAATACGCGAAAGTTTAGCGATGTGTTGCAAACGTGTATGCTGGGTTTCGCCTAAATAATGCAGGATCGCTCCCGCTGCGATTACTCCTTCTTCAAAATGATCGATTCCAAAGCCTTTGAGGTTCTTTGTATCGAAATGTTTGGTCAGGGTTTCGAAGGCGTAGTCTATCTGGAAAACCCATTCTTCTAAATGATACTGATGGTATTCGGTGTCGAAGGTTTCGGCAAATTCTTTTCGCTTTTGTTTCGGATACAACACTTCCGAAGGACTGAAATTCTGAAGCAATTTATCGATGTATTCTGCATTGCCTTCAGACACTAAAAACTCGCCGGTAGACACATCCAAAAAGGAAATTCCGATATTTTTTTCTGCTCGCGCTCCCGAAGCACGACCGAAGTGAATCGCTGCTAAAAAGTTATTCGACTTGGATTGAAGGATGTCGTCGTTAAAGGCAACACCCGGAGTCACCAATTCGGTAACGCCACGTTTTACAATACTTTTGGCTTGTTTCGGATCTTCCAATTGATCGCATATCGCCACCCGACACCCCGCCATCACTAATCTTGGAAGGTAGGTGTTCAAAGAGTGATGTGGGAATCCAGCCAACTCGGTTTGGTCGCCGCCATTATTCCGAGCCGTTAGCGTGATGTTCAGAATTTTTGAAGCACGCACAGCATCTTCTCCAAAGGTCTCATAGAAATCCCCCACGCGAAACAACAGCAAGGCATCGGGATACTTTGCTTTAATCGCGTTGTACTGTTGCATCAAGGGGGTTGGTTTCTTCGCCATAATCAATATCCTAAGTTTGCGGATTTCCGTCTGTTCAAGTGTAATCGCTAAAATTAGCGAATTTCCTCTTTTTTAAAAAGGAAGGTCCCTTTAGTTTCTAAGGTTTTATCAACAACTACGAGTTCTGAGGCTCACAGAAATAATATATAAGAAAAAATGCATCTTTTAAGTATGAATATGGATGAAAACATTTTTTTGAAATGCTTAGGAACAGCTAACTTTGCACGTTCTATGGAAAATCGAAAATTAAAGAACAGCGAATTGATTCGCTTGAGCCCGGAGGAATTCAAAGATTCTGAAAAAACCCCATTGATCGTTATCTTGGACAACATTCGAAGTTTGAATAATATCGGATCCGTATTCCGAACGTCGGATGCATTCCTGATTGAAAAAATCTATCTCTGTGGCATCACTGCCCAACCGCCCCATCGGGACATACAAAAAACAGCCCTTGGCGCTACCGAAAGTGTTGCTTGGGAATATGTAGAAAACACCGTGGATGTGGTGCATAAACTACAAAATGAGGGTGTTTCTGTAGTGGCTATAGAACAAGCGGAACGTGCTACGGATTTGAATGAATTCGAAGTTCAACCAGACAAAACCTATGCAGTTGTTTTCGGGAATGAAGTAAAAGGCGTGCAACAAAAAGTGGTGTCGGCAAGTGATGCCGTTGTGGAAATTCCACAATACGGCACAAAACACTCGTTAAACATCGCGGTTAGCGCTGGTGTCGTGCTATGGGACTTGTTTGTCAAGCTTAAGAAGCAGTAAGTATTACAAGCAATCTTAGAAAATTCTGCTCATTAAAACCTCGATGTTTATTAGCACAATACTCAATACCCCTACGACGAGAATGAGTTTTAAAATATTGTGTAAGACGATGTAGTGTTTCTTGTTT
>ERZ1032895.284-NODE-284-length-10007-cov-4.080687_pt1 | contig 10007 bp, 7 predicted proteins | sample MGYA00516687_ERZ1032895 | MGnify/ENA primary metagenome ERZ1032895 (study PRJEB33719, sample SAMN04261600) | wastewater metagenome | biome: rural village; feature: latrine urine exit; material: soil | place: El Salvador | collected 2013-01-14 ... | reverse complement strand
GTTAGGTGTAAAGTATCGCGACGTTGGACCCGACGGTACCGTTTATGGAGGACCGATGTATTACCTCAAGAAGGGTTTGGCGCAAAAAGGAATGGGAGGAATAGGAAAAGTCCTGGCCGTTTTGTTTGCCATCTTTGTGATTGGCGGATCCTTCGGAGGTGGAAATATGTTCCAATCCAACCAGGCAGCCGCACAATTTGTAAAACTCTTTGCGCTCGAGGGCACATCCGCTTCAATGTGGTTCGGAGCTGTAATTGCTATTATCGTCGGAATTGTCATTATCGGAGGGATTAAGCGCATTGCGATGGTAACCGAAAAAGTAGTTCCGTTTATGGCAGCAATCTATGTGTTGGCAGCACTTGTGATCTTAGGAATCAACTACAAGTATATCGGAAGTGCATTTAGTCTAATTTTCGAAGGCGCTTGGACTGGACTCGGAATCGCTGGCGGTGCTGTGGGTGTTTTAATTCAAGGATTTAGAAGGGGAGCATTTTCGAACGAAGCTGGAGTTGGTTCTGCGGCTATTGCGCATGCGGCCGTTCGTACGAAATATCCTGCTTCGGAAGGAATTGTAGCCTTGTTAGAACCCTTTATCGACACTGTAGTAATCTGTACGATGACTTCTTTGGTGATTATTATCACGAATTTCGACAATAATATTTTGCAATACGGTGTTGAAATTAAGGAAGGCGTCGAACTCACCGCTACTGCATTTGATAGTGTGATTCCACACTTCTCCATCGTGTTAACCATAGCGGTTATTCTCTTTGCTTTTTCCACCATGATTTCTTGGTCTTATTACGGCATGCAAGGTTGGGTTTTTCTCTTCGGAAGAGGGAAAGTTACTGAACTGATTTATAAGATGTTATTTTGTATCTTTATCTGGATAGGGGCAGTGATTAGCTTAGGTTCGGTCATCGATTTCTCTGACGCTATGATTTTTGCGATGGTGGTGCCAAATATTATAGGTGTCGTTATTTTAACACCCGTAATCCGAAAGGAATTAAAAAGGTACATGAACGCGATTAAAATAAAACACGAAGCTATAGACGAAGGCCTAGAAGACTTAAATGAGCATTTGTAAGAAAATCCTAAGTTGTGTAACAATATCCTGACTCCTTGTTTGTAGTATCCTATAAACAATTTGGCGATGGAATTGAGGTCTTATCTAATTTTCACAAAACAACAACGAAAGGGAATTGTGTTTTTGCTCTTCCTTATTATTGCCTTATTGTGTATTTATTGGTTTGTGGACTTTTCAGAAGAAGATCTTTTAGATATCGATTCTATGGAGATTGTAGCGGTTCAAAAGGAATTGGATTCCTTAAGATTATTAGAAATCGAAAAGAGAGCGCCTCGTCTATATCCGTTTAATCCGAATTACCTCACAGACTACAGAGGATCTGTTATCGGAATGTCTAATGAAGAAATCGATCGGTTGCTGCAGTTCAGAGAAGCTGGGAATTGGATAAATTCAGCAAGTGATTTTCAAAAGGTCACTCAGGTTTCTGATTCTTTGTTAAGCGTTATCAGTCCCTACTTTAATTTCCCAGATTGGGTTGCCACGCCATCACCGGTCAAAAAATCTAAGGATGATTACGGTTTCACAGCAAAACCCAACAGTCAAAAAATAGACCTGAACCTCGCCACAAAAGAGGAGTTGCAACAAGTGAGCGGTATAGGAGAAGTGCTGAGCACCCGCATCATTCAGTATCGAGAACGATTAGGCGGTTTTGCAGCAGACTCAGAACTCCATGCTGTATATGGACTCGATTCTGCAGTTGCACAACGCACCTTGAATTTGTTTGCCGTGAAAACGCCAAGAGAAATCGTCAAGATAAACATCAATACAGCATCGGCTTCGGATATTGCAACAGTGCCCGGAGTCTCCTTCGATTTAGCAAAAGAAATTTGGGAATTCAGACGCCTTCGCGAAAAAGTTGTCGCACCCGATGAACTGTATAAAATTGACGGGATAACGCCAAGAAAGTTACAGCTAATTCAGCTATATTTGTCGTTTGAGTAATATGTTAACACAGTGTCGAAAGACCTAAATAATATTAGTTTATAGATGAGTTTTATTACAATGTATTTGACCGAAGAACACGAAGCTTTTAGAGAAAGTTTTCGGGATTTTCTTCAGAAAGAAGTCGTGCCACATATCGATATGTGGGAAAAGACGGGTACAATTGAACGGTTTATTTGGAAGAAATTTGGAGAGATGGGATATTTCGGAATCTATCAATCCGAAACCTATGGAGGTTTGGATCTCGATTTGTTCTACACCGTAATATTCTTAGAAGAACTTCAAAAGATAAACTCCGGTGGTTTTGCGGCTGCTATGTGGGCCCACGCTTATTTGGCGATGACTCACTTGAAGAAAGAAGCCAATCACGAGCAAAAAGAAAAATATTTAACCCCGAGCATCAACGGTGATATGATTGGGTGTCTGTGTATTACCGAGCCCTTCGGAGGAAGTGATGTGGCAGGAATGCGAACCACAGCGGTGAAAAAAGGCAATACGTACGTATTAAACGGCTCCAAGACTTTTATCACCAATGGTGTTTACGCTGACTATATGATTGTCGCAGCAAAAACTAACCCAGAATTAGGCAATAAAGGCATCAGTATTTTTGTTGTCGACGCAGATACGCCTGGAATTTCGGCTACCAAACTCGACAAATTAGGATGGCGTGCAAGCGATACAGCAGAAATAGCTTTCGACAATGTTGAAATTCCTGAAGCAAACCTTATGGGCGAATTGAATATGGGCTTTCCATACATTATGCAACATTTTGCTTTGGAACGATTGATTATGGGTGTCAATGCGCATGCGCGAAGTGAATACGCATTGGAATACACCATTCAATACATGAAAGAACGTACGGCTTTTGGAAAGAGTATCTCGAAATTCCAAGCATTGCGACACAGAATTGCCCAGTTAACAAGTGAGGTTGAAGTGTGCAAAACTTTTAACTACGTAACGGCAAAACGCCTAAACGATGGCGAATATGTTGTCAAAGAAGCTACGATGAGTAAGTTGACTTCAACAAAAGTTGCCGATGAGGTGATGACCGAATGCTTGCAGTTTTTAGGAGGATATGGTTATATGGAAGACTATCCACTAGCGCGACTCCTGCGCGATAGTAGGCTTGGACCTATTGGTGGTGGTACTTCGGAAATTTTACGTGAGATCATTTCTAAAATGGTTATCGACGGAGTGTCGTATAAGCCGGCTACTTAAGTTGAAAAAACACCTATGCCAGCTCCTTTTTTTGAGGGATTGCTCATTTGTGATGTTCACATGACAAACAAGGAAATAATTTTAAACAACCATCTTAAATGAATTTTTCAGTCTTCAGACTTCTCTTGGTTTTTACTGTATTTTCTATCGGATTCAATGGATTTGCCCAAACCGAAATCAAAGGGAAAGTAACAGACTTCATGACCTATGAAGCCATAGAAAATGCAAGTGTTTATATAGAAAACACAAGTATTGGAACCATAACCAATGCCGACGGAAAGTTTGCCCTGCGTGTACCTCAAGCTAATTTGGCAGATACGCTCGTAATTTCGTCCATTGGATTTAAGAGTTTCAAGACTGCAATTGCCGATTTTGAGGAGGGAATGGACATTTTTCTCGAAGAAGATATCGCGCCGCTAGACGAAGTTGTGGTAGTTGCCGATACGCGTCCTAAATCGGGAAATGAGGTGATGGAACGTGCGATTGAACGATTGCCGCGTAACTTGCCCGAAGAACCATTTATGCAAAAGGGTTTCCTGCGCCATAAAGAACGCAACAAGAAAGAATATAAATGGTTGATCGAGGCTGCCATAACCTTATATGATGCAAACCCTGGACAAGGTGCGAAAGATCATCTGAAAATCAATGTAGATGAAATCCGAAAGAGCTACGACCTCAGAGATGTCGATAGTTTGTTTACGTATGCTGCCTATCTCAAAAGTAAGGGAATGGAGATTCCGCCTACAACACGGACAAGTGCGGTTAAGACTTCAAAGTTAATCGAAGCCATCCGATGGAACGACACTCGAGTAAACGGTTTGGATTATCTTTTTCAAGGAAAGTTAAATCCCATTCGGAATGTGGACGCACTGGGCGCGCTGTTTGGAAAGAACATGCTAAAAGGCCATCAATTCGAAATCATGGACACGTTGGTGGAAAATGGTAGGAGAATCTATCAGATTAAAATTTCCGAAGGAGAGGACTTTGTCGGTCTGAATACGCCAGGCATCTATAATGAAGGATTTTCTCCTCAAGGATGGGTGTATGTTTTTTACGATAATTTCGCAATTAAGAAGTTGGAATATGAATTGATCGCTGCTTCCGATATTCAAAAGAGACGGAGCAAAAGTCTTTTTGATACCCATTTGCTTCACAAGTTGATCATCACCTATAGGGATTTCGAGGATAAAATGTATCCGAACTATATGTATTACGAAACACCTAAATTAATGAATATTGGCGATCGTTCTTCCGAACGGGAAAAAACCGAATCGGCACCCGGATTTGATAAAGGAGAGCAGTATTATTTCACCATTCAGGAGATATTGTTTTCTGATATAGTCAAAGATGCTGAGGTTCTGGGAGAGGAGCTGCGCGACAACAAATGGTCTGCAGATATCTTCTCGCCCAAACCTTATAATGCCGAATTTTGGAGCGACTACAACGTGCTGCTGGAAAGTGAAGAGGAAGAAAAGTTGATTTACGACCTAAGTAAACGAGCAACTTTGTTTGAGGAGCAGTGATATTTTATGTTTTTTGCAAAAAAACTCATTTTAGATAGTTGATAACAGATTAATTTAATTATTTTTGCCCTCCCAAAAGAGAGGAGGTGATGACACTATGTTAATTATACCAGTTAAAGACGGAGAAAATATCGATAGAGCGCTAAAGCGTTTTAAGCGTAAGTTCGATAGAACCGGCACTATGCGTCAGCTACGTGCAAGACAACAGTACACAAAGCCTTCTGTTAAGAAAAGAGCGCAGATGCAAAAAGCACAATATATCCAAAGATTGAGGGACGAAGAGGAACTGTAATTTTTTGAGATTACGTGCATTTTAATAATCATAGAAAATCCGTTAGATTTAGTTCTAACGGATTTTTTTATGGTTTTTGTAGTACGTTGCAGTTCGCTTTCTCTTTTCAGTGGCACTCATTTTGTATAATACGATATTGGACTAACGGACTTCTATATCATGAAATACCTCATTACATTCGCCTGTGCTGTTTTAATAGTGATTACCGTGTCGGCTCAAACAAAGATTTACGATGGCCACCACACCAATTACTCGAGTTGTTTATACACGATAAAGGGAGATGAGATTTATTCGGGCAATGCCACTAATTACTCCGATTGCTTATTTACCATAAAAGACAATAAGGTATATCAAGGCAATTCAACAAACTATTCCAACTGTCTTTTTACAATAAAAGGCGATAAAATATATCGCGGACATCAGACCAGTTATTCCAATGTGCTTTACACGATTAGGGATGGAAAAATTTATTCGGGAAATTCAACCAATTACTCCGATTGCCTCTTCACGATTAAGGATAATAAAGTTTATCGTGGCAATTCGACCAATTATTCCAATCTGCTGGTAACAATAGATGGCGTATATAAATACGCCATCCTTGCTGTTCTGGTTGGACCTCATTGATTTATTTAATGATCAGTCTTTCAACAAAATGTGATACTCCATCGCTTAGCGTTAAGATATAAACCCCCGATTGTATCGAACCAAAATCAAAATTGTTCTTTCCTTCCATGAGGTTTAAATCTTTGTCTAAATAAACTAATTTTCCATCTAATCCGATGAGCTGTAGGGTTCCTCTACGAATAGCTATCGGACTGTTGACGATAACTTTCCCATTTGATGGATTCGGATAAACCGTAATCGATAATTTATCGAAATCTGGTGTTGCCGTAGTATTATCGGCTTTGACCAATCCAGAACGTGTATTATCTCCTTTGTAACCATTGCTAAGAATTTTGTCTGAATCGTAGGGAACGTTCATTTCATACACATTGACAAAAGTAGAATCAGCTTCAGTAAATGTGGTGTGGGAATTGGCAACTAACTTCAACATATTGTCTTCAGTAGCACCCAAGACGGCACCATTCATAAAAGTAAATCCTTTAGGCCGTTTTGGGAATCCATCCAACTGGCCAGATCCGTCTAAAGAATAGGCATGAATAAATCCGTGATCGTCTTCCGTGAGCACGCTCGGAAAAATAATATCCATAACGCCATCGTTATTGATGTCTGCAATAGTCATAACGCCTTCCGTTCCTCCGTATTTCGTAACCGACATATCTTCGATTAAGTCGCCTTCTTTGTTATAGGCATAAATAACCTGATATTCCTCGCTCGGGTCGTTTCCGGTAATCCGGTCTGAAAAGAACAGTTCATATTCACCATCACCCTCTATATCAGCAACTGTGGGAGGGGTGTACGTCCATCCACCAATATTGTGAGGCCATCCGTCCATCATATTGCCCTCGTGATCCAAAACAAAAAATCCTGGTACATCTCCGTGGTTTGCAGCCACAATTTCCAAATTTTCATCACCCGTTAAGTCCACTAAAATCGGAGATTGGTATGAAAACCCTCGATCGGTAAACACTTTGGGAAAGCCTGGAAGCGGATCTCCTGTTGCACTATCGACGGCATAATAACTTCCGGAAGAAATAGCGAAAACAACATCCATCGTCCCGTCGTTGTTGATGTCGCCTAGTGAAGGAGTAACGGCAGGAGTTCCTGGAGCTACAAATGGCCAGTTTTCGTTAATCGGATTCCCATTGATGTCTACCGCATGAACGTGCCCTTCTGTGCTTGATATTCTCTCTGAAAACACGATGTCCATAATACCGTTTCCGGTTAAGTCGGCCGTAGAAGCCGCACTTAATATCATGTTATTGTTGAAATTCAATGGCCAGCCCGTATGGTCTTCGCCTGTAAGGGCATCGACTAAATAAATTCGTCCGTTTAGCGGAGCGCCTGCCGTAGTTTGGATTACCTGATAGTTGCCATCGCCATTCAAATCTACAACCGTAGGTGGGTATGTGGCTACTCCGTCAATAGCTTTACTCCATAGCATATCGCCGTTGTCTTTAATGGCATAAAGCATTCCGTCGGCAGCGTGAAAAATTTCGTGGATGCCGTCGCCATCAATATCTTCAAGGGTAACTCCTCTAGAGTTTTTGAATGTAGGATTTGCGGGAAAACCAACAGGGAAATTTTCCATTTGGTCGTTATTCATCGCTACAGGTTGGTTGCCTGTTCTTACTTCGATTACTTTTGAAGTTATCGAACCATCGGCTTGAATCGATGCTTTTCTAACTTCTTGCGAGTGAATACTTGCTCCGCTCAATAGCAATGCAGCGGAAATAAAAAATAAATGTTTCTTCATAATTAGGGATTTTTCCCGAAGTTAAACATTTATCCTGAATTAGAGGGAAATTAGATTCCATAAAAAAAGCCATTCCGAAAATCGAAATGGCTTTTAAAAAATAATTAAAAGATGATTATTTAATCATCTCATAGCTTCGTTTGATAAACTCGGTAAGCTCTTCTCCTTTTAATAGGTTTTTGCCAAGTTTGGCTAAGTCTAAAGCTTGGTTTACCAATCGTGTCTTCTTCTTATCCGTTTTGGTGTTGAGAATTTCCCCGACCAATTCGTGGTTTGTGTTGACCACTAAATTGTACATTTCGGGGAAATTGCCCATACCAAACATTCCGCCCCCACCTGTTTGTTGCATGTCTTTCATGCGACGCATAAATTCGGGCTCGGTAATGATAAACGGACTTGCTGTACTGTCTAAGGCTTCTAACTGAACCGTGAATTTTTCTTTTGGCACAACACCGTCTAAGAAAGTTTTGAGCGTTTCTTTTTCCTCATCAGATAGCTTTGAAACTTGCGCTTCGTCTTTTTTAATCAAGTTGTCGATATGATCACTATCAACACGTACGAAAGATATCTTTTCTTCTTGAGTTTCTAACTTCTGAAGTACGTGTGCGATGATAGGCGAGTCGAGTAGCAATACTTCGTAACCTTTCTCTTTGGCACTTTCGATATACGCGTGCTGCTCTTCTTTATTCGAAGCGTAAAGAATAATCAGCGTATCGTCCTTATCGGTTTGTACGTCCTTGATTTTATCCTTTAATTCGTCGAATGTAAAGTAGTTTTTATCTACCGTTGGGTACAGTGTAAAGTCTTTAGCTCTGTCGTAAAACCTATCTTCTGTTAGCATTCCGTACTCGATGACAATCTTAATGTCGTCCCATTTCTTTTCGAAATTTTCACGGTCGCTATTGAATAGGCTTTTTAGTTTGTCGGCAACTTTTCGGGTAATGTAGCTCGAAATTTTCTTAACTGCGCCATCTGCCTGAAGGTAGCTTCGAGAAACGTTAAGCGGAATATCCGGGCTGTCGATAACCCCTCGAAGAAGTGTTAAGAATTCGGGAACAATTCCTTCTACATTATCCGTAACAAAAACTTGATTTTGATACAGTTGGATTTTATCCTTTTGGATGCTCATATCGTTGGTGAGCTTTGGGAAGTATAAGATTCCGGTAAGGTTAAAAGGATAATCTACATTCAAGTGAATGTTGAAAAGCGGCTCCTCGAATTGCATCGGATACAACTCGCGATAGAACTCCAGATAATCTTTTTCTTCCAACTCAGTCGGTTGCTTAGTCCATGCTGGATTCGGATTGTTGATGATGTTGTCAACTTCTTTAGTCGGTGCTGGATCGTCTTCTTTTGCATCCTCTGGCTTAGGAAGCGTTTCTGTTTTTGTTCCGAATTTAATCGGCACAGGCATAAACTTGTTGTATTTGGTCAAAAGCTCGGCGATGCGGTGTTCTTCCAGAAATTCGGTAGAATCGTCAGCGATGTGAAGAACGATTTCTGTTCCTCTTTCTTTTTTGTCAATTTCTTCCAAAGTGTAATTTGGCGACCCGTCGCACGTCCATCGAACTGCTGGCTCGTCTTTATAACTCTTGGTTAAGATTTCAACTTCCTTGGCTACCATAAAAGCGGAGTAGAACCCAAGTCCGAAGTGACCGATAATTCCGGCGTCTTTTCCGTCTTTATCTTTATATTTTTCGATGAATTCTTCGGCTCCCGAAAAAGCGACTTCGTTGATGTATTTTTTCACTTCTTCGCCAGTCATCCCAAGACCTTGGTCGATGATGCGAAGTTGTTTTTTGTCTTTATCTATTTTCACCTCGATAATCGGGTTGCCATATTCCACTCCTTTGGCTTCACCGATGTTGATTAGGTGTTTCAGTTTTAGTGTCGCATCGGTTGCGTTTGAAATCAATTCTCTCAAGAAAATCTCGTGATCACTGTACAAAAACTTTTTAATCAGTGGAAAGATGTTCTCAATCGAGACATTAATAGTTCCTTTACTCATAATTATTTATTGTTTTTTAGTTCAGATCTGTTTTTCAGAACTGTAGTGAAGTCAAATAAAGTACCAAACCCCAAGCTCTGACAGGATGTCATTATTATAAAGAAAAGCACAAGCGACTGATTCTGTATATCGGAAATTTTGACGGAGTACAGTAGGGGATTTTGAAGTGGATTTCGGAATATTCTTTCCTTTGAAAGAACCTGGCTCAACAAAAAATATCACATTCCATTTTGTAAACTTTAACAAAACTTTGGTCTTAATTTGACATATTGAGGAGGGTAACGATGGTATCTTTACAACTAAATAATAGGAGAGAAATTGCTATGAAAAAGTAAAGTATTCTATTATTTAATTGGTTAGGTTGTTTAAAAAGGGCGCATTTTTCAATGCGCCCTTTGTCATGATAGTATGTCCATAAGTGAGTTAATTGTCTTTGTTTTTATTCTTGACATATTTTTCCAACCATTGGTCTTGCTCCCACAGCATGTGTAAGATACTTTCTTTGGCGCTATAGCCGTGACTTTCTTTAGGCAACATAACCAATCTTGCTGGCGCGCCTAATC
>ERZ1032895.283-NODE-283-length-10012-cov-4.398614_pt1 | contig 10012 bp, 7 predicted proteins | sample MGYA00516687_ERZ1032895 | MGnify/ENA primary metagenome ERZ1032895 (study PRJEB33719, sample SAMN04261600) | wastewater metagenome | biome: rural village; feature: latrine urine exit; material: soil | place: El Salvador | collected 2013-01-14 ... | reverse complement strand
GATCCAGGCGAACATTCTCAGTTCTGTCAATTCTGTATCCAGGCTTAGACTTGAGTAAGCAATTTCATGAAGACCACATCTTCCCCAAGTCGCGTTTCACCCAGAAGAAGCTAGCATCAGCTGGTATTCCTAGCGACCAAGTTGAGGAATACATCTTGAAAGTTAATCTACTGCCTAATCTTCAGTTGCTTGCTGGAACTGCGAACATTGAAAAACAAGACTCAATACCCGATACCTGGGTAGCCAAGGCATTTCCTAGCATGGAGCAGAAGACCACGTATCTTCGCGACAATGATCTAGATGGCCTTCCACTCGAGTTGGATGGTTTCCTGGAATTCTTTGATGAGCGCTCAGCTAGAATTCGTGAACGACTTAGTAAAACACTCGGTACGAGCCCAACTAGCAGGTGATAACTGGCAAGTGGCAGTATATCTCCTTACCCCAATAACTAGCAGCAAATTGGTATTGTTAGCTTGTTAGGCTATCTATAGCCCTTGGCCCCGGCTTCCTTGCATTGATCGCAGGAGCCGGGTCGAGGTGTTGGTTTGGGTCGTTATTCTTAATTTCCATGAGACCCAGAACATCGGCGTCCGCCTCAATGATGGCCGAGACGATCTTGTCTCCCTGGCGTTGGAACTCTACGGCATTATTGGCGCCGCGTGAGCCCATGGTGGTGAAGTAGTTCAGGACGTTGAAGGCGCCAATGGTGGGGTCACCACCGACGTCGGGCACGTTTGGGCGAGCTAGGTTCGGCACGTATTCGGCGCCTTCGGTCTGGTGAATCTTCCACTCCTCGAAGCGGGAGTCGAGCACACCGGTGAGGTTGCGTTGGTCAACATGGCTGTTGAGCGTTGGTTGTGGCCGTTATATTGTTATGCATTCGCATAGATCTACTTTCCCCTACAAGTGTGTGGAGCCAGCGATCACGATAGGCGTTGAAGGTTCCTTCAGGCTGCGAACACGTGAATTGCAGGTGAAGCCTGAGTATGGCTAGTTTCCACAGGGTTTGCGTCTGAGGGTAGTTCTCCACAAGTGCAGTGCGGATCTCTCACGAAGGTCAGCTGTGTTCTAGATTGGATAGCCTCGAGGGCCGTGATACGGCACAATGGGAGGTATGTATATGTCAGCCGAAGTGATTTCGATGATCCTCGTCGCTGCCGGTGTGTTGATAACCCTCGGTGGGGGTCTGTTTGCCGGTCTGGCGTGGTCGCTCCGGCGCATGGAAGAACTGTTCGACAAGGTAGACAAACGTTTTGAGAAGATCGATGAGCGGTTCGATAAGGTAGATCAGCGGTTCGATAAGGTAGATCAGCGCTTCGACAAGGTAGACCAACGTTTTGAGAAAATGGACGAACGGATTAGTCAGGTGCAAACTGAACTGAACGATGTGAAAGTTGCTGTGGCACGTCTGGAGGGTCCCCACCCGCGACTGATCTTTCCACGCTGACGGTCCGTTGAAAATTTGATCATCCAAGGTGATGATGGTTCAGGTACGCCGTTACCAACTTGTACTAGGGGAATGATCTTTTGGCGGGCTACACCACGAGGCATTCGACAGGCTCGACCAGCTGTGCTTTGGGTTTGCTGCTCGCGACGATCACTGTATTGCTTGGCCACTGCGTTATGTACTTTCTGGTGGCTGCGGCATTTCATAACTTCGTTCTTGAACCGTTGTTTTCAGCCACGTTCTTTTCAGGTGTGTTCTTTGTGGTCCTGGCAGGCGTGCTGTATGCCAGGACAGTGGCTTCTCGAAAAAAACAGGGCTTCACGTTGGAGGTATCGATTGGTCAATCCGTCGGGTGGAATTTCGGGCTGGTACTCGTGCTCAGCGTGCTTTTTAGTTTCATATACTCTGCGACAGAGGTTGGCGGCTTCGGCATGCCAGTAGTGCTGTTTAGTTTGCTGCATGGATTTCCTTCAGGGCTGCTAGCTATTGCCACGAGTGTCATCGGGATCCGGCTGCACCGCAATAAGTTTCACCTTGAGTCGGCACCCGCTCAGCCAAGCTGAGGTGTATCGTCTGGGCGTGGCTAGCAGGATCCGAAAACCGTGCATAATTTAAAAAACATGAAGCTTTGACAAACGCCCAAGTGGGAGAGGAAATCTCGTCTAGTTAAGGTGGGTTTTTCATAGTGTCTAGTCGTACATTATGCGCCAGCCTGTTGTGATATGCGGTACAGTTAGTTGAAACTCTGTGTTTTCAGCGTGCCCTGCTGGCGGGTCACGTTTTATGTTTCATTTCACCTTGAGGAGTTGCCCGATGAGTGGTGCGCGCGTTTTATCTACCGAGGAAGCCAAAACGGCGATCCGTCAGATTCAGTCGATCATCAACGGTGGGTTCACCGAGCAGATTACCCAGCTCGACACCCAGGGTCGCATGCTGTCGGACCCAAATGTCTGGGATGGCCCATTGGCGGAGACTTTCCGCAACGGCACCTGGCCTGAGACCAAATCAGCTCTGGACACTGCTAAAGAGCAGCTCGAAGAATTGCGCGCCCAGTTGGATCGCATCTCCCAGGACATCTTCACCGCCGGTGGCGGCGCCTAACCGCATCATCAGAATACGGTACGCCTACGCTGTCTAACAGGTAGGTGTATCGATGCACGCGTGGAACTTCATATCACGCGAATCTTTGTATCTCAGAAGGCGAGACACCATGTCAGGGATCGGCGGTAACGAACCTACCGGGTATAACTACACGGCGGCTGACACGCTCAAACAGCGCGCCGAGTCGTTGTCGTCCCTACTTGAGACTCAGGCGAGTTCTCGTGCGAACCTGGTGTCCCGGGCGATGGACGAGTTCCGCGGGTATTTCTCGGAAGTCTTTGAAAACAACGCCACTATCGCTGCGCGTAGCAGGGGAGAGCTTGCCGGTTCGCTGCGGAGCCTGGCCGGCTTTGTCCAAGAACTCTGTGAGGCCGCCGCAGCCGAGGATCAGCGTCGTGAGGCCGCCCGGGCCTGGGCCGAACGGCAGCGCCAACGCGAAGAAGACTGGTTCACCGGGGCCATTCACGAGATCGGCACGTTTTTACGCCTGGTCGAAGACGACCCCATGCCGCCGCCCGCCGAACCAGCACCGCATCGCACGGCGCAGCCCGTGACCGTTGAGGGTCGTGAGATTCCGGCACCGGTTGGTGGTTCATCGACGTCGTCGGCAGTACCGGCGGATTTGCGCAGTTTCCAGACTGGGATCCAAGACCTGGATGCCGAGTTGGGTTCGCCGTTTCGTAATTTTGACGCGGCACTGACCGACTACATCATGATGTGTAACGGGCGCTGGGGCAACCTGGATGCCCAGTCGCTGGGAGCCGCGCTGCGGGAATGGTTCGAGGCCAACAGCCAGGACGCCGAGTGGGCCGGGGAAGTCGCCAGGGCGTTTGAGGCAGCCGGGGGCGATGGTGTCATCACGGTTGCGGATGCCTCGATCAGTGCGGCACTGGCTTCGGCCGGCGTGGATGTGTACCGCGATGACTTGACGATCGGGCCGTTCACGGCGATCGGGAGCCCGCCGACCACCGGGTTTGCCGATGACCCGGTCAATACCGCAACCGGGAACTTCTTAGAACCCGAGGTTGATCTGCGGTTTGCCGGGGCGGCGTCGTCCTTTGAATTCACCCGCATGTACAACACGCAGGACACCCGCGTCGGGGTGTTCGGGCTGGGCTGGTCCTCGCTGCTGGAAACCCGGTTGGAAGTGGACGACGAGGGTGCAAGCTTTGTGTTGGCCGATGGTCGCCAGGTCGAATTCCCGCGCATCGGAACCGGCTGGGACCGTGGCATCGGGGAAAGCTTGTGGCTCAACGAAGTTGCGGCCGCAGATTTTCACACCGACCTGGGCGTGGCCGCCGGGCGACTGCTCGTAGTGACCGATAACGCCGGCGGCTGGTGGGCTTTCACCCGCGCCGGTGCCTGGTTAGGCAAGGGCAACGGTCCCGGAACCGCCGTCCGGGTGTTCTGCAATGACACCGGGAACATCACCCGGCTACTGCACGAGCACGGCCGCTGGCTGGATGTGCACTATGCCAACGACCGCGTCGTGAGTATTGACGCCTCGGACGGTCGGCGCATCGAATACCTCTATGACGATGCGCGCCGCCTGACCGGCGTGACAGATGCGGTGGGCACGCGCACGTATCGCTGGGATGATGCCGGGCTGATCGACCAGGTCGTCGCCGCCGACGGTACGGTCGAGGCCGAAAACTTTTACGACGACAATAAGCGCGTGATCCGCCAGCTGACCCCGTACGGGCGCAGTGTGCGGTATGCGTATCTGCGCGGCAGGGTGACCTCTGTTTCCACCGACGACGGGACCGGGGCCAACACCTGGATCGCCGACCGCAAGGGGCGCGTGGTCGGGATTATCGATGCCGAGGGCAACCGGCAGTCGATGGCCTATGATGCCCACGGCAATATTGTATCGACGACGGCGCGCGACGGCCAAGTCACGGTCCATGCCTACGATGCGCGCGGGCGCAAGATCCGCACCGTGACCCCCGAGGGCGCCGATATCACCTACGGGTACGACGAGGCCGACCGCGTCACCACGGTGGTGACCGCCTCCGGCGGCGTCGTCGAATATGAATACGCCACCGAAACTGACCGTTCGCCATCGGTCATCATCGATCCGGCGGGCGGTCGCACCGAGCTGACCTGGGCCAACGGGCTGCTGCAGCAGGTGGTCGATCCCGAGGGCGTGACCCTGCGCTTTAGCTACGACGATCACGGTGATCTGATCGGCGTGACCAACGCGGCCGGCGACACCGCCCAAATGCTGCGCGACCACGCCGGACGCGTCACCCAAGCCATTACCCCGTCCGGCGCGCGCACCACCTTCCGCTACGACACCCGCGGCCTGCTGATCGCCCGCCAAGATCCCGACGGCGCGATCTGGCGCTACGAACACGGGGCCGGCGGCAAGGTTACCGCGATCATCGACCCGCTGGGCGCCCGCACCGAACTGCACTACGGCCCCACCGGTGAGCTGACGACGACGATCGACCCGCTGGGCCGAGCCATCACCAAAGATTTTGACGAATTCGGCAACGTCGCCAGCCTCACCCTGCCCGACGGCGCCCAATGGGGCTTCACCCACGATGCACTATCCCGTTTGCGCGAGGTCATCGACCCGGCCGGCGGCACCTGGGGTCGCGAATACGACGCCAACGGCCAGCTGGCCGCGACCGTGGACCCGACCGGTATCCGCGCGGAAGTCATCCGCGCCCGCGCCGACGGGATTGCGACCATCCGCAACGCATTTGAAGAAACCACGGTCGATTCCGATGAATTCGGCCGCCCCATCCGGGTAGAAAACACCGACGGCACCCAAGAACTCGTCACCTATGATGCCTGCGGGCGCCCGGTCGAACTCGCCGACGCCAACGGTGGGCTCACCAAAATCCAACGCGACCTGGCCGGACGCATCACCGCGGTCACCACCCCGGCCGGGCGCACCACGCGCTATGAATACGACGACTGCGGCCGCCCCGTCGCAGCCATCGACGCCACCGGAGCCCGCACGACCCTGGTCTACGATGCCGACTCGCGGGTCATCCAGCGCATCAACCCGGTGGGCGAACCCATCACGCTCGACTACGACGTCACCGGCCGGATCATCGGCGAGTGCGTTCCCGGCGTCGGTGCCTCCCGCTACCGCTACGACAAAGTCGGCCGCCTGGTCGCTGTGCAAGACTCCTGGTCGGGTCAGCGCCGCTTCCGCTATGACGCCACAGGCCAACTGACCCAAGCCATCAACGGTGTCGGCGGCATCACCCGCTACGAATACGATGCCCGCGGTCGCGTCACCAAAATCATCGACCCCGTCGGCGGCGTCACCGTTCGCACCTACACGCAACTGGATAAGGTCGCCTCGACCACCGACCCGCTGGGCCGCGCGACCACCGCCACCTATGACCCCGCCGGCCGCCAAACGTCCCAGACCGACCCGGACGGCAACGTCACTGAATGGACGCACGACGCCGCCGGCCGCGAAACCGGTATGAAGGTCAATGGGCGCTGGGTTGCCCAGCTGGTTCGCAATGAACGTGCCCGCACCGCGACCATCCGCGATTTCACGCGTGACGACGGCGAAACCACCCACGTTTTGACGTACAGTCGTCTGGGCCAGCTCATCGAACGCGCCACCACCGGGCCCACCGCTACGCAGACCACCCGCTGGGAATACGACGCCGACGGCGCTCGCACTGCGCTGATCGACACCGATGGCGCGCGCATCGAATACCACCGCGACCTGCTCGGGCGCATCACCCAGATCGTCCACCCCACCCTCGGCGAGATCAACGTTGCATACAACGCCGCCGGGCGCATCATCGAGGCCCGCGCCGGCGACCAACTCCAAACCTGGGAATATAACCACGGCTATCCGGTGGTCCACACCCTCACCGACCCCTCCGGCGTGACCGTCACTCGCATCACCCGCGACATGGACGGCCGTATCAGCCAAATTGATGGCCCCGATGGCACCACGTCCTACACCTACGACGACGCCTGCCAACTGATCGAATCCTATGGCCCCGCCGGTGGTCGCGCCTGGACCTATGATCTGGGCGGTCGCCTGATCCACGAATCTGATGCGCGCGGCCCCCGCATGCTGGACTACGATGCCGCAGGTCAACTGGTGACCGTCACTGAACCGGACGGCTCGGTTACCGACTACGCTTACGACGGCCAGGGGCGCCGCATTCAGGCCACCAGCGAGCAAAACATCGTGCACTACACGTGGGATGCGCGCGGTTGGTTGGCTAAGATCACCAACGACGACGCCGCACCCACCAACCTGTGGGTCAATGCGCTGGGTGAGTTGGCCGAAGTCAACGACACCAGCATCCAGTGGGACCTTGCGGCCACGGCACCAACGGCCATCGGGATTGATGGCACCCCAGTATTCAAAGCCCCCGGCGGGCTGACCGGTACGGGAAAGCAGTGGGAGCCTGCAACCTGGCGTTCGGCCCGTGCTACCGACGTGAACGACCCATGGCAGGTACTGGCCGCTGCTTCACAGAGCGAAAACGACCTGCCGGGCGGTATCGGGTTGACCGCCGACGGTGGCATCGAAGTCGCCGGTCTGGAATGGATGGGTGCTCGCGCCTACGATCCTGCGGCTCGCGGATTCCTTTCCGTTGACCCGCTGGCCCCGGTCACCGGCTCGGGGTGGACGGCAAATCCGTATTCGTATGCGGGCAATGACCCGCTGCACTCAATCGACCCCTTGGGGCTATCCCCGGTCTCTGACGCGGATCTGCAGTCCTATGCCGATGGCCTCCAGGGCCCGCTCGCCAGTGGTTTCAGCGCTGCGTGGGACTGGACTAAGAGTGCTGCCGGATCAGCGTGGGACTGGACGAAGAATAATTGGGAATACCTTGCCGGCGGTGCTGCAATTGTCGCCGGTGGGGTGCTCATGGCTACCGGTGTCGGTGGGCCAGCTGGCATGATGCTGATCGCTGCTGGTGCGGATACCGTCATTCAGAAAGCCACCACCGGGGACGTCAACTGGGGTCAGGTTGCTATCAGTGGAGCCTTTGGCGGATTGGGCGGTGCCGGCCTTGCGTCGATAGCGGGCCGTCAGATGGCCGGTAATGCTGTCGAAGGTGCAGTTGAAAGCGTTGCGCATGTGGCAGCAGGAGGGCAGCCGCTGACTCCAGTAACGCTGTTGACGACGGCAGCAGAAGGTGCCGCCGTCTCCACGGTGACCGGCGGGACGATGAATAAGTTGCCGGTCGCGAACAGTAGCCTCAATGAACTGGTTCCCACCCCTCCGGCGCCCACGCGCGCGGATTTTATAGTCGGTTCAAATGGAACAACCATCCCGACAAGCAGAACACGACTGGAAGATGGGTTTAACGCCGCCGGATTTCCAAGCAGCCCGACTCGTGCCCCTGGAACGCAGTACGAACTCCCCAATGGAGAGCTAGTGCGAGTCATGGACGCTTCGGGCCAAGCTCCATTCCGCGCGTCTTTCACGAATGCGAATCAGCAGCCCATTGATCCATTCACGGGTAAACCACCGCAGCCCCCGCAGGGGCTCAGTAAACCAGAGCGAAGGTCTTATGTGAGAGACCGGACGCATATCGAGCTGGAGCCATAATGCATACAGAGCCTGAGAATATGCTAGATATTGCACTCGCTGCGTTACCACTCCGCATTACTCGAGCAGAGCCGGGCCCGGATCCCATTCTTTTACTTGGTGGCCCCGGTTGGTCCTCAAATTTCACCTGCAACTGGATTCTTGTCGGTGATGGATATCGTATTGATCGAGATTATCGTGGCGAGAATGTTCCAGACGACGAAGAGGACTTGGTCAGCGATGATTTAATATTTTTAATTGGTCGGAACATTGAAGGGATCACCTCAAACCAGGATATGATCGACCCCGTTTTTCATATTTCTGGTGGTGTGGACCTGATCGTGCATGCAGATTCAGATCTTGATCCGTGGGTTCTAGGACTCCCTCACATCACATTGGTGGGTAGCGCACACCCAAGCACTGGGTAACCGTGTTAGGTCCAGCGGAGTATCAGATGTCCATTTCAACAGGATATAAAGCAAGTCCACGATATCGGATAATTAGCGTTTGATGGTGCGTTGTGAGTCGATTTAAGACTGGCAGGGGAGGTATCAAGGATGGCCTCAGTGACAGCGTCCGATGTGAACTTGCAACTCGTCGGTAACCAGGTGGTGTTCATTGGCGTTGATTTTCAGCTGACGTTGCGGTTTTCTGATGGTTGCGTGGTTCGCCTGGAGTCTGTGTTCGTAATTTCTGAATCCGATGGCAGCAAAACCGTTGTTGATCCGGAGAGCGACAAGGCGCCGTTTGTCTCGGTTCTGCGTCTGCATGGTGAGACTGTAGTGTCAGCACGCATTGAGAGTAGCTCGCTTCTTCTGGCATTTTCGAATGGGTCGGTGCTGGAGGCCGGACCCGATGATGATTTTGAATCTTGGAGTTATACGGGACCAGAGTCCACCCCGACTCGCGTTATCGCTATGCCAGGTGGCGAGTTGGCTATTTGGCTACCTGATGATGACGTTTAGCTCTTGTCGATAGGAAGCGGACTCTGGTGGGCTTAGGTTCCGCCGATAAAGTGCTACCGACTAGTGCCATTTGGTACAAGCGACATCAGATGTACGACTGGCGTTATAGCGATGCTGGAGGAAACCCATATTGAGTCGCGTAAATGAAGTCCATAACGTCACAGTGGGTGATGTTTTTCTGGTGCCAGTAGATGATGCGTTCGGTTATGTAGGGCAGATCATAGGTAGCTATTCGCAGCAACGTCGACACCGACGCCATCATTCCCAAGCAGTTTCTCAAGTCCATCAAGAAGACGGGCTTTGGCGTCAACCTGTTCGACGAGTGGCGCTACCTCGACCACGGCGAGCTTGGCATGGACCCGGCCACGCGCAAGCTGAACCCGGATTTCGTGCTCAACAAGCCGCGCTACAAGGGAGCGTCCATCCTGCTCGCCCGCGAGAATTTCGGCTGCGGCTCCAGCCGCGAGCACGCGCCCTGGGCGCTGCAGCAATACGGCTTTCGGGCACTCATAGCGCCCAGCTACGCCGACATCTTCTTCAACAACTGCTTCAAGAACGGACTGCTGCCCATCATTCTTGCCGCCGACGTGGTCGATGGCCTGTTCCAGGCCGTGGCCGCAACCGAGGGCTACACCCTGACCATAGACTTGCAGGAACAGCGCATCACCCAGCCGGACGGCACGCAGCTGTCCTTCGAGGTCGAGCCATTTCGCAAGCACTGCCTGCTCGGCGGCCTGGACGACATCAGCCTGACCCTGCACAAGGTCAAGGAGATTGACCGTTACGAGCACCACCTTGCGCAAGAACGCCCCTGGGTCTGAGGAAATCAGGGGCGCGGCCCAGCGCCCCGTCTGGCTGTGATGCGCGGGCGGCACGCTCTGCTGGCTCTGATTCGGGCAGCGGCGCTGCTTCTGGCGCTGGGAATCGGCTCCGCTGCGGGTGCGGAGGTCCGGGCTGAGACGCTGC
>ERZ1032895.282-NODE-282-length-10044-cov-8.674642_pt1 | contig 10044 bp, 6 predicted proteins | sample MGYA00516687_ERZ1032895 | MGnify/ENA primary metagenome ERZ1032895 (study PRJEB33719, sample SAMN04261600) | wastewater metagenome | biome: rural village; feature: latrine urine exit; material: soil | place: El Salvador | collected 2013-01-14 ... | reverse complement strand
GGGCGTCCGGTGACGTCTTCGGTCATGGGCGCGCAGGGGATCGAGAACATCCGCTATGCCAGCTGCGCCGGCTGCGCCACGCAGTGGAACGAGGTGCGGGTCAAGTGCCTGTGCTGCGGCTCCAACAAGGATGTCCGCTACCGCTCAGTGGAAACGATCGACGCCACGGTCAAGGCCGAGGCCTGCCGGGAGTGCAACCGCTGGGTGAAGATCCTGTACCAGGTGAAGAACGCCAGCCTGGACCCGGTAGCCGACGACGTCGGCAGCCTCGGGCTGGACGTGCTGATGAAGGACACCGAGTTTACCCGCGGCGGGTTCAACCCCTACCTGGTCGGCTACTGACGCTTCCTACGACGGGGGCGGGATTTCCTGGAGTGCGCGGTCGGTGAGGGTGGCGATGTCGCTGCCGTCGCGGGTTTCGACCCGCACCAGGCCGGCGCCCTCGACGCCGCCGATGCTGTCTTCCCCCAGCCACGCCAGCGTGCGCATGAGCAGGCTCATGCGCACGTCCAGGCGCTTGCGCAGGCGCGGCAGCGAGATTCCTTCCGGGTGCCGGGCCAGTTCGGCCAGCAGCGCCTCAGCGAACGACGGCTGCGGGGATGTCACGCTGGCTCGGGCGGGTGGCCGCCGCGTCGGGACGGTGCAGGTGCACCAGCACCGGGATTGATTTGGAGGTCGGCGTGCGCGCGCGCTCGGCGAAGCTCGACAGCGGGACCAGCGCGTTGGTTTCGGGGTAATACGCCGCCAGGCAGCCGCGCGGGATATCGTAGGCCACCAGCAGGAAGCCCTTCGCCGTCCGCTGCACGCCGTCCTCGCCCAGGCTCTCCAGGTCCACCCGGTCGCCGGTGGCCATGCCCAGCGCCTTGATGTCGGCGGCATTGGCGAACAGCACCCGGCGCTCGCCGTGGACCCCGCGGTAGCGGTCGTCCAGGCCGTACACGGTGGTGTTGTACTGGTCGTGCGAGCGCACGGTGCTGAGCACGAACACCGGCTGCGCCTCGCGTCCGACGCGGGCGCGGTGGATGGGCGTGTTGGTGGGCACGCGGTGGGCCTTGAACGCGGCGCGGCCGCTGGCAGTGTTCCAGCGCCGCTCGCGGGCGCCGTTGCTGAGGCGGAAGCCGCCGGGCACGCGCACGCGTTCGTTGAAATCGTGGAAATCGTCGAACACCCGGGCGACCAGGTCGCGGATGCGGTCGTAGTCCTCCACCAGCCAGCGCCACCGCACCTTCGTGCGATCGCCCAGGGTGGCCTCGGCCAGCCGCGCCACGATCGCCGGCTCCGACAGCAGGCCGGGATCGGCCGGCGTGTTGATGCCGCCCGACAGGTGCACCATGCTCATCGAATCCTCCACCGTGACCTGCTGCGGGCCGGCGGCCTGCACGTCGATCTCGGTGCGCCCCAGGCACGGCAGGATCAGCGCGTCGCGCCCGTGCACCAGGTGGCTGCGGTTGAGCTTGGTGGCCACGTGCACGGTGAGGTCGCAGTTGCGCAGCGCGCGGTGGGTGGCGGCGGTGTCGGGCGTGGCCGCGGCGAAGTTGCCACCCATGGCGAAGAACACCTTCGCCCGGCCGTCGCGCATCGCCTCGATCGCGCCGATGGTGTCGTAACCGGGTTCGCGTGGCGGCGCGAAGCCGAACACCTCTTCCAGCCGGTCCAGGAATGCCAGCGGCGGCTTTTCCCAGATCATCATCGTGCGGTCGCCCTGCACGTTGCTGTGCCCGCGCACCGGGCAGGCCCCGGCGCCTGGACGCCCCAGGTGCCCGCCGAGCAGCAGCAGGTTGCAGATCATCTGGATCGTGGCCACCGAGTGCAGGTGCTGGGTGATGCCCATGCCCCAGCAGCAGATCAGGCGCTCGGCGGCAAGGTACGTGTCACCGGCGCGGCGGAGCTCGGATTCCGTCAGGCCGGACTCGGCGGTGATCGTCTCCCACGGTTCGGCGGCGACGTCGGCGGCGAAGGCCTCGAAGCCGGTGGTGTGGGCGTCGATGAATTCGCGGTCAAGCAGCGAGGGCAGCCCCGCGCCGGTCGCCTCGGCGTCGCGCTCCAGCGCATGCTTGATGATTCCCTTCACCGCCGCCAGGTCGCCGCCGATCTTCAGCTGGAAGTAGTCCGACGAGATCCGGGTCGATCCGCCGTGCAGCATCTCCAGCGTGTCCTTGGGATCGGCGAAGCGTTCCAGCCCGCGCTCGCGCAGCGGGTTGAACGAGACGATCGCCGCGCCGCGCTTTGCCGCATCGCGCAGCTCGCCGAGCATGCGCGGATGGTTGGTGCCGGGGTTCTGGCCGAAGATGAAGATCGCGTCGGCCTGTTCGAAATCGGCCAGCGACACGGTGCCCTTGCCGACGCCGATCTGCTCGCCGAGCGCCACGCCGGACGGCTCATGGCACATGTTCGAGCAGTCCGGGAAGTTGTTGGTGCCGAACTCGCGCACGAACAGCTGGTACAGGAACGCCGCCTCGTTGCTGGTGCGCCCGGAGGTGTAGAACGCCGCCTCGTCGGGTGAGTCGAGGTCGTTGAGGTGGCCGGCGACCAGCGCGAAGGCCTCGTCCCAGTCCACCGGCAGGTAGCGGTCGCTGCCGGCGTCGTAGCGCATCGGCGTGGTCAGCCGGCCCTGGCCTTCCAGCCAGTGGTCGCTGTAGCCGGAGAGTTCGGCCACCGTGTACTTCGCGAACAGGTCCGGTCCGGCGCGGTGGCGCGTGGACTCGGCCGCCACTGCCTTGGCGCCGTTTTCGCAGAACTCAAACGTGGAGGTGTGGTCGCGGTCCGGCCACGCGCAGCCGGGGCAGTCGAAGCCGTCGGGCTGGTTCATCGACAGCAGCGTCTTCGCGCCCTTCACGGCCACGTCTTCCTTGCGCAGGTGCGCGGCCACGCTGCGAAGCGACGGCCAGCCGCCCGCGGGGCCGTCGAAGGACTGGATGGTTTTCCTGCTCATTCCGGGAGATCTGGTGCGTCTGGAGCCTGTACCCATCTTCCCGCGGCAGGAGGGCCGAGTCCATTCGCCCCTGGTCCATGCCGTTTGACCCATGCGCCCGGGCGCGGCAACGTGCAGGCTCGCATGCTGGAACCGGTCAAAGCGGAGGATGGCCTTGCATCGACGTGACTTCCTGGCCCTGGGCGGGCTCGGCATCGGCGCCCTGGTGCTGCCTCCCTTCATCGGTCGCGCGATAGCGGCCGATGAGCTCGTTTCCGCGCTGGATGTGCAGTTCAAGCGCCGGCTGGCCGACGCGGCCCTGAATGCGGCCACGGGCGGCGGCGCCAGCTACTGCGACGTGCGCATCGGCCGCTACCTGCGCCAGTTCGTGATGACCCGCGAGGACAAGGTCGAGAACGTGGTCAGCGAGGAGTCCACCGGCGTTGGCGTGCGGGTGATCGCCAACGGCGCCTGGGGCTTCGCCGCCACCAGCGAGCTGACCGCCGACGCCGTGGTGCGTGCGGCCCGGCAGGCCACCGCCATCGCCCGCGCCAACGCCCGCATCCAGACCGAGCCGGTGCAGTTGGCGCCGGTCCGGGGCGTGGGCGAGGTCAGCTGGCGCACGCCGATCGAGCGCAATGCGATGGAGGTGCCGCTGGAGGAAAAGGTGGAGCTGCTGCTGGGCGTAAACGCGGACGCGATCAACGCCGGCGCCGACTTCGTCAGCTCGCGCATGTTCGCGGTCAACGAGCAGAAGTACTTCGCCAGCACCGACGGCTCCTACATCGACCAGGACGTGCACCGGATCTGGGCGCCGTTCACGGTGACCGCGGTGGACAAGGCGAGCGGCAGGTTCCGCACCCGCGACGGGCTGTCGGCGCCGATGGGCATGGGCTACGAGTACCTCGGCGCCGACCCGGCCGGCCGCATCGAGCTGCCCGGCGGCGTGGTCGGCTACACCACCTCCTACGACATGCGCGAGGACGCGGTGGCGGCGGCCAGGCAGGCGCGCGAGAAGCTGTCCGCGCCCTCGATCGATCCAGGCCGCTACGATCTGGTGCTGGACCCGAGCCACCTGTTCCTGACCATCCACGAGAACGTCGGCCACCCGCTGGAGCTGGACCGGGTGCTGGGCTACGAGGCCAACTACGCCGGCACCAGCTTCGCCACCCTGGAGCGGATGCGCGAGGGGCTGCAGTACGGCAGCGAGCGGGTGAATTTCTTCGCCGACAAGACCCAGCCCGGGAGCCTGGGCGCGGTGGCGTACGACGACGAGGGCGTGAAGTGCAAGCGCTGGGACCTGGTGAAGGACGGGATGCTGGTTGACTACCAGGCCACCCGTGACCAGGTGCACATCCTCGGCAAGGATGAATCGGACGGCTGCAGCTATGCGGATTCCTGGTCGACGGTGCAGTTCCAGCGCATGCCCAACGTGTCGCTGGCGCCGGGGAAGGAGCCGCTGACGGTCAAGGAGATGATCGCGGGGGTGGAGGACGGCATTTACATCCACGGCCGCGGTTCGTATTCGATCGACCAGCAGCGCTACAACGCGCAGTTTGGCGGGCAGCTGTACTACCGGATCCGCAACGGCGAGGTGGCGGAAATGCTGGAAGACGTGGCCTACCAGATCCGCACGCCGGAGTTCTGGAGTGCCTGCAGTGCGATCTGCGATGAGCGTGACTTCCGGCTTGGCGGTTCGTTCTTTGACGGGAAGGGGCAGCCGTCGCAGGTGTCCGCGGTGTCGCATGGCTCTTCCACGACGCGGTTTGATGGGATCAACGTGATCAATACCGCGCGCAGTTTGGGCTGAGTCGCGCGACGAGTGCTTCCTTCGATTGATGACGCGGTGAGCTGAGGGGCCCCGCCGTGGCCGGGAGGCTCTTTTCGCTTCATGTCCCCCGGAATCCGCCTGGCGGCGGATTCCGCCTCCTTTACTTAAGCGAAAAGACCTCCCGGCCACGGCGGGGCTCGTCACCCCATGCCAAAAGTCATTTGACGGTCAAGGGGGTGGCGGCAAGAATCGGACACGGCATGGCGCAGTGCGTCGTGCATCCATTTCGCCCCCTTCCATCCCCGGCCGGCCCGCGCTTCGACGCGGACGGCCAACATCGGGAGACCTGTCTTGGACAGACGCGATTTCCTGGCCCTGAGCGGCCTTGGACTCGGCGGGCTGGTCCTGCCGTCCTGGCTTGGCAAGGCCATTGCCGCCGAGGAACTGCTGACCACCCTTGACCCTGCGATCAAGAAGAACCTCGCCGACGCCGCCCTCCAGGCCGCGACCGGCTCCGGCGCCAGCTACTGCGACGTGCGCATCGGCCGCTACCTGCGCCAGTTCGTGATGACCCGCGAGGACAAGGTCCAGAACGTGGTCAACGCCGAATCGGTCGGCGTTGGCGTGCGCGTGGTCGCCAACGGCGCCTGGGGCTTCGCGGCCACCAATGCGCTTACCCCGGACGCCGTCGCGCGGGCCGCGCGCCAGGCCACCGCCATCGCCAGGGCCAATGCCGGGATCCAGGCCGAGCCGGTGCAGCTGGCGCCGGTGCGGGGTGTGGGCGAGGTCGCCTGGCGTACGCCGATCCGGCGCAACGCCATGGAGGTGCCGGTCAAGGAGAAGGTGGACCTGCTGCTGGGCGTGAACGCGGCGGCGATGAACGCCGGCGCCGACTTCGTCAACTCGACCCTGTTCGCGGTCAACGAGCAGAAGTACTTCGCCAGCACCGACGGGTCGTACATCGACCAGGACGTGCACCGGATCTGGGCGCCGATGTCGGTGACCGCGGTGGACAAGGACAGCGGCAAGTTCCGCACCCGCAGCGGGCTGTCGGCGCCGATGGGGCTGGGCTACGAATACTTCGACGCGGACCCCGCGCAGAAGTTCGTCTCGCCCAACGGGGTGGTCAACTACGGCCATTCCTACGACATGCTCGAGGACGCGGTGGCGGCGGCGAAGCAGGCGCGCGAGAAGCTGTCGGCGCCGTCGGTCGAGCCGGGCCGCTACGACCTGGTGCTTGATCCCTCGCATACCTGGCTGACGATCCACGAGTCGGTCGGCCATCCGCTCGAGCTCGACCGCGTGCTCGGCTACGAGGCCAACTACGCCGGTACCAGCTTCGCCACGCTCGACAAGCGCGAGGACGGATTCCAGTACGGCAGTGACCTGGTCACGATCTTCGCCGACAAGACCCAGCCCGGGAGCCTGGGCGCGGTCGCCTATGACGACGAAGGCGTGGAGTGCAAGCGCTGGGACCTGATCCGCGACGGCATCCTGGTCGACTACCAGGCCATCCGCGACCAGGCCCACATCCTCGGCAAGGACGAGTCGGATGGCTGCTGCTACGCCGATTCGTGGTCCACGGTGCAGTTCCAGCGCATGCCAAACGTGTCGCTGGCGCCGGGCAGGACGCCGCTCTCGGTCGAGGACATGATCAAGGATGTCGAGAACGGCATCTACATCATCGGCGACGGCTCGTTCTCGATCGACCAGCAGCGCTACAACGCCCAGTTCGGCGGCCAGCTGTTCTACGAGATCAAGGACGGCGAAATCACCGGCATGGTCGAGGACGTGGCGTACCAGATCCGCACGCCGGAATTCTGGAACGCGTGCAGCGCGATCTGCGACGAAAGTGACTACCGCCTCGGCGGCTCGTTCTTCGACGGCAAGGGCCAGCCCTCGCAGGTCTCGGCCGTCTCGCACGGCTCGGCCACCGCCCGCTTCGACGGGATCAACGTCATCAACACCGCCCGCTCGATCGGCTGAGCGCAGGAGAATCCAGACATATGACCATCTTCACCGAAGAGCAGGCCCGGACCATCCTCGAGAAGGTCGTCGGGCTGTCGCAGGCCGACGAATGCACCGCCAATCTGCGCGGGTCGGTCGAGGGCAACATCCGCTTCGCCCGCAACAGCGTGTCCACCAGCGGCGAGGTCAGCAACGCCGAGCTGAGCGTGCAGGTCGCGTTCGGCAGGCGCGTGGGCACCGCCACGGTCAACGAGTTCGACGACGCCGCGCTTGAGCGCGTGGTGCGCCGGGCCGAGGACCTGGCCCGGCTGGCGCCGGAGAACCCCGAGTTCATGCCCGCGATCGGGCCGCAGGAGTACCGGCCGAGCCCGACCTTCAGCGAATCGACCGCGGCGATCACGCCCGACTTCCGGGCGAAGGTCGCGGCCGACTCGATCGCGCCCTGCCGGGCCCAGAACCTGGTGGCCGCGGGCTTCCTCGAGGACGGCCAGAGCTTCACCGCGTTCGCCAACAGCAAGGGCAACTTCGGCTACCAGCGCGGCACCAGCTTCGACTACACCTGCACCGTGCGCACGGCCGACGAGCAGGGCTCGGGCTGGGTGGGCCGCAGCCTGCGCCATGCCAGCGAGTTCGACGCCGGCCGCGACGTGGCGGTGGCGATGCGCAAGGCCAGCGCCTCGGCCGATGCCCGCGCGCTGGAGCCGGGCAAGTACACGGTGATCCTGGAGCCGGCCGCGGTCGCGGGGCTGGTGTCGTTCATGATGCGCTTCTTCGATGCCCGCAGCGCCGACGAGGGCCGCAGCTTCCTTTCGAAGCGGGGCGGCGGCAACCGCCTCGGCGAGCAGCTGTTCGACCCGCGGGTGAACGTGATCGCCGACCCCTGGGACGAGGACGTGCCGGTAATGCCCTGGGACAACGAGGGCCTGCCGCGCGAGCGCATGGCGATCATCGAGGACGGCAAGGTCGCGTCGCTGAACTACTCGCGCTACTGGGCGCAGCAGCAGGGCCAGCGCGCCACCGGCAGCCCGGGCAACCTGATCATGGCCGGCGGCGACAAGTCCACCCCCGAGCTGATCGCCGGCACCGAGCGCGGCGTGCTGGTGACCCGCACCTGGTACATCCGCATGGTGGATCCGCAGACGGTGCTGCTGACCGGCCTGACCCGCGACGGCACCTTCTACATCGAGGACGGCCAGATCCGCTACCCGGTCAAGAACTTCCGCTTCAACGAGTCGCCGGTGATCATGCTCAACAACATCGACGAGCTGGGACGGCCGGTGCGGGTGGGCGAGGGCTGGAGGTCGATGATGCTGCCGCCGGTGCGGCTGCGCGACTTCACCTTCACCTCGCTCTCCGACGCGGTGTGACCACACTTCGCGCGCGTGGCGCGTTCCCGTAATAGAAGGATGGATCGCAAGCAGTTCCTCAAGCTGATGCTGGGCGGCGCGGCGGCGATGGCGCTGCCGTGGCCGCTTCGCGCCGCGGGCGGGTACGACTTCCGCTTCACCCGCCTGCGCTACGAGTCCGGCGACTGGGACGTGGACGCGCGCATGCCGTCCAATGTCCTGACCTCGCTGATCGACTACACCAACCTGCGCGTGGACCCGGAGGAGCAGGTGCTGGACCTGGCCGACCCGCGCATGCTCACGGCGCCGTTCTGCTACCTGGCCGGGCACAAGCTGGTCGAGTTCAACCCGGCCGAGCGGCGAAACTTCGAGCGCTACGTGCGCAACGGCGGCTTCGTGTTCGTCGACGACTGCAACCACGACATCGACGGCCTGTTCGCCAAGTCGTTCGAGGCGCAGATGGCCTCGATCTTCGGCCGCGACGCGCTGCACAAGCTGCCCAACAGCCATCCGCTCTACAGCAGCTTCTTCCGCTTCCCCGACGGCCCGCCGACCACCAGCTACGAGCTCAACGGCTGGGGCGATGACCTGGTGCACGATTACCTCAAGGGCATCCAGATCGACGGCCGCCTGGGCGTGCTCTACAGCAACAAGGACTACGGCTGCGAATGGGACTACGACTGGCGCAACAAGCGCTTCCTGGCCGAGGACAACACGAAGTTCGCGGTCAACATCGTCATCTACGCGCTGACCGCGTGAACCACTGGAACCCGCAATGACAGAACGCCTGACCGAATCCGACGTACAGGAGCGGCTGGCCGCGCTCGGCCGGCTGCGCGAGGCGATCGCCACGGCCGTGGTCGGCCAGGCCGAGGTGGTCGAGCAGATGCTCGTCGCGCTGCTCGCCGGCGGCCACTGCATGCTCGAGGGCGTGCCGGGGCTGGGCAAGACGCTGCTGGTGCGCACGCTCGGCGAGGCGCTGGAGCTGGAGTTCCACCGGGTGCAGTTCACCCCCGACCTGATGCCCAGCGACATCCTCGGCACCGAGCTGCTGGAGGAGGACCACGGCACCGGCCACCGCAGCTTCCGCTTCCAGAAGGGCCCGGTGTTCACCAACCTGTTGCTGGCCGACGAGCTCAACCGCACGCCGCCGCGCACCCAGGCGGCGCTGCTGGAGGCGATGCAGGAGCGCACGGTGAGCTATGCCGGCGTCACCCATGAACTGCCGGCGCCGTTCTTCGTGCTGGCCACCCAGAACCCGATCGAGCAGGGCGGCACGTATCCGCTGCCCGAGGCGCAGCTGGACCGCTTCCTGTTCAAGGTACTGATCGAACGGCCCGACCAGGCGACGCTGCGCCGCATCCTGATCAGCACGACCGGCAGGGAACAGCCGGAAGCCGAACGGGTGTTCAGCCGCCAGGAGATGCTGGACCTGCAGCGCCTGCTGCGGGCGGTGCCGGTGGCGGACAGCGCCCTGGACTGGGTGGTGCAGCTGATCGAGGCGAGCCATCAGCATCCGATGCTGCGGCTTGGCGCCAGCCCGCGGGGCGCACAGGCGATCATCCTGGCCGCCAAGGGCTACGCGCTGGCGGCAGGCCGGCCGAACGTTGAACTTGAAGACCTGCGCCGGGCGGCACTGCCGGCGTTGCGCCACCGGCTGCTGCTCAGTTTCGAGGCGGAGGTCGAGGGAGTCAGCACCGACGATGTCGTGGCCGAGCTGCTGGCCGGCATCCGTGCCGTGCACTCGGGGGAATCCGTGGTGGCGCCCTCGACCACGCGCCGCCAGCTGGAGCGGTTCATGCAGATGATGCCCGTCAACTCGTCGGGGCGCTCTGCCGAGGAGCGGCTCTCGGTGCTGACCGAGCGCGAGCGCGAGGTGCTGACCCTGGTCGGCACGGGGCTGACGAACTCCGAGATCGCGAAGAAGCTGTTCCTGGCCGAGGCGACCGTCAAGACCCACATCGGCCGGGTGCTGCACAAGCTCGCCCTGCGCGACCGGGTGCACATGGTGATCACCGCCTACGAGACCGGCCTCGCCGGCCGCCCTA
>ERZ1032895.280-NODE-280-length-10125-cov-3.745382_pt1 | contig 10125 bp, 9 predicted proteins | sample MGYA00516687_ERZ1032895 | MGnify/ENA primary metagenome ERZ1032895 (study PRJEB33719, sample SAMN04261600) | wastewater metagenome | biome: rural village; feature: latrine urine exit; material: soil | place: El Salvador | collected 2013-01-14 ... | reverse complement strand
CTGTGATATACGTCGCTGAGCTCCAAACAACGGAAAAGAAGTAGCAAGGCCACCCCGGTAATCGCACTCACTAGAATGCTCAGAATACCACTGGCCGCCAAGCCGATCACAACCAGCAGAATTGCAGATGAAAGGATTTTTTTCCTTGGGCTAGCGATTGTTTTGGAGTCGTGTTCTCTGAGGATCACCACATTTTCTATTTCTTCAAGACTACGTATGTTTTTTTTATTGACTTCCACTAAAAGACGGTCTCCAGGTTTGAGGCTTATTTTTTGGATGTTTTTCCGAATTAACCGCTCACGGGTATTCCTGATGTTCCTTCTCTTCTTAATGGCGATTGGGATAGCATTGTTAAACGGATTTTGCCGTAACTGTTTTAAGGTCCGGCCAATCAAACTAGATCCAGGAAGGATCAATAATTCGATTAAGCTCAAGCTTTCTTCGGCTAGGTCCAGATTATTTTCCGCTTCCTTTTTGTCTTCGGTTTCCTTGCCGTACTGATCGATTATGGTGATGTTTTTGTCGTCCTGAAGTTTTTTTAAAGTATCAACATCGCACATCAACATTAATCGGTCGTCTTTTTGAAGGGTGATGTATCGGCCAGGAGCATTGATTATTTTTTCCCGACGGGTTAATTTTAAGATTGAAATCTCTGGATCGGTATAGAAGAGTGTGTCCTGAAGTTTTTTGCCAATCAATTCGGAATCTTTATTGATTATTGCGGTAGTAACAAAATCATCGAGCTCGTAGGTAGTTTCAAGATTTTCTTTTTTTCCTTTCGGAAGCCATCTGGAAGCAATAGTGACTACGACAATTCCTATGACAAGAAAAACCACGCCATAACGAGAAAATTCGAAAAAACTAAATCGTTCTGCGCCCAGATCCATGGCCACTGAATTTACGATGAGGTTGGTCGAGGTTCCCATCAGGGTGCAGCTTCCGCCAAGGATTCCCGCAAATGAGATGGGCATCAGCAATTTCGATTCGGAGAGGTTGAAACGTTTGGAGAGCTCGAATATTATTTTGATAAATACGATAACAACCGCGGTGGTATTGATAAACGCAGAGATGGTTCCCGTGACCAACATTAATCCAGGCAACAAAATAAAAAGAGGCAAAATATGCATCCTTTTTAATAAGCCAGCGAGGGTTCCGATCACACCGTTATCCTCCATTGCTAAGGCGATGATCAACAAGGAAAGAACTGTAATGGTAGCGGTGTTGGAAAATCCTGAGATGGCTTCTTCTGGAGACACCATGCCGGTTAAGGAAAGTGTGGCTATGAGAAAAAATGCAATTTTGTCAACCGAAAAAACCTCGAACGCGAAAAGAACGATCGTTATAATCAGGATAGAAAAAACGAGCATTATTTCTGTTGTCATCTATAAAAGTTTACTTTATAAATATACTTACAGAAATGATGCTCGTCTCTAAAAATTTCTTAAAATTACTGAGCAGCTAAATATTTAAGCTGGATTTATCCTAGGTATTTTTTCAGGATATGGCTTTTTGAAGTATGGCGTAGTCTTCGGATTGCTTTTTCGCGAATTTGTCTGACACGTTCTCGGCTCAAGTCGAAAGTGTCTCCAATTTCTTGAAGCGTCATCGGTGGTTGTCCACAAAGTCCAAAGTTTAACTTTACAACATCGGCCTCACGTGGTGCCAACGTATCCAAAGCGCGGTTGATTTCGATTCGCAGTGATTCGTGCATCAACGTTTTGTCTGGATTAGGGCTTTCACCTGAACTCAATACATCGTATAAGTTGTTGTCGTTTTCACCTTCTTGGAATGGGGCGTCCATCGACAAGCTTCTCGTTGCGTTTTTGAGGGAGCTTTTTACTTTTGCTTCCGTAAAGTCCAACTCGTTTGCTATTTCAGCAGCCGTTGGTACGCGTTCAAATTTCTGCTCTAAGTAAATAGTAGCTTTTTTAATCTTATTGATATCGCCAATTTTGTTCAACGGAAGTCGAACCACACGCGATTGCTCTGCAATCGCTTGTAGAATGGCTTGGCGAATCCACCATACTGCATAGGAAATAAATTTAAAACCACGGGTTTCATCAAAGCGTTTTGCTGCTTTTACAAGACCCACATTACCTTCGTTAATAAGGTCTGGGAGGCTAAGTCCTTGGTTTTGGTATTGTTTAGCTACGGAAATCACAAATCGCAGGTTGGCACGACTCAATTTGTTCAGGGCTTCCTGATCGCCTTCTCGTATGCGCTGGGCCAACTCCACTTCCTCTTCGGCTGTAATTAAATCAATCTTACTAACATCTTGCAAATAATTGTTTAATGACTTCGTCTCGCGGTTGGTTACCTGCTTGGTGATTTTAAGTTGTCTCATATAATAAAGGGTTTAATTTATAGAACAAGGCATAATAAGACATTATCTCGACATAACCAAATGATTAACAGTTAATGTTAAAATTTGAGTAAGCGATAATTATTCCTTACTTTGCATTAAAAATGTTATGATGCTACGAAAAAATATAATAGCTGGTGTATTAACGTTGTTTTTTGGACTTTTAGTATATGCCCAAAAACCGACGATGGCTCCTAAGGGAGATCACAAGCCCATAGATTTTTCTCGACCTGAGAATATAATCATTTATATCGTCATTCCACTGGTTTTTCTTGCCCTTTATTTTTTGTGGAGGTCGAAAAAAAGAAAGGAGAGGGAAAATAATGAAGGAGAAAATAATGTGTAAGAATCATATGCGGATGGTCGTTACGAATTGGTTTGCTTTTTGCAGTAAAAACCATTAAAAACCGATGATGTTGAAAAGATTGTTAGTCACCATATTACTGCTGGGGTCGCTGTCGATGGTTGCACAAATCGAGTTGCCGACCAATACTCCAAAATTTGAGCCGCTAAAGAACGACAATAGACCTCCGAGTGGTTTCGACATTCCTTCGTCTTCAAATACACCATCGCTTAGCATTCCTAGAAATGACCGAAAGAATACCGATTTCGACTTGGGAAAAGAAGATAAGAACAACTTCAGTATGGTTGAGGATGAATATATAGAGCACAAGTCGAAGCTCAAGCCACGCTTTTTTGAAGATTCAGAAATTAAATCGGGATACGGCGAGGACATGTATCTCGGAGATGTCAGTACAAAGTCTAAAAAAGTGACCATTCTCTATCGCGATCACGAATATGTTGATGGCGACCGCATCCGGATTTTCGTCAATGGTGATATGGTGGTTGCCAATGTCATGCTGGAAGGCCATTTTCAAGGATTTGACCTTCCGTTAGAGGATGGATTCAATAAAATTGAGTTTGAAGCTTTAAATCAAGGAACTTCTGGGCCCAATACCGCACAGTTGCAGATTATCGACGAGTCGGGAGATTTGCTGGGTTCTTATGTGTGGAACTTGTTGACAGGCCACAAAGCAACGGCAATCGTTGTTAAGCGGTCTTTATAATGCGTGCTTCGAAAATTGGCATGAAAATCGTCCTCTTTGTAGTCGAACAAGCCACAACTGCTGAGGATAATTGTCTGAATCACCATTTTATCCGGATTGTTTATTAAATTTACGTAGGCGAATCCTTAAAAATCATCGTAAAATATGAAAAAAGTATTAATAGCGATTGACTATAATCCAAATTCAGAAACTGTTGTTAATCAAGGATGCGAATTGGCAGAATTGATGGGAGCAGAGGTGTGTTTGTTCCACGTGTTGGCGGATACACGATATTACAATATGCAATTTCAACCCTTTATGGGATATGAGGGTTATGCGTTTCCGGTGGATTATAAAATTCAGGAAGAATATATAAATGTCGCTAAAGACTATCTCGAGAAAACTGCAAAGCACCTCAATAAAGACAATGTCAGCACGCATTTAGCCGAAGGTGATACGGCTCGTAAAATATTGGAATACGCCGAAGAGTGGCAAGCCGATATTATTGTAATGGGAACCCATAGCCATAGCACTTTGGAGAAATTGTTTTTAGGAACCGTGGCCTCTTCTGTACTCGAACGCACAAAAATTCCGGTGTATATGATCCCGATAGAAACATAACTGTCAGGGCAAAGCAAATCTGAATTAATCGATTGATGCCTTCGGAGGTATGGCATAAAATGATACCTTCGTAAAAAATGAACATTTAATAAATCTATGGCACTTTCAAACAACGACATCATGAAAAAGCTACGCGTGGCTTTAAAACTTCGAAATGACGATATCGTCGAAATTTTTTCATTGGTGGACTTCAAAGTTTCTAAAAGTGAATTAGGAGCCATATTCAGAAATGAAAACCATCCGAAATACATGGAGTGTGGGGATCAATTCCTTCGAAATTTCCTGAACGGATTGGTCATCTACAAGCGGGGACCGATGCCAGAGAAAAAGAAGGTTGGGTCTGGAAAATCGCCTGAGAAAAAAACCGTCGCCCAGAAAGAAAAGTCAAAGAAATAAGGCGCATTTTGAGTGTGCGGCAAGTTCCGTGTAAGCATTCAAAGTCAATGTGTTGTTGTGTCAAATCAACTACCAAATAAGGTGAAATCTTTTTAACTAAGATTTAACCACAGTGTAACTTTCCATAGTTGTGTAGTAAACTGTTTACACTTATATTTGCACCCGATTAAAACATGCGTCTATTTATATAGCAATCTAAGTAAAAAGTGAATTCCATCCCGAAAAAAAGAGAAAATAGATTAAAGCGAGTCCATCTGTATTACAAATACACGGGCTTCTATACCTTTGTAGGTCAAAGCCTTAAGAGGGCGATTATTCCTGCCTTATTGTTAGTTGGCGGTTTGATAGCATTGGATCGCTATGTCGTGGATTTTGGGAGCGTCTTTCAATATGTTACAGAAACTTTTGCGCCAATGAATATTTTATTGGTGTTTCTGATCTCAGAATCGCTTCTAGGTTTGGTGCCACCAGAGATCTTCATCGCTTGGAGCCACAAAATGCCGCAGCCTATTCTCTACCTTTCACTTTTAGCGACCCTGTCTTATGTGGGAGGTATCATTTCCTATTTCATCGGAAAGTGGATTTTGACCATTCCAAGAGTTTATAACCAAGTGGAAGGAAAAATGAAAAAACACCTGGTTCAAATTCGCAAGTGGGGTGGATTCTTAATTGTAGTGGGTGCGCTGTTGCCAATACCGTTTTCGATGACGTGTATGACTGCCGGGATCATCCATTACCGATTTGTCAACCTGCTCTTGTTCGGATTGTTGCGATTTGTAAGGTTCTACCTCTATGCCGTAGCTATTTTCAATCTCATCTAAAAGCGACCGTGTCGTACTAATTAACGTTTACCATCGAATATTTTAGAACGTATTTGATGTAATCGTGCTATATTCGCATGCGATCAAAAAAGTTTTTTTGATATTCTCTAATGTGAATATATCCCGACATGAAATCTATTTTTTCCAACCTGCTTTTTAGGGTATTTATAGCCATTTTTTTAGGAATTGTATTTGGTCTTTATATACCCGAATCAGTCAATAGAATCTTCGCTACCTTCAATGCGATTTTTGGTGAATTTCTGACCTTTTCCATTCCGTTAATTATCATGGGACTCATTATGCCGTCTATTGCCGATCTGGGGAAAGGTGCCGGAAAACTACTTTTAATTACTGCTGCTATTGCCTACGGATCGACGGTGCTTTCTGGATTTATGAGCTATTTTGCAGCGTCGAGTATCTTTCCGTCGTTACTGGAAACTCAAATAGAAAACACCGCTTCACTGACAGAAACGGCGCGGGAATTGACTCCTTATTTTTCTATAGCCATTCCGCCGATTTTAGATGTGATGACTGCCTTGGCTTTTGCATTTACCGTAGGATTGGGCTTAGCCTACCAAGAACAATCAACTCTTAAATCGGTAGTCGATGATTTCAAAGACATTATCATGAAACTCATTGAAAGGGTTATCGTACCCTTGTTGCCTTTGTTTATCCTCGGGATTTTCGCAAACATCGCCTACAGCGGGAAAGTCTATTCGATATTATCGGTTTTCTTAAACATCATCGGCGTTATTTTTGTCCTGCACGTTCTATTGCTTTTGATTCAATATTTTATTGCAGGAGGTATTGCTGGAAAAAATCCGATAAGAGCGTTGTTGACGATGATGCCGGCTTACTTTACGGCTTTAGGAACACAATCTTCAGCGGCAACGATTCCAGTCACTTTAAAACAGGTCAAAAAGAATGGGGTTTCCGATAAAATCGCCGGTTTTGTTGTGCCTCTTTGCGCTACGATCCACCTATCGGGAAGTATCTTAAAAATCGTGGCGTGCGCTTTTGCGCTTATGTTGTTGCACGGACAACCTATCGATTTTATGATGTTTGCCGGATTTATTTTCACGCTCGGCATCGCTATGGTTGCTGCTCCAGGAGTGCCAGGTGGTGCAATTATGGCGGCTATCGCCATCCTGCAATCTGTGTTGGGTTTTGATGAAGAAATGATTGGATTGATGATTGCGCTCTATATTGCCATGGACAGTTTCGGAACTGCAGGAAACATCACAGGAGATGGTGCAATCGCCCTAGTTGTGGATAAAATAACCAAGGAAAAGCTTCATAAATAGGTCGGGTTAATCCCATTTCATCCGTTGCAAACGGATGGCGTTAAGAATAGCCAAAAAAGCGACACCTACATCGGCGAAGACGGCTTCCCACATTGTCGCAATGCCACCAGCACCCATAAGTAAAACAATAAATTTCACGCCAAATGCTAAGGCGATATTTTGCCAAACGATTTGTCGCGTGGATTTTCCAATTTTAATCGCGCGAGCAATTCTTGAAGGTTGATCGGTTTGGATGACAATATCTGCGGTTTCTATAGCCAAGTCACTGCCAAGGCCACCCATTGCGATGCCAACATCACTGGTGGCAAGCGCTGGCGCATCGTTGATGCCGTCTCCGGCAAAAGCTAAACGAACATTCGGTAAGCTCATTAATCGCTCTACTTCTTTTAATTTATCTTCAGGAAGTAGCCCGCCTTTTGCTTGGTCGAGTTTAAGCTCGCGTCCAACTTTTTCAGCAATGGCAGGTCGGTCGCCAGAAAGCATCACAATATTGCTGATGCCTAATTTTCTGAGCTGCTTGATCGCCAAAAATGCATCATTTTTTAATTCATCCGATACCGTAATATATCCAGCAAACTCCCCGTCGATAGCTCCTAAAATGATGGATTCTTCGATACTGTCGGTCTCTGTAGGTACAGCAATTCCGTGGCGTTCCATCAGTTTCTTGTTCCCCGCCAAGACCGTTTTATTGTTGACCTTCCCTTGTAATCCTTCTCCAGCGATCTCTTCAATATCGGAAGCCAGGAATTTTGGTGTAGCGGCATACTCCAAAACTGCAGCGGCAAGCGGATGAGTAGATTGTGCTTCCATTGCCATGAGATATTCCATAAAATCTGCTTCAGTAATAGCATACGTCTTAATATCCTTGATTTTAAAAACCCCTTGGGTAAGTGTTCCTGTCTTATCCATCACTACCGTGTTTATTTTGGTGATGGCATCTAAATATGAAGCTCCTTTAAATAGGATTCCATTTTGTGATGCAGCTCCCAAACCACCGAAATATCCAAGTGGAATCGAAATTACCAAGGCACAAGGACAAGAAATCACTAAAAATATTAGGGCGCGATAGAGCCAATCGCCAAAGACATAGTTTTCGACAAAAAAGAACGGTAAGAATGTCAGTGCCAAAGCAGCGAATACGACGATAGGCGTGTAAACACGAGCAAATTTTCTAATGAAAAGTTCTGTTTTCGATTTTCGGGACGTGGCTTCCTGAACCAAATGCAGTATTTTAGCAATCGAACTATCTTCAAATATTTTTGTTGTTTCCACTTCAATCACACCACCCATATTGATGCTTCCTGCGTAAACCGCATCATTTTTTTGTGAAGAGACAGGGACGCTTTCACCTGTGATGGCTGCGGTATTTAACGATGCCGAATCCGAAAGCAAAATCCCGTCTAAAGGAATGCTTTCGCCATTTCTGACTTGCACTTTTTCGCCGACGAAAACTTCTGCAGGGTGAACAGGCGTAAATTGATTGTCTCGAAAAACTAAGGCCACATTCGGACGAACATCGAGCAGCGCTTTAATGTTTCTCGTCGATTTGTCTACTGCGGCATGTTGAAACAATTCCCCAACCGAATAGAATAGCATCACAGCAACGCCTTCGTGATAGTGACCGAGCGCAAAAGCACCGATGGTTGCAATTCCCATCAAGAAGAATTCCGTGAAAAAATCGCCCTTTAAAATATTGTCCCAACCTTGTTTTAAAACAGGAAGTCCTACAGGCAGGTAGGCAATGACATACCAAACAATCTGAACCCATCCGGAAAAGAAGGGCACTTGTAAATTGTCCAAAACAATTCCGATAACCAACATAACAAAACTGACCACAGCTGGTGTATAGGTTGCAAATTTCGATTTGCTTTCGGTAGGGCTATGGTCTGTAGAACAGCTGCAGCAACTCGTGTCAACAGTAGTTTGGATCATTTTGATTAAGATGGTTTTATAATTAAAAGTCAGTGACTTTATTTTATATTTATTGGTGGCAAATATTAAAGAAAAAGGAATGCAACAGAAGTGCATTAACAGGTGTGCGAAAATTTCTTGAGATTTTTTTGATTTTTTAAACTAACCGCAGAGGAATAATGAATGTTTTGCACATCGATTGTTTGTTTAAAAAATCAACTTACTTAACATAACATTTTAAGAGTTCAATGTTAAAATTCATACTTTTGACTTATCTTGAGTAATGCTTTGGAAAAGAAAAAAGAAAGACATCTGTTTCGTAAAGTAGTAAAGATTTTCGGGTGGTTTCTCGGAGTCTTAATACTTCTATTGGTAGCGCTCATCCTCTTCATACGCAGCCCTTGGGGGCAAGATGTCGTCATCCAACGTGCGGCAAAGTATGTTTCAAAGAAGACCAATTCCACAGTTGAGATAGAAAAACTTTTCATCACTTTCGATGGAAATATTATGCTTAACGGATTGTATTTGGAGGACAATAAGGGCGACACTTTGGTTTATTCGAAATCTTTGGAAGCCAATGTGCCGTTACTGCCTCTGTTGCGAGGAAATGGAGTGGCTGTAGATTTTCTTAAATGGGATGGTCTAAAGGTGCGTATCTTGCGAAAAGATTCTATTTCGGGTTATAATTTCCAACATTTGATCGACGCATTTGCTTCAGAAGAGAAAACCCCCGAAACCCAGGAAGATGCTGAAGCTGCTCCTATGAAAATCGTTATCGGAGATGTTTATTTTACTGATTTTGATCTCCTTTTTAAAGACGATGTTTTAGGAATAGATGCCGATGCGAAATTGGGAGATTTAGTGGCACAGATGAAAAAAACAGACTTGGAAGAAATGGATTTCCGAGCATCGAAGATTGCCTTGTCAGACTCGCGAATTTCTTTTATACAATCGCCAAGTTTGCTTCCTTCTGAAGATGATGAAGAAAGCCTTCTTCCGTTTTTGCAAGTTGACGAATTGTCTTTAAATACCGTTTCTGCTTATTACGAATCTACCGAAGATCAATTGACAGCCGATGTAGAGGTCGGTGATTTTTTAATCCAGTTGCAGAAAGCGGACTTAGTGCACAACGATATTGAAGTAGGTGAAATTCGTTTGAAAAATTCCATAATCGATGTGCGCTCCAAAACCACCAATAAAGCTAAGGAAGTTCAAAAAGAAGTTGAAGAGCAAGCATTTGAATGGCCCGAAATACAAGTCATCATTGCTAAAATTGGTTTAGAAGAAAATTACATCTCGTATTTTGTAGATGAACAACAGGTTGAAAAAGGATTTTTCAATCCGGAGGCCATCACTGTAGAAAATCTGAATTTACATGCCGACGATATCTACTTAAAAGATAAAACAGCTGGACTTCAATTAGACACCTTTAGTTTTGTTGAAGGATCTGGTCTCAATTTAAAAGAATTCCAACTACAACTTGCTGCGACAGACCAATCGCTCAGCCTGGATGCGCTTCGATTTCACTTAAATAACAATATCATTCAAGGAAAGGGAAAGTTGGACTATCTTTCAGTAGCCAGCCTTATCGACAATCCGGATAAATCGAAAGTGGTGTTAAACCTTCCGTCGTTTCAAATTGACACAAAGGACGCCTTCCGATT
>ERZ1032895.279-NODE-279-length-10157-cov-5.662146_pt1 | contig 10157 bp, 9 predicted proteins | sample MGYA00516687_ERZ1032895 | MGnify/ENA primary metagenome ERZ1032895 (study PRJEB33719, sample SAMN04261600) | wastewater metagenome | biome: rural village; feature: latrine urine exit; material: soil | place: El Salvador | collected 2013-01-14 ... | reverse complement strand
CAGGTACACCTTGTCGTACAGCGCCGGCATGGGCGGTTCGATCACCGGTCCAACACCGCAGACGGTTGAGCACGGTGCCGACGGCACAGCTGTTACGGCGGTGGCCGACACCGGTTATCACTTTGTGCAGTGGAGTGACGGTTCGACCGCCAATCCGCGCACCGATTCCAATGTGACAACCGATATCACGGTTGAAGCCGAGTTCGCGCTCGACACCTATACGCTGAGCTACAGCGCCGGCACCGGTGGTTCGATCACCGGTCCAACACCGCAAACGGTTGAACACGGTGCCGATGGTTCTCAGGTCACCGCCGTGGCCGACACCGGTTATCACTTTGTGCAGTGGAGCGATGGTTCAACCGCCAATCCGCGTACCGATACCAACATCCAGGCGGATGTAACTGTTGAAGCCGAGTTCGTGACCGTCGACCTGACGCTCAGCAAATCCGTGGATCGTCGCGAGGCGACGATCGGCGCTGAGGTGCTTTGGACGATCGAAGTGGGTAACCCCGGCACCAGCACGGTAAGCGCTCGCTTGGTAGACGTGGCGCCCAATGGCGTCGACAACTTCAGTTGGGGTTGCGGCGCGGATGCGGGTGCCGTTTGTGGCGCGCAGGATGGCACCGGTGACATCGACTTGAGCATCGAGATTCCGCCCGGAGGCAACATTATTGTGGTTGTTTCCGCCAACGTGACAGAGGATGCTGTGGTGGGTGCAATGCTTGTGAACGAGGCTGCCGTCAACTGGTGGTCGGACGGTAAGGCCCGTTCCGTGGCGGATAGCGCCAATACCTTCATCGTGGCGCAATGCATGATCTTCTGCGACGGTTTTGAGGCCGCGGCTACCTGGGGCACGCATCGAGATGATGGTGGTAACTAGGTTGACACCACCAAGAATCGTACCGAAGCCCTGCAGACCGAGTCCGAAGACCCAGATGTCTCCACCAATTCCTGGTGAGTATGTCGCGTTGGACAGCGGAGCATATCCGAACCAGCCGAATGAGGCCGCACCCTGTGGGGTGAGGAATCCTGCGGTAGCGATCAGCGATCCGAACAGGAAGAACCAGTATGCAAGGGCGTTTAGACGTGGGAACGCCACATCTGGTGCGCCGATCTGTAGCGGCATGATGACGTTTGCGAAACCAATAAACAACGGTGTCGCGAACATGAGCAACATCAGGGTGCCGTGCATGGTGAACAGCTGGTTGAACTGTTCTTTGGTCTGCAGCACCTGCATACCTGGTTGGAACAGCTCAGCACGGATAAGCAACGCCATGACGCCGGCGAGGCCGAAGAAAATGAAAGACGTAATCAGGTACAGGTACCCGATGGTCTTGTGGTCGGTCGTGGTGAGCCAGTTGACGATAATGCGGCCCTTAGAGACCGGCACTACCTGAGGCCGCACACGCGTCCGAGTGTCGTCTTGTGTGTATTCGTAAGTAGTCATTTACTTTACTCCTCGATCCGCTGTGGATCGCCCAGAGGTACCTCTTGGTCGCGTTGACCATCGGGGTTCTCGTTCGGGTTACGGTTCAGCTCAGCACCAGAAAGTCCTTCTGGCAGCTGGCGGATCTCGTTCAAGAATTCAGCTTCTTCAACGATTTCGACGTTGAACAGCATTTCAGAGTGGAACTCGCCGCAGAGCTCAGCACACTTCCCCTGGAAGTGACCGATCTCGCCCGGGGTAAGGTACATGCGGTTCGTCTGTCCTGGAACCATATCGAGTTTCTGCAGGAATGCAGGAACCCAGAACGAGTGGATGACGTCGCGTGATTTCAGCTGGAACTCGACTGGCACATCGACCGGAAGGTATAGCGTTGGAAGGGTTTCTTCAACACCTTCCTCACCGGTGAGCTGGCCCTGAACGCCGTACAAGTGACGTTCTTCAGTCTGACCATCTGGCGTGGTGTACTCGTAGTCGAAGTCCCAAGCCCACTGTTTACCGTGGACGGTTACCACCAGTGGCGAATCTTCGACCGGTGTGTTGATGGTGCGTTCAACACGGTCAGTGAAGCCCCACAGGGTAAGAACTAAGATAATTGGAACCACGGTGAACATGGTTTCCATTGGGACGTTGTATGCAAGTTGACGTGGGTAACCCTTGTCGCCCTTACGACGACGGTAAGCCACGATGACCCAAAGCATCAAAGCCCAGGTGATGACACCGATCACAAGCGCAGCTACCCAGGACCCAACCCAGAGGTTGGTAAGTATCTCGTTGTGGTTGGTAGTCTCGTTTGATCCGGGATACCAGCCTCGTTTTGCTTGTTCTGAACACGCAGTCAAGAACAGCAAAGCCGTAGCGCCAATGACTCCCCCCTTTAGGAGTCTCTTGCCGCGGCTGCCGGCTCGTTGTAGCAGTCTCACAGACGGCCCTTCCTCTTCTTTGTCCAGTGCGAGTGTTTTGCCTCGTATATCCATAGCTTACTCTCACGTCGCACTGAGAGTTATCCAGGCAAAACAACTTTTGCTGTGTCTAGCTTAGTGCTTTTTCTATCGGAAAGTTGGACCATGACAGCAAAACGGCGAGTCAACGTACTATGTGACGTCAACCCGCCGTTTTGCAGGAAATTGCAGTTCAACGATGTCTAGTGGAACGAGTCACCACAAGCGCAGGATCCGGCTGCCTGCGGGTTATCGATGGTAAAACCGACCTTGGTAATGGAGTCTTCAAAGTCGATGGAAGCCCCGGCCAAGTAAGGCACCGACATTTTGTCAACGATGACTTCGACGCCATCGTAATTCTTGACGGCATCGCCGTCGAGCACACGCTCATCGAAGTACAACTGGTAGATCAAACCTGAGCAGCCACCAGGTTGAACAGCAATACGCAGGCGCAGATCCGGACGGCCTTCTTGTTCCAGTAGGTCGCGAACTTTTGCGGCTGCCAGGTCGGTCAGTGCGACTTCATGGGTTGGCAGCCCATCAGCGGGAGCTGCTTGTGGTAACTGGTCGGCAATATTATCTGTCTGTGACATCGTCTACTCCTCTGGAAATGTGACACCGGCGATCGATTGGTGCAACGTTAGTGCCTATGGTCTTTATTCCACATGCCCAACGGCCATTCTGGCAAGCAATAGTATCTCCGCTTCAATCGCATGGCGTAATACCGACAAGTCTAACGACTCGTTGGGCGAATGTGCCCTGGTGTCTGGGTCTTCTATTCCGGTCAGCAAGATACTCGCTTCTGGAAACGCTTCAACAAGGTCGGCTACAAACGGGATGGAGCCGCCCAACCCGGTCCCAATGGCTTCAACGCCCCATGCATCAGACAACGCCTGTTTCATGATGGTCGATGCCTCGGAGGTTGCATCGACCACAAAGGGCTTGCCTTGTTCGCCAGGATGGACGGTCACGGTTGCGCCGAAGACTGGAGTGTCCTGGATGTGCGAGATCAATGCGTCCATCGCATGCGCGGGATCCATCCCTGGTCCCAGGCGCAGCGAAAATTTCGCGCGAGCGGTATGGACAATGGAGTTGGAAGACTCCCCTATTGTCGTGGTGTCGATACCAATAATATTAAGTGCAGGCTTATTCCATAGTCGATCGGCCAGACTGCCACTACCTGCTAGCTCTAATCCTTCCACTGCCCCAATCTGTTGACGATATTCATCTTCGTCATAGACCACCTCCGCCCAACGTGTCTGGTCCAGCCCTGGAATGGCAAGGTCGCCGTCGGAGGTATGCAGATTGGCGATAATGCGCGACAAGATGGTGTTAGCGTCAAGGACCGGACCGCCGAAGAGCCCGGAATGTACCGGGTGTTCGGTCACGGTGACTTCAATGACGCCGTCGAGCAGACCGCGAAGCGATGTTGTCAAAGCCGGAATATCGACCGACCAATTCGCGGAGTCGGCAACAATAATCGTGTCAGCAGCAAGGAGCTCCTGGTGCTGGTGCAAAAATTGTGCAAAGAACGGAGACCCGACTTCTTCTTCGCCTTCAATAAAGATCGTCAAACCAAGACCATGATCCGCACCAAGCAGATCGTGCAAAGCTTGGATCGCAGCACGGTGCACCATGATGCCGGCTTTATCATCTGCTGTACCGCGACCATAGAGGCGACCTGATTTTTCTGTCGCTACCCAGGGGTCGGTTTCCCAGGCTTCGAGATCCCCGACCGGTTGGACGTCGTGATGGGCATATAACAAGACGGTTGGTTTATTTGCCTGGGCAGGGATTCGAGCGACAATAGCGGGACCCGATTGGTCGCCGTCATCATTGGTCTCGGTGAGTTGCTGCACATGTTCGAAGCCAAGGTTGTAAAAAAGTCTTGCGACCGCCTCTGCAGAGGCTTCCAGTGGCGCTCGATCGTAGCCATCAAACGCAAGTGATTGATAGGTCACCAGCTGGCTGAGGTCGGCGACGATGGCGGAGAAGTGTTGGTTGACCCAGCTTTTTACGGAGGTGACGAATTCTTGGCTATGTGGATCGGGACCCTTGGCGGTTGATACAGATGCATTCATGGTCATTAGCGTAGTCGGGATGACAGTCGGGGCGGAACACTTAGAATAGAGACGACACATTCGACCACATTGAACAACAGAAGAGAAGAAATGACCGAAGAAGACCGGGGTATTGACAGTTCTCCCACCCAGGGCAAGGGACGCCCAACCCCCAAGCGACGCGACCAAGAGGCCGCAAACCGCCGTCCGCTCATTGCAGACGATCGCAAAGTGGCGCGACAACAGCATCGACAGGCAGTCGCCGAAGAGCGCGCCAGGATGCGCCGTGCTCTGGACACGGGCGAAGAGAAATATCTGCCGCCGCGCGATAAGGGACCACAACGTCGGTTCGCCCGTGATTACGTGGATGCGCGCTGGGGTTTGGGCGAATGGTTAATTATCGGTGTTCTGGTGTTCTTGGGCTTGAGTTTTGTTCCGACCCCGACCATGCAGATGGCCTCCACTATCGGCATGTTGGTCTTCGTGTTTTTGGTGATCTTTGAGGGCTTCTGGGTGGGTTTCCAGGTGAAGAAGCGTTTGGAAGCAAAATTCGGTGAGATGGAGCCGGGTACACGCTGGTACGCTGCAATGCGATCCACCCAGATGCGCCGGATGCGTTTGCCAAAACCGCAGGTCAAACGCGGCCAGTTCCCCAGTTAACGGTTTTCGAGCGCCGCGTTAATGCGGCCTGCCCACAGTGGTCCTTCGTAGAGAAAAGCGGTGTAGCCTTGCACCAGAGTGGCTCCTGCTTCAAGACGATCGATGACATCTTGACCGGTGGTGACACCACCTACGGAAATAATGCTGGCATCGGTGACGTGTTTGGCCAGTATGTCAAGAACTTCCAAGGATCGCGCAGCAAGGGGCTGACCAGATACTCCCCCAGCACCCAGTGCTTCGACCTCAGCTGGGTCTGCGCTGAGACCTTCGCGAGAGATCGTGGTGTTGGTCGCGATAATGCCATCCAATCCAAGTTCTGTCACCATATCTGCGACGGCGATGACGTCGTTGTCTACCAGATCGGGGGCGATTTTAACGGCCAGTGGCACGTGGCGACCGGTCGCGGCGTCTGCGGTCTTGGATACGGCGGCTAAGAGCGGGGCCAAGGATTCGATGGCCTGTAGTTGTCGCAGGCCGGGAGTATTTGGGCTTGAAACATTGACCACCAGATAGTCGGCATGACGCGCCAGCAGTCTGGTGGAAATCAAATAGTCGTCAATCGCGTGTTCAAGCTCGATAACCTTCGACTTGCCAATGTTCACCCCGAGAACGGGGCGGTATGGACCGAAGCGACGGGTCAGGGTCTTGCGTGTCGCGGCAAGTCGAGGTGCGATGCGCTGAGCACCGTGGTTATTGAACCCCATGCGGTTCACCAGGGCACGGTCTTCAGGCAGCCGGAAGAGCCTGGGTTGCGGGTTGCCGGGTTGTTCCTGGCCGGTAATCGTACCGACTTCAATGTGACCGAACCCTAAATCAGCAAGGGCGCTGGTGCCAATGCCGGCCTTGTCGAAACCGGCAGCTAGCCCAAAGGGTGATGGGAACATCAACCCCATGGCCTGGGTCCGAAGACTAGGATTCGGGCGCAGGGCGGCGCGGAGAACTTTCGATGCACGGGTCTTTTCTGCTGTGCGGATCGCGGTAAAACCAATTTCGTGTGCACGCTCAGCGTCCATATCGGCGAAGACCGCATTAAAAATATGTGGATAAAACTTCGGAGACTGGCCGGCAAGGCGTGCAGCAAGTAGGTTGGTCATAGCTTGTAGTCAACCATAAGGACGAACGCCTTGTGCAACTGTGCAACCGTCGTGTCATTTTTTGGAGTCGCTCATGCACTACGGATTACTTGAGGATACGCCACCGGGCCGGTGGCTGCCTGATGTTTTAGAAGGCTTCTCGCGACAGAGCATTCCACTAGGTGAGGAAGCTGATGGTCCAGTCAGCGCGACGCTGGTTCGCCATGACAACGCGGATGGATTGCCGGTGCTCTATATTCACGGGTGGTCGGATTATTTCTATAACACTGAGCTGGCCGAGGCTGCCGCCCTTCGTGGCCATCAACTCTATGCCTTAGACCTGCGGAAATATGGTCGCTCGCTACGTCCCAAACAACAGCCAGGTTACATCGACGACCTGTCGAAATATGACCAAGAGATCAATGCAGCGCTCGACCTTATCGAACAGGAGCATCCAGGACAGTTGCCCGCACTGATCGCGCACTCTACAGGCGGACTCGTTGCGGCACTATGGGCGCACAGGCACCCCGGCCGTCTTCGGACGCTAGTACTCAATGCGCCGTGGTTAACGCTTCAAGGCAATACCTGGCTCCGCGGATTTGCTAATACGGTAGCCGACCCGTTGTGGCGTAGTATGCCGGAACGCAAGTTATTGCTGCCGAAAGTGGATTTTTTCTACCGCACAATCTCCTCCAATGAGCACGGTGAGTGGGTGCTACATCCCCTGTGGCGGCCCAGGTACGCCTTTGATATTCATGGCGGCTGGCTCTCGGCGATACTCGAGGGGCATTCGCAAGTACGCGAGGGCCTGGATATTGACGTACCCATTTTGGTTCTCGTGTCTACCCGGACGCATTTTGGGGCCAAGTATTCTGCCAAAATGCAAACGGCCGACAGTGTGTTGGACGTCGAAGCAACAGCAAAACGTGCTGTTCATCTTGGCAATACCGTGATGATTCATAAGATCCCGAATGCGATTCACGACGTGTACGCTTCGGCGCGCCCAGTACGTGATCAAGCCTTCGGCGCCACGTTTGACTGGTTAACCTATTTCACCGGGCAGGGGTCGTGGCATCGATCGCTCCCCCATAGCGGCGATCTCGTGCCGCGTACATCTCCACGGCATCCCACAGAGTCTTCCGGTTGACATCGGGCCACAACACATCCATGAATACTAATTCAGCGTAGGCTGACTGCCACAGCAAAAAATTCGAGAGGCGCTGTTCACCAGAGGTGCGAAGAAACAGGTCAACATCTGGCACCTCAGGCAGTCGAAGATGCTGTGCGACCGTTTTTTCGTTGATAGCCCGGGGTTTCAGCTTGCCTTCGACGGCTTCGGTGGCGATGGTCTGGATTGCGTCGGTGATTTCTGCCCGACCGCCGTAGTTGACACACATCACAAGGGTTGTGCGATCGTTGTCTTTAGTGAGTTCTTCGGCGGCCTGCAGTTCATTGATCACCGACTTCCACAACCGTGGCTTCCGACCATTCCACAGCACTCTGACGCCCCACGAGTTCAACGTGTCACGCTGGCGGCGCAAGACGTCACGCGAAAAGCCCATCAGAAACGCGACTTCATCAGGCGACCGTTTCCAGTTTTCGGTTGAAAAAGCATAAACAGAGACATATTTGATCCCCATCTCTACCGCACCAGCCATGACATCCAAAAGGGCTTGTTCTCCGGCGCGGTGGCCTTCGGTTCGAGGCAGCCCTCGCTGGTTCGCCCATCGTCCGTTACCATCCATCACAATGCCAATGTGTTGTGGAAGGAACTTCCGATCGATTTTGGGCATGACGAAACCATCGGGGTGGGGCGCTGGGTTCTGGTAACGCATTGCTGGCTCCTGTGGTGACTAACCCTGGTCCATCACCGATAGTGACTGCAGAGTTTTCTCTAGATGGTACTGCAAATACTGTGCTACAAAACTGGTGGCTTGCCGGATTTGTGCTGACTCCGCTTGAGACACGATCGTCCAGTCCCCCGCTAATAACGCTGCGAGGAGAGCTACGACATCATCCGTCGCGTACGGTGTTTGCGGTGGCGCACAGTCGTCGCATACGACGCCGCCTAACGATACCGACAGCCAGTTATGGCGTCCTTCGAGACCGCATTTGCTACATTCATCGAAGGTCGGGGCCCAGCCGGCAATAGCCAGAGCCCGTAGCAAATATGAGGCCAACAGCATGATTGGTGAAGCCGCGCGTCGTGTTAACGCTGCAATCGCGCCATGTAACAGATGGTACTGCTGTGCTGCACCTGCGATGTCTTCGTCTCGTGTGAGCTGTTCGGCGGTCTCGACCATTGCCGAAGCAGCTCCAAAACTGTCGTAGTCGTTGGTCAGCATCATCCCGTAAGGGTGAATGGTTTCGGTTTGGACGATGATGTGCATATTCCGTCGGGGCACAATCTGCAAGCGCGTATGCATGAACGGTTCTAGGGTGGAACCAAATTTTGACGTCGTTCGACGTACGCCTTTGGCCACAGCTCGAATCTGGCCGCGATCGGCGGTGAGGATGACGATGATTCGGTCGGCTTCGGCCAGCTTATAGGTGCGCAGCACAATCCCGTGGGTCCGGTAGCTTTGCGATATGTAGGTACCGGATCCACGGGAGCGCTTACGGGGTGTTTTATTCAGCGGTTTGTTCAGCCTTTACATCACGCATGTAACGATTGACGGCCGAGGTGACAGCCTGCAGTGATGCGGTCGAGGTGTTGTGGTCCAACCCGATACCCCACAGTACGCGATCACCGATAGCAGCTTCGACGTACGCGGCAGCCATGGCTTCGCCCCCTTCGGTTAACGCGTGCTCCGTGTAATCCAGTACGCGGACATCGACGCCCGCCTGGTGGAACATTTTAACCAGCGCAGAAATCGGGCCGTTGCCGGTAGCAGTCCGGGTCACGATTTCGCCATCGCGTTCCATTTTGACTTCCATCGAGAAGTCGCCATCTTCAGTGGTGGATGATGTGGACGACACCAGGTGGTAGTGACCCCAGCGTTCTGCCGGGTCATCGGTGGGGAGGTACTCGTTGGCGAAGACTTCCCAGAGGGTTTCTGACGAAATTTCGCCACCGTGGGTGTCGGTGTAGTTCTTAATGACCGCAGAGAATTCGACCTGGGCGCGACGGGGCAGATCCAGGTTGTAATCCGTTTTGAGCATGTACGCAACCCCACCCTTGCCCGACTGTGAGTTCACGCGAATAACAGCTTCGTAGCTGCGACCAATATCTTCTGGGTCGATCGGCAGGTATGGGACACCCCAGTCGAGCTCGTCGGTCGTAACCCCAGCTTCTGCGGCACGGGCCTCCATGTCTTCGAAGCCTTTTTTGATCGCGTCCTGGTGCGATCCGGAAAACGCGGTGAACACAAGTTCGCCGGCCCACGGGGAACGCTCATGGACTTTCATTTGGGTGGCGTATTCGTAGACTTCTTGGATCTTGTCCATGTCGGAGAAGTCGATTTCAGGGTCAATGCCCTGGGTATAGAGGTTCATGCCGAGCGTTATGAGATCGACGTTACCGGTGCGCTCTCCGTTGCCGAATAGGCAGCCCTCGATACGATCAGCGCCAGCCATGTACCCCAGCTCAGCAGCTGCCACGCCGGAACCGCGGTCATTGTGTGGGTGCAGCGACAAAATAATCGCATCACGATTATCAAGGTTGCGATGCATCCATTCAATCTGATCGGCATACCGGTTTGGAGTCGACATCTCGACGGTGGCCGGCAGGTTGAGAATCATCTGCCGGTCGGTGGAAGCCTCAAGGACTTCGGCAACCTTATTGGAAATCTCGGCAGCAAATTCTAATTCAGTTCCCGTGAAAGACTCTGGCGAGTACTGGTAAGTGATCTCAGTATCAGCCAGTTGTTCTTCGTATTTACGGCATAGCATTGCCCCGCGGGTAGCGATATCGATGATGCCATGTTTGTCTTCCCTAAAGACCACGCGCCGTTGCAATACCGATGTTGAGTTGTACAGG
>ERZ1032895.278-NODE-278-length-10163-cov-5.542541_pt1 | contig 10163 bp, 7 predicted proteins | sample MGYA00516687_ERZ1032895 | MGnify/ENA primary metagenome ERZ1032895 (study PRJEB33719, sample SAMN04261600) | wastewater metagenome | biome: rural village; feature: latrine urine exit; material: soil | place: El Salvador | collected 2013-01-14 ... | reverse complement strand
ACGCTCAAGCAGATGCGCACCGACGTCGACGTCCTGGCCATGTCCGCCACCCCCATCCCGCGCACCCTGGAGATGGCGATCACCGGCATCCGCGAGATGAGCGTCATCGCCACCCCGCCGGAGGAGCGCCACCCGGTGCTCACCTACGTGGGGCCGTATCAGGATAAGCAGATCATCGCCGCGATCCGCAGGGAACTGCTGCGCGAGGGGCAAGTGTTCTACGTGCACAACCGGGTCAATAGCATCAACAAAGTAGCGGCACGGATCCAGGAGTTAATCCCGGAAGCCCGTGTGGCTGTCGCCCACGGCCGGATGTCAGAGACCACGCTGGAGCAGATCATGGTCGATTTCTGGGAAAAAGAATATGACGTACTGGTCTCCACCACGATTATCGAAACCGGGCTCGACATCGCCAACGCCAACACGCTGATCATCGAAGACGCCCATCGTTACGGACTGTCCCAGTTACACCAGTTGCGTGGCCGAGTCGGCCGTGGCCGCGATCGCGCCTACGCATACTTCTTGTATGACGCCGGTAAACCACTCAATGAAACCGCCATGGAGCGACTCAAGGCGGTGGCTACCCACAACGAGCTGGGTTCGGGCCTGCAGTTAGCCCAAAAGGACCTTGAGATCCGTGGCGCCGGTAACCTGCTCGGGGGCGAGCAGTCTGGCCACATTGCCGGGGTCGGCTTCGACCTGTATATCCGCATGGTTGGTGAAGCGGTCGCCGATTTCAAAGGCGAAGAAGATACGTCACCACCCGAAGTCAAAGTCGAACTGCCCGTCAATGCGCACCTGCCACATGATTATGTTCCAGGTGAGAGACTGCGTCTGGAGGCCTATCGTAATCTGGCTCAGGCCTCCGATACTGCAGCCGTCAACGCTGTCGTCGAAGAGCTTGAAGACCGTTATGGCGAACTGCCCGAAGCAGCACAGAACCTCGTTGCGGTAGCCAACTTCCGAAACACCGCACGCGAATACGGCATCCATGAGGTCATGTTGATGGGCAAGAACATCAAATTTGGACCGGTAGAAGACCTTCCGGAATCGCGTGCAATGCGTCTAAAGCGGATGTACCCAGGTGCCGTGCACCGTGCTCCGCTCAAAGCCATCATGGTGCCTCGACCCAAAACGCAAGCTGTCACCGGTAAAGATCTCGTCGATGCTGAGCTCTTGGAATGGGCAGGCGAGTTCTTGTCGAGAATCTTCGGAGAGAACTAAGGGGCTTGTCGGAGCCGGGAGATCCTCGGCTCGCGGGGCGCACCGGACAATAGCCTGGAGGCCGGTGTGGTGTTGATCATCAACCCGACGATAAACGAGATGATCAGCGCTACACCCATGCGCAGTAATAAGTGACCCAGGCTATCGTCTCCAAACCCATTTTGGTGCATCCAAACTAAGACCAGCCCGTGGAAAAACACCACGGCGGTACCGGTTCGTACCAGTCTTGAGACCCCGGCCTGGGCGGTCGGAAAGTTTTGTAAACCGTCATTGACCCAGGTAGCAAAGATCAGAATAAAGCCCGCCGTCACCGCAATCGCAATCAGTGGGGTGGCGACAATCGTGCCAAAATCTCCTACCTGAATGTAATGGGCGCGCACCTGTGTGGTGTAGGTGATCGTCAGGCCGGCTCCGACAAGCACCAAGCCCAGTGCCGCAAGAACATGTGACGAGTATTTGCGGACCAAAGGCATCAGCAGTTTGCGCAGCGTTTCTCCCACGAGCAGATAGAACATGACCGGCCACGCCAGTCCCAGTCGCAAGGGGGTGTCAACCAGTGGATGAGTTTCAAAGACTCCATTGATCACCAACCGGTAACACGCATACGAGGTGAGAACTCCTAGGATCGCGACGGTCCACACCACCGCTGAACCTAAGGGTTCTAAGAATCGGCGCAGTAGTGTAGCCCCGGCAAGGGTTGTAATGAACCAGGCCGCCATCCAAAATATCGACTGTCGGGCACCACCCATCCAACCGGTATGGAGATGATCCAGGATGACATCTTGTTGACCCCACTCAACCGTGATGATCCAGACCGAGATAATAACGGACCAGGCCAGGTAGGGAATAATCAGGGTATCCCAACGGCGCGTGAACTCGGAGGCGAGCGTACGTCCCGGAGTGAAAAAGAATCCCGAGAGCATGAAAAATAACGGCATCCGCCAGATGGTCAGTAATTCAGCGTTCGGGAAGTAGCCGGCGTGCCCAATAACCACCATGATGATCGAAAAGACGCGTAGCAGGTCGATTCCGACATTTCGAGCTGGGCGGGTGGTGGTCATAAATCCGTTTCAACATTTAGGCAGCGATTGCGACTCGAACTGGTCGTTCTTGAGGTACTCCAGATAGTGCACGGGCCGCCGGTGTCATGTTGACTAACAAGCCAACGGCAAATGCTGTGGACAAGGCTACCCCAAACCGTATGAACAGATCGGTTAGGGAGTTGGAATTGAAGCCAATTGCGTGCATCCACAGCAGAATTAAGCCATGGGATAGCACCACTGTAGAACCGGTCCGCACCAGTCGACCCACAACCTGTCCAAGCAGCGTCCAGCGATGCAGCAGTCGGTTGATCCAGGTCGAGAAAATCATGAGGAATCCGATGGTCACCGCGATCGCGATGCCCGGGGTGATAAATGGCCAACCAAATCGACCGGCGTGAATGTAGTGCGCGGGGATACTGAAGTGGTGGGCTAGGACTAGCGGCGCGACAACTAATACGACGCCAATGGACGTGGCACGCGTAGTGGAAAGCTCTTGGATCAGCGGCATGATGCGGGCACGGATTTCTTGGCCGATGAGTAAATAGAAGACCACTGGCAAGCTGATCCCTAACCGCAGCGGTAGTTCGGCAAATGGATGACCATCAAGAACTTCAATATCTTGGAGGTAGACAAAAATCCGCGAGACCACTAGTCCTGCGATGCCTACGGCCCAGGCGATCCAGCGCGCGAAACGTTCCAGATAGCGCAAGATGATCGCCGAAACCGCCAGGGTCAATAAAAACCACGATGACATCCAAAAAGCAGAGCGTCCAGTACCGCCGCGCCAGCCTGTATACAGATGATGCAGCATGTCGGCCGGGTCATTCCACTTCACAGCAACCACGACCAACGTAATCACCATGGACCACGCAAGGTAGGGGATGATGAGACTTTCCCAACGTCGAGCGACTTCTACACGTAACGATCGGCGGTAGGGGACGAGAAAGAATCCCGACAGGATAAAGAATAACGGCATCCGCCAGATGGATAGCAGACTGGAGCCATCAAAGGTTCCAGAGTGCCCGAGGATGACCATGGCAATGGAAAAGACGCGCAGGGCATCGATGCCGAGATTTCGGTGTGAAATATGCATAGTAGGACAAACACAACAGCACCCGGGGCAACAGACCCCGGGTGCTGTTAGCTAACTCTAAGTAAGAGTGTGTTTAGTGATTCGTCGAACGTGTTTCGTGAACTGGGTCAGTCACGAAATCGTGGTCAACAGTATTGGAGCGTCCCGTGATCTGCTTCGGGATAAAGAATGCTAGTGAACCTAAAATGGTGAGGCCCAGCATTGGAACCCAGACGGTCTCGAATTCTAGGAAGTTCAGCATGTAGAGGCTCACAAGGAAAAGGATCAGGGTGATGCCGTAGATCAACCAGTTGCCAGCGGTATTACCTTCACCGGAAAAGTTTGCCGGTTTACCGTCACGAATCAAGGGAGACACCTCGTTCTTTCAGAAATTCTACTGTCGCCAGCATAGCGTGGTCGACGGTGCGATGATGTGTTGTTAACTAAGAATAGCGTAAGTCGAGCTGGCCCCGAGCCGGGTTGCGCCAGCCTTGAGCATCTCGATGGCATCTTGACGGGTGCGGATCCCGCCCGACGCTTTGACACCCAGACCATTCCCTACCGTGTTGCGCAGCAAGGTGACATCAGCCGCCGTAGCCCCGCCTGGTCCGAAGCCGGTGGAGGTCTTGACGAAGTCCGCTCGAGCTTCGACGGCGGTTTCACAGGCTAGTATCTTGGCTTGGTCGGTGAGGGCCGCCGTCTCCAAGATCACTTTGACCAACACCTCATGTCCGGCGGCAGCGTCCACCACGGAACGGATGTCATGTAACAAAGTGGCCTTATCGGCAACAAGTGCTGCGGCTTGGTTGATGACCATATCAACCTCTTCGGCACCATTCGCGATCGCTTGGGCCGTCTCAAAGGCTTTTGTTTCTGGTGTCTGGGCGCCAGAGGGAAAGCCGATCACCGTGCAGATTTTCACCGGAGACTCAGCCAGACGCTTCGCTGCGTGCGCCACCCAGATGGGTTGGACACACACCGAAGCCGTCACAAATTTCGCGGCTTGGTCGCAAAGGTGGTCAATGTCTTGGGCCGTGGCGGTGGGGGCGAGCAAGGTGTGGTCGATCATCGAAGCCAGCTGTTTGGCATCAAGTTGATCCACCTGCGTGGGGCTGAGTGGGGCGGTGTCGGACACAGACTCTCCTTATTGGACTTGGACCATGGTGGCTGCCTCGTCCCGTAAGCGCTGCAGAACGGACCTTACGGTAGCTAACGCAGTTCCTGGTGCAGCCGTCACAGAGACATAGCATTTGACCTTCGGCTCGGTTCCTGAAGGTCGGATCATCAACCGAGCAGATAGGGGGCCCGGTGTTGAAAATTCCAGCATGTTCATGGGGCCATAGCGTTGTGCAAGTGGCACCTCCGGCTGCTGGTAGTCGATGGTCACCACCGGTGCTACACCGGCCAGCTGCTGGGGCGGATTGGCTCGGAGATCATCGACGAGCAGCGTGCCGACACTCGGGGACGGCACCATCACGGCAACCTGGTCGGTCAAAGTGGGTCCCAGTTGATCAGTCAGCTCCGTCAGATAGGTCCACAGATCCGCGCTCGCCGCTTTCAGCTCTGCGGCCAGATCGAGGACAACGATGGCAGCTGACAGTCCATCTTTGTCATTGACCAGATGCGGGGCCACCGCATAACCAAGGGCTTCTTCGTAGCCATACCCCAAACGATTGACCCGACAAATCCATTTGAACCCGGTGGGTGTCTGCTCATGGTGCACATCGTGCTGGGCCGCCAGCTGAGCGAGTTGGGGTGCTGATACGACCGAATTTGCTGCCGCTAAATCGTGATGTACCAAATGCGGCATCAATCGAGCGCCGAGTAATAATCCCACCTGATCACCGGTGAGTCGCTGCCAGTGACCATCGATCGGAATCGCAATCGCTAGACGGTCGGCGTCTGGGTCATGGGCCACAATAAGATCGGTTTCGGGATCTAGGGCCGCAGTGGTAAAAGCTTCGTCCAGGGCACCGGGCTCTTCTGGGTTGGGGAAGGCCACAGTCGGAAACGCTGGGTCAGGATCAGCCTGACTAGCCACCAGCTGCGGGGCACCAAATCCGGTGGCCTCCAATAACTTGCCAAATGTGACACCGCCAACGCCGTGCATGGCCGTATACACAATCTTCAGCCCCGCCCGGTGGGTTGCTGCCGGGGAGATTTCCGAGATGAACTGTGCGATGGCCGTGACATATTCATCGATGACCGTGTCGGGGACGTATTCCCAGCCATGGTCCGTTCGCGGCGGCAACTCAGCGGCGGTGTTCCATTGCTGAATGTGCCCGGCGATGACCTGATCGGTTGGTGACGTCAATTGGCCATAGGTACCGGCCGTGTCGTCTGCGGCGACCAGCCGGGCACCTAAATACACCTTGTAGCCATTATCGGCAGGTGGATTATGCGAAGCGGTGACCATGATGCCAATATCTGCTTGGAAATGTTTGAGTGCAAACGCCAACACCGGGGTCGGCGTCCGCACTGCCAGCAGTCGCACCCGGCATCCCGCAGCGGTTAGTACTGCGGCCGAGTCAAGAGCAAAATCTTTGGAACCGTGACGCGCATCGTAGCCGATCACAACCGATGGAACATCGATATGCTGCTTGGCGAAATCCGCAATCCCGGCGGCCGCTCGTTGTACGACCACCCGATTCATCCGAGTGGTCCCAGGCCCCAATGGGGCGCGAAGCCCCGCGGTCCCAAAGGTCAGATACCCGGCAAACCGTGCGGTCACAGCTGCGATGGCTGCATCATCGCCGGCTTCTGCAGCCTGAATTTCTCGGGTCAACACGCCGGCGTTGTCAGGATCGAGTGTCAGCCACTGGCGGGCGAGTTCAAGTGGGTCGGTCATGTTAGAGCGCCTGGATAATCTCGGCGAGCAGCTTCGATACCCGCGGGGCCGCAGCTTCGCCAGCGGCCAGCACATCTTCGTGCGATAAAGGCGCATCGGTCACCCCGGCAGCGGGGTTGGTGACCAGCGAGATCCCCAAGACTTCGAGTCCGGCGTGGCGGGCTGCGATCGTGTCTAATGCCGTTGACATGCCCACCAAATCACCGCCGAGTGTGGCGGCCATCGCCACTTCAGCCGGTGTTTCATACTGGGGACCCGCGAACTGCACGTAGACGCCCTCGGTCAAGCTTGGATCGACTTGCTTGGCGACTGCGCGCAACCGAGGGGCATAGGCATCGGTCATGTCCACAAATTCCGGACCGACCAGCGGAGTCACCCCGGTCAAGTTGATGTGGTCGGCAATGAGCACCGGGGTGCCCGGGGCAAGCTGCGGATCCAAACCTCCACACCCATTGGTCAGTACGACGACGCCGGCACCGGCCGCGGCAATGGTACGAACCACATGAGCGACGGCCTGGACATCACGGCCGGCATAAAAATGCGTGCGCGAACCGAACACCAAGACTCGACGACCATCAGCTAGCCGCACGGAAGTGATGTTCTGGACGTGGCCGGCTACGCCATCGCCATCCAACCCCGGGATGTCGGTGAATGGCACCTCGGCAATGACTTCGCCAAGGGCGGTGATGGTGTGCGCCCAGCCGGATCCTAAGACGACCCCGATGTCGTGCCGGTGCGTGCCGAGCTTTTCGGCCAATACGGCCGCGGCCTGGCGAGCAAGCCCAAACCCTGGATGATCTCCGATGAGGTATTGTTGTGTATCGTTCACAGCCCCCACTGTATCGCCGCCGCAGGTCAAAACCAACGAAACACCTGTCGCACGCGTGTGATTGTGCATTTTGGTGCAAAAGAGACCACAATAGAACCCGTGAGCACTCTAGAAATTGTCCCGCGTCCGTCCATTACGATCATCGGCGGTGGCCCCGGTGGCTATGAAGCCGCCCTGGTGGCCTCGAAATTTGGTGCCGATGTTACGCTTATCGAACGCAATGGGATCGGCGGGTCGGCCGTGCTGACCGACGTCGTCCCGTCCAAAACACTGATCGCCTCGGCTGATTCCCGGCGACGCGTCAAGAGTGCTCCGAGCCTGGGCTTGGAATTTGATGCACACTCGGTCAAATCCAATATCGAACTCATTGACCGCCGCCTCCTGCGTCTAGCCGCGGATCAGTCCGAAGACATCCGCCGCGGCCTGCAGGCCAACGGAGTGCGAATCATGATGGGTGAGGCGTGTTTTGTCGAACGCAACGTCGTTGAAGTCAAGACGATGGAGGGCAAGGTCGAACACGTTGCTTCGGATGCTGTCCTGATCGCCACGGGTGCTTCCCCGCGAGAGTTGCCCACGGCCAAACCAGACGGCGAGCGGATTTTCAACTGGAAACAGCTGTACTCCATGGACGAGCTGCCCGAACACATGATCGTGGTCGGTTCTGGTGTTACCGGCGCCGAATTTGCATCCGCTTATCAGCTGTTGGGCTCGAACGTAACGTTAGTGTCCTCGCGCGACACCCTGCTTCCCGGTGAAGACCCCGATGCGGCACGAGTGTTGGAAGAGGTGTTTTCCGAAAACGGGGTCAACGTGATTTCTCGGACGCGCGCCGAAGCCGTGACTCGGATAAAAGATGGCGTACGAGTTGAGCTGTCCGCCGGGGGTTACGTGGAAGGCTCACACTGTCTGCTAGCGGTAGGTGGTATCCCAAACACCACCGGCATGGGGCTCGAAAACATCGGCGTGGAAGTGACCGAGTCCGGTCACATCAAAATCGATGCGGTCTCGCGCACCTCGGTGCCGGGCATTTATGCTGCAGGGGATTGCACCGGACGCCTCGCCCTGGCCTCGGTGGCTGCGATGCAGGGACGGATCGCTGTCAACCATATTCTTGGCGACGTCGTCAAACCGTTTTCGCGCAACCAAGTGGCCTCCAATATTTTCACCTCGCCAGAGATCGCTACGGTCGGGGTCACCGATGCCATGGTTGCCACCGGCGAATACCAGGTCGATGAGTACATGATCCCCATGGCATCGAATGCGCGCGCCAAGATGATGAATGTCGATGAAGGCTTCGTGAAGATCTTCGCCCGACGCGGTTCGGGCCACGTCGTGGGCGGGGTGATTGTGGCACCGCGTGCCTCGGATCTGATTTATCCGCTGTCCCTGGCCGTATCGCAAAAACTTCATGTGGACGACCTGGCCGAGACGTTTACTATCTATCCTTCGCTGTCTGGCACCGTGGCCGAAGTAGCCCGCCAATTGCACAAACGCGAACAGTTCTAACCCGTCTGGCCCATACCCAGGCTGCGTCGGAACCTGGCAAGGGACTACACTGAAAATCATGGTGATCTCGTACGATGCTGGGGGATATCGTGACTGACAATACGTTGTGGCAGCCTGCTGAAGACGACGTGCGCGCAACCGCCATGTATCAGTTCATGGTGGAGATGAACGCCAAACACGGTCTGACTATGGAAACCTATCTTGACCTATGGCAATGGTCGGTAGCTGACCTCGAACGCTTCTGGACCGAGATCTGGGATTATTTTGACGTCATCGGCGACAAACCCACGGCAGCCATGCTCACCGGCGAGATGCCCAATGCACAATGGGGTCGCGGTGCGAAGGTCAACTACGCCCAAAACGTACTGCGTCACGCCCGGGCCATGGCGCAGCACGAAGCCATCGTTGGACTCGATGAATCCCTGAACCGCACAGCCCTGACCTGGAAACAGCTCAATGAGCACGTCGGAGCCTTTGCTCACTATTTGCGCAGCATCGGGGTGGGTCCCGGCGACGTCGTGGCAGCGGCCATGCCCAATATCCCGCAGGCCATCGTCGGGCTCCTGGGCAGCGCGGCCGTCGGGGCCATCTGGTCGGTGGTGAATGTTGATTTTGGTGTCACCGGCATCGTCAGTCGGTTTCAACAACTCCAACCCACCGTCCTCATCACGATTGATGCCCTGGAATTGGGCGGCAAACTTCGCGACCAAACCGATGATCTGGATGCCCTGCTGACCCACCTGGACTCGGTCAAACACCACATCCTGGCGGAAAACGCCCGCACCGGTGTCAGCGATGCCGTGGTGGAGCTCCTCGCAAAACACCAGGTCACCACGACCCGCTATGACGACATAATCGCCCAACCGCGCGAGCCCGAATTTGAACCCGTGGACTTTTCGCACCCGTTGTGGGTGCTCTACTCCTCGGGCACGACCGGCACCCCCAAAGGCATCGTCCAGGGCCATGGCGGCACGGTGTTAGAGATCGCCAAGTCCTTCGGCCTGCACTACCGGGTGCCCCAGGGCGCCCCCGTTTATATTTCGACCTCCACGACCTGGATGCTATGGAATATGCAGGTCGCCGTGCTGATCACCGGAGCTAAGGCCGTGACCTATTCGGGTGCCGTCTTTGCTGGCGGGCCGGGGCGGCAATTTGAAATCCTCGCCAACGAACGCGTGGCTTTTTACGGATGCGGGGCCGCGATTTTGACCGGTGTCCAGGAATCCGAGTTCATCCCGAAGGACCACTACGATCTATCCCACCTGACCGACATTCTGGTCTCTGCCTCACCGCTACCGGCGCGCACCTGGCGGTGGGTATATGACGCCGTCAACCCCAATATACGGTTGCGTTCCGACTCCGGCGGCACCGATGTGTGCTCGGTATTTGTCGGATCCAACCCCATGGATCCGGTCCGGATCAACGAACTCATGGGTCCGCACTTAGGGGTCGCCGCCGACGTCTACGACGAGCACGGCAAACCCGTGACCGAACAGGTCGGCGAGCTGGTCATCACCAAACCCATGCCCACCATGCCGCTGTATTTTTGGAATGATGACGACGGCGCCCGCTACCGGGATGCCTATTTCAGCCACGATCCCCACATCTGGTACCACGGCGACTTCGCCACCAAAACCGAAC
>ERZ1032895.277-NODE-277-length-10163-cov-10.935002_pt1 | contig 10163 bp, 10 predicted proteins | sample MGYA00516687_ERZ1032895 | MGnify/ENA primary metagenome ERZ1032895 (study PRJEB33719, sample SAMN04261600) | wastewater metagenome | biome: rural village; feature: latrine urine exit; material: soil | place: El Salvador | collected 2013-01-14 ... | reverse complement strand
CCATGGCCTGGCGCCGCTGACGCTGGCCGACTGGGCCTGGCGCGATGGCGCCGCCAACGGCGACCGGCCAGACGATCGGGACGATCCGCCCAAGCCGCCGCCGCGACCGCCGATCGCCGCCTGAAGACGCTGCGGAATCAGGCGGGAAGCGGATTCGCGTCCAAAAACCGCCGGATCGCCGGCACCAGCACCTCGTGCTTGTCCTCAAGCACGTAATGCGCGCCATCGTCGAAGGCCATGACCTCCGCGTTCGGCAGATCGGTTTTGAAGCGCTCCAGGAACAGGTGGTCGAACACGAAGTCCTTCAGCCCCCAGCCGATGAACGCCGGCAGCCCCGCGTACTCGTGCAGGCGCCTGCCCGACTCCTCCAGCAGCGGCCAGGCCTTGTCTTTCGGCGAAAGCGGGATGTCCTGCATGAAGCGCACCGTCGAGATGCGGTTCTTCCAATTGTCATAGGGCGCCACGTAGGCCCGGCGCACCTCGGGCGGCATCTTGCGCGCCACCCCGAAGCGCGCCGCGCCGCCGGAAAACGCGTTGAAGCCGCGGATCACCATCTCGCCGACGTTGTAATCGCGCCCCAGCGCCAGCTGCCACGGCACCGTCTTGCCCTCCGGCATCGGGAACGCCGCGGTGTTGAGGATCACCAGCCGCTGCACCTGCGCCTGGTGCGAGAGCGCCCAGCCGAAGCCGATCATCCCGCCCCAATCGTGCACCGCCAGCGTGACCGGGCCGTCGATGCCCAGGTGCTCGAGCAGCGCGCCCAGGTCCTCCACCCGCGACTGAAGCGTGTAGTCGTAGCGCGGCAGCGCCTTGGGCGCGTCGTCCGGCTTGTCCGACAGCCCCATGCCCACATGGTCCGGCACGATGCAGCGATAACGCTTGTCAGAAGCGGGATCCGACAGCCCGTTCACCAGGTGCCGCCAGTAGTAGCTCCACGACGGATTGCCGTGGACCATCACCACCACCTCGCCGTCGCGCGGGCCCTCGTCGAGATAGGACATCTCGATGCCGGGGCGGACCTGGAAGCGGTGGGGGGTGGAGGGGTAGTCGGGAAAACGCATCTCGAGTTGGAACCTGTTCTCAGGCGGCAATTGTAAATGCGACCCGCTACGGATTCCCGTTTTCCTTTGAACTTTCCGTCGGCCTGATTCTGGCACCTGCTACCCAGGTCCGCAGTTCGGGACTTAGCCAATAACCGCGAATGCTGGATCCACCGAGAGAAACGGTATTCAATTGCCCGGCGGACTTGCCGCCAACGACCCTGGCGCGTACGCCTCTGCCGTGCAACACCACGGCCTCTACTACATCCCTCAAATCTTCGGTGTACTGGGCGGCCCTTACATCGTTGCCCTTCCCCGGCGGATGGATCGCATAGCCAAAGGGTCCGTGACGCGTCTGGACCTTGCGGGGTACCCGCTTGTTGCCCTCACTGTCGATCAGATAGAACTCAAGCTTGCTTGTTTCGTTGCCCATGGATCACCCCCTTCCAAAGATGCTTGGAAGGTTGGATCAAACGGAAACTTCCTACAAGAAGAGTTTGTTGGCGCAGATTTGGCGATCACGGCCATGCATATGCCAACAAAGATCCATGGACGGTTCTGCCGGATCGACTACCGAAACAAATGCCCCTGTATCCCCACAAACGCTTCCCGGATCTCCTCCACCGACCCCAGCATCCGCTTGGCGTCGTTGATGCCGCCATAGCGGATCCGCAGGAAGTCGCCGACCTTGCCTGATGCCAGCTCGCCGATGCCATTGAGCTCGTACGCGCCCAGGACGTAGTCGAGGAAGCTCCGCATCTCGCGCTCGTAGCCGTCCATGCCGGTGTCACGGGCCGTGCGCACACGCTCGGAGCGGGCCAGCGGCGCAAGTTCAAAGCGCACGTAGGCCAGCACGTCGAAGATGTCGCTGTTGGGGGCGTCGATCAGGCGGCGCATGTCGTCGAGGCGGTCGCTGTCGTAGCCGAGGTCGGTGAGGCGCTGCAGGAACGCTTCGCGGCGGTCGGGGTCGCTCCAGATCTCGCGCAGCTCGTCTTCGGAGACAACCAGCTGGCCGAGGTCGCCGAAGAGCTGCTGCATGAACTCCTGGGCGGTGATCATGCGGCCGTTCCACCAGTAGGTGGTGGCGCCGACGTAGCGGATCCGGCGGGCGTTGCCGTCGGAAAGCTTGACGACCACGGTCTCGGCCTTTGGTTGATCCACGGGGCTACCGCTCACCGTCTCATGGGGCGGGTACTCGAAGTCATCCGGATCCTTCGGCTTGCGCGGCTCACCCGGCGGCTCCGGCGGCAGCGGCTCGCCATCCCACTCGGGATCGTTGAAGTGCTCGTAGGCCTTCACGAAGTCGTAGATGGTGAAGTAGTCCTTGCCGTCGAAGGTGCGGGTGCCGCGGCCGATGATCTGCTTGAACTCGATCATCGAGCGGATCGGGCGCAGCAGGACGATGTTGCGGATATTGAGCGCGTCCACGCCGGTGGAGAGCTTCTGCGAGGTGGTCAGGATCGTCGGCAGGGTTTTGGTGTTGTCCTGGAAATCCTCCAGGTGCTTCTCGCCCAGCTTGCCGTCGTCGGCAGTCACGCGCTGGCAGTACAGCGGGTCGGGGTTGTCCTTGATCTGGTTGATGAAATCGCGCACCCGCGCGGCGTGCTGCTGGGTGGCGCAGAACACCAGCGTCTTCTGGCGCTGGTCGATCTGGTCCATGAACTCCTGCACCCGGCTGCGCTCGCGGTCGTCGATGACCAGCTTCGTGTTGAAGTCCGCCTCGGTGTACTCGCGCTCCGGGTCGATCTCGCCGGCGACCACCTCGTCCTCGTCGGACCAGCGGTAGGTGTCCAGGGTGGACGCCATCTGCCGCACCTTGAACGGGGTGAGGAAGCCGTCGCCGATGCCCTCCTTCAGCGCATAGGTGTAGACCGGCTCGCCGAAGTAGGCATAGGTGTCGGCGTTGGCATCGCGCTTGGGCGTGGCGGTCAGGCCCAGCTGCACCGCGGGTTTGAAGTATTCGAGGATGCCGCGCCAGGTGCTTTCGTCGCGGGCGCCGCCGCGGTGGCACTCGTCGATGACGATGAAGTCGAAGAAATCCGGCTCGTAGCCTTCGAACGTGAGCTGCGGCTCCTCCCCGCCCCGGCCGTCGGTCATGAAGGTCTGGAAGATGGTGAAGAACACGCTGGCGTTGCGCGGGATCTTCCCCTGCCTGCGGATCTCGTCCGGGCTGATCCGCGCCAGCCCGTCAGCCGGAAACGCACTGAAGGCGTTATAGGCCTGGTTGGCGAGGATGTTGCGGTCAGCCAGGAACAGGATGCGCGGCCGGCGCACCGGGTCGCGGCTCAGGTTCCATTTGGAGTGGAACAACTTCCAGGCGATCTGGAAGGCGATCGAGGTCTTGCCGGTGCCGGTGGCCAGGGTCAGCAGGATGCGCTCGCGCCCCTGGGCGATCGCCTCCAGCACCGCGGTGATGGCGTTGTGCTGGTAGTAGCGCGGCTGCCACTTGCCGCCGCCGGTCTCGAAGGGCACCACGCCGAAGCGCTCGCGCCAGTCGTTGCCTTCCGGGAAGCAGCGCTGCCAGAGTTCGTCCGGCGTCGGGAACGGCAGCTCGAAGCTGCCCTCCGCGCCGGTGTGCATGTCCACCTCGTACCAGCCGACGCCGTTGGTCGAGTAGCCGAAGCGTGCCTTGAGCAGGCCGGCGTACTGCTTCGCCTGCCCCACCCCCGCGGTGTGTCCCAGCCCGGCGCGCTTGGCCTCGATCACCGCCAGCACCCGGCCGCGGTAGCTCAGCACGTAGTCCGCCGAGACCTTCGCCGCCCGCTGGCCGCCACCGAGGATGCGCCCGGGGGCGATGGTCAGCTCGCGGGCGACCTGCGAGCCGGGCACCACGCCCCAGCCGGCCGCGCGCAGCGCAGGATCAATGCGATTGGCGCGGGTGTCGGCTTCGGTCTCGATCATGGGCTCCCCGGGTCCATGTCACTCGTCGGGATGGTACCCCGACTGTGGCGTACGATTTTTCAAATCGCCATAGCCTTCCGCCGCCTCCTGCACCGTACCTGCCTGCCAGGGGTTGATCAGCCTGACCCCGGTCCTGGCAAAGTCCGCGACGTTGCGCGTCGCCAGCGTCAACCCATGCGCCAGCGCCGTGGCGGCGATCAGCGCATCGGAGTCGGGACGCGGATCAGGTACATGCAGGCGGGCGCATTGCCGTGCCACGGCCTCATCCACCGGCAGCACGCGATTATCGAACTCGGGTATTACGCGGTCTTCCAGCCACGCCCGGAGCGCTGCCCCCTGCCGGGCATCGCGCCGCTCCATGCGCAGCACTCCCGTCTCCAGCTCCATCAAGGTGATGGCGGAAAGAAAACAGGTACGCAGGTCGCTTTCCGCCAGCCAGGCGGTGACTCGCGGGTCACCCCGGCGGCGAATGGCCTTGTGCAACTCGGAAACGACATTGGTATCGAGCAGATACATTGTCGGCCCCAAGGTCAGTCCACGCCAAAGTCAGGGAAGCGATGGCTTGAGGTGCTCTTTGGCCGGTCGAGATCGAGCTCGATGTCTTCCATGCCCGGCATGTACAGCGCCTCCAGCAGGCTGCGACGCGGCCCGATCAGGCGCTCGTATTCTTCGAAGGACAGCAGCACGTGAGCGGGCTTGCCGCGATCGGTGATGATCACCGGGCCATCCTTGGCGGCGCGCTTGGCGCGGCCAATGTCCTGATTGAACTCACGGCTGGAGAGCGTGGCAATGGTCATGGGAGTCTCCCGCGCGGCACCGAAGTAGTAACGTTACTACATTCCTGCGCTCAACTACAATCCCCGCACACGGAGCAGACACTACAATCCGTGACATGGAACCGGCCAACACCCTTCGTTTCGCATTGAGCGACCGCATCCAGAATGCGGCGGTCGCGCCTGCGCACGTTCCGTTGGCACTGCTGGGGCAATTCCAGAAGGACGTCAGTGAGTTCCTGGCAGGCTCCGACAAGGACGTTGACCTCAACCAGGTGATCATCTCCATTGAGGAAGGATCGCTTTCCCTGGTTGCCAGCGGGTTGCTGGCCGCGACCGGCCTGTGGGCGGACGTTGAGCGGCTGCACGATCCCGCCACCCTGGGACAGATTGACCCAAGGCGCGCCGCCGTGGTTGCGCGCTGGCAGGCTACCGCACGCAAGCACCCGCACCGCGGCTATACGCTAGCCGACCAGGGCGGCGCGGCCATCGTCCGCGTGGATGCGGATTCGGACTACCGCGACCAAACGACGGCTGTCTGGGTGCCGGTGAAGAAATTCCTGCAGGGCCAGATCACGGACCTTGGCGGCACAACCAAGGCCAACGTCCACCTGAAACTGGATACCGGCAGGGTACTCATTGTCGATGCCAGCCAGAAACTGCTGGCGAACGAAGAACGCAATCGTCTCTACAAGCCTGCCGTACTGCTGGTGTCTGCCGAGGAAAACCTGGACACAGGTGAGTTGCGCAATCTCAACCTGCTCGGGTTTGAAGACCGGCACACGACCTGGGATGCGGCCGCGTTCGAGCAAATGGTAGACAAGGGGACTCGCGCCTGGGGGGAGGTGGCTGACGACTGGCTGGAAAATCTGCGGAGCGGCCAGGGATGAGCGCCTCGGTGCTGCTGGATACCAGCTTCCTGATTTCCCTTGTCAATGAACGCCGCCCGCACCACGCCGCTGCAACGCAGTACTACCGCTATCTGCTGAAGAACGACCTGCCGATGTATTTTTCGGCCGTCGTCGCCTCCGAGTTCGAGATCAAGCAGCCCATTACCGAGTTGCCGCTCAAGAATTTTCGGATCCTCGACTTCAACCTTACACACGGACAGAAAGCCGCGAGCCTGTGGACCACGCTCGGCCAGCGTGACGACGAAGATGCCCGCGCGGTGGTACGCGACGACGTGAAGCTGCTGGCACAGGCTGCACGCGAGGACATTGACTTCATCCTGACCGAGGATGCGTCCAGCCTTTACAGGTACTGCGAGCGGCTTCGTAGCGCCGGGCAACTGCAGACCCGCGCGCTCATGCTGAAGGACGGTTTTGATGCCGGCATACTGCGCGATGATGGTCAGCGCGACTGGATCGATGATCCGGCCGACATCCCTGACTCATAGAGCTTCAGCCTGGACATGCTGCTGACCTTGGCCGCACGGGCGGGGCTGCATACGGAGTTGCGCCTGTCTGCCTGAGGGATGGCCGACACCGGGGCGCCGGGTGGGGGTGCCCTTCAGTCTCCATGTCCCCCGGCCTCCGCCTGCGGCTACGGCCACCACCATTAAATGCGACTGAAGGGCACCCCCACCCACCGCCTGAAAGTTCGCGGCGGCTGCCCGAAAGGCGGAGGGGCATCGCGCGGTTCCCAGTGCCGAGCCCCGTCGTGGTCGGGAGGCCTTTGCGCGCAAGTAAAGGAGGAGGCCTCCGGCTTTTTGGAGGCCGGGGGACATGGAGCGCAAAGGCCTGCCGGCCGCGGCGGGGCCCGTCAGGTCACGGCGAGGTAAAGCGAAGAAGCAGACCCGGAGTCAGGTAAAGCCCTTCTGCCGCCTGTCAGGTGAGCTGGCCGGAGAAGGCCTGCTGGAGCAGGGATTGGCGGAGGCCCCCTAGGTCAGACAGCTGGTCACGGTACCGATCGACGAGCCTCTTGCTGAGCCCGACGGCAGATTCGATGCGATCCACCGCTTCACATTGCTTGTGCAGCGGTGGCAGCTTGACGACAACACTGGAAACCAGGCTGATGTTCAGATTTCTGACCGTCGATCCGGCTGCGAGCCGATCAAACTCACTGAAAACCTGCCTGGAACCAAGCAGGTAGTACAGGTAGTCCTGATCGACCTTGGAGTAGTCCGGCTCAAGCACCAGCCATCCGTCATGGATGCAGCCGTCTGTGCGGAGGATATATGGCCTGCCAAAGCTCATCGAATTAGTAAGCAGGAAGGAACCGGAAGTCACGAACCTTGATCGCGAAACTCCGTCCTTGATGATCTTCTCCTGGGTCGACTCGATGAACTTCCCGCTCGCCGTCGCATCCGAAATCTTGATCCAGTTGATTCCATCAGCCGAAGTGGTCAGAAACTTCTTGATCGGCCGCGGGGACCCGCCCCTCGCGATTTTGCACAGATCTCCAAGCTTGATCGCTTCATTGTCGTCAGCGGTCGCATGATTAATCGCACCCGCGACCAACCCATGTTGAAGGTTGTCCGCATCCGCCAGATTGGCTTCGGCATGGGCGCGAGCGCGGTCGAGGGCGGCGAAGGCTTGATCGAGGATCGACACGATCCGCTTCTGCTCCACCTCAGTTGGAACCGGGACAAGCAGCTTCCCAAGGTCGGCGAACCGGAGGTTATTAATGTTTGCGCCAGAGGAAAGGCTGGCCAGGAACTCCTGATACGCATCAGACCGGAAGAAGTAGTAGAGATACTTTGCGGTCACATGCTCTTTGGGGACCAGCAGCCCCATGAACCCACCGAATGCGTAGCCAGTCTCGCTTTCAATGTAGGCAACCTTTCCAAGATGGCTCCTGCTTCCACTCGCCGTACATATCAGCAAGGACTCGGGAACGATCCTTTTGTTCTCTGGAACCTCAATCTCGTCCGATATGAACCGGATGTCGGACAGGTCGAGACTTCCAGAGCTCAAGTCAACGTTATTGGCTCGCAGAACTGCGTTGGAGGAGTGCGCGACCTCGTCAGCCTTTCTGTACGTCAAACCCCGTCTGAACTCGACGAGGTCGCCCAAGGGAACGTGCGCCAAACCTGTGGTCGACGTGACGGCTGACGCGACACTCACAGCAACTCCCTCACCTCTTCCAGAATCCCCCGCGTCTCCTCATCCCGCGCCAGCATGTCGGCAATGATCTCCTCCGGCCTGCGCATTGGCGCCTGCTCCGGGGCGTGCGGGTTCTTCCCTGAAAGATCACAGGTGGCCTCGTCGATATCCGCCACGTCCAGCGTCCAGCTTTTCGGCGTGGTCGGCTTCTTCGGCTGCAGCTCCACGAACTCGGCCAGGTCCTCGTCATTGAGCGGGTTGGTCTTGCCCAGGCTCCGGCCCGGGTCGAGCTGGTAGTACCAGACCTTGCGGGTGGGCGCGCCGCGCTCGAAGAACAGCACCACCGTCTTCACCCCGGCGCCCTGGAAGGTGCCCTGCGGGCAGTCGAGCACGGTGTGCAGGTTGCAGGTGGAAAGCAGCTCGCGGCGCAGCTCGACGCTGGCGTTGTCGGTGTTGGAGAGGAAGGTATTCTTGATGACGATGGCGGCGCGGCCACCGGCCTTGAGCTTGCGGATGAAGTGCTGCAGGAACAGGTAGGCGGTCTCGCCCGACTTGATCGGGAAGTTCTGCTGAACCTCCTTGCGCTCGCCGCCGCCGAACGGCGGGTTGGCCAGCACGATGTCGTGCAGATCCTTCTGCCGGTAGTCGCGCACGTTTTCCGCCAAGGTGTTGGTGTGGCGGATGTTGGGCGCGTCCACGCCGTGCAGGATCATGTTCATCAGGCCCAGCACGTACGCCAGGGACTTCTTTTCCTGGCCGTAGAAGGTGCTGGTCTGCAGCGTGTTCCAGTCCTTGGCCGAGAGGTCGTCGCGGTTGAGGTACTCGAACGCCTCGCACAAGAATCCTGCCGACCCACACGCGCCGTCGTAGATGGTCTCGCCGATTTCAGGCTTGATCACCTGGATCATGGCCCTGATCAGCGGGCGCGGGGTGTAGTACTCGCCGCCGTTGCGCCCGGCGTTGCCCATGCGCTTGATGCGGGTTTCGTACAGGTCGGAGAGCTCGTGCTTGGCGTCGGAGCTGCCGAAGTCGAGGGTGTCGATCAGCTCCAGCGCGTCGCGCAGCGAGTAGCCGGAGCGGAAGCGGTTGGCGATCTCGGCGAAGACCTCGCCGATCTTGTATTCGATGGTGTCGGGGTCGTCGGTGGATTCGCGGAACGACTCCAGGTACGGGAACAGCTCGCCGTTGACGAACTCGATCAGGTCCTTGCCGGTGGGGGCGTTGGGGTCCGGCGTGCCGTCTTCCGTCTTCGGCGCGGCCCAGGTCTTCCACTGGAATTCCGGGTCGATGACGGATTCGTAGCCCTGGCCCCTCAGCGCGGCCTCGTCGGCCCACTCGCGCTCCATGTCGTCCAGGTACTTGAGGAACAGCAGCCAGGACGTCTGCTCGGCGTAGTCGAGCTCGGAGGCGAGGCCCTCGTCGTTGCGCATGACGCGGTCGAGGGAGTTGAATGCGTTTTCGAACATGGATCCCCGTGATGTCCCGCCGTGCAATGGCGGAGCAGGTCCATTGTAGGGTGGCGCGGCGGGTCGGGACCCGCCCTACAGGCTGCCCGGCAGCCACTGCCGCAGCACCATCCCCAGCGGATTGGCCGGGTCCGACAGCAGCTTGGCCGTCAGCGCCAGCGACATCACCACCAGCAGCGGGCGGATGGCGCGGCCACCGACGCGTACGGCGAGCCGGGCGCCGAGCTGGCCGCCGGCGATACTGGCCACGGCCATCACCAGGCCCACCAGCCACAGCACGTGGCCGCCCAGCACCAGGGTGATGAGGGCGGCGATGTTGCTGGCCAGGTTGAGCAGCTTGGTGTGGGCGGTGGCCGAGAGCAGGCCGAAGCCGAACAGGGCCACCAGGGCGGTGGCCATGAACGAGCCGGTGCCGGGGCCGAAGAAGCCGTCGTAGAAGCCGATGGCGAACATGATCGTGACCAGCGCGGCGTGGCCCAGGCGCGCGTGGGTGTCGGCCTCGCTGGTCTTGGGGCCGAACAGGAAGTAGGCGGCCGTGGCCACCAGCAGCACCGGCACCAGGCCGGTCAGGAACGACGGATCGACCACCTGCAGCGCGAGGCGACCATGAAGGTCATAATAGGAGATCTCCTGGTGAAATATGCGGGAGAAGTAAGTTTTGATCTGTTCGCTGGAGTGTACGCTCTCGTATGCTAATTGGGTTAAAGACTGCCGGTATGAAGGAGAGTGCGGCGGGTGTTGAGTCTGAATTTCTGTCTCTTTAACTCGGTCAACAGCATCATCGAATTCCAGAAAAAGATCTGAGAAAATCTCAAGCGTGTTCGACTTCAATGCCATGTTTTCCAAGTTACGATGCTGAAGCGCACCCTTGTTCGGATAATCTATCCCGTTATTCCACGAGTACCCGTACGCAGTTGGACTATAGACGTTTTTGACGCG
>ERZ1032895.275-NODE-275-length-10213-cov-4.865426_pt1 | contig 10213 bp, 7 predicted proteins | sample MGYA00516687_ERZ1032895 | MGnify/ENA primary metagenome ERZ1032895 (study PRJEB33719, sample SAMN04261600) | wastewater metagenome | biome: rural village; feature: latrine urine exit; material: soil | place: El Salvador | collected 2013-01-14 ... | reverse complement strand
CGGTAGCGCGCATGGCCAATGCGGAGGATGGTTGCACGGGGCGCTTATTGATTTAAGACTGTCAGGTCCTACTAATAAGATAGTTTAACATCCCGAGACATGAAGGTTTAACTCTTTGTGAAATTTCGCGTCAAGTTTAAATCGATCAGCTTAAAAAGTTGAAAAAAGATTATTTAACAAAAGATTAATGTTATTTGGTTCGGAACCAACCGAACCAATCGTATATTTGCACCTTCAAAAATTTTTTAGTGAAAAGCAGAAGAGAACATTTAATAGAAAAGATGGGCGTTCACATCGAGAGCAAGGAACAACTTGCTCCTTTGGCAGCGCGCATTCTTGCCACATTGGTGCTCAAGGGAAGACAGGGGGAGACCTTTGAAAATTTAGTGTCGGAGCTGAACGCTAGTAAAAGCACGATTTTCACACATTTAACCACGTTACAAGCATCGCATCGGATTACCTATTATACGAAGCCTGGAGATCGTAAAAAATACTTTATCCTGAGTCCGAACGCACTTATCCAATCGATGGATGAAACGATACAAAACTGGAAGCAAGAGCATGAAATCCACAAAGAGATTTCAGCCTTTAAGATGGAATTCAACAAGGAATTGCCGAAAGACTCCGACGAAAGATTCGATATAAATTTTCACACTGAATATATAAACTACTTAGAGCAGGCCACCATCTTGATGGAAAGGCTCCGCAATAAATTAATTGAAAACCACAAAAACGACTAATCGCTATTTTATATGAAAACGAAACATTATCTCTATGTACTATTTGGTTTGGTGGGCTTTAGCATCCTCCTTACTAGCTGTAATGATGACAAGGGCAACCAAGGGCAGTTTGGACAGCAAGCTTTACCATTTCCGGTCATCACTGTCCCTTCGGAAACCATAACTGCTTACGACACCTATCCTACCAGTTTAGAAGGCATTATCAATAGCCAGGTGTATGCAAAAACTTCCGGCTATATCACTGACGTATTGGTAGACGAGGGTCAAAAAGTAAAAAGAGGTCAGACCTTGTTTAGATTAGAGACAGAATCTTTAAGTCAAGATGCTGCTGCCGCTAAAGCCAATGTGAATGCTGCACAAGTTGAGGTTGACAAATTAATACCTCTTGTTGAAAAAAACATTATCAGCAGTGTTCAGTTAGAAACAGCCAAGGCAAAATTGGCTCAGGCCCAAAGCGGTTATAATTCCATCGCCGCCAATATTGGTTACGCAACCATTAAAAGTCCAGTAGATGGTCAAGTTGGTGCTATCAACCTACGAGAAGGATCATTAGTGAGCCCGTCTTCGCCAACGCCTTTAACGGCTGTAGTAGATACTGATAAGGTTTACGCATTCTTCTCACTCAACGAAAAACAATACTTAGATTTTATTCAAAACAGTGAAGGGGAAAATATTGAGGAGAAAATCAAAAACATGCCCAAGGTTAGATTGCTCCTCGCCAATGGCCAATTATATCCTATTGAAGGAACCATAGAAACCATTAACTCGCAAATCAATGCCGCGACAGGAACCGTTTCCTTCCGAGCAATTTTTGACAATCCCAATGGCTTGCTTTCAAGTGGATCTAGTGGGCAAATCCAAATACCTCGCGTATATGAAAATGCCACTCTCGTTCCGGCTGTATCTACCTTTGAGCGGCAAGGCATTACCTACGCCTACAGAGTTCAAGGCGACACCCTTGCGATTCCGAGTTCCATCGATATTTTAGATCGAGTCGACAATTTGTTAATTGTCGGTGAAGGCGTAAGCCCAGGAGATAAAATCGTTGCCAGAGGGGTAGATAAATTGCGTGGAAACACGCCCATCCAAGCCCAGCCTGTGGCATTCGACAGCATTGTAAAAGGATTAAAAAGAGTATTCAAATAAACGACATCCATGATTAAGAAATTTATTGAACGACCCGTTCTATCGAGTGTTGTCTCCATTATCATCTTAATTTTAGGTGTATTGGGAATTGCAACACTCCCCACAACACAATATCCTGAAATTGCGCCTCCTACCGTGCAGGTCCGTGCTACTTTTCCGGGAGCCAACGCAGCCACAGTTTTGGAAAGCGTTGTCATTCCGATTGAAGAACAGATTAACGGTGTAGAGGGGATGACCTATATCACCTCAACAGCAAGTAATAACGGAAGCGCGAATATTAGTGTTTTCTTTGAACCTGATGTCGATCCGGACATTGCCGCTGTTAACGTTCAGAACCGTGTTTCGCGTGCCAATGCGCTCTTACCTCAAGAAGTGATTCAAACAGGTGTGATCACGCAAAAACAACAAACAAGTGCGCTGATGTTCCTTTCAGTATATTCTGAAAATGAGAACTACGACGCCACCTATATCCAAAACTACCTGAACATCAACGTGCTTCCCGAATTAAAAAGAATTAAGGGAGTGGGGGATGTCAGCGTATTTGGAGCTAAGGATTACGCCATGCGGATTTGGTTGAAACCAGAAAAACTGGCTTCCTATGGACTAGAACCCATAGACATCAGCAATGCCATTCGCGAACAAAGCCGCGAAGCAGCAGCAGGTTCCTTAGGCCAGAATGACGCCAAAGCATTTGAATATGTATTGACTTATAGCGGACGTTATGATGAGGTTTCAGAATACGAAAATATTGTCATCAAGGCCATGGGGAATGGTGAGTTTTTAACACTAAAAGATGTTGCCGACGTAGAGATGGATGCTCAAAACTACGGTGGAAGTGCCTTTATGGATGGCAACCCAAGTGTGAGCATGGGAGTGTATCAAACTCCTGGATCGAACGCTCAGGAAATTATTCGAAACATCCACGAACGACTCGAAACCATGCGTAAAGATTTCCCTGAAGGAGTAGATTACTTCGTGAACTTCGACACCAACGAATTCTTGGAGGCTTCCATCAGTAAGGTTTTAACCACCTTAATCGAAGCTTTCCTATTAGTTTTCTTGGTAGTTTTCATTTTCCTGCAAGACTTCCGTTCTACGTTAATTCCTGCCATTGCAGTGCCTGTTTCGATTATTGGAACGTTTTTCTTTCTCAATCTCTTTGGGTACTCCATCAACCTACTAACCCTTTTCGCATTGGTTCTCGCTATTGGAATTGTAGTTGACGATGCCATTGTAGTGGTAGAAGCAGTTCATGCCAAATTGGAAGAAGGAGCCGAAAGCGCTTTAAAAGCAACGCACTCGGCAATGGAAGAAATTACGGGTGCGATTATATCGATTACCTTGGTCATGGCAGCCGTATTCGTGCCGGTAACCTTTATTACAGGTCCAACAGGAGTATTTTATGAGCAATTCGGTATCACATTAATTGTGGCAATCATCATATCGGCGGTAAACGCATTAACGCTGAGCCCTGCACTTTGTGCGGTGTTCCTTAAAACACACGACGAGGAAATCAAACGAAAAGGCTGGTTAGGCCGTTTCTTTGCGAAATTCAATATCGCCTTTAACGCAACAACCAGAAAATATGTAAACTCTTTAGGCTTCTTATACAAACACAAATGGATTACCGTAGTATTCTTAGTCGCTTGTTCGATTGGGATTATCTGGTCGTCCAACACCATGTCCACAGGGTTTGTGCCAAGTGAAGACCGAGGGATGGTTTTCGCCAACATCGAGTTACCTCCTGGTGCTTCGTTGGACAGAACGGTTCAGGCGAGCAATGAATTGAGAGAAAAAATCCGCCATATTCCCGGTGTCAATGCCGTATCACTTGTTAGCGGATTTAGTATGATGAGTGGTGCAGGAAGCAACTACGGAATTGGTTTTATTAAACTAGACGATTGGAGCGAGCGCAAAGAAGACAGCAAGTCGGTGGACGCTATTATCGGTCAGCTTTTTGGAGCAGCAGCATCTATTTCCGATGCTAACATTTTGTTCTTCCAACCTCCAAGTGTTCCTGGGTTTGGGGTTTCTGCCGGATTCGAATTACAACTGTTGGACCGTTCGGGAGGAAGTTTTGACGAACTTCAAGAAACCTCTCAGAACTATCTTCAGGAATTGATGAAACGACCCGAGATTCTATATGCCCAGACTTCGTTTAACGTGGATTACCCACAATACGAAATCAATATCGATATTCCCAAAGCAAAAGAAGCAGGCGTCAATGTCAACGCTATTTTGGGTGCGCTTCAAGGGTATATCGGGAGTGTGTATGCAGCCGATTTCACCAAATACGGAAAACAATATCGCGTATATGTTCAAGCGTTGCCAGAAGACCGTTCCTCACCAGAAGATTTGCAGCAAATCTTTGTTCGAAATGCACAGAACGAAATGGCACCCATCACACAATTTATCACATTAGATCGGGTGTATGGACCGCAGTCCGTAAAACGATTCAACCTATTTAACGCAGCCAGTGTAAACGGAGCAGCAGCCCCAGGATATTCCACAGGAGATGCTATTCGCGCAGTTCAGGAAGTAAGCCAGACAGCCTTACCTCAAAATTACGGTATCGACTACTCGGGTCTTACAAGAGAGGAAATTTCGGCAGGAGCCCAAACCACATTTATTTTCATTTTGGTTATTCTCTTTGTTTATTTCTTTCTAGCGGCACAATACGAGAGTTTCTTGATTCCATTTTCAGTGATATTCTCAATCCCTGTCGGTGTTTTTGGCGCGTATTTCGTCACTTCAATATCTGGTTTGGAAAACAACGTATTCTTCCAAATCGGTTTGATTATGCTCATTGGACTATTGGCTAAAAACGCCATTCTAATCGTTGAATTTGCCCTGCAAAGACGACGGGCCGGATATTCAAGGAAAGAAGCAGCCTTCGAAGGTGCCAAAGCGAGATTACGACCTATCCTGATGACTTCTTTTGCATTTGTTATCGGACTTTCGCCATTGGTATTTTCAACAGGAATTGGAGCTCAAGGAAACAACGCCATTGGAACGGGAGCTGTGGGTGGATTGCTCATTGGAACCGTTTTCGGAGTGTTCGTGATTCCGATATTGTACATTTTCTTCCAGTGGCTAGAAGATAAAATTAAAAAAGTTCCCGAAGGAACAGATTATGACGTTGAAAACTAAAAGACAGCGCACCATGAAATTTATTAAGTATAGTTTATTATCTCTTGTTTTTCTAACGCTACAATCGTGCTTTGTTGCGAAGGAGTACACAAGTCCAGAAATGGAGATAACATCCAAAAAATTCCGGACAGATCAATTGCCACAAGACAGTTTGTCGATGGCAACCCTATCTTGGAAGGAAATATTCACCGACCCCATTCTTCAAAATTATATCGAGGAAGGACTGAAAAACAACATTGATATTCGCATTGCGCTAAAGCAAATGGATATCGCCCAGGCGTATTTCAATCAAGGTAAAGCAGGATTTCTCCCCTCTTTAAACTTAAATGCAACTGCGGCCCATCAAGAATTTTCAGACAACGGGCAGTTTGGCGGACAAGTGTCGTCTGCAAACCAATTTGAAATTGCTGGAGGACTTTCTTGGGAAGCCGATATTTGGGGGAAAATCAGAAGCAACAAACGAGCCTCAGAAGCAAATTACCTTCAATCTGTAGCGGCACATCAAGCCGTGAAGAGCAGATTGATTGCCAACATCGCATCGGTTTACTATCAGTTGTTGGCCCTGGACGAACAAATCCAGGTTACGGAAGCAACCATCAAAACCCGATCGAAAGGCCTAGAAACCACCATCGCATTGAAAGATGCCGGGAGTGTGACCGAAGTTGGGGTGAAACAAACTGAAGCACAACTTTACACCGCCCAAGCCATTTTGGTCGATCTGAAAACCCAAGTTCGCTTGATGGAAAATACGCTATCCATACTTCTTGGAAGTGCCCCGCAAGAAATCAACCGCAGCACTCTAGAAGTACAGGTTATCGATATTCCACTTGAAGTAGGTTTGCCATCGCAATTGTTGAGCAACCGTCCTGATGTTATGGCTGCGGAATACGGTCTTGTAAATGCGTTTGAACTCACCAACGTATCGCGAAGCAACTTTTATCCGTCGCTTACCTTGAGTGCAAACGGCGGACTTCAGAGTTTAGATTTGGATAAGTTGTTTAATGTAAACTCATTATTCGCAACCGTTGTAGGAGGATTAACCCAGCCTATTTTCAACAATAGGAGGATAAAAACCGAATACGAAGTTGCTCAAGCGAGACAAGAACAAGCGCTATTACAGTTTAAATATGCGATACTAAATGCCAGTAGAGAAGTCTCAGACGCGATGTATTCTATTAAAGCTGCCGAAGAAAAAGTCGCTATTAAGCAGCAAGAGAGTGATGCTCTGAATTTGGCTACGGAATATTCGCAAGAATTACTGAACAACGGTTTGGCTACGTATTTGGAAGTATTGACTGCAGAAGAGCGCGCGCTTGGTTCCAATCTCGATATTATAGCGGCAAAAAATAGCCGATTGCAAGCCATCATCAATTTATATGAAGCCCTTGGCGGCGGTTGGCGATAAAAAAATACTGTTTTGATTAATTAGTTGGTTGAACTGCCCCATTCTTTTTTGATGGGGCAGTTTTTTTATATCCAATTCTTATAGGGATTTTTCCTCAACTTGGAGTTGTAATACTTCAACTCGCCAGTTACTTCCTTTCCCAACCAATCCGGTTTTAAATACGATTCGGTTTCTGAATCGAGTTCGATTTCCGCCACGATCAACCCTTCATTTTCACCAAAAAATTCATCAACTTCAACCACGTGCTTTCCAATTTTAATTTCGTATCGATTTTTATCGATGATGCCCGGTTCGCACAGTTTTAATAACTCCTTGGCTTCTGATAAAAGGATTTCCTTTTCCCATTCAAAACGCGTTGTTCCGCTTTCATTGGACTTCCCTTTGATGGTAAGAAATCCTTGCTCCCCAAATATCCGAACCCTTACAGTTCGATGTTGATGGGAATTTAAATATCCTTGAAAAATCTGAGTCTTTTTAAAAGCTTCGGCTTTGTAGGAATCATCCGTCACTAAAAATTTTCGCTCTACCTCTTTCATTTTACTGTATCTAATTTACTATTGGCAATTTCAACGATTTCTTCCGAAGAAATTTCCAACTTTGAATATCCCTTCGCGGCCAAAATGTGCATGGCTTCGGCAATGGTTTCGGCTTTTATTATTTTATACTTTTTCGGAATTAAAAAATCGAATAATTTCATGAAAACCGATGCGGCACTTTCTCCAAAACGACGCTCGTTTCGATTTCCAACGATTAATGAAGGTCTTAATACATACGTGTTTTTTACGCCCTGTTCCAACACTGCCTCTTCCATCTCTCCCTTGGTTTTATTATAGAAAACCGAGCTGGTCGAATCGGCACCTATTGCCGAAATAACGATAAAATTGTCAATGTTGTTTTGACGCGCTAATTTGGCGGCAGCCACAGGAATACCAAAATCTATTTTCCGATAGGTTTCCTTGTCGGGCGTTTTTGCCTTTGTCGTTCCAATGCAACAAAACACCACGTCTCCGACAAAATATTTGGCGTGTTTCTCCAATTCGAATAAATCAATGATGTGCTCTTCTATTTTTGGAGATTCAATTTGGATTTTACTGCGAGAAAACAAGATTACTTTCTCGTAGGAAGGATCGATTAGCAATCTGTTTAACAAGATATTTCCGGTCAATCCAGTAGCTCCTAATATGATGGCGGTTTTTTTCATGGTATTCACAAAGTTAACCTTTAACTTTGATAAATCTTCCTTGTAGAAGTACTGGTTAATCTGTTTTAAACAATATATCGATTTTGGAACCCTCATTTTCAATACGCAAGATTATCCACATCGACATGGATGCGTTTTACGCTTCGGTGGAGCAATTGGACAATCCAGCGCTGCGAGGAAAACCTTTGGCTGTTGGTGGGCTGGGAAACCGAGGGGTCGTTGCCGCTGCGAGTTACGAGGCACGGAAATTTGGGGTGCACAGTGCCATGAGTAGTATGGCAGCCCGCGAACGTTGTCCGGACTTAATTTTTGTTCCAACGCGATTTGAACGCTATCGGGAAATTTCAAAAGCCGTTCGTGAGATCTTTTTTGAATATACTGATTTAGTAGAGCCGCTTTCCTTGGATGAAGCCTATCTCGACGTAACAGAAAACAAAAAAGGCAATCCGAGTGCGACGTTAATCGCTGAGGAAATCCGGAAAGAAATCAAAGAAAGAACAGGTCTGAATGCTTCGGCGGGCATTTCCGTCAATAAATTTATGGCGAAAATCGCCAGTGATATCAACAAGCCAAACGGACAAAAAACAATTCCTCCTGAAGAGGTCCTCGACTTTTTAGAAGCTTTAGACGTGAAAGAATTCTACGGTGTTGGTAAAGTGACTCGGGAAAAAATGTATCGGCTAGGAATCTTTACAGGTAAGGATCTAAAAGCACATAGCAAGGCTTATTTAGAAGAACACTTTGGAAAGAGTGGTTTGCATTACTACCACATTGTCCGCGGCATTCAGCACAGCAAGGTACAACCAGAACGCATTCAAAAATCTCTGGCTGCCGAACATACCTTTTCGGAAAATATATCCTCCGAGATCTTTATGATGGAACGCTTGGATGAAATAGCCGATGCGGTGGAACGACGTCTTGAAAAACGAGATTTAGCGGGTAAAACCGTCACTTTAAAGATTCGGTATAGCGATTTTAGCATCCAAACACGCAGTAAGACAGTATCGGACTATCTAAGCGCTAAAAACGAATTCCTGCCTATTGTGAAAGGACTGCTCTATCAAGAAAAGATGAAAGATTCTGTACGTTTATTGGGCATATCGATCTCTAACCTCAACAACGAAGATCCAAAAAATGCATCTGAAGACAAGGAAACGATCGACGTGCAACTTAGGTTGGATTTTTAAGCTTTATACTTCACCCAAATTCAAGCACCTTATCAACAAAACAACGATCCATGTTCCTGATTAAGCCGAATACAGTTTCAGCCCTTCGTTTTATTGTATTTCCGATACCCGTAGCGTATTGACCATTCCTTTGTCTGCAATGGGCATAGCAGCGAGGTTTACCAAATAATCACCTTTTGATACATAGCCGTTCTCGACAGCCATTTGATTCACATCATCTACTGTGTCATCGGTACTTACAAACCTGTCATAATAGAACGCATTGACACCCCACAGTAGGTTTAATCGTGCTAAAATACGCTTATTTGAAGTAAAGGCAAGGATAAACGCAGACGGTCGCCAAGCAGAAATCTGGAAAGCGGTATAGCCACTATTAGTTAATGTACAGATAGCTTTTGCCTCAATCTCATCGGCCATCATCGCTGCGTGATAACAAATTGATTTGGTTATGTATCGGTTTGTCCGAGTAATCGGTGGTTCTTCTGGAACGGTAATAAGTTTGGAGTCTTCTACACTGATCAGAATTTTCGCCATCGTTTTAATCACTTCAACGGGGTAGCTTCCTACCGAGGTTTCACCAGAAAGCATCACAGCATCTGCACCATCCATTACCGAGTTTGCCACGTCGTTTACTTCCGCTCGTGTTGGCGTAAGTGAGGTAATCATCGTTTCCATCATTTGTGTGGCAATGATGACTGGAATACGCGCACTTTTAGCAACATTCACAAGTTCTTTTTGGATAAGGGGTACTTCTTCCACAGGAATTTCAACCCCCAAATCACCTCGAGCTACCATCAACCCATCGCAATTGGCCACAATTTCTTTGATGTTGGTTACAGCTTCTGGCTTTTCTATCTTTGCTAGGATTGGCACTTTATAATCGGAATGTGCTTCAATCAAGGCTTGTAATTCCTTCAAATCAGAACCGAATCTTACAAAAGATAAGGCAATCCAATCTACTTCTTGTTCTATCGCAAAAACGGCGTCTTTTTTATCCTTCATTGTCAGTGCTGGCAAAGAAAGGCCGGTATTAGGAAGGTTCACGCCTTTTTTAGAACGCAAGGGCCCTCCTTGGATAACTTTGGTTTTTACGGTGTCTTTCTTATTGGTTCCCATCACCTCAAAAATCAGTTTCCCATCGTCTAAAAGCACCTGTTCGCCCACCTTCACATCTTTAGGAAAGCCATTATAGTTCATGTAAACGCGCTCTCGGTTTCCTTTAAATTCTTTTCCTGTACAAAACAAAATCTCATCACCAGGACGTACAACCACTTCTTCTTTCATCATTCCGATGCGAAGTTTTGGTCCTTGTAAATCTGCTAAAATGGCGGTATTGCTTCCAAGTTCTTCCGAAAGCTTCCGTATGGTTTGAATATTCTGCTTT
>ERZ1032895.274-NODE-274-length-10264-cov-5.797042_pt1 | contig 10264 bp, 8 predicted proteins | sample MGYA00516687_ERZ1032895 | MGnify/ENA primary metagenome ERZ1032895 (study PRJEB33719, sample SAMN04261600) | wastewater metagenome | biome: rural village; feature: latrine urine exit; material: soil | place: El Salvador | collected 2013-01-14 ... | reverse complement strand
CCGGTCATGTATGCCTACGCCTCGGAAGTGTATCCTACGAGCCTGCGATCTTCGGGCTTTGGTTGGGCTTCGGCGGTCTCACGCATTTCTGCTGGTATCGGGCCGTTGCTGTTTGTCACACACCTGGTCCCCACCTTCGGGCTGACCGGCGCATTTGCCTTCGCCGCTGCCACCGTGGTGGTCGCCGTCGTCGCGATGTTCTTACTGGCACCGGAGACCACGGGCAAAGATTTGCAGGATGTGTAGTTTTCGTGTTGGATCAAGGAGTGAATAATCGTCAGGCTCACTGACGAGGTCTGCACACCTTCTGGCAGGATTCACTTATCTCCTCAAAGCCCCACCACATCCGGTGGGTACCTTGTGTTGTTCCGTTATCTTGTGAAAGGTTGATGCGGTCATGTCTCACCCCACGACGCAACCTGCCAGCCCGTTTCGTGTGATCGCTATCCTGTCGGTCGCAGCGTTCGTGGTGATCCTCAACGAAACCATCATGTCGGTGGCCCTGCCCCGGCTAATGCAGGAATTCGACATCACCGAAGCCACCGTCCAGTGGGTCACCACCGCGTTTATGCTCACCATGGCCGTGGTCATTCCAACGACCGGGTGGATTTTGACCCGGTTCCGGATCCGCAGCGTCTATATCACCGCGATGGTCATCTTTACCCTCGGCACCGTGGTGGCCGCGCTGGCTCCGGTGTTTCTGGTGTTGGTGCTCGGCCGTGTCATCCAGGCCATCGGTACGGCCATTATGATGCCGTTACTCATGACGACCGTGTTGAACCTGGTGCCATTTGAAAAACGCGGCCGCGTGATGGGGATCGTCGGGATGGTCATCTCCGCAGCCCCGGCGCTGGGCCCGACCGTCGGCGGCATCATCCTAGAACAACTCGATTGGCGCTGGCTGTTCTGGACCGTGCTGCCGATCGCCGTGTTGACGCTGATCATCGGCGGGACCATGATGCGCAACATCACCCAAACCCGCCCGATGCGGTTAGATATGCTTTCCGTTGTGTTGTCGGCCGTTGGGTTCGCGGGCCTCATTTACGGACTGAGCTCGTTAGGTGAGGCCGCCCGCGGGGTCGCCATCGTCCCCGCCTGGATTCCGCTGGTCATCGGTGGGGTGTCGCTGACCATCTTCGTGTTGCGCCAGCTGGCCATGGGCACCAACGCGTTCCTGAATGTCCGCGTGTTCGCCGTCCCGACCTACGCGTTTGCGATCATGTTGACCATTATTTCTTCGATGGCAATGTTCGGCACGTTTATCGTTCTACCGATCTACATCCAACAAGTCTTAGGTTTTGACCCCCAGGTGGCCGGCATGGTCATGCTGCCCTCGGGCGTGCTCATGGGAGTGCTGGGGATTTTTGTAGGACGGATGTTCGACGCCGTCGGGGCTCGCCCGCTGCTGATTCCCGGATCAATTATTGCGGCATCCGGACTGTGGGGCATGGTGACTCTGCACGCGCACAGCCCCCTGTGGACCGTGATCTTGTGGAATATTTTGATGGCGGTGGGCATCGGCATGATGATGGGACCGCTTATGACCTCGGCGCTGTCAGCCCTGCCCGGCAGGCTCTATCAGCATGGTTCGGCGATCTTCTCTACGCTGCAGCAGGTCGCCGCCGCCGGAGGGACCGCCTTATACATCACGGTCATGTCGGTGGCCGCGGTGGTCGGTGCCGGTCAGGGCGAAGACCCGCTGGCAGCGCAGATGACCGGCATGCACAACGCCTTGATCTGGGGTGCGGTGCTGATGCTGATCCCGGTTGTCGGGGCCATTTTCTTCCGGCCAAAACCGCACCCCGACCAACCGGCGGCAACACAGCCGTCCGACTAGGCGTCGTCGTCGGTGGTACGACGGCGTTGTGCCTCCCCGCGCTCGTAACTGGTGCGCTCGTCATTGACTTTGCGCAGATCTCGCATCCGCTTGCCGGGCGCATTGCGCGGGCGCGGTCCGGTGGTGGCGGCGATGCGGTAGTCGATCGGGTCGCCGTCTGGTGTCGGCCGGTCGACACCTTCCGTCTCGTCGAGGTGATAGAGGTCGCCGACGTGTTCGGAGAAGAGTTTCATCCGGCGTTCCAGTTGGGCCTGGGTTGCGAGAGCCGAGTCGAGTCGCAGTCCGCGATAGACGGCGAGCGCCATGAACACCATGATGATCGAAAACGGTAGCGCGGTGGCCAGGGACGCTGCCTGGAGGCCTTCGAGCCCTCCGGCCAGGAGCAGCCCGATGGCGATGGCACCTTCGAGTCCGGAGAACATGATGCGTGACCAGGTTGGTGGGTTCGGGTGACCGCCGGCGGTGAGCATGTTCATGACCAGGGAACCGGAGTCCGAGGAGGTGATGAAAAACAGCACCACCAGGATGATCCCGATGATGGAGAACACCGTACCCAGCGGCAGGTCTTGTAACACCGTGAACAGTGAGCCTTCGGGTGAGACTTCGCCGTCAACCACCAGGTCGCGCTCGCCAAAGAGCTGACGGTAAATACCAGAGCCGCCCATCACTCCGAACCACAGCATGCCGACCAGGGTTGGCACCAGCATGACGCCGATGATGAATTCACGGATCGTCCGGCCGCGCGAGACGCGAGCGATGAAGATGCCCACAAACGGTGCCCAAGCGATCCACCAGCCCCAGTAGAACAGGGTCCAGCTGGAATACCAGGTGCTGTCTTCAGCAGTTGCATAAGCGCCGACGTCAAAGGACATTTCAAGGAAGTTCGCCAACCAGACACCCAGCGATTCAATGAAGTTTTCGACTAAGAACAACGTGGGGCCAAGTAGCAGCACGGAGACCACCAAGATGCCCGCCAGGGATAAGTTAATCGAGGAGATCCACTTCATGCCTTTGCCGATACCAGATACCACCGAGGCGGTAGCGATGAAAGTGATGACGATGATCAGGATGACCAGCAGTGTGGAGTCTGCCTGATCGACGATCCCCAGGTGTTGCAGCCCGGTGGCAACCTGTTGCACACCTAAGCCCAGCGAGGTGGCGACCCCGGCCATCGTGCCGAAAATGGCCAGCACATCAATCGTGTCACCCATCCAGCCTCTGACGCGTTGGGCACCGATCAGCGGCTCAAACACCCACCGGATCGACACGGGCCGACCGCGGCGGTGAATCGTATAGGCCACGCCGAGCCCTAGGACCCCGTAGACCGCCCAGGGGTGTAGACCCCAGTGCAGGAAGGTTTGGGCCATGCCCATTTGGGCGAGTTCTTCGGGGCTGCCTTCCCACCCGGGTTTGGGATCCACGGTCGCATAGGTCAGCGGTTCACCGACCCCGTAGAAAATCAGCCCGATGCCCATACCGGTGGCAAACAGCATCGAGAACCAGGCGCCGCGGGAGAATTCGGGTTCGTCTTCGGGTGCCCCCAACTTGATCCGCCCGTATTTAGACAGTGCCACATACAAGCAAAAGATAATGAACCCGAACATGATCAGGATGTAATACCAGCCCAGGGTATCAACGATCCAGGATTGAGTACTCAGCAGGGCCTGGCCCGAGGCGTCGGGAAAGATAATCGAGATCGCGGCGGTCAGCAGCAGCACGATAATTGCCGGGTAGAACACCCGCGGGGTGATCAGCCCGCGTTTCAGGCGCACCCCCTGGCGCAGGAGTTTCATGGTCGTGGCGTCATCGGAATCCATGTTGCGGATCTGGACGTCCCACGGCAGAACGTCGGAACGGTCTTGGGCCTGTAAATCCACGACCTGTTCGTCGACTTCCGGGTCGGTTTTCACCACCGGCTCAGCGTCTTCTGGTGGTATGTCCGCCTCCGAGGGCTTGCGGTCATCAGTGTTGTCCGACATGAGTATGTCCTTTCCACGTGATACTGCTAGTGCAGGCGATGCTGCTGTGTTGGCTTCCCATCCTAGAGAAGTCGCCATCCAGAAGATAACCACTGGTCAGCGAGCGATCAGCGCTGCGGTGTGCCGGTGCCTAATACCTCACCGTCCTCATCCAGGGCTTCAACGGCCAGATATTCGCTTGAATCTTCAAGTGGGATGGCGGTTTCGAATCCAGTTTTGTCGACGACGGCGAGCTCTCGTGTCCCGGTGGCGTCGTGACCGGTGAGCACGCGCCATTGGACGACCTCAGTTGCACCATTCCACGAAACGTATAGGGTATCGGCGCCCTGGACGTTTTGTTGTACAACCACGGTCGGTTCGGTCGTGGGGTCGCCTTGCCAATAGCCTTTATAGGCCCGGTAGCTGCCACCGCCACCGCCGGTGTTGTCGTGGCAGTCATCGCCGTGGCAGACCTCGTAGATCAACTCGCCGTCGCGGGTAAATTCTGTGAAGTACGGTTGTTGGCCCCAGCCGATGAACATATTGCCGTTTTCCAGTGGTTGCGTGTTGGCCATGGACCCGGCCGGGCGTTCGTCCGGTGGGAGGTATTCGGTGACCACGCTGGCGGTCATCGCGTTTTTGTCGAGGTTTAAGCGCAACCCGCGGGACGACTTGTCACCCTCTGCGTTGCGTGCGTGGTTGTCGAACAGCGTGAGCGTCCCATCGGTATCGCGGGCTGCGGTGTGTTGCCAGGCAAATACCGCGTCGTCGTCCAGCGCGAAATCGCTGGCGACTCCCCCGAGCGTCCACTGAATATCGCCGGTGGTTCGGTCAATCTGATAGACCGCGTTCGTGTGGCGGGCCGACATCAGGATCGCGCCGTCCTCGTCCAGCGTGGCCGAGTTGATGTGAAAGTAATCCCACGGGTTCTCGAAGGTGCCCAGTTCAGGTTGGCCTTCTTCGGCGTCGGCGCCTGCTTCGTCGTCAAAGTCCAGCAGGCCATCCGTGACGGGCACGTGGTCCAGGGCGCTCCATTCAAACACCACTTCGCCGGTGGCGACGTCGACTTCTTGGATGACGCCATCGTGGACCCAGCCCTCCGCCGGGCCCCCGATCTCCGACAGATCGGCGGGCTGTTTGACGTACGCCAGCACCAACATGGTCTGGTCATCGGTGATCACCGCGTCATGGAAATCGGTTTCGTGTGGTGGCAGCGAGCCGCCGGTCGTGACCGTGTCGAAAACCTGGTACTGGTCATTCATCAGGAAAATATCGCCGTAGCCATATCCGACCGCGGCGGGGCCCTTGAAGTACGTCAGGATCGTCTGACCCTGATACTGCTGGGGGCGCAGATCGAAGTGGCCGGTGTCATCGACGTGCAACTTGGACGGGTCCATCTACACGAGCTCGCCGGTGGCATCCAGAATCATGGCCGCACTCGAGGGCGTTTCGGTCTCATAATCGACGGTCAGAAAAATGTACTCATCGGATTCGGCGTACTCATCACTCCAGGCCGGGCCGCGAGTGAATTGTAATTCGGGAGGTTTCAGATCCGGCCGGGAGACGAAAGTTTGGTGCGGCACTGGTGGCTCATCCGATGGGTTTTCGACATCAGCACTACCGCATCCGGCACACACCAGTGCGACCACGGCCGTCGCACTGATCTCACGAAATCGACGACGGGTTCTGGTGTGCGTATCCATAGCCTCTGGTGTACACGATCTGCCCCGTGCGAGCAATGGCGACTAGGCGGACCAGTGCTGGTAGCCGATGAGATCAGGGATCGGGTTCAAGGTGATGCCCAGCTCGGCGTCGGTGGCAGCAATCTTCCAGTCCCCTTGGTCCCACACCAGGTCCAAGACCACCGAGGTTCGGGAGGTTTCGGTGCCGTCAAATGAGGTCACGGCCATGTCGATTTGGGCGGTATCGCCGTCATAATGAACCAGCCGGAAACCACCCAGGGCCGTGTCGGCCTCGGCGAACACGGTGGTGAACAGGTCGTTGGCTTCGGCGCGGTGAGCTTCGGCGTGCTCACCAGCAAAAACGTCTGGCACGTCTTCCCAATAGGCGGGGTTGGTCAGCTGGCCGGTGTAGGCCGAGGCGGCAAAGAGCATGCCGCGCGGGGAGTGTTCAAAACAGCTAAATTCGCCGTCGGTGGCGTAGTTGCCCGGACCGTAGGTTTCCGACACCGGCAGCCACGCGCCGCGATGCTCGACCCATTGGGCGTCCGGGGTGTCGGCGATCGAGCCCTCCAGCGCGACCCCGCCGAGCCCACACACCGAATCGGTCGGGATATCCGTGTAGGTGGCCGGTTGACCGAATTCGTTGTCGTCAGACAGCGTCGAGAAAATAAAAGTGATGACGACGGCGGTCGCGGCCACGGCGATGCCGATGATGGTCAGCACACCCTTGCCCGTGGTCCAGAAGTTCGAGGCTTGCAGCTGCGGCGGGTTTTCAGAACTGGTGGGCTGCCGTTTTGGCTTGGAGTCTGGCGTCGTCATTACTGATGAGTTTACTTGTCACGACGGCGGACATCCTAGTCGCTCCCCCGTCAGCTGACGTCACAGCTGCGCCAGATATAACAACATCTGGGTTTTGGTGTCGGGTTCCAGGTTGGAAAATCCGTGGCGCTCGTAGAAGCGGCGGGCGCCGGTATCGATCGCATCCACGCCGATGTGCATTTCGCAACAGCCGCGATGGCGGGCGTCGTCCAGCGCAAAGGCCAGCAGCCGGGTGCCGATTCCCTGAGCGCGCAGTGCCGGGCGAACATAGAGTTCTTCAAGATAAGCCAGCGGCCCATCGCAATAGGGCGTGGGCCGGAAGGTCAGCATCGCAAACCCGGTGGGGTCATCGGCCGAATCGGACAGCAGCACTAGCACATCGTCGCGCGCTAACAGGCGAGCAAACCATTGAGTCAACACCGCGGCGCTGGGGGTCTCGGCCTCGAATTCAGTGTTGAAATCCCATAGCAATCGTCCCACGGCCTCGGCTTGCGCTGGGGTGGCGATGATGGTCATGCTCGAACGCTAGCACCTATTTTGGTTCGCGGCAGGCCTAGGAGTGGGCATGGGTATGCTGTCAGAGGATGAATTGTCGTTAGAAGTAATATCAGCATGGTCTCGGCCACAGATTTAGGACAATAGGCACAGACCACAGCCTCATGCTGAGAATTCAATGAAAAGGATGCCATGGCAGATCATAAATTTGGGTTCCGCACCCGTGCCCTCCACGCCGGTGCCGTGCCGGATGCGGTGCACGGCGCTCGTGCGGTACCGATTTACCAGACGACGTCGTTCGTCTTCGAGTCGCAGCAGGACGCCGCCGACCTGTTTGCGCTGCAGAAATACGGCAGCATTTACTCGCGGATCTCCAACCCAACCGTGGCAGCTTTTGAAGAACGCATCGCCTCACTGGAAGGTGGCATCGGTGCGGTAGCCACTGCGTCCGGGCAGGCCGCCGAGTTCGTCACCTTCGCAGCCCTAGCCGGCTCCGGTGATCACATTGTCGCGTCGTCCAAGCTCTATGGTGGGACGGTCACCCAGCTCGATGTGTCCCTGCGCCGGTTTGGTATTGACACTACCTTCGTGGATTCAACCGAGGTCGATGCGTTTGCTGCGGCCATCCAACCCAACACCAAAGCCATCTATACCGAGATCGTGGCCAACCCCTCCAGCGTGATCATGGACCTGAAAGGTTTGGGCGAGCTGGCCGCCGAGCACGGTATCCCGCTGGTCGTCGACTCGACATTGACGCCGCCGTATTTGATCCGTCCACTGGAACACGGTGCTGACATTGTGATTCATTCGGCCACCAAGTTCTTGGGCGGTCACGGCACGACCCTGGGTGGCGTGGTCATTGAGTCCGGAGAGTTCCCGTGGGATAACGGCAACTTCCCGTTGATGACCGAACCGGTGCCGTCCTATAACAACCTGTCGTGGTACGGCAACTTCGGTGAGTTCGGGTTCCTCACGAAACTGCGTAACGAGCAGCTGCGCGACTTCGGTCCCTCCCTGCCGGCACAGTCGGCATTCCAGCTGCTGATCGGTGTGGAAACCCTGCCACAGCGCATGGATGAGCACCTGGCCAATGCGATGAAGGTCGCCAAGTGGTTGGACGAAGACGACCGGATCGCCTATGTGAACTACGCCGGGCTGGAAGACAACCCATACTATGAGCGCGGTAAAGAATTGCTGCCGTTGGGTGTGGGCTCGGTATTCAGCTTCGGTGTGAAAGGTGGCCGTCAGGCTACCGCTGACTTCATGTCTAATCTACAGTTGGCCTCACACCTGGCCAACATTGGGGATGCGAAAACCCTGATGTTGCACCCGGGCTCGACCACCCACCAACAGCTGACCGATGAGCAGCTGGTTGCCGCAGGTATTCCGGATGACCTGGTACGCATTTCGGTGGGGATCGAAGATGTCGACGACATCATCTGGGACCTCGACCAGGCGTTGACTGCAACCGTGAAGAGCGCCTAAGGAGTAACGATGACTGCTGTAACTGAACGCAAATGGGTCAGCCCAAGCGCCGTTGAACGCTTGAAGATCCTCCAAGACACCAAAACCATCGCGATCGTAGGCGCCTCCGACAAACTTGAGCGCGCTTCATATTTCGTGGCGACTTACCTATTGTCCTCATCCACCTACGACGTGTATTTCGTCAACCCAATTTTGGCTGGCAAAGGCGGTACCATTCTGGGTCATCCCGTCTACGCTTCGCTGGCTGATATCCCGGTAAAGATCGATATGGTTGATGTATTCCGTCGGCCAGACGATACCCCGGCGATCGCGAAAGAGGCAGCTGAGATCGGCGCCAAGTACTTTTGGCTGCAGTTGGGTATCTGGTCTGATGAGGCAGCTGAAGTTGCTGAAGACCTTGGCCTGAAAGTCGTGATGGACCGCTGCGTGAAAATCGAGCACGCACGTTTCCACGGTGGTTTGCACCTGGCTGGATTTAACACCGGCGAGATTTCCTCGAAACGCCAACGTATCGACGCCTAACACACACGATTGTTGATACCGGCCGCTGGAGTCTTTCCAGCGGCCGGAAGTGTTCTAGGTATATATGCATTGCTTATATGGCAACGAACTGAGCGTCAATAGTTTAGGAGCAACGCTCCGCGACTGACGATGTTACTTCTCGCATATCCGTACCCCACGCAGTCGAGTACCAAGAAGTACTCAAGCTACATAAGCGTAGTGGAATCAGGCGGCGGTGGGCCAGGCGATGTCGATGGTCCCGAGGGGTGGTGGGTCGCTGCTCCAGTGTTTGAGTTCGGCCAGGGGTGGTCGGGTGTCGGCCGGGTAGGCGTGGCCGGTGGGGGTGGTGACGAGGAGTTCATCCACGGTGCCGCTGTAGGTCCAGCCGCGGTGTTCTTTGCGTTGGTTGCACCGTTTGCACAGCCCGGTGGCGTTTTGCCAGCTGGTGGGCCCGCCGCGGGCCCAGGGGTGGCGGTGATCAGCGTCTTGGACGGGGCTATTACACCAGGGGGTGGCACAGACATCGTCGCGAAGCCGCAGCATTTTGGCCAGACTGGCGGGAAACCGGCGGCGCCGGGCGTCCATGGCCACCAGTTGGCCATCGGTGGGTCGGGTGTAGAGGCGGCGTAAGGACTTCACGGCGGCTGGGTTGGTCAGCCAGGCTTTGGCGATCCCGGCGGGGACCGGGCCGTGGCCGGGCAGCCAGGCGGGCAGGTCATCATCCCCGAACAGGGTGGAATCGTGCATCACGACGATGACTTCAGCGGTCACCCCCTCGGCGGTGGTCTGGCCGGTGAGTAACTCGACGAACAGATCGGTCATCACCTGATCACGACTCAGCGGGGTGCCATCGGCATCGACCGGGCGATCATTGGCCAGACGTTGGTCCGTGAGCTGCTTGAGCGCCTCCATGACGGCCGCCCCTTGGTGGGTGGGTAATTCGGCGGTCACATACACCAGCCCATCCCCGGCGGGATCCTGACACACCCGGCGTTGGCGTATATTGTCCTCGACGCGGGCTTCGGCGGCCGCCCGATCCAGCCGATAGGCGTGGCCCTGGATCAGCCGGCGCAACTGAGCGGTGGAGGCTTTGCCTAACCGGTGGGCAATCAGGGCATCAATCTCCCGGCGGTGGGCATCGGACAGATGACTGGTGTGTTCGGCCACCACCCGGGTGTGATACTCACTGACCCGACCCTCGAGCAGCGCCGCCAGGGTGCGCGGCAACACGGTACACAGGGCCGTGGCGGTCGACGTCAACGCGCCGCCCACATACGGGGACTCCCCGCGGGCAAACCCGACTTCGGCGTCCATGCCCTTGCACTGCAACGATGTCGGGATCTTCAGGCGGGATTCTTCGGCCTGCCGGTAGTCCACAAACCGCGAGGTCGTCAGCGCATGATCCCCGGCCAGCATCCGCCGGGCCTGTTCCACCTGTTGGAGCCGATCAACGCAGGCTTCCGGGGAATCCGGCGCCGGCAACGAGC
>ERZ1032895.273-NODE-273-length-10282-cov-8.876992_pt1 | contig 10282 bp, 8 predicted proteins | sample MGYA00516687_ERZ1032895 | MGnify/ENA primary metagenome ERZ1032895 (study PRJEB33719, sample SAMN04261600) | wastewater metagenome | biome: rural village; feature: latrine urine exit; material: soil | place: El Salvador | collected 2013-01-14 ... | reverse complement strand
AGCAACGAAAAGCTCGCTTGTCTCTCTCCCGACCTTTGATTTTAGCCCGGACCCGTTCCGTCTGCCGCGCAGCCGCCAGCAGGCGCGGCGCCGCCGTCTGCTCAGTTGATGCGCCCTTTTTTCCAGGGCCGCGCGCCGCCCGCGCCCACTGAATCGCGAGCGGAGAGAAATGGCAATCCTGCGTATGACCGACCTCGACCTGTCCGGCAAGCGCGTGCTGATCCGGCAGGACCTCAACGTGCCGCTGGACAACGGTCGCATCACTTCCGACCAGCGCATCGTGGCTTCGCTGCCCACGCTCCGGCGCGCGCTGGAGCAGGGCGCGGCGGTCATGGTGGCGGCGCACCTGGGCCGGCCGGTGGAGGGCGAGTGGAGCGAGGAGTTCTCGCTGGCGCCGGTGGCGCGGCGGCTGTCTCTGCTGCTGGAAACCGAGGTGCCGCTGGTGCGCGACTGGGTCGATGGCGTCGATGTGGAGCCGGGCCAGATCGTGCTGCTGGAGAACTGCCGCATGAACGCCGGCGAGAAGACCGACGATCCGGCGCTGGCGAAGAAGTACGCCGCGCTGTGCGACGTGTTCGTGATGGACGCCTTTGGCAGCGCGCACCGCGCCCAGGCCTCCACCCACGGGGTCGTCAAGTACGCGAAGCAGGCCGCAGGCGGCCCGCTGCTGATGTCCGAACTCGATGCGCTGGCCAAGGCGCTGGACGATCCCGAGCGCCCGCTGCTGGCGATCGTGGCCGGCAGCAAGGTGTCCTCCAAGCTCGAACTGCTGACCAACCTGTGCGGCCGGGTCGACCAGCTGATCGTCGGCGGCGGCATCGCCAATACCTTCATCGCCGCGGCCGGGCACCCGGTCGGCAAGTCGCTGCACGAGCCGGACCTGATCGAGACCGCGCGCAGGATCATGGACCAGGCCAGTGCCCAGCACGCCGACATCCCGGTGCCGCAGGACGTGGTGGTGGCCAAAGAGTTCTCCGCCGACGCCGAGGCCGTGGTCAAGGCCGTGGACGAAGTCGCCGATGACGAGATGATCCTCGACATCGGCCCGAAGACCGCCAAGCGCTACGCCGAGCTGATCGGGCAGGCCGGCACCATCGTCTGGAACGGCCCGGTGGGCGTGTTCGAGTTCGACGCCTTCGGCAAGGGCACCGAGGCCGTGGCCCGGGCCATCGCGAAGTCGCACGCGTTTTCCATTGCCGGCGGCGGTGACACCCTGGCGGCGGTGGACAAGTACGGCATCGCCGGCGACATCGGCTACATCTCCACCGGCGGCGGCGCGTTCCTGGCGTTCCTGGAAGGCAAGCAGATGCCGGCGGTGGCCGCGCTCCGGCAGCGCGCCGGAGAACGCAAGGCCGCCTGACGCCGCGGTCCACGGTCAGGTCTTTGTGCTAGGTTTCCCGGTCGATACCGGGAGACCGACTTGACCGCACACCAGCGCCGTACCCGCATCCTCGCCACGCTCGGCCCGGCCAGCGACGGCCCCGGCGTGCTCGATGCCCTGCTGCAGGCCGGCGTGGACGCGGTGCGGCTCAACTTCTCCCATGGCAACCGCGACGAACATCGCGCGCGTGCCACCGCGGTGCGCGAGGCATCGGCGCGGCTGGGTAAGGAGGTCGGCATCCTGGCCGACCTGCCGGGCCCCAAGATCCGCATCGACCGCTTCCGCGACGGCCGGGTGGAACTGCAGGCGGGGCAGCGCTTCGACCTGGTGGCCGACGGCTCGGTGGAGCTGGGCGACGAAAGCCAGGTGGGCGTGAGCTACGCAGGGCTTCCGCGCGACCTCGCGGCCGGCGACGTACTGCTGCTGGACGACGGCATCGTGCAGCTGAAGGTGGAGGCCATCGAGGGGGCGCGCATCACCACCAGCGTGCTCAACGACTGCCCGCTGTCCGACCGCAAGGGGCTGAACCGGCTGGGCGGCGGGCTCTCGCTCGGCGCCCTGACCGACGACGACCGGGCCTGGATCGCGTTCGCGGCCGAGCTGGACGTGGACTTCATCGCGGTCTCGTTCTGCCGCAGCGCAGCAGACATGGAGGAGGCGCGCTCGCTGGCGCGCGCCGCCGGCTCCGATGCCTCGCTGGTGTCGAAGATCGAGCGCGCCGAGGCGATCGAGAACCTGGCCGAGATCATCGACGCCAGCGACGTGGTGATGGTGGCCCGCGGCGACCTGGGCGTGGAGATCGGCGATGCCGAGCTGCCGGGCCTGCAGAAGAAGATCATCCGCGAGTCGCTGGCCCGCAACCGGGTGGTGATCACCGCCACCCAGATGCTGCAGTCGATGGTGGAAAGCCCCATCCCCACCCGCGCCGAGGTGCTGGACGTGGCCAACTCGGTCATCGACGGCACGGACGCGGTGATGCTGTCGGCCGAGACCGCTGCCGGCCAGCATCCGGTGCGCGCGGTGGAGGCGATGGCGCGGGTGTGCATCGGCGCCGAGCGCCAGTTCACCCATGACATCGACTTCGGCCCGGGCGGGCGCAACCTCGAGCGCGCCGACCAGGCGATCGCCATGGCGGCGATGTTCCTGAGCGAGCACATCGGCGTGCGCGCGATCGTGGCGATGACCGAATCCGGCGGCACCGCCCGCTTCCTGTCCCGGTTCCGTGCCAGCGCGCCGATCTACGCGTTCTCGCGCCATGCGGACGCGCGCCGGCGCATGTCGCTGATGCGCGAGGTGTTCCCGATCAACTACGACTCCCGCGGCCAGACGCCGCGCGAGGCCGCGCGCGGCAGCGTCGGCCGGCTGGTCGAGGACGGCCTGCTTTCGCCCGGCGAGCGGATCGTGTTCACCAGCGGCGAGCACATGGAAACCCACGGCGCCACCAACACCCTGCGCCTGCTGCGCGTGGGCGAGGAAGGCCGCGCCGAGGGCCTGGGTCACCTATAAAAAATCCTTTTCTTGTGCGGTCTATCCTGAGACTATAAAACGTCACGCCTCAATACAGCGATTTGCGATCGAAGACTCGCCCTGCGCAGATGACTAAACGTTAAATTTGTCAGCTTCGAGGGGCGCCTCTACCGCGCTGAGACATCGTCTCCATGAACTAGATGTCGGGCTGTTGGCATAACGTCCGGACACATATCCCCTTTCCGCTCCGATTTGGCTTTGGAGCTTCGTGATTGACCCACCTGTGTTTCCAGCCAATTCGTTACAGCAGAATCAGAAATTGCACTTTTGTAGTGAGCTTTGTGTCACCAGACGCCCGGCTGACATTATGCACTTTCGAATGGGTGGGTTGGCGCATCACGGGAGCCCGTACAGCGTTTGGGCGCGCCTAGTTTCGGTGAGGCACCGCGCAAACAGTGATACACCAGAGCGGAGTGGTGCCCTCATAATGCACGTTTGGGGCAAAAGTGGATCTCCATGGCCCAATCCCAGGACATGACCTGCTTCGTGAGCGACGACATATGCGTAATCGTACGCGCTAGGGGGCACCGGCCCGGAGCCACAGAAGAGTTGTCCGGTGGCCCACTTATCGGCGTTGATTCTAACGTGGGCAGAACGCAACTCTTGGCGCTGTGCTCCCTCAATGGTTGTCCAACGGACGAATGTCCCCGGCGGTGCTTCAGCGAGGTTGGCTGCGCCGCTCTCCATCCTCTCTCCGGGTTCCATCTGGATCTGGATGTCCGGACTGCCGCGATTGATAGGGCCCGAAAAGAAACGGCCCGACTGTGTGACGTTAAATCTGGATGCGCCGTTCCAATGCGCGAAACCAGTCAGCATACGAGCGTCGCATGCTGCTGGGGTACTTAATCCGACATGGTACGAGTACGTTGTATTGCTAAGCTTCCACTCAAAATCCCTATCACGAGCTTCTGCAGGAAAGGCCAGCATGGAAGAAAGTGCCAGGCACGTCGCGACGTGTTTCACAGGAATGCCCTCCATTGTCTAATATTTGTTCGAGATAAATTTCTTTGCCGCCAGTACAGAAAGCGCTCGTGGCACACCAACTTCAGCGGTAACATAGTGGCTTGTCGAGGCGTAGCCGGTCTCCGTCGCGCAGTAGGGAGCAAATTGCTCAGCCAACCTATCACCAGTTGCGCCGATCCCGTTCCTTTCGTTCTTGAACAACAAGAGCGACCGGGACAGGAAGAATATGCAGTCTTGCCCTGGTTTCACGCTGCTCCGATTAACTTGATATCTAATTTTTTTAGACCTCGGTCCTGAAGAAGCATCGATCACGCGAATAGTGATTAGGTCGCTAGTTTCCCCATGCTCAATGCCTTCTACTGTCCCTTGAAACATCGCTTCCCCGACTGCTGCGAAGTCGTCGAATTCGGCGCCACCGCCGATCACCTTGCTCGCCGACCGCAGGACGTCAAATCCTACGTCGGTCGATATGTTCACCATCCTCATTGTCATGCCTACAGAAGCCAGGTAATGCGCCGTCGTGCGCCCCAACGCCTGAGCGACCTTCGTACGTTGCTCAGCGGTATCACCAACGAGGTTGAATTCTGAAAATGTCCCCCCAGCCTCGATTAGGCTATAAAATGTCTCAACATCTTGATGCATCCGAAGCCGCTCAAGAACCGAAAGGACTTCTCGCAGTTCACTATCTTTGACGACAAGGTAGTTTTCGACGGGGTCCATATATTCGGGCGGTCGTTCGTCATAAAAGTGTTGATTGGGCCCTGCTGCATAGGTGTGTCCATAGGTTCCTAACGACAACATAAAGCCGACTGCCAAAGATATTATAGAAAGGCGTCATTTCATGGCATTCCTCCTCCATGTTTTTCTGATAGTAAATTAACAGTTTCCCCGTAGTTTGCATTTATCAGCAGGTGTGAGTCGTTATGATAAAGCGTATTGCCCTTAATTAGGTAATACCCACGATTAAGGCTGAAATAACCCTCCTGCGGGGTCCCCTGTCTACCTGCTACCTGTTCCAAATACGGGCGGCGTGCGAAAGTCACCAGGAACAATTCCCCTTCGTAGCTTTGGAGCGAGTCACGCTCCAGGCAGCCTTCGCGGGCGGCGCAAAATTCTCCGCTGGTGGAGAACAAGTCGCCAAACCGGGTTTTGAGCGAAGCCCCCTCAGCGCACGGCCCTGCGTGGCATCGTGTGATACTCCACTCAATGGTTCCGCTCATTGTGTCTGGATACTTCGCAAGGCGGAAGCTTTCAAGTCGGGCTGTGGCGACGATATCAGCAGTGTGAGCGATGTCCGCTATTTCATCCGCAGAGAGACCGTGGAAGAAAGAATGATTCGTCCGTACGGGAGGTTGGGCGCAGCCGGCAGTTCCGAGCGCCGCGAGTATTAGAAGCGATTGAATATGGTTGCGACGCTTGCGCACAGACAAGTCCATTCTGCAATCTCCTTTGTCGCTTAGTGCCGCACTGTGACTGCACTACCGTCAACGGCGGGCGAAGACACGGCGTCTGGTGCGTGTTTGGCCGTGGTGCTCAGAACCCCCAGCGCAGCTTGACCAGCACCTGCTCGGCATCGCGCAGGTCGCCGATGTCGCCGAACAGGTCGCCCAGGCCGCGGTAGTCGCCCTGGTGCTGCAGCGGCTGCGCGTGGCCGCCGCGCCCGTACACCACGTACAGCTCGCGCTGCGGGCCGAACTCGTAGCGGTAGCGCAGCTGCAGGCCGAAGCTGTTGACGGTGAACGGCGTGACGGCGTCATCGCTTTCCACCAGGTGTCCGCCGGCTCCGATCCGGTATGCCGTGGGGTCGCGCGTCTGGATGCCGATCCACTGCGCCTTCAGCCGCAGCTCGTGGCGCAGGAGCGGGTACCAGCCCAGGTCCAGGTCCAGCCGCATCTGGCGGCGCTTGTAGCTGGTGAACAGCGTGCCTTCCTCCCACAGCAGCCAGTCCTGCGACCACAGTGGGTAGGCCAGCAGGCGCAGGTCGAGGTCGTCGCGCGGGAACCAGTGCACCGTCGCCTCCGGCTGGATGGCGTAGCCGTCGTTGCCTTCCTGCAGCACCGTGCCGCCCAGCCGCCAGGCCCAGTGGCCCACGCGCGGGCGGTCGTAAACCTGCTGCAGCGACTGCAGGCGCGGCTCCTGCACCACCACGCCGTTGCCGCGCGAGACCAGATCATCGATGCCGCGCCAGCTGTAGACCAGTTCCCCCTGCCACGAGGCGCCGCTGCGGGTGCGCAGGTCGTGGCTGAGCTCCAGTTCCGGCGGCAGCCGCTGGCCGCTGTCGTTCCAGTGCAGCAGCGGTTCGATCTCCCAGGTGAGGCTGCGCCGCCAGTCGCCGGCGTCGAAGCCGGTGACCCGCCACAGGCTGCTCCACGAGAGCGCGTTGTAGCTGCCGCGGCGCTGATAGCCGACGTCGTTGAAGTCCAGCGTGCGGCCGAAGTGCACCAGCTCCAGTTCGTGCTCGAAGCGCGCTTCCGGGCTGAAGGCCGCTGTCATCCACGCGCCGGTGCCGTGCTGGGCGGTGCCCTGCTGGCGCGCGGAGCTTGCCAGCACCTGGCCGCTGACCAGCCAGCGCGGATCGGGGCGCCATACCGCGTCCACCGCCTGCACGTTGGCCTGCCGGTCCAGCCACGGGCGATCGGCCCAGGTGCCCAGCCAGCCCAGGCTCAGCGCGCCAACGTCGCGCTGCAGGCGCTGGACGAAGAACGCGCGGCCCAGATCGTCGGTGTAGTCCGACTCGAGCACCGCCAGGGTGCCGTAATCGAAGCCCGCCGCGCTGCCGTTGAGCTTGACCGCCGCATCGATGTCGCTGGCGCGCCCGTGGGCGTCATCGGGCCCGCCAAAGCGCCGGGTGTAGACCAGGCGCCCGCTGCCGGGCGTGCGCAGGTCGAAGATGCCCTGGTTCTCGGTGAAGAACGGGCGCTTGTCGGAAAAGAACACCTCGATCGCGTCGAAGTCGACCACCAGGTCGTCGGCTTCGACCTGGCCGAAGTCCGGGTTGATCGCCGCGCTGAGCTGGAAGTGGCCCGAGGGCTTCCAGAACACGTCCACCCCCGCGCGCCCATCGTTGCCGCCGTGCACCAGGTCGTGCTGCAGCGACACGTAGGGCACCACCGACAGGTAGCCGCGTGGCGGGTGTGACTCCACCTCCACGCGGGCGAACTCGGACACATAGCGCGGCCGGGTGTAGCTCACCGGCCCCGAGGCGCTGCGCTCGCCGCGGCTGGCCAGCACGCGGTCGAAGTTGACGCCGATGGTGCGCGTGGGTCCGTCGGCCGCGCGCATGGCGGCCACGCTCCACGGGATCAGCATCTCCACCGACCAGTGGTCCACGTCTTCGTGCACGGCGTATTCCCACACGCCGTCCCAGTCCGCGTTGTAGCTGTTCTCGTTGCTGATCACCTCGTCGGCGATGCCGTGGCCGAGGGTGACCATGAAGTTGTAGGCCAGGCGCCCGTCGCCGTCGAAGTCGACCGAGAAGTTCACCCGGTCCGCGTCGACGTTGGCGTCGCGGCCCGCGCGCGGCTTGACGCGCGGCACATCGCGCGGCTGCTGGGCGATGATCGCCACCGCCAGCCCCTCTGGCAGCGAACGCAGCAGGGCCCGGGTGGGATGGGTGGCCGGATCAAGCGTGTACGGCGAGGTGACGCGGAAGTCGTCGAAGACCTGCGCGTCGCGCCACAGCGGTTCGTCGGGGATGCCATCCAGCCGCAGCCCTTCGGCGGCGCCAGCGGTGGCGGTGAGCAGCATCAGGCAGGGAACGGCAAGACAGCGTGGCAACAGCGGCATCGGCATCCGGCGGCGGCCGGGGGAAGGGCGCGGCGCAGGACTATACTGGCAAGCCCCCGCGCGGCGAAATCACCAGAAAGTCATGAGCATCGAAGATCTGGCCCACACTGCACAGGCCCTGGTGGCCGCCGGCAAGGGCATCATCGCCATCGACGAATCCCCCGGCACCATCGGCAAGCGCTTCGGTGCGGTGGGCCTGGCCAACAGCGAGGACAACCGCCGCGCCTGGCGCGAGCTGCTGCTGACCACGCCCGGCATGGGCGAGTACATCAGCGGCGCGATCCTGCAGGACGAGACCATCCGCCAGTCCACCGCCGGCGGCAAGCCATTCGCAAAAGTGATGAATGATGCCGGCATCATCCCCGGCATCAAGGTCGACGCGGGTACCCATCCGCTGGCCGGTTTCCCCGGCGAGGTGGTCACCGAAGGCCTGGACGGGCTGCGCGCGCGGCTGAAGGAGTATTACGGGCTGGGCGCACGCTTCGCCAAGTGGCGCGCGCTGATCCACATCGGCGAGGACACGCCGTCGGGCACCTGTATCGAGGCCAACGCCCATGCGCTGGCCCGCTATGCGGCGCTGTGCCAGGAGCAGGGGCTGGTGCCGATCGTCGAGCCCGAGGTGCTGATGGAGGGCGACCACGACATCGAAGCCTGCTACGAGGTCACCGAGGTCACCCTGCGCGGGGTGTTCGATGCGCTGTACAACCAGCAGGTGATGTTCGAGGGCGTGATCCTGAAGGCATCGATGGTGCTGCCGGGCAGCGACTGCGCCGAGCAGGCGGAAGTGGACGAGGTGGCCGAGGCGACGCTGATGTGCCTGAAGTCGACGGTGCCGGCGATCGTGCCGGGCATCGTGTTCCTGTCCGGCGGCCAGTCCGATGAGGATGCCACCGCGCACCTGGACGCGATGAACCGCCTGCGTCCGCACCCGTGGCCGCTGTCGTTCTCCTACGGCCGGGCCATGCAGCAGGCGGCGCTCAGGGCCTGGGCGAAGGACCCGGCGAAGAACGTCGCGCGGGCCCAGGAAATCGTGCTCGGCCGCGCCCGCGCCAACAGCATGGCCGCCCTCGGCGAGTGGGACGGCCAGCCCTGATCAGCGACGAAATGTAAAGGGGCGGCGAACCTCGCTACAGCCCCGCAAGCCACTCGTCGTCCGAACCCTCGTTGACGTCCTGGAACAGCGGGGTGGAGAAGTAGCGTTCGCCGGTATCGGGCAGCATCGCCAGGATCACCGCGCCCTTTTCGGCCTCGCGGGCCACCTCCAGCGCCGCCGCCACGGTGGCGCCGGCGGAGATGCCGCAGAAGATGCCTTCCTCGGCCGCCAGCCGGCGCGCGGTGGCGATGGCCTCGTCGTCGTCCACCGACACGATGCGGTCGGCGGCCTCGCGGTTGAGCACCTCGGGTACGAAGTCCGGGGTCCAGCCCTGGATCTTGTGCGAGCTGAACTCCTGGCCCTGCAGCATCGCCGCCTTGGCCGGCTCGGCCGCGACCACGTTCACTTCCGGCCGCGCGACCTTCAGCACTTCGCCCACGCCGGTGAGGGTGCCGCCGGTGCCCCAGCCGGTGACAAAATGGTCCAGCCTGCGGCCGGCGAAGTCGGCCAGGATCTCGGCCGCGGTGGTCTGGCGGTGCCAGGCGGGGTTGGCCGGGTTGGTGAACTGGCTGGCCAGGAACCAGCCGTGCTCTTCGGCCAGTTCCTTCGCCTTGCGCACCATGCCGCTGCCACGCTCGGCGGCCGGGGTCAGGATCACCCGGGCGCCATAGGCGCGCATCAGCTTGCGGCGCTCGACGGAGAAGGTTTCCACCATCGTGGCGACGAACCTGTAGCCGCGCGCCGCGCAGACCATTGCCAGGGCCACGCCGGTATTGCCCGAGGTCGCCTCCACGATGGTGTCTCCGGGCTTGATCAGGCCTTTCTGCTCGGCGTCCAGGATGATCGCGATCGCCAGCCGGTCCTTGACCGAGCCTCCGGGGTTGAAGCTTTCCACCTTCGCGTAGAGGCCGACGTGCCCGGGCGCGATGCGCTGCAGGCGCACGACGGGGGTGCGCCCGATCGTGTCCAGGATCGATTCGTGGATCATCTGTGGGCTCCGGTTGTGTGGGGGGGGCCACCGGGCCATTGCCCGCCACGGTGGTGGCGGCCCGAGTGTAACGCCCGCGATGGCAATCGGTTGACACGCCTTCCACGGCTGTCTCCATGCCTGACGACACAGGGCGACGACATCCGGCCCCCCTAGAATCGACCGGATGATCGTCCCTGCCTTGCCCCCCATGCAAAACGCCCGATTCCTGCGCCTGCCCGCCCCGGTGGTGCTGGCGCTGGCCGCCATGTTCCTCGCCGCCTGCGGTGGCAATGACGCGCCCATGGGCGGAGGGCCGGACGGCGGCGGTGTGACCGTCACCACCGCCGTGGTCGAGGAGCAGCCGTGGAGCGACACCATCGACGCGCTCGGGACGGTGGCGGCTCGCGAATCGGTGGTGGTCACGGCGAAGGTCAGCGAGACGGTGGAGGGCGTGCACTTCGAAAGCGGCGACGTGGTCGCCGAGGGCGAGGTGCTGGTCACGCTCAGCGGGCAGCAGCAGCAGGCCGCGCTCAACGCCGCCGAGGCCGCCGCCGAGGAGGCC
>ERZ1032895.272-NODE-272-length-10295-cov-4.757520_pt1 | contig 10295 bp, 9 predicted proteins | sample MGYA00516687_ERZ1032895 | MGnify/ENA primary metagenome ERZ1032895 (study PRJEB33719, sample SAMN04261600) | wastewater metagenome | biome: rural village; feature: latrine urine exit; material: soil | place: El Salvador | collected 2013-01-14 ... | reverse complement strand
ATCAGTCTTTGAGGGGTGACGCGGAAAGGCCCCGATCTCAGCCTGAGATCGGGGCCTGTGACGGGGCGTTTCTAAAGACCCACGACAGCGTCAATGGTGCCACGGTTGGCGCCGTAGAAGGCGTTGAAATCGTCGACGGTCAGGTCATTATTGGCGCCATTTCTAATCCAGTAGACCAGGGTTTGGCCGGGTTCAATGGCGACGTCGGACGGCGTAGCCGCCCACAGCGCATTGCTACCGGTATCTGGGTACAGATAGTTGATCGTGTAGTCGGACATCGAGATCGGCGTATCGGTCGGGTTAGCAATCTCGATAAACTCGTAGCCGTCGGATCCGCCCACGTTGGCCGAGTCCACGACCAGTTCGGTCAGCATCAGGTTCGCGGCGGTGACTGGCGGCTGGCGATCAGCAAACGGGCCGGTCGGCTCTTCTGGCTCTTCAGGTTCAACGGGTTCTTCCGGTTCGACGGGTTCCAGGCTGAGCTGTTCATCGCGCACCTGGCCCGGGGTTGGAGCTGCTTGTTGGGCAATTACCGTACGGGATGGTTGGTCCCCGGTGATGGCACGGCCAAATTCAACGCCCAATTGGACGCCAGCGGAGCCGGACGGGTAGAACGACCAGCTGTCCACCTCACCGTTTTGCAACACACGAATACCACGATCGCCACCGTTGGCCATGCCGTTTTGCCCGACGACGCGCACAATGCGGGCGTCATTGTCGTCACCCATGCCATAGAATGCGCGGAAGTCATCAACGGTGTGCGCGGAGGAGTCCACGTTGCCGTGGGTATAGCTCAGCCACATAATGACAGTCTCGCCTGGTGCCAGCATCACTGGTTCTTCATCTTCAGCGATGCTCAGTGCGACATCTTTGTCCTGGTCAGCGGAGTCGACGTAGCTGTACGCGAAGCTGTAGTCCGCGTCGTCCAAATCGATCGGCGCGTCCGAGGCGTTATGAATTTCGAAGTATTCGAAATGATCATACGAAGTGGTATCCGGCAGAATCTCTGTCACCACGAGCCCGGATGGCTGCTGCTGAACGTCTTGGACGGTGGTCGCTGGATGGATTGGCATAGCCGCTGCCGAGGACATCGCAAACGGTGATAGTGCGACCAGGCACGCCGCGCTGAGCGCGGTCACACGGCCACCCAGTCGTTTCGAAGGCATCAAAAATTACCCTTTTCTACGATACGTAAGCGAGAAAGTCGCTGTCAGGCGAACCTTCGACACCGTAAAGTAGCCAAGCAAACACCGGGTGACATGGACTTCGTTGAATGTTCATGCATTATTCAATCGCATGAGTGTCGTCACGGACACGTGTGATTTCGCAGGGTGGGCATTATTTCCGAACGATGGGTATCCACAGTTCCGCTTGACCGGAGTCGCCACGCTCGTTGAGTTGGGTTTTCAACAGTTGTGGTCCTGGTGCCCATTCGTATGGGTTGGCTGGGAACCACTCAGCAGCGGCAGTGGCCCACAGCTGTTGGAAGGCTTCCGGAACCTTGCCCTCAGTGGTAAAGACCACCCAGGAGCCTGCCGGAACCGTCTGGGTTTGAAACGCCTCGTCGGTCGCGGTGGGCACGGTGGTTGTGGCGACGGCGTGCCAGTAGATGACCTGGGCATCGTCGTCATTCAAATATTCTGTTGCGCTCAGCGCACCCAGCGGCTCCACATTGGATAGTTCGTGCAGGGTCGTCAGTGCTGCGGGGTTCAGACTGCGTTCAAAGTCTTGGACGGTCTCGTTGGCGCCCAGCGCGACAATGGGCACCTGGGTGTTGTAGCCAACCAGGTGGAATGCGCGTTTCTCGATGATGCGGTATGGCACGTTGTGCGTCCCTTCAATCCTGATGCGGATTTTCAGTTGGGACTGGGATCGCAACATGGCGCCGGGCTCACGCGCCTGGGTTCGGGTGAGCCCGTGGAATGTTTTGAATGCACGAGTGAACGCGTCGGCTGAGCCGTATCCATAAGCAATCGCGGTGTCGAGCACTGTGGCGTCGTCCAGGAGGCTGGCGGTGGCTTTGGTGATTCGGCGGTTGCGGATGTATTCCGAGATCGGCATGCCAGCCAGCGTGGCGAACATCCGGCGGAAGTGATACTCCGACGTCAGGGCCAGCTACGCGAGTTCCGCGACGTCAATGGGCTCGGTGAGTTTGGACTCGATGAGCTCGATCGCGGTGTTCCATTCGTGCATAGGTTTCTTCCTCCCAATCTGGTGTCAGCCTATAAACGAATGGCCCGTGGCGTCCGATCTTTCGTGCCGGATGTTATCGGGTGTTAGATGCCCAAGATGGTCTTGGCGATGAGGAAATATACGATCAGGCCCAGCGCATCAACCACGGTGGAAATAAACGGGTTGGAAAATACAGCCGGGTCGACGCCGATCTTCGATGCGATCAACGGCATGACGGAACCAACCGAGGCCGCCAAGGTACAGATGACCACCAGGGTGGTGCCAATGACCGCGCCGATGCCAAGGTCCCAGAAAATTGAGGCACCGATAAAGCCCAGCGAGCCCAGCACCACACCCAGAGTGAGCCCTACGAGGGCTTCGCGACTCACCACTCGGACCAGGTCTCGGGTGGTCACCTGAGACAGGGCAATTGCACGGGTCACCGTGGTGGCCGCCTGGTTACCGGTGTTGCCACCGGTACCGGTCAGCAACGGGACAAACAACGTGAGCACGACCATCGCGGCCAGGGTGTCTTCAAAATAATCCAGGACCTGGACGGTCAAAATCGCCCCGATCCCCAACACCAACAGCCAGACGATCCGGGACTTGACCAACTGCATGACCGAGGTCGAAAGGTATGGTTGTCCGAGCGGTTCGGCACCACCGGAACGGAACGTATCTTCGGATTCTTCTTCTTCCAGAATCAGCTGCGCGTCGGCAACCGTGAGCATCCCAATGAGCCGTTCGGCGTCATCGACCACCGGCAGTGCTTGGACGCGGTCGTGGACGACGGTACGGGCAGCTTCTTCGACGTCGTCATGCACCGATACCGTTTCAGTGGGCTCCATGATGTCTTCAATCAGCTCATCGGGTTCGGCCCGCACCAGGCGCGGTAGGTGCACCAGGCCCAGCACCTTGTGGGTCGAAGACCCCACCGGCAGCACGGTCAGGTTGTCCACATCGGCGGCGGGCACGGTCACATCACGAATAATGTTCAATGCGGTGGCCGCCGACATGTCGGGTGTCAGTTCTTGTGGCACCACCGACATTCGCCGTCCCACCGAGTCTTCCGGGTAGCCCAGAATTTTGGCGGCAGCATCGCGTTCAGCTGGACCCAGGCTGGCCAGTAGACGTTGCGCCACCTCGGCCGGAACCTCATCGACCAGTCGAGCCTGGGTGGATGATTGCAGTTGCGAAAACAGGTCGCGCGTATGTTCATCGGCCAGCCCATCGATCAGATCCGACTGTAATGATGGCTCCATGTTGCCGAACACTTCCACGGCAACATCTTTATCTAACAAACGAAACGCGACCGGCATGAGTCCCGGCGGGGTGCGGTCCAGCACGCGCTCAACCGAGGCGACCCGCATATCGCGCAACAGATCCGCCGCGGCTGCATATTCTTTGTCGCGCAACAGATCCCAGAGTTGATCTTCCAGCTCGGCAAGCGTGGTTTCCTGCGGCTTGGGATCTGACATGCGTCCCCCTGTGGTTCGTGGGCGAAAAGGTGTGTGGTTTATCCGTGGTAGAAGTGGCGTGCTCCACCGGTGAGATACATTGTGATCCCCGCGGCGTTCGCGGCTTCGATGACCTCATCGTCGCGCATCGAACCACCGGGTTGGACGACGGCGCGCACCCCGGCGTCGATCAGAATCTGCAGTCCGTCGGCAAATGGGAAGAACGCATCCGAGGCGGCAACCGAACCGGTCGCACGGTCTGGTGCATCGGTGCCGTCAATATTTTCGGCACCACCCGGGGTCGAGACGTCTTGGGCCCCGGTCGAGGCGGCACCCAGCGTGTTGGCACGTTCAATGGCCAGGCGGCACGAGTCCAGGCGGTTGACCTGACCCATCCCAATGCCCACTGCGGCTTGGTTGGCGGCCAGCAGGATCGCATTGGATTTCGGCGCGCGCACGGCCTCCCACGCGAACACCAAGTCCCGCATCGTGGTTTCATCGGCGGGTTCACCGGCCACCAGTTCCCAGTTTTCGGGGTTGTCACCGGGGGCTTGGTAAATGTCGGCGTCCTGGACGAGCATGCCGCCCGAGATCTGTTTGAACTCGGTGGTCTCGAGTTCAAAACCGTCGGGCAGTTGCAGCAGGCGAATGTTTTTCTTGGCCGTCAAAATTTCCAGCGCCTCGGGAGTGAAGCCCGGTGCAACGACGACCTCAGTGAAGATGTCTTTGACCTGATTGGCCATGGCCGACGACACGGGACGGTTTGCGGCAATAACCCCGCCGAAGGCCGAGACCGGGTCGGTGGCGTGCGCTTTGGCGTGAGCATCGGCGATCGCCTCTGCGGCGTCGGCCGACGCGACGGCCAGACCACACGGGTTGGCATGTTTGATCACGGCAACGGCCGGATCGGTGAACGTAAACGCGGCCCGGATGGCGGCATCGGCGTCGACATAGTTATTGAAACTCATCGCCTTACCGTGGAGCAGTTTCGCCTGGGCCACCCCAGGATTTTGGGTGGTGGCGGTGGTGTACAACGCGGCAGGCTGGTGAGGGTTTTCGCCGTAGCGCAGAGTTTCTTTCAATTCCAGCGCGTGCCCGGCGTACGCGGGGTGTTCGGCGTCGTCGAAATGTTGGGCCATCCAAGTGGCTACCGCGGTGTCATACGAGGCGGTGTGGGCAAAGGCGTCTACGGCCAGTCGCTGCCGGGTGGCCAGGCTGAACCCACCGTTGGCCACGGCGGTCAAAATCTCGTGGTAGGCGTCCGGATTGGTGACAATGGCCACCGAACCGTGGTTCTTGGCGGCCGCGCGCACCATGGTGGGGCCACCAATGTCGATCTGTTCGATCACTTCCGGCTGGGTCGCACCCGAGGCGACGGTTTCCACAAACGGGTAGAGGTTTACCACTACCAGGTCAAAGGGCGCGATGTCGTGTTCAGTCAGCTGAGCCATGTGGTCGTCGACGTTTTTGTCGGCCAGGATGCCTGAGTGAATGAACGGGTGCAGTGTTTTGACGCGCCCGCCGAGCACCTCTGGGAACCCGGTCACTTCGGCAACCTCGGTCACGGCCACCCCGGCGGCCTGGATCATCGCAGCGGTCGAGCCGGTCGAGACAATTTCGACGCCGGACGCGGCCAGCCCTTGGGCCAGTTCGGCTAGGCCGGTCTTATCGTAGACGGACACCAGGGCGCGTTGTACCGGGATTTGATCCAGCTGGGTGGTCACTTAGGGTGCTCCTTAGGGCAGTGGGCGTTGCGTCACCGGCAACCGGTGATCTCTCCTCGCGTCATTCTAACGCGGTTTGGCATACGGCCGGATGAGTTGTTCCGGTGTGGTGCCCGCCGCCAGGCGTGCCAGGTTGTCCAGCAGCATCTGACGTTCGGCGACCTTAATCTTTTCGTGCAGGCTGGCCTGATCGTCGTCCACGGCAATCTCCACGGCGCGCTGATCCAAAATCGGGCCGGTATCGACTCCGGCGTCGACAATATGCAAGGTGGTACCGGTGACGACCACACCGGCCGCCAGCGCATCGGCCACCGCGTGCGCGCCCGGAAACGCGGGCAACAGGGCCGGGTGCGTGTTGATAAACCGGTTGGCAAACCGGGTGATAAATTCCTCCCCGACGATGCGCATCAGCCCTGATGACAACACAATATCGGGCCGGTAGGTCGCCACCTGGTCCGCTAGTGCTCTCGTCCATGCCGCCCGTGAGGCATAGGCGGCGTAGTCAACGACGAAGGTTTCAATGCCGGCGGTTTCTGCCCGGGTCAGCCCGTAGGCGTCGGCGACGTCGGAGCCTGCGGCCACGATGTCGACGTCGAGCTCACCTGCTGCGACAGCATCGATGAGGGTTTGAAAATTCGATCCGGAACCGGAGAGTAAAACGACCAAACGCATACGTCCTAGTGTAGGGAATGGATCGATACCCTGAGGTGGTTGGTCGTCAATGTTGTGTGGGATTAGTCTTTGGCTGATTGTGACCAACGAAACGCGCCGTGCCGCAGCGGCGCGACAGCGTAGCCGATCGCCGCACCGATGCCGATTTGGGCGGCAAACAGTCCGGCGCTGGCAAGTGGCGGTGCGCCGATGGTGGTCAACACGCCGATGGCCCAGGAGCCTCCGGAGACGAACATGATGCCCAGGCACAATATTCCGGCGGTGATGCCGATACAAGCACCGGTCAGCACCACGCCGAGGGTGATCGCGGTGGGCTGGTTGGGGATTTTTGCCACGACGAGGTCTTCGAGGTGGTTTTCTCCGGTCCCAAAGAACCACCAACCGGCCAGGATCCCCGCCAAGAGGAGCAATACCAGGATCCACCAGTGGTCTTGCAGGGTCTGTTCGGTGGGGATGGCCGAGAAAATCGGCAGTGCCGGTTGCGCACCGGGCAGGGTGCCGGCCGGGGAAACGTCCACCGTGCCGATGCGGAACCCGGCACCGGTCAGATAACTCAGGGTCCAGGCGGCCACATTGGGTAGCACCAAGATCTGTAAGACCGTGATGACCAGGCCACCGAAGATCCCGGCGTCCAACCGCTGGTACACATCGGTGATCTCGGCCCAGTGGATGCCAATTTGGACCGATAACACAATTGAGGCAATCGCCCAGGCACCGGCCACAGCGATCGTCGCGGCACGCAGCAGCGCCCACAGGTAGTGCCAAAAGTTTCGTGCCGCATCCGATAATTCATCGACGCGTTTGGCCGTGTATTGCACTAGCGGGATGCGGAAATATCCCAGGGCACCCCAGGCATAACCGAGCACAAATACAACTGCGGGGATGGTCACGGCCAGGGTGGGGTTGATGCTGACAACGTCGAGACTGACCAGGGTGTTGGTGCCCCAGACAAAAAATGTAAACGCCGCAACCGCCCCCAGGGTGGGCTGCCACAGGGTGCGCAACTGGGAGGCTTTGGCCAGTCGCGCTCCGACTCGACGCGCTAACAGCAGCCACACGAGCATTAAACCCAACGGAATGAACCACCAGGTCCCAACGGCCTCTTGGGTGTCGAGGCTGACCAATTCCAGGGGTACTCCGAAACTGGATAACCAAATATAGGCGCCGATCGCCCCAGCATCGCCCAGTGGTAAGTTGGCAAAGGCTCCGGTGATCCACATAATGGCCAGCGGCACCACAATGATGGCGGCGCCGATGAAGGCAGCGGCCAGCGCTTCCACGATGCCTTGTAACCACAATGGCATGGGGAAGGATTTTGGTTCTGGTGCAGTGTTGGTCATGTTCTCCTATCGTGCCATTAGTTTCCCGTGCGGTGGCTTATTGGCGCGACGTTCAAAACACAGTGTGATAGATACCCGCAAAACTTGTGCAACGTTGCAGCGCCGACAGCGGTTTTCCCCTAAGATTATGGCTGAAGAAGACAACGGTTGTCTCAGGTGTCAGCCGTGTCATTTCACCGCAGGACCCGAATCAACCGCCAACAGTAGCTTGAGGAAGGTTGCGACATGGAAGCCGGTTTAGCCCAGATCAGAGAAGAAGTCCTCCGCCGAAACCCTGGGGAAACCGAATTTTTCCAAGCAGTCGATGAGGTCTTTGACAGCCTCGGCCCGGTCATGAAGCGCCACCCCGAATACGTTGAACACGGCATTCTGCGGCGCATGGTCGAACCCGAACGCCAAATCACCTTCCGTGTCCCCTGGGTCGATGACAAGGGCGTCGTCAAAATTAACCGCGGATTCCGGGTGCAATTCAACTCCGCGCTGGGCCCCTATAAGGGCGGCATTCGTTTCCACCCGTCGGTGTATCTGGGCATCATGAAATTTCTGGGCTTCGAACAAGTGTTCAAAAATGCTCTGACCGGCATGCCCATCGGTGGTGGTAAAGGTGGTGCTGATTTCAATCCTTCGGGCCGCTCCGAGGGTGAGATCATGCGCTTCTGCCAATCGTTTATGACCGAAATGTATCGCCACATTGGCGAACACACCGACGTACCGGCCGGCGATATTGGTGTGGGCACCCGCGAAATCGGGTTCATGTTCGGACAATACCGACGCATCACCAACCGTTTTGAAGCCGGGGCCTTTACCGGCAAAGGAGTTTCTTGGGGTGGTTCCCTGGTTCGGCCCGAAGCCACGGGCAATGGTGTCGTGATGTTTGCCAACCAGATGCTCAAAACCATCGGCACCTCACTGGACGGCGCGACCGTAACCGTGTCGGGGTCCGGCAATGTGGCGATCAACGCAATCGACTACGCTCAGCAGCTGGGCGCCAAAGTAATCAGCGCCTCGGACTCGTCCGGCTACGTCGTCGATGAAGACGGTATCGACAACGAATTGCTCCGCCAGATCAAGACCGTCGAGCGCGGCCGGATCTCTGAATACGCTCAGCGCCGTGACCGGGCACATTTTGTTTCAGACGGCTCCATCTGGGATGTTCCGGTTGACGTTGCCATTCCCTGCGCCACGCAAAACGAGCTGACCGGCAATGATGCTGCAACACTGGTCAGTAACGGGGTCAAGGCGGTTGCCGAAGGCGCCAATATGCCCTCGACCCACCAGGCGATCACCACGTTCCGTGAAGCCGGGGTACTCTTCGGACCGGGCAAGGCGGCCAACGCCGGCGGGGTGGCCACTTCGGCGCTGGAAATGCAACAAAACGCTTCCCGGGACACGTGGAGCTTTGACTATACCCACGCCCGGTTGGAAGAAAACATGGAAGACATTCACGACCGGTGCATAGCTACCGCAGAGGATTTCGGGCACCCGGGTGATTATGTGATCGGGGCAAATATTGCCGGTTTCCTCAAAGTCGCCGATGCGATGATTGCCCAGGGCATCATCTAGTCAATGGTGCCCAGCGTTGAGGTGGTGCTGGCCGAGCTGGGCACGTCCCCCTGGCTGATTGTGGTGGTGCTGGTATTTTGTTGTGTGGATGCGGTATTTCCCATGGTTCCCAGCGATTCTTTCGTCACCGCGGCCACCGTCATGGCTCTGGCCAGTGGGGCCTCCAGCGGCTTCGTTATCCTGTTGACAGCCGCTGCAGCATTGGGAGGATTCAGCGGTGATTGTCTTGCCTACTGGCTTGGTTCCAAGGTCCCAGCACACCGCATACCCGGCTTGCGCAGCGCGACAGGCCAAGCCGCATACCACCGGGTGCAACGTGCTTTTATCCGCCGTGGCAGCACATTGTTACTCACCGGGAGATTCATTCCGGTGGGACGGATTGTGGTCAATGTGACCGCCGGGGCCACGAGGTTCCCGTTGTCGCGGTTCTTCCCGGTTGCCGCTTTTGCCGGGGTGCTCTGGGCTGGTCTTGCCGTGCTGGTGGGCATCCTGGCCAGTTACCTTCTGCCAGACAGCACACTGCTGGCCATGGTCATCGGTGTGGGTCTTGGGATGACTTTTGGATTAGTCATCGATTGGGTCGTGGCGCGCTTGGCGGGCCGCAATCGTTCCGCACAGGTTTAGTGCTGCGCGAGCGCGGCGCGTTGTTGTTGCGTCAGACGTACCGGCATCCCGGTTTTTTGGTTCACGAACACCATCGTGGAGGTCGCGTGAACCGCTACGGCGTCGTCGTCATAGAACCGGTAGAAGATCTCCACCGAGGCGCCTTTGACTTGTGCGACCCCGACTTCCACACGGATCGGGGTGCCCCGGTAGGGCAGCTGGCGCCGATATTTCACCGTGTGATCGGCGATCAGCGTCATCACACCGTCCTCAACACCGCTCAGTAAGTCAATGTGGGGTTGCGGGCTGGTCTCATCCAGGTCGCCGGTGCCGACAGGAAGCCCAAACACCATCACGCGAGCTTCTTCCATCAACCGCACAATCTGGACGTTATTGATGTGCCCGTAGGCATCCATATCGCCCCAGCGCACGGGGATTTCAACGATGGTCATGCTCACTTTAGGTCTCCGGATTGTCTTGGGTGAATTGTGGATAGTCGGCGCGCAGTTCTGCCACCGTGAGTTGTTCCTTAGCGGTAACCGACTGCGGCCAGGCTAACGGCGGGTGTACTCGCGGGGCAAGAATGCCAAAATTTTCCAGCTGAAATGACAAGGCGGCCCCGTCGGGACCATACGCCCAGGGCACCCCATCGGTGGCGCGTTGGGTTTCTTCAGCTCGCCCACCGGCTAACAGCGCTTCGGTTGCTGACAACTGTCGGATCGCAATCGCATTGACCCGGCCCAGATGGTGATGCGCGAAATGCT
>ERZ1032895.271-NODE-271-length-10315-cov-4.128363_pt1 | contig 10315 bp, 4 predicted proteins | sample MGYA00516687_ERZ1032895 | MGnify/ENA primary metagenome ERZ1032895 (study PRJEB33719, sample SAMN04261600) | wastewater metagenome | biome: rural village; feature: latrine urine exit; material: soil | place: El Salvador | collected 2013-01-14 ... | reverse complement strand
CGTCGGCGTACCGCTCGGCCTTCTCGGCCCCGAAGAGCCGCTCGCGGTTGGCGGCGCCCAGCACGAACTCCACCCGGCAACCGCGCTCACGCAGCGCCGCCGCAAGCCAGAACAGCGGCGCGCTGCCGTACCCGCCACCGACCAGCACGCACGTGACGCGCTCGCGAGGCAACGGGAACGGCCTGCCGAGCGGACCGACGAGGTCGACGTACGAACCGATCTCGCGGGTCGCCAGCCACTGCGTACCTTTGCCCGCCGGAGCGACCACGATGTCGAGGATGTCCTCCTCGGAGCGGTCCGCCGCCGGGCTCACCGCATGCAGCGCGAACGATCTGCGCAGCAACGCGTTGCTGAGATCACCGCCGACACTCAGGCCCACGAACTGTCCCGGCTTGGCCAGGTCGGGCAGGCCGGGCGCCGCGAACGTCATGTACTGGTACTCCCCCGCGGGCCTGGTCGCGACGAGCCTCGCCTCGACCTGCACGACGGGGCGGGCCCCGTCCTTGACCGCACTCATCCCTGCTCCTCGCGCTCGTCACTCATGCCCTCGCCGCTCATGAGATCCCCTCTCCTGCGGCACGCGACCTCGGCGAAGCGCCGAGCTTGGCCGCGTGCTCCTGCACCGATCCGATCGTGATCGTCGACTCCCGGAGCGCCTCGATGCCCTGCACCGCGGCCCCCAACTGCTGCACGGTGGTGATGATCGGCCGGCCGATGCTCGTCGTCGCCGTGCGGATGGCATATCCGTCGCGGCGCGCCATGCGGCTACCAGGTGTATTGACAACCATGTCGACGGTACCGGCCTGAATCTCCTGAACGATGGTCGGCTCGCCGTTCGGCCCCGATCCCTCGCTGTGTTTGCGCACGACGGAGGCCGGAATCCCGTTGCGTCGCAGAACCTGAGCCGTGCCCTCGGTGGCGAGCAGTTCGAACCCGAGCTCATACAGCCGCTTGATCGGAAAGATCATGGCCCGCTTGTCGCGGTTGGCGATCGAGACGAAGACCCGCCCGGAGGTCGGCAGCCCGCTGAGCGCACCCATCTGGGTCTTCGCGAACGCGGCGCCGTACCCGACGTCGATGCCCATCACCTCACCTGTCGAACGCATCTCGGGGCCGAGCACGCTGTCGACCACGCCCCCGTCGGCGGTGCGGAACCGCTTGAACGGCAGGATCGCCTCCTTGACGGAGAGCGGAGCGTCGGCGGGCATCTCGGAACCATCGCCCTCCGAGGGCAGCAGACCCTCCTCGCGCAGTTGCGCGATCGTGGCGCCGAGCATGACGCGGGCGGCGGCCTTGGCCAGCGGCACCCCGGTGGCCTTGGCCACGAACGGCACGGTGCGGCTCGCACGCGGGTTGGCCTCGAGGACGTAGAGGATGTCCTGCGCGAGCGCGAACTGCACGTTCATCAGGCCGCGCACCCCGATTCCCTCGCCCAACAGTCGTGTCGACTCGCGGACCCGTGCGATCTCGGAGGGGCCCAACGTGATCGGAGGCAGCACGCACGCCGAATCGCCGGAGTGGATGCCGGCCTCCTCGATGTGCTCCATGATGCCGCCGATGTACATCTCGTGGCCGTCGAACAGCGCATCGACGTCGATCTCGACGGCGTCGTCGAGAAACCGGTCGACGAGCACCGGGTGACCGTTGCCCGCAGCGGTCGCCCGCTCGACGTATTCACGCAACGTGCGGTCGTCGTAGACGATCTCCATGCCGCGCCCGCCGAGCACGTAGCTCGGCCGCACCATCACCGGGTAGCCGATGCGCTCGGCCACCTCCAGCGCGCCGGGCACGTCGGTGGCGAAGCCGGCGTCGGGCATCGGGATGTCGAGGCGCTCCATCATGTCGCGGAACCGGTCGCGGTCTTCGGCGAGGTCGATGGTCTCGGGCGAGGTGCCGAGGATCGGCACGCCCGCGTCTTCGAGCGCCTGCGCGATGCTCAGCGGAGTCTGGCCGCCGAACTGGCAGATCACGCCTTCGGGCTTCTCGGCCTCGTAGATCGCGAGCACGTCTTCGACGGTGAGCGGCTCGAAGTAGAGCGCGTCCGAGGTGTCGTAGTCGGTGGAGACCGTCTCGGGGTTGCAGTTGACCATGATGGTCGAATAGCCCTGCTCACGCAGGGTGTAGGCGGCGTGCACGCAGCAGTAGTCGAACTCGATGCCCTGCCCGATGCGGTTCGGGCCGCCGCCGAGAACCATCACCTTGCGGCCCTCGACGGGCTTCGGCGCGGGCGGGGTTTTCACCTCGGGGCCGTGCTGCACCGCGGGGTGGTAGGTGGAGTAGTAGTAGTACGCGTTCTCGACACCGCTGACCGGCACAGGCTCGAACCTGGCCGTGATGCCGGCGGCGATGCGGTGGGCCCGCAACTGCGTGACTTCGACCCCGAGAATCCGCGAGAGATAGGTGTCGCCGAAGCCGTCGAGCTTCGCCTGGCGCAGCAGCTCGACCGGCAGCTCGCCGAGACGACCCTTGTAGCCCTCGAGTTGCGTCTCCAGCTCCACGAGTTCAGCCATCTGCTCGACGAACCACGCCTTGATGTAGGTGAGGTCGGCGAGCTGCTGCACGCTCGCTCCGGCGCGGAGGGCCTCGTACATGAGGTACTGGCGGTCGCTGCTCGGCTGCTCGAGACGCCGCAGCAGCTCGGGCAGGCCCAGTTCGCGGAAATCCTTGACGTTGCCGAGGCCCGGGCGGCCGTTCTCCAGCGAACGGATGGCTTTGCCGAACGCCTCCTTGTAGGTGCGGCCCAGCGACATCACCTCGCCGACCGCGCGCATCTGGGTGCCGAGCTTGTCCTGCGCCCCCGGAAACTTCTCGAACGCCCACCGCGCGAACTTGACCACCACGTAGTCGCCGCTCGGCGTGTACTTCTCGAGGCTGCCGTCACGCCAGTAGGGCAGTTCGTCCATCGTCAGACCCGTCGCGAGCAGCGTCGAGACCATCGCGATCGGCAGGCCCGTGGCCTTGGAGGCGAGCGCCGAGCTGCGCGAGGTGCGCGGGTTGATCTCGATGACGACGATGCGGCCCGTCTTCGGGTTGTGCGCGAACTGCACGTTGGTGCCGCCGACGACACCGATCTCGCTGACGATCTTGTGGGCGATGCGCTGCAGCTCGTCCTGCAGGTCCTGCGCGATCGTCAGCATGGGGGCGGTGCAGTACGAGTCGCCGGTGTGTACGCCTACCGCGTCGACGTTCTCGATGAAGCAGACCGAGATGAGCTGGTTCTTCTCGTCGCGGATGACCTCGACCTCCAGCTCCTCCCAGCCGACGATCGACTCCTCGACGAGCACCTGGTGGATCGGGCTCGCGTCCAGGCCGCGGGCGCCGACGATGCGCAGTTCGTCGATGTCGTCGACGAACCCGCCCCCGGTGCCGCCCATCGTGTACGCCGGGCGCAGGACGAGCGGGAAACCGATGCCGGCCGCCGCGGCCTCCATCTCCTCCATCGTCGTCACGACCTTGGAACGGGGCATGTCGACGCCGATCTCGGCCATGGTGCGCTTGAACGTCTCGCGGTCTTCGCCGCGCTCGATGACGTCACGGCTGATGCCGATCATCTCGACGTCGTACTTCTCCAGCACGCCCTCGTCCTGCAGTTGCGAACTCAGGTTGAGGCCGGTCTGGCCACCGAGATTGGGCAGCAGCGCATCGGGTTTCGACTGCTCGATGATGCGCGTCAGCGTCGCCACGTCGAGGGGCTCGATGTACGTCTCGTCGGCCATCACCGGGTCGGTCATGATCGTAGCCGGGTTGCTGTTGACCAGCACCGTCTCGTAACCCAGCCCCCGCAGCGCCTTGCACGCCTGGGTGCCCGAGTAGTCGAATTCGCACGCCTGGCCGATGATGATCGGCCCCGAGCCGATGATCAGGACTTTAGACATGTCGTCACGGGCGGGCATTCACAACTCCTGGGATCAACGGACGGTGCGCAGGCAACGCGCGCCGTCACACTCCAGGGCTGGACCACGATCCGCCGCACGCGACCACCCCGACGGTACTGCACTCAAGCGGCGACCCCGCATTCGGTCTCGGCGCGGAGGCGGAGACCCAAGCACCGGCGACGGTTTGGGCGGGTAGTCCCGTGGCAGGCACGCGACAAGGTGACGGTTTTCGCGCTCGTCTCCACCGGACTCGGCGACAGTCCCCGAGGCGTCTTGGGGGCGCGTCCCACGGGACTCGTGCTGGAACGTGAGAGAACCACGAAACCGCGTCCCTGGAGCCCAGCCGTGACCGCGCAGCGGGCACGCGCAGGAGGGACAAACCCGAAGAGGTGACAGTTTCCGCTTCGGTCCCCTCGGAGCCAGAACTGTCAGCACATCACCTACCGGCATAAAGCTCCATGGACACTCCCCGAGGCGGTCACTGACCTCGCTGCCGGTACAGATGCACGCCTATGGCACAGATGCGCAGGTACAGACCAACGCACCTGTACCGGGGACGCGCACCTGTACCGCACGCGCGCACGCGTGCCGTACCCGCGGTCAGTCAGTCCGTCGCAGGCTGCCCGAAGTGAGAAGCGCTCCCGAAGCCCGACCTCTCGGCCAGAGTCCCATGCGACACAGACCCGACAGCACCGCGGGCAGCGCCGCCGTCAAGCGGTGCGTTTCGCCTTGCTGCCGAGCGCCGGGATACCTACACGCAGCGCCTCCGCGTAGGTGTCGTCGGCGTCGAGACGCGAGAGTTCGTCGGCGAGGCATTCGGAGTCGTTGCGCCGGGGGAGAGAGATGCGCCGGGCGGGTTTGCCGGGCTGGTCGATTTCGCCGATGACTCCGTCGGGTCGAATCAGTGTGGTCACGCCCGAGGTGCGCTCCAGGGTGATGCCGAACAGCCCCTCGTGGTCATCGTCGCAAGTCGACCTTTTCACAGGAACATCGAGGCGGACCTGCAACCATCCGGCGAGCAGGTCGGCGGAGGCCGAGCGCTTGTTACCGATGACTTCGGCGGCAATGACCTCGTCGTACGGGGGCTCGTCGAGTAGCGACGCGAGCACGCCGCGCCACCTCGTGGTGCGCGTCCAGGCGAGGTCGGTATCGCCGGCCTCGTAGTACCTGGCGCGTACGCCCATCGACTTCACCGGGTCGGTCTGCGCCTCGGCGTCGGTGATGCGCCGCTGGGCGAGCCGGCCGACGGGGTGATCGGCGATGTCGCGGGGAGCCTTGCGTGGCCACCAGGCGACGATGGGGGAGTCGGCGAGCAACAACGGCATGACCACTGCTTCGCCATGCTTGGTCAGCTCACCGTAGAGGCGCATGACGACCATCTCGCTGGCGCCGGCGTCGCCGCCGACGCGGATCTGGGCGTCGAGCCGGTTGGAGCCGCGCCGGTTGCCCTCGACGACGACGATGATGCGGCTCGGGTGCTGGCGGGTGCCGTTGTTGGCCTCGCGAAGCACGGCCTCGATGCTCGCCTCCTCGGCCATGACGACTAATGTCATCACCCGGCCGAGAGCCAGGGCGCCCGTGTCTGCCCGCAGGGAGACGATCTTCTTGGTCAGCGTCGGGATGGAGGTGTCGGGAAGGTCGATGATCACGGCATCCTCCACTGACGACCGTCGCGGGCGAGCAGATCGTGTGCGCTCTCGGGGCCCCAGGCTCCGGGGGTGTACTGCTCCGGCTGCTCGCTGCTCGACTCCCAGAAGTGCGTGATGGGGTCGAGGATCTTCCAGGAGAGTTCGACCTCTTCGTGACGCGGGAACAACGGTGGATCACCGAGGAGCACGTCGAGAATGAGGCGCTCGTACGCCTCTGGGCTGGACTCGGTGAACGCGCGGCCGTAGCCGAAGTCCATCGTCACGTCGCGCACCTCCATCTGGTCGCCGGGCACCTTGGCGCCGAAGCGCAGCGTGATGCCCTCGTCGGGCTGGACCCGGATGACGATGGCGTTGGCGCCCAACTCGGCGGTCGCGGTGTCGTCGAACGGCAGATGCGGGGCTGTCTTGAACACGACAGCGACCTCGGTGACCCGTTTTGCGAGCCGCTTTCCGGTGCGCAGGTAGAAGGGCACCCCGGCCCAGCGGCGGGTCGCGACCTCTAACTTCATGGCCGCGAAGGTCTCGGTGATGGAGTCGGGCGATACGCCCTCTTCGTCGAGGTAGCCGCCTACCTGCTCTTCGCCCTGCCAGCCCTTCGCGTACTGCCCGCGCGCGACGCACTGCTCGATGGAGCCGGGGATGATGACGCTCGCGAGCGCCTTCTCCTTCTCGGCCCGCAGGTGCGCGGCGTCGAAGGCGATCGGCTCCTCCATCGCCGTGAGGGCGAGGAGCTGGAGCAGGTGGTTCTGGATCACGTCGCGGGCGGCTCCGATGCCGTCGTAGTACCCCGCCCGGCCGCCGATGCCGATGTCCTCGGCCATGGTGATCTGCACGTGGTCGACGAAGTGGTTGTTCCAGATCGGCTCGAACATCATGTTCGCGAACCGCAGCGCGAGGAGGTTCTGCACCGTCTCCTTGCCGAGGTAGTGATCGATGCGGAAGACGGAGTCGGAGCGGAAGACCTTGCCGACCGCGCGGTCGAGCTCTTGCGCGGAGGCGAGATCGTGCCCGAACGGCTTCTCGATGACCACCCGGCGCCAACTCTGGCCGCCGTTGTCCTCGGTGAGGCCCGAGCGTTGCAGCAGGGTGCAGACCTGCTCGAACTGATTCGGCGGGATGGACAGATAGAACGCGTGGTTGCCGCCGGTGCCGCGCTCGGCATCGGCGGCAACCACGGTTTCGTGGAGGCGTGCGAAGGACTCGTCGTCGTCGAAAGAACCCTGGTCGAAACGGATTCCGGCGGCGAGCTGGTCCCACGCCTCCTGGCGGAAGTTCGTGCGCGAGTGCGCCTCGACCGACTGCTTGACGAAGGCGGCGAACTGTTCGTCGGACCAGTCACGCCGGCCGAAGCCGATGAGACTGAACCCGGCGGGCAACAGCCCGCGATTGCCCAGGTCGTAGACAGCAGGCAGCAGCTTCTTGCGGGCGAGGTCGCCCGTCACGCCGAACATGACGAGGCTGCACGGGCCCGCGATTCGCGGCAGCCGCTTGTCGCGTGGGTCGCGAAGCGGATTGTGGTCGGAGGTGACTCGCGCCGGGCTCACTTAGCCGCGGCCTCGAGCTCGCCCTTGATGCTCTCGAGCAGTTCGTTCCAGGAGCCCACGAACTTGGTGAGGCCCTCCTCTTCGAGCTTGTGCACGACGTCATCGTAGGAGACGCCGACGCCCTCGAGCTTGTCGAGGAGAGCACGAGCCTCGTCGTAGGTGCCCGCAACGGCGTTGCCGGAAACCTGCCCGTGGTCGAGCACCGCGTCGAGCGTGTTGCCGGGCATCGTGTTGACGGTGTTCGGGGCTACGAGGTCGTCGACGTACATCGTGTCGCGGTACTCGGGGTTCTTCACACCGGTGGAGGCCCACAGGGGGCGCTGCTTGTTCGCACCGGCCTGCTCAAGCACCTCCCAGCGCGAGGTCGAGAACGCCTCTTCGTACACCTCGTAGGCGAGGCGCGCGTTGGCGACGGCGGCCTGACCGCGGAGTGCGAGCGCCTCGTCGGAGCCGATCTTCTCTAGGCGAGCGTCGATCTCGGTGTCGACGCGGCTGACGAAGAAGGAGGCCACGGAGTGGATCTGGCTCAGGTCCTTGCCGTTTGCCTTGGCGCGCTCGATGCCTTCGATGAACGCGTTGAGAACACCGCGGTACTGGTCGAGCGAGAAGATCAGGGTCACGTTGACGCTGATGCCTTCTGCGAGAGTCTCGGTGATCGCGGGCAGGCCCTCGACGGTCGCCGGGATCTTGATCATGACGTTCGGGCGGTCGACGGTGGCGTACAGCTCCTTGGCCATGTCGATCGTCGGCTGGGTGTCACGGGCCAGACGCGGGTCGACCTCGATGGAGACGCGGCCGTCCTTGCCGCCGGTGGCGTCGTAGATCGGGCGCAGCACGTCACAGGCGTTGCGTACGTCATCGGTGGTGATGGCGAACACTGCCTCGTCGACCGACTTGCCGGCCGCCGCGAGATCCTTCACCTGGTCGTTGTAGGCGTCACCCTTGGTGATCGCGTTCGCGAAGATGGTCGGGTTCGTCGTGACGCCGACGACGCCCTTGTTCTCGAGGAGGCCTGCGAGGTCTCCGCTGCTGATGAGGGTACGCGAGAGGTCGTCGAGCCAGACGGAGACGTCAGCGGCGGCCAAGGCCTGAGCGTTGGGGTTTGCCATGGTTATCAGTTTCCTCCTGCTGCAGCGATGGATTCCTTGGCGGCGCTCACGACCGCTTCGGGGGTGAAGCCGAATTCCTTCAACAACCGGGCACCGTCGGCCGAGGCGCCGAAGTGGTCGATGCCGATGATGCGGCCGGCGTCGCCGACCCGCTCGCGCCAGCCCATGGGGTGCGCCGCCTCGACGGCGACGCGGGCCTTGACCGAGGGCGGAAGCACCTCGTCACGGTACGACTGGTCCTGACGGTCGAACCACTCCAGGCACGGGGCGGACACGACGCGGGCCTTGACGCCCTCGCCGGCGAGAGCCTCTCGTGCCTGCATCGCGACGTCGACCTCGGACCCGGTGGCGATGATGATGACGTCGGGAGCCCCGCCCCCTTCGGCGTCGGCCAGCACGTACGCGCCCTTGGCCACGCCCTCGGCGGAGGCGAACTCGTCGCGGTCGACCAGCGGAAGGGCCTGGCGGCTGAGGATCAGCCCCGCAGGCTTCGCGTTCTCGAGAATCGTGCGCCACGCGATCGCGGTCTCGTTGGCGTCGGCGGGACGCACGACGTCGAGGTGCGGGATCATGCGCAGGCTCGGGATGTGCTCGATCGGCTGGTGCGTCGGGCCGTCTTCACCCAGACCCACGGAGTCATGCGTCCACACGTACGTCACCGGGATCTCCTGCAACGCACCGAGGCGAACCGCCGGGCGCATGTAGTCGGAGAACGTGAGGAACGTGCCGCCGTACGGGCGGGTCAGGCCCTCGAGCGCGATGCCGTTGACGATCATGCCCATCGCGTTCTCGCGGATACCGAAGTGCAGGGTGCGGCCGAACGGTCCGCCCTTCCACGAGCGGGTCTGGTGCTCGGTCGGAACGAAGCTGGGCTCGCCCTTCATCGTCGTGTTGTTCGAGCCCGCGAGGTCGGCGGAGCCGCCCCACAGCTCGGGCATCACGGAGGCGAGTGCCGAGAGCACCTCACCGGAGGCGGCACGGGTGGCCACGCCCTTCTTCGCGTCAGCCTCGATGATCGTGCCGGCGTCGTCGGTCTGGGTCTCGGTCGGGCGGTCGGCCTTGGCCCGCCACACCGGCAGTGCCGCGTTGAGGTTGGCCGGCAGTTCGCCCGCCACGAGACGGTCGAGCAGTTGTGCGCGCTCCGGGTTCGCCTCACGCCACGCCTCGTACCTGGTGTTCCACTCCTCGCGGGCGGCCTTGCCCTTGGCGGCTCGTGCCTCGCGCGTGTGGTTGATGACCTCGTCGGTCACTTCGAAGGTCTTCTCGGGGTCGAAACCGAGCAGCTTCTTCATCCCCGCGATCTCGTCGTTGCCCAGGGCGGCGCCGTGCGAGTCACCCGTGTCCTGCTTGGTGGGCGAGGGCCACGCGATGATCGTGTCGAGGACGATGATGGTCGGCTTGTCGGTGACCTTCTTGCCCTCTTCGATGGCCTGGGCGAGCGCGTCGATGTCTTCGACGTAGTCGCTGCTGACGTTGTCCTTACGCCAGTCGATCGTGCGCACGTCCCAGCCGTACGCCTCGAAGCGCTTGCCCACGTCTTCGGAGAACGAGACGCGCGTGTCGTCCTCGATCGAGATGTAGTTGCTGTCGTAGATCAGCGTGATGTTGCCGAGCTGCTGGTGGCCGGCGAGCGAGCAGGCCTCCGACGCGACGCCCTCCTGGAGGCAGCCGTCACCGGCGATGACGTAAACGAAGTGGTCGAACGGGGACTTGCCCTGCTCTGTCTCGGGATCGAACAGGCCGTGTTCGCGGCGAGCGGAGTATGCCATACCGACCGCGGAGGACAGTCCCTGGCCGAGCGGGCCCGTGGTGACATCCTCCGGCTGCGTGGCCGGGAGAAAGAGGCGGCAGACGCCTACCGGAGCTGCGCAGATCTGGGAGGAGATCCACAACCGGGACTCGCCCTCCTCTGGCTCGCGCAGGGGCAGTCCGAGGTGGCGGTCGCCGCGGTGAGGCGGTGCCTCGCCGCGGGGCGTGTGCCGGCGCAACGTATCGGAATTCTCCCGGGAGCAGTCGAGGTGCTGCTGGCTGTTGGTGAGAACCGGGAAGCTGCCGAACTCACAGACGAGCTGGACTCCCTCGCGGCGCTCACGCGATGCGCCTCCGTCTCTGCTGCGGCCGCCCATGCCCACGCCCTG
>ERZ1032895.269-NODE-269-length-10365-cov-4.550727_pt1 | contig 10365 bp, 6 predicted proteins | sample MGYA00516687_ERZ1032895 | MGnify/ENA primary metagenome ERZ1032895 (study PRJEB33719, sample SAMN04261600) | wastewater metagenome | biome: rural village; feature: latrine urine exit; material: soil | place: El Salvador | collected 2013-01-14 ... | reverse complement strand
CCCTCGCTGGTCAACCCGATGGGGCGGCAGTGGTTTTCGATTCCGCGCCTTGATGGCAGCAGCCCGGCGCAGGCACAGGCGGGACTGCTGCATGCCGCCGATGATCTGAACGGATTTGTCGATTCCGTGTTGAAGACCGAGGGGCTGGGCCCGGACCGGCTGGCGCTGGTCGGGTTTTCGCAAGGCACCATGCTGTCGCTTTACATCGCGCCCCGGCGCCCGGCGCCGGTTGCCGCGGTCATGGGGTTCTCGGGGCGGCTTCTGGCCCCGGAAAGCCTTGTGGCCGAGGTCGTCTCGCGCCCGCCGGTGATGCTGGCGCATGGTGATCAGGACCCGATGGTGCCGTTTGCGGACATGGCGGCAGCCGAAAAGACCTTGCGCGCGGCGGGGTTCGATGTGGGCACCCATGTCATGCCCGGTGTCGGGCATGGCATATCGCCCGACGGGCTGTCGGTCGCGCTGGAATTCCTGCGCCGGCATCTGCCCTGATCGCGACCCGGTCGCACCGATCTGGCGGCAATGATTCGCGCATCGGGACTTTTACCGGATGCCGCATCGTCCTATATTGAAACCGGTCGCATGATGCGCCTGCGGCCTGAGGATCCGGCGAAAGGGAGGGCGATGACGGGCTCGATCGACTATGGCGGGATGATGCATCGCGCAGTGCAGGGGTTGATCATGCAGGTCCTGCGGGACGTGGCCGATAAGGGCCTGCCCGGTGCGCATCATTTCTTTATCAATTTCGACACCAGTGATGAAGGGGTGCGCATGGCGCCATGGCTGCGTGATCGCTATCCCGAATCCATGACCATCGTCTTGCAGGAATGGTTCCAGGACCTCGACGTGACCGAGGACGGGTTTTCCGTCACCCTCAATTTCGGCGACCAGCTGGAACGCATGACGGTGCCGTTTTCGGCCATGCGATCCTTTGTCGATCCCAGCGTCGAATTCGGCTTTCGCTTTGAGGCCCAGACCGACCCCGAGGCCGACCGCGCCGGGCTCACAGAGTCAGCGTCACCGTGCGAGCAGTGGATCGACCCCGAATTCATGAAACTACTCAACGCACTTCAACTCGATGGTCGACTGCCTAACATCGATGTGAACATCAAGGCCAGCCACGACTTCAAGCGCGTCTTGACGTTCACGTTGCCGGAGGGCAGCGAAATTGCCGACGTCCGAAACATCATCCAGCGCACATGGGCGGCAATGGTCGATACGTACGCGGGCGCCCTCTACCGCCGAGCGAAAGAGATCGCCGAAGGGAACTCGAACCCGAGCTGGACCCCCGACCAGGCCATGAGTGCTCCGACGATCTAGCGAGACTCCTGCCAGTCATTGACCTTCAGTGGCAAGAAAGCTCAACGCAGTTCGAGCACCCTTATCGAGTCTCAAGCGGCCGTAACGACTGGCGCGTGCTCACGTTCCGTCGAACTGGACAGATTCAACATCGCGATTGCGAGAGCCAGCGACCCGACGGCGGCGCCGACGCGCAGCTTCCTTATCCGCAGGACCACGCCAGCCCAACCAATCAGTTAGACAGGACCTGTTTGATCAGCGAAGCGATATCATCGCGGTGCACCTGATCGCGGAACGTCACATCGATATCCTCCGAGCTCATCGACTCGAAGAACCGTTGCGCCGCCGCCATCCTGAGTTTCTCGCTCTCGCGGAGGTCAGAGCGCTTCTTGACGTCCTTCGTCTCGATGATGAAGTTTAGGGACAGCCCGCCGTCCTCGCGTTTGAGCACGTACATGAAGTCCGGGCTTGTGGTTCCGCCGAAGTACAGGGGGACCTTGATCGATCGGCGTGGGATCTTCCCGAAGACGATGACCTCGTCAAGCTTGGAATCGCGGATCGTATCGTGCTCCTTCGGTGAGTCATACACAAACGCGTCGTACAGGAACTTGTCCGGAACGATAGCCTTGTCGTCGCGGAAGACGCCGATATTGCCCTGCATGATGCTCTCCAGAGGGGCACCGTCAGCCTCGGTGAGTTCAGTGCCGAGGACGAGCCCGTCGATCTTCGAGTACGTGAATCGCTCAAGGTAGTTGCGTTCCATCCACGAAGTGAACCCAACAACGAACTCGTGCAGAGTCGCCTTGTTGAAGAAGTCCGCCGGGAGCCTCCCCTTCGAATGAAGACGGTCGAGTCCCGCGTGGACACGATCGATCGGCAGCCCCGTCTGGGCACGGACGTGCTTCAGCCACGGGCCATACGGCATCGTCTCGGTCGCATCGAAGCGGTCCTTCGTCTCCGTTCGCACTTCCATAGACGAGCCCCCCTCGTCCTTCACGATCACATCCTGCGCGAACCGGCCAAACTCCTGTCGGTAGATCCCGGCGCCCAGCACCTCGTCGATACACTCATCGATCTCATCGGTCGTGAGCTCGTCGAGACGAAGATAGTACTTCGCATTCAGCGTCTCCCAGAGCTCTTTGAGCTCGGAGTACCGTCTGGGGCGGATGCCGACTTTGACCTTCTGGTCGCCCTTCACAACCTTGTCGGGCTTCAGACCAGCCTTGTTGAACGCTGGGTAGCCAGCGAACAGGTCTTCTTCGCGTCCAGGCACAACGTTCTTGTCCGAGTCGAAAAGGCCCCGCTGCAGGAGCTCGATGAAGAGTTCCGTCTCGGTCTTCCCCAGCTCGTCGGCGACCTTGGGAAGCAACTCCTTCACCTTGGCCGAGCCTACGGAGACATCAGAGTTGATCTCGTCGACGAGCGACTCGGCAAACTTCTGTTCCGTGTAGTCGATGAGGTAGGTGAGATAGAACTGCTCACCAGCGAGCCGGGTACCCTTCGCATCCACGGGTAGCCGAAGTCCCCGACCCACCTCCTGAAGCTTTGAGATTTCCGATCCGGACGACCGGAGCTTGACAATCTGGAATACGTTCGGGTTGTCCCAGCCCTCACGGAGTGTCCACTTCGAGAATAGGAAGCGGCGAGTGTTCGGCGTACCGGTCGGCGTCTCGAAGGACAGCATCGCCTCCTTGTTGCGGAGGATGTCGTCAACCTCGCGCTGGATGGCCTCGTCGGCGGTGGAGTTGTCCGCGGAGAAGTATCCACCGTTCGTCGCCTCAACGTCAGCGAGCGACGCACGCAGATAGGCAACGTACTCCTTCGCGACGGGCGAAGACTCGCCCTCGCGCTTCTCGATCTCCGCAGTGAGTCGCGTGGTGAGGAGCTCCTCGAAGCGCAGCCTGAGGTGCCCCTTTGAACCGTCACTGCCGCGATAGGACTCGATCGAGTCGATAAAGAACAGGGTGAGGGTCGTGACCCTAGACGAGCGGCGGAAGTTCTCCCACTCGGTCTCGAAGTGGTTGTCGAGTGCCTGCCGCATCATGAGGGCTTGGTAGGTGTCAGAGTAGACACGTGCCGAGAGAATGTCCCCTCTCCCCAGCGCCTGACCGTTGGACAGCGTGACGCCGGACTTGATCGCGGGGTTGTCGGTCTTGCCAATCCCTTCGATGGTGATGCCTGCGAATGCGCCATCGGCGATGCCGAGCGACTCGCCCATATCCAAGGTGAGCGACTTCCCCGTGCCGATGTTCTGGAACGTGGCCTGCTTCGGCTTGCGCGCTGAGAGACTTGTGAGCTTTAGGCGCGTCGTACCACTGCTATTGTCCTGCGGGTACTGGACCTGGACGCCTTTGACCAGCTGCTCGTTGAACGACTCGACGGCGCCGAGGTTGAACACGAGGTTGTTGTAGTCGGCCTTCCCCGTCTTGCCGAGCTCCGGGAAGGTCGCGCCGAAGCGGAAGACCGCTAGAGGCTGGATCTTGTCGATGAGCGTCTGGTAGGCATTGTTGTCGCGGCGGAAGCGGTGCGGCTCATCCATGATGACGATGGGACGAGTCTCACGAAGTGCCTCGTAGGGGACGCTGGTCGTGCCGAGCACCGTCTGGTCGTAGTCAAATGCCATCGTCTTCTTCGACTGCAGCATGCTGTCCGTCATCAGAAGAGCGGAAATGCGACCAGGCGACAGGCGAGAGCCGTGCGCGAAGTTGACGACCGAGTTCGGCATCATCTTTCGCCCCTTCGACCGCTTCTGCGGGTCGAGTACGTCGAGGCGTAGCTCCATCTGCGGGCCGTACGCATCGGCGAAGTACTTGCGTGCGTAGTCCGACCGGATGAACGCCTTCGTGCCCTCCTTGATCGGTGTCGACGGCACGAGGAGGATGAACTTCGTGAAGCCGTAGAGCCGGTTCAGCTCGTACATGAGCTGGGTGTAGACGAGCGTCTTGCCGGTGCCGGTTTCCATCTTGGCGTCGACGCCGAGAACGCCGTCGTCCACGTGTCCCCGCCAGGGACGAGGGATCGCAGCGATCCCGTCAATGACGCCCAACTGGATCGCATTGATGTTTTCGCGAATCTGCGGATCAGCGGGATCGAACGCGATGTTTGCCTCGGGCGGGGTACTGGCGTCGAGCTGCACGTCCTTGAAGACGCGAGTCAGCGCATTCAGCGCACGCTGCTGGTGTTCCAGTGTCTGAAGTCGGATCTGCATCAGTACCGCTCGATCACGGAAACTGACTGGCCCGAACGGAGCGACTTAAGGTTCTGCCTCAACTCGTGCATGACCGAGAACGGCACAGAGTACCCGAAGACGACGAGACGCTTCAGATCGAGCTCGCCAGCTTCGAGCTTGGCCACGAGCGCCATTACGCCCTCGCTACTAAGTCCAGGTTTGATGACATAGCCAGAGTCCTCGCATACCGTCAGCTTGTAGTCATCGAGCTCCACGTCACTCACCTCAGGCGTCAGGCCGAAACCGTCCTGAACGAGCCAAGTAGAAAGCGCGACCTGGTCCCCAGGCGTCCCGCGTGAAGCAAACTTCGAAACGAAATCGCCAGCAAGGAGCACGCCCTCCTCGTTCGGATCAAAAGAGTGAAGCTGATCCAACGTCTTCTCGCTCGGCGTTTCGAGATGGAAAAGACGGAAACCGTAATCAATGTCGGCGCTTGATGCAGAACGTACCGCCTGAGCGGCTAGCCGAATGCGCTCACGACCGACCTCGTCAATAGTCGCGTAGCCGCAATCCTCCGCCACAGACCCCGGGGCGACCGCCTCTGGCCACTGCACGGCGATGAACTTCCGCGAGCCAGAATCTCGGGAGTTCATCGAGATCACCGAATGTGCAGTAGTCCCAGACCCTGAGAAAAAGTCAAGAATCATTGCATTCTTGTCAGATGACATCACAGTGTTCAGAAGATAGGAAACCAAAGTGGTGGGCTTCGGGTGAGAAAACACCTGATCCCCAAAAAGGCCTTTGACCTCAGCGTTTGCAGCAAGAACGTCGCCCGCACTCTCGCGTGGGATAAGAGTTGTCGGAGCGAGAGCCGAGGTCTCCAATTTGCGCGAGTATGGCACGAACCCGTCGCCCTTGACTACGATGCGAGTCCCGTTGGCCACTTGCTCTTCAAGATACCGCTGACCCCAAATGACGCGACCGGTCAACTTGAACGCTCTCTCCGCTCGTCCATTCTTTACAACGAGATCATTTTCCAGAACATAGCCAGACTTTCGTTCCCCCGCACGGTACAAGCCATCCTCGAGTTGCAGGTCAACCCAATCTGGCTGAAATTCCAATGTCGACGGCTTCATCGAAGATTTTGTTAGAGACGGGAGGCCCTCCGTCGACTTCTGCGCACCGACGAGAGAGCTGATCGCCGACTTATTACGCGCGTATGCGAGCACGTGTTGCGCATTCTCCCGTTCGATTCGCGAACTATTGTCAGGGCGAAAATTGCTCTCCCAGATGTAGTCTTCAATAAAATTCGCTTCGCCGAAGACTTCGTCACAAAGGATCTTGAGGTTCGCCTGCTCGTTGTCATCAATGCTGACAAAGATGACACCATCGTCGGTGAGGAGTTCCTTCGCAAGTTCAAGTCGCGGGTACATGAAAGTGAGCCACGCTGAGTGGGACGACTTACCTTGGAGCGCCATCACCCTCTCCGCTTCGTCCTCGTCAAGACCCACCTTTTCGACCAGGTCCTTCGCCGTGAAGCCGAAGTCGTCGACATAGACGAAACCATCGGAGCCCGTGTTGTACGGCGGATCGATGTAGATGCACTTGACCTGGCCCGCGTATGACCCCAGCAGGTGCTTGAGCGCATCGAGGTTGTCACCGACGATGTAGAGGTTCTCGGAATCCGCGTTTATGGCCGCAGCATTGTGTTCAGCATCGGGTACTACCACCGTCTCGGTCCGCGTCGAGGTCAGGTACTTGGCGTACGACTTCCCCAGGAAGTTGAGTTCATAGCCTTCCCGTGTCATCGACACGTCCGCGGAACTCAGCGCGTCTTGAAGGCGGTCGAGCCTGAAGTCGCCGTCCTTGTCGAAGTACTCCGGCAACGCCGCGCGGAGGCGTGCCAGTTCGAAGTCGTTCGGCTTCGTGGTTTCGTTAGCGTTGTGCGCGTCTCTGATCACTTCTTGCCACCAGACGTAAGGCCCGTCCTGAACTCCACCACGTCGCCGTCGGCCATCACGTAGTCCTTGCCTTCGATGCGCACCTTGCCGGCGGCTTTCGCGTCGGCCATCGAGCCGGCTGCGAGGAGATCGTCGAACGAGACGACCTCGGCCTTGATGAAGCCCTTCTGGAAGTCGGTGTGGATCACGCCGGCTGCCTGGGGGGCTGTCCAGCCCTTGTGGATCGTCCAGGCGCGCGACTCCTTCGGGCCGGCTGTGAGGTACGTCTGGAGGCCGAGGGTGCGGAACCCCTTGTGCGCCAACTGATCCAACCCACGCTCGGTGACCCCGACCGACTCGAGCAGCTCGGCGGCCTCCTCGTCGTCGAGCTCGGCCAGCTCCATCTCCAGCTTGGCGTTGAGGAAGATCGCCTCCGCAGGCTCCACCAAGGCCGACAGCTTCGCCTGCAGGTCGGTGTCGGTGAGCTGATCTTCGTCCACGTTGAAGACGTAGAGGAACGGCTTGGTCGTCATCAGGCCCAACTCGGCGATCGCCTCGAAGTCGACCCCGGCGGCGGCACCCTTGGCGAACAACGTGTCGCCGGCCTCCAGTACCTTCTGCGCGGCGAGCGCGGCCTCGTACACGGCCTTGTCGGTCTTCTTGCCCTTGACCTCTTTCTCGAGGCGGGGCACGGCCTTCTCGAGCGTCTGCAGGTCGGCGAGGATCAGCTCGGTGTTGATCGTCTCCATGTCGCCGGCCGGGTCGACCTTGCCGCCCACGTGGGCCACATCGTCGTCGACGAACGCGCGGATCACCTGGCAGATCGCATCTGCCTCACGGATGTTGGCGAGAAACTTGTTGCCCAGCCCCTCGCCCTCCGAGGCGCCCTTGACGATGCCCGCGATGTCGACGAAGGACACGGTCGCGGGCAGGATCTTCTCGGAGCCGAAGATGCGCGCCAGCTCGCGCAGGCGGGGGTCGGGCAACGGCACCACCCCGACGTTCGGCTCGATGGTCGCGAACGGGTAATTAGCCGCGAGCACGTTGTTCTTGGTGAGTGCGTTGAACATCGTGCTCTTGCCGACGTTCGGGAGACCGACGATTCCGATGGTGAGTGCCACGAGGTCAGGAGTTTACCGGCGCGGGCGGTTCGAGACGAACCCCGGCGAGCTGCCGAGACTGCGCGACCAGGCGGCCAGTCGAATCCCAGATCTGTGCATCCTCCTCGAGAAAGCCCTGGGTGAGGTTCTCACTGCGAATCCGCATGCGGAGCCAGCCTGGCTCGGGAAGCGCCCGGATGTGCGTGGTCATCTCGAGAGTGGGTGCCCAGCCTCCGATGCCGAGGTCGAAGGAGACCGGCGGCATGGCGTCGAGAAGAAACGGCAACCCGAACGCGTCGACCGGGCGGCTACTGGCGCGCCGTACCCACGCTCTCATCTCGCCGGCTCCCGAGGGTTTGCCCTGCGCCCAAGTCGCAGTCGCCGGGTCGATGCGCATGTCGAGGTGCTGCAGGAACGGCCATCGTTCCTCAGCGTCGCGGGGTGTGTGTGCGGGGATGCACTCGTCGGGGTCCGGCAGCTCCGGAGGCGGCGAAGTGCGGTGCAGCGGCCGGGCCGCCTCGAGATCACCGAAGGTCGCCACCGCACGCATCCGTTCGCGCGCCCTGCCCGACGCGTCGGACTGCATGACGCTGACCTGCGCAGTCGACATGCCGCGGCCGGCGCGAACGACCTCGGTGCGCAACTCGAACTCCCCCGGCTCGGCTGCAGAGAGGAAGAATGCGCTGATCACCAGGGGGTCGACGTGGGCGCCGACCTGCTCCAGCGCCTGCGACATCGTCCGCGTGGCGAGCGACATGAGGATGCCGCCGTGTACCGCGTAACTGAGCGCCCAGTCCGGTGATATGGAAGCCCTGTACACGCCGTCGTCACCGTCGCGCCGAGCCTTTACGACGTCTTCATAACTGGTCGTCATGCCTGTGCCTCGCCCCTCACTGCTCATCACCGCCACCGGACGCGTGGTTCGACGTCACAGCACACCCGGCCGCATGGCCGTCGCGCACCACCACGATAGGAGTCTGCACCGACAAAGTCGGGTTCTGCGCGGCGCGGACCTGGCGACGGCGCCTTGTCGGTGCCGCGTGCCACAGTGCTGACCATGATCCAACTCGCATGGCCGTTGCTGGTGCTCGTCCTCGTCGCGGTCGCCGTCGTGGCCGGGATCGCCGCGGCCGCGGTCGCTTATCGCTCCGGGGTCGCCTCGGGGCACGTCTCGGCCCAGAGGGAGTCCGCAGCGCCCCTGGCTGCTGCGGAGGCCGAGGCACGCCTTCTGCGCGAGCAGGTACACGACCTGCGTGCCGCCGATGAGCAGGAGAACGAGACCGTGCTGGCCATGGCACCTCTGCAGTCGGCGCTGGCACGCATGGAGAGGCACGTCGAGCGCCTCGAGCGGGACCGCTCGGCCCAGTTCGGTGAGATGGGCGAACGGCTACGCGAAGTGAGCAGGGCGACGGCCGGGCTCAAGGACGAGACCGCCACCCTTGCCGGCTCGCTGAACGCCTCGACCATCAGGGGCTCGTGGGGCGAGTCGCAGTTGCGCAGGGTGCTCGAACACGGCGGCATGCTGCCCCGCTGCGATTTCGATGAACAGGTCACCGCCCACACGCAACACGATGTGGCAGTGCGACCCGACGTCGTCGTGCGGCTCCCGGGCGAGAAGACGCTGGTGATCGACGCGAAGGCCCCCATGAGCCGCTTTCTCGACGCGCAGTCGGCCCAGGCCTCCTCCGAACAGCGAGCAGGACTGCTCGCCGACCACGCCGTGCACCTGCGTCGCCACGTCAACGGCCTGGCCGCCAAGGAGTACTGGACGGCGTTCACAGCCAGCCCCGAGATGGTGGTCTGTTTCGTCCCCGGCGACGCCGTACTCGCTGCGGCTCTCGACGCAGACCCGGCCCTGTTCGACGACGCGATGAACAAGAAGGTGATCCTCGCCTCGCCCTCGACTCTGCTTGCCCTGGCCCGCACGGTCGCGTACACGTGGAAACAGGAGTCGCTCACCCAGAACGCCCGCGAGTTGCTGGCCCTGGGCGGCGAGTTACACTCGCGAATCCGTACCGTTGGCGGGCACCTCGACAAGATGGGCGGCTCGTTGCGCCGCAGTGTCGACTCCTACAACTCCCTTGTCGGGGCCATCGAGTCGCGCGTGCTCGTGACGGCTCGTCGCATGGAAGCACTCGGTCTCGTCACCGATGAGATCGCCGACCCGGCGCCCATCGACAACCCGGTGCGGCAACTCACCTCACCCGAACTCCTCGAGGCACTCGACCCCGGCAGCGACGGTCGCGATGACGAGTACCTGGCCGTCGAAAGCGACAAAGCACAGCGGCAAGGCGACACCATCGGACGCTCGCCAGCGGGGCGCCGCACCGCGTAACCCGCTGCCTGCGGACACAAGCCCGTTGGCCGCCCTCCTGAGCCTCCGCAGCCGATGGTGATGCTCAGCAGGGCACGCGCCTCAACGCAGGTGCGCTCCCCCGTCGCCGCGTACCTTCGCATCGAACGGCAGCCCTCGTGCCTTGAGTTCTTTGCGCAGCTCGGTGGGCAGCGCGAAGAGCAAGCTCTCCTCGGCCGCTGTGATCGCCTTGACCTCGGAGAATCCCTTCGCGGCGAGATAGTCGAGCACGTCGCGGACCAACACCTCGGGAACCGAGGCCCCGCTGGTAACCCCGACGGTCGTGACTCCGTCGAGCCACGCCTCGTCGATCTCGTCGGCGTAGTCGACGAGGTACCCGTCGCGGGTGCCGTACTCGAGCGCCACCTCGACCAGGCGCTTGGAGTTGGAGGAGTTCTGCGAGCCGACGACGATCATCAGGTCGCAGTCCGCGGCCATCTGCTTGACCGCGACCTGGCGGTTCTGGGTGGCGTAGCAGATGTCGTCCTTCTTCGGCCCCTGGATCGC
>ERZ1032895.268-NODE-268-length-10398-cov-4.992072_pt1 | contig 10398 bp, 10 predicted proteins | sample MGYA00516687_ERZ1032895 | MGnify/ENA primary metagenome ERZ1032895 (study PRJEB33719, sample SAMN04261600) | wastewater metagenome | biome: rural village; feature: latrine urine exit; material: soil | place: El Salvador | collected 2013-01-14 ... | reverse complement strand
GACAGCAGTGCATCCGGTCGGCCGACATCGACCAGCGTTGCCAGACGGTCGTCCGGGTAATCGCTGTCGAGCGGGACTGCGACTGCGCCGGCGCGCAGCACGCCCAGCAGGTCCGGATCCACGCGCACGCTGGACTCGCCGTTGAGGTCGACCGCGCCGCGCGCGCCGGTCGGCAGGATTAGCTCGTAGCGCAGCGGCGTGCGCCCCGGCCGGTTGGTTTCGATCAGGCGCTCGACCCGGTCCAGCAGCCCCGGCACCCGCAGGTCGAGCCGTACAGCCATGCGCCGCGCGATCTGCGGGCACACCTGCTCGAAATCCCAGCAGCGGCGCGCGCGCAGCGAGAAGCCGCCGCTGAACTCGTCCTCGCGCAGCCCGCCCTCGACGATCAGGATCCGGTCGCGGGTCAGCAGCGGCGCGTACTCCTGCAGCGCCTCGGAGAAGAACGCGCACTCGATCCGCCCGCGGCCGTCCTCCAGTTGCACGAAGGCCTGCGAATCGCCCCGCCTGCGCATGGTCGTGACCAGGCCGGCGACGATGGTCTCGACTTCCGGTCGCCAGCCGCCGCGGGTACCCTCCGGGCGCGCCGCCCAGACCGCGTCCAGCCTGCCCAGGTCGGTGCCCACCAGCGCCTCCAGGTCCTCGCGCCAGGGGTCAACCGGGTGGCCGCTCAGATAATGGCCGAGCGTGTCGCGCTCGCCGGCAAGCATCTGGGCCAGCGGCTGTATTCCGGGATCACATATGGCACGTGTTCGGCGCGTGGATAGGATCCTAAGAACCGTACGCCCGGGAACATCCGGTACAGTGCGGCCAACGCGGCCGAGACCCGTTCATCGGCCAGGTGGCCTTCAAGGTCAATCGAGAAAAAGTATTTACCTAAAGATTCCCCGGTGGGCCGGGATTCAATGCGCGATAGGTTGACGCCGCGCGTGGAGAACTGGTTCATGATTTGCACCAGCGCGCCCGGGCGGTCTTCCGGAATGGGCACCACGAGCGAGGTTTTATCCGACCCGGTGGGTTTCGGCAGGCTCCCGGCTCGGGCCACGACCACAAATCGGGTCACTGCCCCCTCGGTGTCTTCGATGCCCTCGGCCAAAATCGGCAGCCCAAGTTTCTTGGCCAAGTGTGGAGCACACACGGCGGCGTCATAGGTTGTCGCGTCGTCGAGTAAGCCGTGGGCTCCGGCCGCAGTCGAGGCGGCTTGGACGTAGGCGGCATTGGGAATATTGGCTTCAGCCCAAATGCGCACTTGCGCCCAGGCGTGGGTGTGCGTGGCAACGCTGTGCAGTTCGGACAGTTCGCGCGGTCCGTCGGGTCGGCCCACCAGCATAAACGAGATGGGCACTAACACTTCGCGAATAATGTGCAGTGCATCGCCCGAGGCGATCGCATCCAGGGTTGCGGTGACCCCGCCTTCGACTGAGTTTTCAATCGGGACGACGGCGGCGTCGACCTCGCCGCTGCGCACCTGATTCAACGCGGTGATCACCGATCCCAGTGGGACCTGGTCGGCCCCTTGGGCTTCGGGCACTCTGTTGAGGGCGGCTTCGGTGAATGTGCCTTCGGGGCCAAGATACGCAAACGACTTCATGATTGCCTATCTTAGTCACCCCGCAGCACGGCGCGTGATTTTAGCGCACGATCGGTTCGGCCCCGGTTTCTGAAACCAGGGGTTTATCGGCCTCGAGCCAGGCCCCGCAGCCACCGGCCACGTTGACGGCCGAGTAGCCGTGCATTTCCATGTACGGGGTGGCCCGTGCGGAGCGGCCGCCGGTGCGGCAGATGACGTAGTAGTCGGTGTCGGGATCGAGTTCTTCGATGCGCAAGGGCAACTGGTCTAGGGGAATGTTGATCGCACCCGGGATGTGGCCGGCGTCAAATTCGTACGGGTCGCGTACGTCTAAGATGTGGGCGTCGTCGGGCACTTGATCTACGGTCAGGGTTTCAAAGTCGCTCATGGGGCCTATGGTAAACCAGAAAAACGCGCGGCTGCTAGTAAATGCCACCCGATTCTAACCGTGGGCGTATACAGTTGAATCCATGACTGAACATCACGCTTTCGGTTCGCTTTCCGCACTTGAGCTGCGAGATGCGATTGCCGCCGGTACTTATACTGCTCGTCAAGTCACCGAACATTATCTTTCCGTGATCCATCAGCGCACCGATCTGGGTGCCTTCATGGCGGTGCACGACGACGCCGCGCTGGCGCGAGCAGATGAGCTGGACGAAGCATATGCTGCTACCGGTGTGGTCGGGCCGCTGCACGGGTTGCCGCTGGCGGTCAAAGACACGGTGAATGTGGCCGGGATGGTCACCACGTTTGGGTCCAGGCTGTTTGCCGATACCGAACCGCAGGCCGAAGACGATCCGATTGCGTTGAACCTGAACACCGCCGGGGTGGTGCAGGTGGGCAAAACCACCGTGCCCGAGTTTGCCCTGTCGTGTCACTCGGATAACGCGATTTCTGAACCCGCACGAAACCCCCGCAACCCGGAACTGAACGCCGGTGGTTCCTCTGGCGGAGCGGCGGCCGCGGTTGCTGCTGGCATGCTACCGGTTGCCCCCGGCACTGATGGTGGCGGGTCGATTCGTATCCCTGCTGCAGCCACCGGCATCGTGGGCTTGAAGCCTGGTCGCGGGACCGTCCCAACCGATGAACAGCACGACGACGTGACAAATCTCGGGGTCACCGGGCCACTGGCTCGCACGGTGGAAGACGCCGCACTGCTAATGGATGCGCTTGTGGACCCGACCCAAACCAACGGCCGGTATCTCACAGCCGCCCAACAGGGGCGCGAGTCGGCAGGCGACGTCTCGATCGGCTATACCACCGCCGCACCGTTCCAACCAGATTTGGACATCACCCTGTCGCAGTCAGCGGTCCAGGCCCTGACCCTGGCGGTGACTCTGCTGAGTAAAGAGGGTTTGTCGATTGAGGAGATGAGTTTTTCCTACCGACCCGGCTACCATAAGAATTTTCAGACGGTGTGGACACAGGGTTTGACGAACATCCCACTGCCTGAAGGCGCCGAGGAGCGCATGGAGGCTCTGGCCAAGAACTTTTTGAAACAGGCTCGCGAGCGCACAGAGGCACAGTATGAGGCAGCGGTTGCTGAACTGTCCGACTGGGCGGCCGATACACGTCGGCAGTTCGAGGCTTATGACATTATCTTGACCCCGGTGTTGGCGTTTACTCCACCGCCGGTGGGCACGTTCTCGGCAATGGCAGCCCAAGATGATTACGAGTACCAGTGCAAGTTCACGCCGTATACCTCGATGATCAACGTCATGGGACTGCCGGCCATCTCGATTCCGGTCAAGGACGATGAAGACGGCATGTCGTGGTCGGTCCAGGCCATTGGCCGTGCCGGTACCGAAGATACGTTGCTCCGACTGGGGGCTCGCCTCGAGTCGCTGGTAGCCGCTAACAGACCGGCCACGCCCGCAGAGTAATACGCCACCCGGCAGCGCAACTGTGAGCAGCGTTATCGCGGTAGGTTATGCCCCACACTACAGTTCGGGGTATGAGTGATAAAGTGATACATCCACAAACCCAACAATTTAGTGTGCTCGATGACGGTATGAACTTTCATACCCGCAAATGGGTCAAACCCGAAGATCTCAATGCCAACGGGACCCTCTTCGGTGGTGCGTTGTTGCGCTGGGTCGACGAAGAGGCCGCGATTTATGCGATGCTGCAGATGGGCAACCATCGTGCGGTGACCAAAATGATGTCAGAGATCAACTTCGTCGCCTCGGCCGTGCAGGGCGACATGATCGAAATGGGGCTCAAAGCCACGCACTTCGGTCGTACCTCGTTGACGATGCGTGCCGTGGTGCGCAACATGATCACCCGCAACGTGATCCTCAGTATCGACAAGATCGTTTTCGTATCCCTGGGTGAGGATGGCAAACCGCAACCGCACGGGTATACGGATATTACCTATGATCGTGATCGGTTGCCCACCCGGTAGCGGCTCACCACCCTGCGATTATTCGTCGAAGGCCGGATCAATATCTAGCCAGTCGATGACCCATTGGCCGTCGTCTTCGTCGTAGACCATCTCGACCCACCAACCAGCAGACTCTCCGCCCTCGGTGCTGGCGTCTTCATTGAGTACGCCGCCTTGATAGAACTCGCTTGAGGGTTCGTCCATTTTGAATAGGACGGCGGTCCACTCCTCATCGGTTTCCTCGGTGTAATTTTGTTGGACTTCACCGATCTTGATGCTGGTTTCGCCGTCGAGCACGGCCCAGGCGCCGTCCTCATAGATCTGCTCCCACTTATAGATCAGCTGATTACAAGATTCGCACACGTAGTGGGTTACCTGCTCGATTGGCTCGGTGTCTCCGGTGAGACGTCCGTAGTCCACGGCCTGCCAAAAGTATTCAACCGTCGCCCGGGCGCCATCAGCACTGTGCTCTTTTACCGCGTCCGGTAGCACCGGCGCGGGGACATTTTTTGCCGGGCCTTCAGCGGAGGCGGCAACATATTCGGCGGTCTCGGCAGGCTCACTACTCGGCGATGATGCACTGCGTGCTTCATCAGCTTCACTTGCCGCACAGCCGCTGAGTGCTAATGCGATACCGAATGTGCCAAGAACACTTGCAATTTTGGTCTGTGGGGTGGTCATGAATGCCTCTTTCATGTGGAGAAAGGTCTAGGACTGTCTCCCAACCTATGACTCGACCAGCGTTTGCGGGCGGGCTGAGCTGCAGATTGTGGATAACTTCCCGTCCATCTCCAAACTCAGCTCCCCCGAGTTGATTCCTGGTCGGCACCGCCACTCAGCAAGCCCGTGAGGGCAGCTTGGATGGTGTCATAATGGGGACATGGCCACCAACCTTTTGCTGCTCGCCGATACACACATCCCCGCCAGAGCCAAGCGCCTGCCCGACGCCGTACTTCAGGCGATCGATGCGGCCGATATTGTTGTTCACGCCGGCGACTGGATTGACCTGGACACCTACGAGCTACTCCAGAGTCGCGCGCGAGTCTTACATGGCGTGTACGGCAATAATGACGGCCCGCCGCTGCGGGAGAGGCTGCCCGAGGTGGCGTATTTTACGGTTGAAGATTTGCGCCTGGCGGTGGTTCATGAAACCGGTCAAGCCAAGGGCCGCGAGAAGCGTGCGGATGAGGCCTTCCCGTTGGTCGATGTGCTGATTTTCGGGCATTCGCATATTCCGTGGGATACGGTGTCACCCGGTGGCATGCGGCTGTTGAATCCCGGTTCTCCCACCGATCGGCGCCGGCAACCCCACTGCACCATGATGACAGCCAGCATCAGCGGCACCACCATCGAGGTCGAGGTACACCGCGTGCAACGAGCTTGAGACTATTTCAGCCGGTCGATCATCCGCTGCCCGTAGGTGGGATCCGGCGGATAGGCGGCTTGGAGCGTGTCGAGGCGCGTTGGTTTATAAAAGTGCGTGCGATATTGCGAAAAGAGCCGGAAACTTTCATGACCGCCCCAAGTGCCAAACCCGGCACCGCCGGTGAAGTTATGCGGCAACGATGGCAGCACGGTCTGAATGATGGTGGCGTTCATAACGGCGGCACCGGCGTTGATGCGGTGCATGAAGTCTTTGCGGATGCGACGTCGTTCGGAAAAAAGATAGGCCGCCGGTGCGGTGGGTTTGGAATTCGCAAATTCTACGGCTTCGTCATAGGTATCGACCACCAGGATCGGTAATACCGGCCCTAAGATTTGTTCTTGCATAATCGCCGAGTTCGGGTGAACATCGGCCAGAATGGTCGGTGCCAGAAACGCGGATTCGATATTGTATTTTCCGCCGTGCACGAGTCGCGCCGGGGTGGCACCCACCGCGCCCTTCGTTGTGGCACGGATGAGATCGACGAGCCGTTGGGTGTGCTGCGCGGTGATGATCCGACCAAATTGTTTAGACTCGCCCGGGCTGGGACCGTAGAACTCTTCGATGGCATCGATCACGCCCTGTTGGACTTTGGCCGCAACGTCGTACCCGACGGCGACCAGGTAATCCGGACTCACGAGGCTTTGGCCGGCGTTGGTGAACTTGCCGTAGGCGATGCGGCGGCCAATGGTTTGCCAATCGGAGCCATCGACGACGATCACCGGGGATTTGCCGCCCAGCTGTAGAGTGACCGGGGTCAGTTGTGCGGCGGCCAGCTGGTAGACGTGGCGTCCGAGGCTTTCGGTGCCGGTAAAAAACAGGTGGTCAAGCGGTTGGGCAACGAGTTCATCCAGTGCCTCTGCTCCCCCGGTCACGGTGACAATCGAGCGTGGGTTGAGATACTCGGGCAAAATGTTGCCCAGGAGTTTGGCGGTGCGTGGCGCATGCATCGAAGGTTTTAACACTATGCAGTTACCGGCCGCGACGGCACCGACGAGCGGGGCCAGCAGGGTGTAAAACGGGTGGGTCCAGTGGCCGACAATACCGACGACACCCAGCGGACGCGGCTTGACCATGGCTCTGCCGGGGCGCAGCCCGTAGGGGATGGAGCGGGGTTGGGGTTCCATCCAGTCGGTCAGGTGCAACATGGCATAAGAGATTTCGTCTTTGACGGGAACAAATTCGGTCTGATCGGTTTGGGCCGCCGATTTGCCGACGTCTTGCCACATGGCGTCCTGAATGTCCTCGGCATAGTCTTCGAAGACTTCGCGCAGTGCTTTGAGCTGATCCATCCGGAAAGCGCGCGAATGGGTGGCCCGGGTTGCGGCGAAGGCTTTCAGCTCGGCTATCCGGGCGGATAACGTGTTGTTGGCGCCAGGGGTCATGTCTCCAACCGTACGATATTTCACAGCGCAGATTTTGGTGCCATGCGGAATGGCTCGAGTAGACTTCGCAGCATGGCTGCAGCTTCGCGACGCACAAAATTCTGGGTTTGGGGTCTTGTCTTGGCGCTTTTTGCCGGTGCCGCATGGTTTGCGTACTCGACCCTGCGCGCCAGCTTCCAGCCCCTGGGCGTTATCGCAGACCCCTTCCCCACCGAAACACAGCGCCCGGAGGGCTCGGATGCCCCGCGCGGGCCGGTGAACTTTCTGGTATTTGGTGAAGCCGCCGGCGAGCACCAGACCCTGTCGGTGTTCCATCTGGCCGATGGGCGCCGTCGGGTAGATATCCTGAATTTTCCTCGCGAATTCACCGCGGTCACGGATATTCAGGACATTCCCGGCACGGTCGGTGAGGTGGAAGCGCTCACGGGTGCGCGCATGGAGCATGTGATGCGGTGGGATTTGGAGTTTCTGACGCAGCTGGAAACCGCTCCGGGTGCGGCTGCCGCGGTGCTCACTGACCCGACGGCGCTCAGTGCCGACGACGTCTGGCAGTCGGTCTTGCAGGAAACGCTCAGTGTGCAAGATGCCGGACAACTCAACACGTTAGCTTCGACATTGACGTCATATGTGGATGCCGATGCCGCACTGGATACGGGCCGGCTGACCGATTTAGCCAAATCACTACGTCACGTCTCGCCCGATAATGTGACCTCGTGTGTGCTGCCCGAAGAGCTCACCGACCAGCAGCACCGTGCATTGCGTGGCTATTTTGCCACCGGTTCACCGCGGCAGTGCGCCGAGTTGTTCTAGGCGGCGCCGGAGTGCGTGAAAGCGCACGCCGAGCGTGGGTTATCGCGGATTGGTTATTCGGGCAGGGTGAGTAAGTGTTCAATCATCTTGGCGACCCCGTCGTCATCACAAGCGGGCGCGACCACATCGGCTTGGACAAACAGCGCCGGGTTGCCGGATTCTACGGCATAACCGGTGCCGGCCCAGCGCAGCATTTGTTCATCGTTGCGTTGATCTCCGAAGGCGACGACGTCGTTGGCGTGTACCCCAAGGCTGGCGGCGTAATCGGCCAGGGTCGAAGCCTTGTGGATGTCGCCGCGGGAAATTTCTAATAGCGCGACCCCGGGTACCGAGTGGGTGACTTGGACCAGCGTGCCAAAATGCGAGCGCACCGCCAGGAGCAGTTCGTCTGGATCGTGGCCGTTGACCTTGACCATCAGTTTGACGACTTTGGGGTGTTCGGCCAGCCGATCGGTGATCCGGTTTACTTCAATCCAGCGAGACGAGCGCACCGCCACGGTATCGGTCGGTTCTTTGGTGGCGGCCGCCGCCAGGTCAACTTTGCGGGCTGCTGCCCGAGAGGAGGCGGGGATGAATTCGGGTTCCATGATCAACCCGGTCAGCGTCTCAGCCCCAAAGATCGCACCCGAAAACAGGCTGCGCAGTTCATTGGTCACATCGGCCACGAGGTGTTGGTCCATCGGGTGGGCCTCTAGCACCGTGTCGGTGTTCATGTCATAAATGATCGCCCCGTTGGACACGATGGCCGGGCCCATGGACCCCAGGACGGGGGTCAGCGCCGTCATCCAGCGCATCGGGCGTCCGGTGACAAACGCAACCCGAATTCCGGCGTCGATGGCGGCGGCAAATGCTTCCAGGGTGCGCGGCGACACGTAGCCGGTGTGGGTTTCGGAATACGGGATGATGGTTCCGTCTAAATCCGTGGCGATCAGTTGTGGTCGCACCAGCGGGTGGCCGATGTCGTCGCGCTCCACATCGGCACCGTGGGGCGCCAAAAACTCTGGCATGCAGGGTTCCTTTCCTTATCCATGAATGGTAGCGCGAATTGGTGCCGCAGGCGCGGTAAATTGGTAAAGTCTTGCTGGCAACGAATACCGCGCATAGAGGAGCCTGCCGTGGCAGCATCATTTCGCAAACGCTTAGGCCTGACTTGGGACATCCACGGTGACGGCAAAACTATAACCCCCGGCCAGGTCGTCAAACCCGATGAGCGCATGGCCGCACCACAAACCATCGGTATCGGCCTACAACACGTCATGGCGATGTTCGGGGCAACCGTGCTGGTCCCGGCGCTGACCGGTTTCCCGCCGACGGCGGCACTATTCTTCTCGGGCATCGGCACCCTGTTGTTCTTGGTCATCACCCAAGGCAAGGTGCCCAGCTACCTGGGCTCCTCGTTCGCCTTCATTGCCCCGCTCACCGCCGCCACCTCGATGCACTCGATGGCCGCAGCCTCCGGCGGGATCCTGGTCACCGGCGCGGTCCTGGTGATCATCGGGTTCATCGTGCACCGGGCCGGCACCGGGTGGATCCACGCGGTCATGCCACCGGCCGTCATGGGGACGATTCTCGCGCTGATCGGGCTGAACCTCGCCGGGGCCACCACGGACGGGATGCAAGAAGTCCCCCTGACAACCTTTGGGACGACCGCGGCCGTGATCATCGCCGCGGTCCTCTTCCGCGGGTTCCTTGGGCGACTCTCCATTTTGCTCGGCATCATCGTCGGTTACCTGCTGGCGCTCGCCCAGGACGAGATTGATTTCCAACCGGTCGCCGACGCCGCCTGGATCGGCCTGCCGGCCTTCCACACCCCAGAGTTCCGTCTCGATGTTATGTTCCTGTTCCTGCCGGTCGTGTTCGTGCTGGTCGCCGAGAACATCGGGCATGTGCGCACCGTGGGGCTGATGACCCGTACCGATCTGGACCCGCACAACGGTCGGGCCATTCTTGCCGACGGCGTTGCCACCATGCTGTCCGGCGCCGGCGGAGGGGTCGGGACCACAACCTATGCCGAGAACATCGGGGTCATGGCCTCCTCGCGTATTTATTCCACCGCCGCATACTGGGTCGCCGGCATTGTCGCAATGTGCCTGGCGTTCTTCCCGAAGTTCGGCGCGCTGATTGCCACCATTCCGATGGGAGTTGCCGCCGGTGCCGGCATCATTCTCTACGGGATGATCGGGATTATGGGTGCCCGCATCTGGGTCAATAACAAGGTCGACTTTTCCAACACCATCAACCTCATGGCCGCCGGTGCCGGGCTGATCATCGCCATCGCTGACCCGGTTATTGAAGTCGGCGGCATGCAATTTGGCGGCATCGCGCTGGGAACCATCGCCGTGCTGGGGATTTATCACATCATGTGGGCCATCGCCCGCTGGCGCGACACCGAACCCATCGACGACACAGACGACGAACCGGCCACCCTTGGCTCCCAACACAGCCTCTAACATGCCATGACGACGATCTACGTGGTGACCCACCCGCAAGCAACCCACCACACCGAAGGGTGGGTCGGCGGTTGGTATGATTCCGTGCTGACCGACCGCGGGGCCCGCCACGCCCAACAGATCGCCGTTGAGTTATATCGCCGGATCGCTGCCGCCCAGACCGGCTCGTCGCTGCGCCTGGTGAGTTCAGATCTCACTCGAGCCCAACAAACTGCCGATGCGATCGCCGAAATCTTGGAGCTGCAGGTCGAACTCGATGATCGTCTCCGGGAACAGCACTACGGCACCGCTGAAGGCCAACCTGTCGGAACCCATCCCTACGAGCCACTGCCCAAAACCGGGGACCGGTTGCATTTTGTCTCCGGTCCCGGCGTGGAAAC
>ERZ1032895.267-NODE-267-length-10421-cov-3.964596_pt1 | contig 10421 bp, 6 predicted proteins | sample MGYA00516687_ERZ1032895 | MGnify/ENA primary metagenome ERZ1032895 (study PRJEB33719, sample SAMN04261600) | wastewater metagenome | biome: rural village; feature: latrine urine exit; material: soil | place: El Salvador | collected 2013-01-14 ... | reverse complement strand
CAGGATGCATTGCAATAGATTGTTCATTCCATTCTGTAAAAAAATCCAACAAGACAGGAATATCGACATCTATGAGTTCCCCAAATTTTGACATACATTTTAATGTTTAGATCAGACGTGTTACTTACAAACCTACTTATTTTTTTTTTATTAACCTAACCCATGGAAAATTAGCTTATTTAGGTCAGTCAAGCCGGTTAAACCTCTACTTTCTTAGGTCCTTTTTTGAGTTCAATTACGGTTATTTCAGGCCAAATTCCCACTCTCCCTGGATAGCCTAAAAATCCGAATCCGCGGTTGACGTTAATATACCGTCCAAACTCTTTATAAATACCAGCCCAGTTCTCATATCGATATTGAATCGGACTCCATTTTACAACGCCAGGAATCTCCACGCCAAACTGCATCCCGTGGGTATGGCCGCTCAAGGTAAGATGAATGTTTCGAGGGTCTTCCTTAACCTGTGCTTGCCAATGTGAAGGATCGTGACTCAGCAGGATTTTAAAATCGTCATCGGAAATTCCCGCACAAGCCTTATCCAAATCTCCGGCTTGAAGAAATCCGTTCAATCCCCAATTTTCAACACCGAGCAAGGCGATTTTTTCTCCATCTCTTTCCAAATAACGATTCTCGTTTAATAAGAGATCCCAACCCATTTCTGCTTGGATGGATTTTATCTTCCGTAAATTCTCAGCCTTGTCCTCTTCATTTTCCCATTGAACATAATCGCCATAATCGTGATTTCCAAGCACCGAATACACGCCGTCTTTTGCTTTTAAACTGCCGAAGAGTCCTTTCCAATCGTTCAATTCATCGGCCAGATTGTTGACTAAATCACCTGTCAAAACAATGATATCACTCTTTTGTTCGTTGGCTAGGTTTACTCCGTATTCTACCATGTCGCGTTTGTCGAAACTTCCGCAATGGATGTCGCTCAATTGGGTGATGGTATATCCGTCGAATCCATCAGGCAAATCGTCGAACTCCAGAACATATTTTAGAACCTTAAAATTGTATTTCCCCCAGACCATTCCGTAAAGCAACGAAGCAAAAGGAATAGCGGCAATACCGAGGGCCAAAGTACTTACAAACTTTCGTCTCGAACTCATAAACTGGGGTTCGTCGCTGCCGGCAACTTTCATAAATATCCCGAGAAAAAATCGACCGATATCTTCACCGAACATAAAAATGACGACAATTAATTTGGGCACAAATGCGGCTAAGAAAATCCCGAAAAAATACATGGTCGGCGGTTTCATCATTTTGCCGGAGCCCGCAAAAGAAAGCTCATAGAAAAGTCCCGCCAGAACACCTGCAGAAATGAGGAAATACAGCCAATGAAGCCATGGACTTTTTGTAAGTGTTCTCAAGGCCTGAAAGGCATAAATGTCGATAAGAATATAGATAACAATAAAAAGAATCCAGCGCATAGTAGAAATAATGCACAAAGGTAACAAGTTAACATTTAAGAGGCTCGCGCTTCACTTATATTTAACGGTTTATGCGTCCTTTCGTATTTATTTCACCTTCAGAAAACACTGTAATATTTTTCCATGACAAATTACCAATAGTCTTAATCAACTTTCCTTCCGAAACATTTTTAAGTTGATTATTTATCTCCAGAAAATCAACAGCATCACAAAAAACATGGGCACGGTCAACGCCGCTAAAATCCCCAAGCAGCCTTTTGTAATCATTCTTCCAATTTTTTGATTTCTACCGCTTTTTGTCAACGGGATACCAATTTTTCGGGAAATATTCGATTTTACACGTGATATTCCTACAAATCGCCTCCAGGAAAATCCACCTTTATTCATTGTCATTCATTTTTAATCAACCGTATGTGCTAAACATACAACTTATCTTTTAGTAATTTAACTCAGGAAAAACCTTACGATAAATACAGCTTTGAAAACGTTTTTGCTGCATAGAATGCTTTTTAAAGTAATAAAATCAGTTTTTAATGAATTTCTTCGTTGCGTTTCCATCGGAAGATTGAATGTGTAAGAAGTATAATCCCGACGCTAAAGCTGAAACGTCTATTTGATGAGAGGTGCTATTTTCTATAAATAATACAACTCTACCCTTGCTATCGGTGATAGAAAAACTATCGAAAGTATTGTTTGTCGACTGAATGGTCAACTCATTTTGAACTGGATTTGGAAAGACAATCAGGTTTTTTATAGCAGCATCTTTAATTTCTAAGGCAGGAAAATTCTTGTATTCTTGCTAGCCATACGTGTGATCGTACTGCAAAACGATGTGTTTTTCGGTTCCTGAGGAATTTATAACATAGATATCTGCAGTTTTTTCTTCGACAAACGGAATAAAAAAATGGGTTTCCATTTCCTCCAAGTCTTCACAGTTTTGAGTTTCACGAATAATATCTCTTGGAATAAAATTATCATCAACACCCAATGGATCATTATCTATATATTCATAAGAGCCGGTGTAGGTGTTGCAGAAGGAGGTTCCATAGAGTGTAAAATCCTCGTTAATAATGAGCGTAGGTCCTTCCGAAATTTCTAAATCACTTATATAAACTACCTCACCATCGAATGAAAAACTGTGCAAATACCAATGGTCAACAAAGTATTCAGGAGGTTGCGCCATGGCTACCTGAACCATAAGAAAGACGACGAAAAGAAGTGTGAATTTTTTCATAATAGAAAGATTGTCAAGTAAATATACAAAACACCCTCCTATCATTAAAACTTTAACACCCAAAAGCTAAAGCACATCGACCCATATTCCGCTTACAATCTATCCGTTACTCATCAAACATCAACTCGCCCTTATTCTCTTTATCCTTAAAGCGCGAAACGAGTTCCAGAGCATCCGGAATCACATCGCTACAGCAAATGATCAGCGACCCTCTTTTGGCATTTCTAACCGCATAGGTAATAGCCTCATTTTCGGAAGGGATTATGGTGATTTTCTTATTAGGATCTTTTCTTTTAATGCCGTCTTCCAGCATTTTAATTATTTCTTGCTCTGATTTTCCTCTGAGGTTTTTGTCCTGACGGATGATGATATGATCGAACATTTCTGCGGCAATACTTCCAAGTTCCAAAGTATCTTCATCTCTCCGATCTCCAACTCCAGCGATGATTCCTATTTTTTCAGTAGCTTCAAGCTCATCGGTGAATTTCTGGAGCGCTCGCATTCCCGATGGATTATGGGCATAATCCAAGAGAATGTCAAAATTTTCAAAATGGAAAAGATTCAGCCTTCCTGGGGTTTGTGATGCAGACGGGAGAAAAGTTTCTAGAGCTACTTTCATGTCTTCGATACTGATTCCTTTTACGTTGGCAGCAATAATAGCAGGAAGTATATTTTGAATCATAAACTTGGCTTTCCCTCCATACGTAAGTGGAATGTCTTTGGCTTTCATAACGCGCATTTTCCAAGGTCCTCGACATAAAGTGACATATCCATTTTCATAAACAGCGGTAACTCCACCCAATTTTTGCAGGGCTTTAATCCGAGGATTCTTTTCGTCCATAGAAAAGAGCGCCAGATTGCAATTGATGCTGCGCCGCATATCGTAAACTAAATCGTCATCGGCATTCAATATGGCAAATCCATCGGGCAAAACAGTTTCTGGAATTACTCCTTTTACTTTTGCCAATTGTTCGATGGTATGGATTCCTTTCAATCCCAAGTGATCTTCTGCTACGTTGGTAACAATGCCAACGTCGCATTTTTTATAGCCCAATCCTGCTCGAAGCAAACCGCCTCGCGCACATTCCAAGACTGCAAAATTTACTGTAGGATCTTTTAAGACGAATTCAGCACTTACCGGACCGGTGCAATCTCCTTTCATCAGCAAGCGGTTTTGTATGTAAACGCCATCGCTGGTGGTGTATCCCACACGATACCCTCTCATTTTAGCCATATGGGCAATCAATCGGGTGGTGGTGGTTTTTCCGTTGGTTCCCGTTATGGCAATAATAGGAATCCGTCCTGTATCGCCTTGTTTTGGGAATAACTTATCGACTACGGGTGCTGCCACATTCCGTGGCAATCCTTTTGTCGGCTCCAAATGCATTCTAAAACCAGGTCCGGCATTCACTTCAAGAATGGCGCCATTGGTTTCCTCTACGGGTTTACTGATATCTGTTGTCATAATATCAATACCACAGATATACAGATCGATTATTTTGGAGATCCGTTCTGCCATAGAAACGTTGGATGGATGCACCACATCGGTGACATCTTCGGCGGTCCCACCGGTACTCAAATTGGCGGTGTCTTTTAAAACCACTACTTCCCCTTCGGGTGGCACGGAGTTTTCGTCATATCCTTTAGCAGCGAGGATGGTTTTTGTCAGTTGGTTTATGGTAATTTGTGTCAGTACATTTTCATGTCCATAGCCGCGTCGAGGGTCTTTATTCACCTCGTCGACCAATTCCTGGATCGTGGATTTGCCGTCGCCCACCACTAAGGCGGGCGTTCGTACTGCGGCAGCGACCAACACGTTATTGATGACCAACAATCGGAAATCCCTTCCTACAACATACTTTTCTACAATCACCCGTCGCGACACTTCTTTTGCTGCATGGAATGCGACGAGGGCATCCTCATAATTGTTTATATTAACGGTAATTCCGCGTCCGTGATTCCCATCGATAGGTTTAATTACCAAAGGATAGCCTACATAGCGGCAGGCTTCTTCCAGACTGCTTTCGCGCGTAATGATATCGCCCCGAGGAACCGGAACTTCTGCTTGTTCCAACAAGTGCTTTGTATCTTCTTTATCACAGGCAATCTCCACTCCAATACTGCTTGTTTCGGAGGTAACCGTAGCTTGAATTCGTTTTTGATTGGCGCCATAACCTAGCTGGCAAAGCGAGTATTTGTTCAGGCGGATCCACGGGATTCCGCGACTTTCTGCTTCCGCTATAATCGAGCCTGTACTGGGCCCTAATCTTTCATTTTCCCGCAACTCTCGCATGCGTTGGATATCGGTTTCTAAGTCATAGGGTTCGTTTGCGATAAGTGCTTTACAGATATCCACCGAAGCTTTTGCCGCATAGCGCCCCACATTTTCCTCCATATAACTAAAAACCACATTGTAAACCCCAACCTCACCATAGCCTCTGGTTCTACCAAAGCCCGTATCCATTCCGGCCAAGGTCTGGATTTCGAGCGCGATATGTTCTACCACGTGCCCCATCCAGGTTCCTTCGTCCAACCGCTGAAAAAAACCGCCTGCCTCACCAATACTGCATCGATGGCTGTACATGGATGGAAACATCGCTTTTATCCGTTCATTGAACCCATCAATCTTATTGGATGGATAATCTTCCATTTCTTCTAAGTCGAGCACCATTACGATTAGTTTATGGCGGCGAATCGACCAATAATTTGGGCCACGCATGGCATTTATTTCTATAATTTTCATAGATTACAGCTTTATTAGGGTCTTGAGGTTTTGATAAATATATAATTTATTTGTGAAACATTTACTGTATTTTTGCTCGCAAATCAAAATAGTTGTTATGAATATAAAAGGCACGTTAATTCCAATTGGCGGAAATGAAGATAAGGGCAATGGAAAAACTGAAATGTACACCTTGGAATACATTCAAAAAGGAATTCTATCTCGAGTGGTCCGTGAAAGTGGAGGCACCGACGCCTTAATTCTAGTAATCCCTACGGCATCGAGTATTCCTGTAGAAGTCAGTGAAAATTACATTGCAGCTTTCAACAAGTTAGACTGTAAGAATGTTGAAGTATTGGACATCCGAAGTCGTGAAGATTCGGAAAAACCTGAGTATATCGAATTGATGAGAAAGGCTAACTGCGTTATGTTCACCGGAGGAGATCAATCAAAAATAGTTAAGTATATCAAAGACACAACACTTCATGAAATCCTTATGGACAAGTATGAAAATGAAGAATTCGTCATTGCCGGAACGAGTGCAGGTGCTATGTGCATGAGCGAAGAGATGATTACTGGCGGTGGAATCCAGGAAGCTTTTACGAAGGGAGCAACTAGGATGGGCAAAGGAATGGCCCTTATGCCCAATTTTATTATCGACTCTCATTTTATACGCCGCGGTCGTTTTGGCCGTTTGGCAGAAGCTGTGGCAAAGTTCCCGTTTCGCGTAGGAATTGGCTTGGCGGAAGACACAGGAATGGTCATTAAGAACAGAAACAAATGTGAAGTCATTGGATCGGGGATGGTTATTTTATTCGATCCACGTGAAATCATGCACAACAACCAAGCGAAGGTTGCTGAGGGTTCACCGATGTCTCTCACCAATTTAAAGGTTCATATCCTCGCCAATGGGGATGAAATTGACATCAAAAAACAACGGATTGAATTTTCCCCGCAACATTTGAAACTAACCGATGTAGAGTCACTTTAAGCAGATAGAACAAGTACTTAAAAATGCTAAAAAAATGAAGCCGCCTCAAAACTGAAGCGGCTTCATCATTTTCACTTATTACTCTTAAAAAAACATCAAATTATTTCTTAACCAATTTAAAGGTGTGCATCGCGCCATCGTGTTCCATAGTTACCAAGTAAACACCTGATGCAAGGCTTGTGGCTGTTGAAACCGTAATTTGGTTTGAATTAAAGTTTAAGGTCTCTTTGTAAACTGTTCTTCCACCGAGGTCTGCAATCGCTACGTTAACATTTTTTCCGTCTAACTGTGGCGCATTGATATAGAACGTATTATCGCTCATCGGGTTCGGATATAGGCTTACATTCGCAAACAAATCGTTGTTTGGAACTCCTAATACGTTTTCTGTTCGAATCGTAAATCGGTCGGTGGCCATACTCAACGGTTCACCCTGATCTACTGTAAAGTTATAAGCAACTTCTCCACCTTCAAGCAATGTAATTTCACCGGTATAGTGGTCTTCCAAGTAAATTGCCGAGTTTTCTAATCCATCGACCATCAACTTTAAAGTATATGCTTCATGGGCATATCCACTTGTGTATAGTTGATATTCTTCAACTTCTTGTGGCATCTGTCTGTACTCCAAGCTCAAATACGTACCGTCGTGATCAATACCCATATTTTCATAGAAGTTAAAGGGCTTTATTGCATCGACAGGAGTGAGATTGTTATCAAAACTGTCGTCGAAAACCATTCCGAAACTATCATGTACAGATCCCTCTGCGTTATAATTCTCTGTGGTAAACAACTGCACGGTCAGCATATTGTCATAACCTTGAAAACTTGTGTGCGTATGCTCTCCAGGCGCCTTATGATCTTCTTCAATTATTAAATAAGTAGCGCCTGAGCTAACAGTAGCATATTGCGCTGCCTGTCCGGGCTGCAGATATTGGTTTGCCTCAGAACCAGAAGTGTTATTTCCTCCACTTAGCAAATTTACGGTTACATAAGCACCCCTTGTTCCAAGTGTTGGGTCGTAAACGTGATAATGATTGGTGTTTGCGTTATCGGAAGTGTTTAAAACCATTTCAACATCTAATGTGCTCTGATACGGATTTCCAAACATAATGAAATCGCCAGCAGCTACTCCTTGATACGTTTCCATTTTTTCACCTTGATATAAAGCACCTTTTGTTCGTAAGATAGTTTCGTTGGCCGCTGAGTTAGTAGGATCGTTCAGATCAATGCTTCGGTCGCCTCGAACAAAGAGCAAATAAGCATCTCCTGCGTTTAGGGTGTTTTGATTGGTGTTGTCTACAGCCACAAACATTTGCGATGGCACATCAACTGAATACAAGGACGGATTCCCAGTCTGAGTTACGTCGAAACCTTTATTGGGGTCGCTACCCGTAATGTGGGTTCCAAAACCTGGATTGGGATTGTAGTTGGTGTTGGTATCAGGATTATTCACCCCTTCTTGCCAATTATCTCTAATTGTAGAGGTTGTGGTCACGGCACTACTCACCATCCTGTATGCTCTGTTTTGACTCATATAACGATGAATTGTAGCTTCTCCAGAAATGGTTCCCGACATGATGCCAAGTTCTCCATCGAAATCTTCGCCACTCTTAAAAATCAAATCTCCTTCAATAGTCCCATCACCGTGAACGTTTAATACGCTTTCTATTTCCAAAGTGGCCCCTTGATTAATATGAATTTCACCAATATCCAGCGGATTATAGATGGCGTCGCTTCCGTCTGCAGTTCCGTTAACTACGAGTATGTTACTATTTGCCGTAGCTGATAAATTAGGATGTTCTGGAGTCCAAAAACCATTTTCATAAACATAATCCGCACTTTGAGTAGGTTGTTCAATTCCAGTAACAATAACACTGAATGCCTGGTTTCCACCAACCAATGTTCCTTTATGGGTAATAGTGACTGTATAGGTGCCACTTGCGTTTTCAACATCGATGCGTTCGTAAGGATCAACGATGTTATCACCGTTGTTGCTGTTCGCATTGGCAGCAGTAAGCCTCCACGGATAATAGGTGGTGTTACCTTGTGTAACTCGCACATCCAAATCGTTTACCAAGATGGGCGTAGAAACATTTGGCGTAGTACCAACTTTGGCTTCACCTGCGCGATCTGTCCAAGAAATAGAAACTTGAAGAGCACTTAATCCATCAGAATCTACTTCAAATGTGATGGTTTCGCCATTGTTAAGTGTCATTTCATCTATAATTGCATTCGTGCCGTTTTGCGAAATAGTTTCCGCAGCACGTTTTGCGTTTAAGAGCCCCCAACCCGTTTTAGCATCAGGACCAACCCCACCAAACTCGTCTGCTGTATGCAATGCCAATCCTTTTAAAGTCGCAGCTCGCATAAAGTTTCCATTCACGTTGTTATAATGTTCTTGTAAGAGCAGTAACGTTCCAGCAACATTGGGAGAAGCCATGGAAGTTCCTGACATCGTATCATAAGCGTTATCGTTACTAACTACTGTTGAATATACATCAACGCCATTTCCGGTAATATCTGGTTTGATTCGAAGATCATCTGTTGGACCTGGACTGCTGAAGGAAGCGAGTTCCACAGCGATTAAATTTCCATTACTATCTATGTTGGCATCCTCTGCTGCAGCGACCACTAAGTTATTTTTTGAAGTCGAATGTCCTGCTAACATATCGTAACCCGACATCATAGCACTCGTATTCATCCCTGTGATACCTCCATCATTCCCTGCGGCTACGACCATCAAATAGTTTGGTGCATTAAACAAAAGTTCGTCCCAATCGCGAGACTCTTCTATATAGGCGCCACCCATCCAGCCATTAAACAGCCAACCGATACCAAAAATTCCTCCGACATTAATTCCATAGGAGTGGTTAGAAACCAACATTCCTTGTTGGGCGGCAACGGCTGCTTCGGCGACATCATCATCCCATTGATACGCATGTACCTTGGCGCGAGGTGCCATTCCTTTTGCTTGCGCTTGAACTCCAGAAGCCATAATCGTTCCAGCTACGTGAGCCGAATGCTCGTGCATATCAAGGGGACTATCCATAATTGAAACGCGATTATTCCCTCCCGGGCCATCGTATTCCTGATGCGATATTCTTGGATGCCCGCCGTCCCACACGTGGGCTATCATATCTTGCCCTTCGAGGTTTAATCCTGTTATACCTCCATAATGAAGAACGTCTGCCCGTGTTGATCGCGCTGCATCAGCATTATACGTGGTGTAATACATTAGGGTGCCATCTGGCAAAACTTTTCTCACTTTCATAAAGGTTCCATCCTTTGTTGTATACGTAACAGGAAGATTATTTGCCTTGGCATGCTGTATTGCCTCTTCTAATTCTAAAGTTGATTTTTCTAAACTTTGCTGAGCAAAGTGTTGTAAAAAGCTCGTGTTGTAATTTCGCGTAATTTCCGCGACTTGTTGTTCAGTTTGAGCCCATACTCCGAAACTCGAAAGCACCAGAATGGCTGCAACTAAAATGTAGTTTGAAAAGGAGTTTTTTTTCATAATTCAATTTGATTAATAATTTTCGTATCCACTTAGAGAAACTGACCGATACAAGCTAAAAAGTTATCTCTAATCATCTGTTAATAGAGATATTTTTAAAAGAGAAAAATAGAAGTATCGTCAGATTTTTGGGTCATTGACCATCAAATGTAGTTCATTTTTCCAATAATCGATGTTAAATTATCAGTCAAAACCCACTCATCCAATCGAAAAAACGAAACTCCGCATTCGCGTACCCAAAACTTTTCGAATATCTCAATGAGGCGCAGGTATTGCTTATAAAGAAATTGACATAAAAAAGCGACAAATTGATTTTTCGCTGCAACATTTGAAACTTACAAATCTAGAGTCACTTTAAGCGGATAGGACAAGGACTTTAAGATGCTAAAAAAATGAAGCCGCCTCAAAACTGAAGCGGCTTTATCATTTTTTACTTAATTATTATTAGAAAAACTTCAAATTATTTCTTCACTAACTTAAAAGTATGCATTGCACCATCGTGTTCCATAGTCACTAAGTAAACACCGGAAGCA
>ERZ1032895.266-NODE-266-length-10436-cov-5.025335_pt1 | contig 10436 bp, 10 predicted proteins | sample MGYA00516687_ERZ1032895 | MGnify/ENA primary metagenome ERZ1032895 (study PRJEB33719, sample SAMN04261600) | wastewater metagenome | biome: rural village; feature: latrine urine exit; material: soil | place: El Salvador | collected 2013-01-14 ... | reverse complement strand
ATGGTGTCACCTACTTGAAACCCCCCCCCCTCGTTTTTTAACGCTGGGCCGCGGCTTACCCCCGGGGGGGTTCGGGTTAAACGCCGCTGTCTTCTCGGCCGCCGTATAGAACAGCGTGCCGAACTAGCACCGTGAACTTAGGGCGATGGCCCTGGCGGAAGCCGTTCTGGAGGTGCATCATCGGTGACATGATCGTCATCGGGTGGTTTCGGTTCGGGTGCTTGTTGCGGTTGTGCACCGGGGATAAGTGGCCCAGCGCGTTTCGTATATCTGTGACGTGTTGGGGTGATGACGTCGAGGGTTGAAGCATCACCTTCGTGACGCCACCCCCGATTTTCTTTAGTTTGGTTACACGCTGCACACAGTCCAGAAGCATTCTTCCAATTCGATGCGCGCGCGTCTCGATGCGGGACGATATGATCGGCATCAACGATAGGTGCTTCACAAAATGGGGTGCGACATGTGTTGTCTCGGACCAACACCATTTTGCGGACACCACCGGGAAATCTTCTGGCTTGAGATTCTAATCCGAGGATCTGGTGAGCCTGCGGGTCGGTGAACAGGCGTCGAAGGTACACGCTCAGGTCTGGATCTGCCAACCACCCTCGAGCAACCGGAGCGGGGATGGGGCCATGACCGACGAGCCACGCCGGGTCATCACCCTGAGCCAGCAAAGTCTCCGGCGTCATCGCCAACAGGATTTCGACCTTCACCGCTGGGGCATCGGATTGTCCGGCAATCCGACAGAGCAGCTCATCGAACATCAACTGGTCTCGTGTTCGCTTGTTCCCGTCTTTGTCTTGGGTCTTGCCTTTGGCGACTTGGGTTTTGGCCCACTGGCGCAGGCTTTGTTCGGCCGCGACAATATCGGCGGTCGGGCCAATCGCAATGAGCTTGGCCATGCCGTCACCTGCTGGTTGGGTGGTGATGCGACGATGATCTTTTGCTGCGGCGAATCTCTTGGCAGCCGAACGCGGATCCAGCCGTTGTGCATGTGCTTTGGCTTCATTGGCTAATTCTCGTGGCCCGGCGGTGCCGTAACGATCTTTCATCGCCGCATCGACTTTGCGCCGGTGCAAGGCTGACAGTTCAGAAGTCTCCTTGGCAACAGCCTGAGCATGTTCAGCTCGGATCCGCCCGGCAGCCAGGGCATCCGAGGTGTGACACATATCTTGAGACAATGTTCCAGCCAGCTCCAGGTGTTGTTTTCCGCGGGCTGGCGACACCGAGCGAGCCAGTGCAACTTCCGCACCGAGGCCTTTGCCGCGTTTGGCCTTCGGGATCTTCTCGCGCGCTTCTCGCTCTAATCGCTGTATTTGCAGCCTCGTGGTGTCCCACAGCTGGACCGATTCCAGTCGGCCGATGAGGCGTTCCGTTTTCCGGATCCGTTCGATAGCAGCTGTCTCGGTTTCGACCTGCTGAAGCAAAGATATTTGCCGGTCGATCTCGTCGAGCGGTGCGTCTTGGGCGGGGGCTGCAATCGTTGTCATGCCATCACCATAAAATGCTGTGACGACGTCCAGCCCGGGCTCGTCTAGTTTTGTGGACAACTCGCGCACGCATCGCTGTTGTCCACAGCCTTAAGGTCTGCGAGACCCACGGCGCGTTTCATGCGGTAGGTGTAGCGTGAGTCCACGGACCTTATAGCCTTCGATCAGGTCATCCCAGCTCACCGTCGGTTCACGCATTTTCCTCACCGGAAGTGCCAGCAATCGATGCAGTAGCGCATCGGTTTCGCGTAGGGCCAGGGGTTGTCCCGGGCAACCGTGGGCGCCGAACCCGAAACTCAACCCGACGTCGTGCACCCCTTTTGCCCGGTCACGCCCGGGACATACTGCCAGAGGGTTTTCAGGGAAAGCATCCGGGTCAGCGTGAGTCTGCCGAATATCCAAATCCACCAGGTCACCGGGCTGCAGTGCATATTCGGTACCGCGGTCAACGACGGTGACGTCTTCGGTGACACGTCGGTAGAGGTGCCCGACGGGCGGTTCCAGCCGGATGATCTCCGCCAGGATACCCAGGCGTTCGGCTTCTTCGGCGGCCACGTAGCGCAGCCGAAGGGCGTCGTCGTCGACCAAATGCCAACACGCCATGGTAATGAATTCGCGGGTCGTGACCATCCCGGCGGTTCCGTAGGTCACGCACTCGACCAGGATGTCGGCCAGGTTGTAATTCTGTTCGATCAAGTGGCTGATGACGTCGTGGCGCGGATTTTTGGTCCGCGAGCGCACGGCCGGTAAGACGTCGAAGACGAACAGCCCAAGCACGGGTCCCAGGCCGTTGGCGGCGGCGGTCATCCACTGGCGGTTGGTGCGTCCGAGCCGAGGTTTGCTGCGGTCTAAGGGTGGTTGGCGGAAAAACTTTTCCAGCCGGCGGGCCAGTGCGGGGACTTTGGCGTGGGTCAGCCCCACGATCGAGGCGGTGACTTCAACCGTGTAATACAGCGCGACGTCGTCGATGGTGATTTTGCCGTCGCGTTGGGTCTGGGCGATGATGTTGTCGACGACGGACGCCATGAGGTCGGTGTAGCGTTCGGCGACGACTTTGGGGGCGAAGAAGCGGGCGACACTGCGGCGTTGTTCGTCGTGCTGGGGGCCGTCGGAGATCAGGATCGGGTGGTTGCGGAAGACTTTGCGCGGGATGTATTCGGCGGTGAACCCGGCCTGGATGGTTTCGTGCCGGGCCAGTAGGACGTCTTTGGCTGCGGCCAGCGAGCCGATACGCCACATGGTACCGCGTTTGGTGAGGCGCCCTTCGGGTTCGTCGCCGGGTTTGATCGCCTTGCGCGCGCTAGTGTCTCCCCCGGCGGGGCACGTTTGGGTCATCGGGTACCTTTCGGCAGCGCGACGCGACGGACCGCACGGCCGAGTGCACTGCGGCGCAGCAATCCACGCCGCGGTGGCGAGTGCAGGTCGTGCCCGGTGACATGCCACCCGGCCAGGAGCTTATTGGCGGCCAGAAATCCGGTGGTGGCAGCACGTTCCATCAGTGCCACCGGCAGCGGCGCCCGGATCCAGTCGCCGGCCAACTTCAGCCCGGCCACCCCGGTGTCGACTTCTGGGTGGTCTTGCCAGGCCGAGACATCGGCTAAGCCGCAGTCATCTTCTACCAGGTATTCCTCGGCCACGATCTGCATGTCTTGGGTCTCGGGGAACACTTGGACCATATCGGCCAGCAGGGCTGCACGAATCGCTTGGCCGCGCGCCGAGTCAGGGTCAGCGGGTCCGTCGACGGCGTAGGCGTGCAGCTCGAGCACCGACCCACCGTGGGCTTGCGTCCAGCCGGCGGCGGTGGCCTCGAAACGTTCGAGCACCGAGATGTTATCCAGCAGCTGGTACCCGCTGGTGCCCAAAAATGCGGGCCGATCCGCGCGCACCGTATCCGACATCCACAACCGGATCACCGCAAACGGTGGGGCATTGCGACGGCGCGCGGCCCGAGCCTGCAGGTCAGCCAGTTGCGAGGCGTCGCCATGCAGGCCCGCAATCAGGTTGCGGCTGGCCCGTGGGTCGGCGGCCAGGACGACGGCGTCATAGCTGGCCTCGGATGCTGCGGTCGTCACCCGCCACCCGGACGCGGTCTGCTGGAGCACTTCGACCCGGGTGCCCAGGTGAATCGTGACGCCGAGGTCGCCCAAGTAGTCGCCCAGCGGATCCCACAGGCTGGTGTTGAAGTCATCGACCGGCACATCAAATAACAGACCTTCGGCCGAACCGGTGAAATACGTGTGGAACATCGTGACCAGCTCGCGGGCCGCAAAATCCCGGGGGTCAGCGAAAAACGACCGGGCAAAGACTTCCAGGGCCAGGTGGCGAGCGCCGTCGGGAAATCGTAGCCGGTCTAAAAAGGCCGCGGCAGATTCGTCGTCGTACCGGCTCAGGCTGTCGGGAAATTGCAGGTCGATGAGCTCAAAGGCGCTGGGGAGATCGACCTCGGCCAGGCCCGCGATCGGAAACGTGGGGCTACCCAGCACGAAGGCGGCCAGGTTCAACGGCGGAGTGCGCGGGATCGACTCGAAGGAATCGGTCAGGCCGGTGTCGGTTTGCAGCGGGTAATCGGCCACGGGCTGCAACCGGTCGAGCGCCGGATCGGTGCGACGCAGCAGCGCCCGCAGGTTGTAGTACTGCCGGAAGAACGCGTGAAACCCGCGGCTCATGTTGCGCCCGTCGTCCAGCGGCCAGGAGCGTACGCGTCCACCCAGTTGGGGTGCGGCCTCGTAGATGGTGACGTCGACGCCGCGTTCGGCCAGCCCGGTGGCTGCAGCAAGGCCGGCGATGCCGCCACCAATCACGGCCACCGTACGGGCAGGCGCAACCCGGTCATGGCCGCGATGGGCGGGGAGGCGTTCGGCGTGGGGGTCGCGCGGCGCATTGGGCACGGCGTGATTGCGGGAGCGGATCATGGGCGCCGTCCTGGGTTCAGCCCAACATAGGTGTGCAGGATGTTGCGATGCCACCCGCGCGCTGAGCTGACTGTGATGCGGTCAAACCCCGCCTGCGCCAGGCGTGCCACGACGGTCCGGGTCGCGTCGTTGTGCAGCACCGAGCGCCACAGGTAGGTAAACAGACTGGTTTGTGCGCCGGTGGCCGCGGCCAGTGGAATGATGATCGCAAAGCACACCAGCGTCCATTTGGCCTTGGCCCATTGCGATTCGACCACGGAATAATCTTGCAGCACTAACGGGGTGCCGGGTTGCATGAGTTTCCGGATGCTTGCCAGGGCGGCGGTGCGGTCGGCTTCGGGCACGTTGCGCAATAAATACGCGGCAAAGACGCCGTCGGGAGCTTCGGCAAGTTCGGGCGCCGGGTTATCCGGTAGCTGTTCGACGCGATCCAGCACAAAGGTGGTCCCGTCGGGCCAAGATTTCGCGCGGGCGGCCGCCAGCATCCCGGCTGAGGCATCGACCCCAAGGATTCGGGCGTCGGGCAGGGTTTCCAACAGGGCTTGGGTGCTCAGGCCGGTCCCGCACCCCAGGTCCCAAATCACCGGGCGTCGGCCGGGCGTCACGTCGAGCAGTTGGGCAAGTTTGCGGGTTGCGCGGCGCAATTCGCGACGGTACCCGGGGTTCAGTTTCGTCAACAGATCATAGCGGCGCGCGGACGTGGTGAATGCTTCAGCCAGTAACATCGACGGCGACCTCCTGGGTTTTGCGGGCCCGCCTATTCTTCAGCGCTTGCCACACCATGATCGTAACCGTGAGCATCGCCCACCCGAAGCCGAAGTCTTCGATCGGAATGTCCCACGGGAATCGGATGCCCAGCATCATGTCCGGGTTGTACAGCACAATCGGATTCGACAGTTTCGTCAGCCATCCGTCCACCGGGATTTGGAAGCCCAAACAAATGCCGAGCGCAATCCAGTAGGCGGGTTTGCGGAAGATGCCGCTGCGCACCACAAAGAGTTCCAGCACGACGACGACGATCATGCCCAGCACGGTCAGCACGGTGTATTCAGGCAGCATCGCCAGCCCCCTTCTCGGCGCGTTTGCGTTTAAAAAAGTTCAACACGGTGGCCACGCCTTCGTAACTGAGCAGCGCGCACAGCGGGATGACAATGAAGAACACGATTTCTTCTATCGGGATGATGCCCAGTTGGATGCCGGTGATGAACTCTGGGTTATAGGTCCAATGGTTGCGCGCGATGCCCAGCAGGTCCCACGCGCCGAAGGCGATGACCACCACCAGGATCGTGGGCAGCATCAGCGGTAAGCGACGATACACTCGCGCCCGCAGCAAGAATTCCAGGGGTAACGTGATCGCCACGCAGGCGGCCATGAGTATGAGGTACTCGTATTGAGCCAAGAACAGTGGTCCTTTCTTATTAGGTGTGTGCTACCGGCGCTGCGCTGGGCTGCAGCGGGGTGGGCAGCGGGGCGGTCGTGGTGTCGTGGCGTAACCGTTTGACGATGTTTTCGGCCGAGATCAGACACATCGGCAACCCAACGCCCGGCACCGTGGTTGCTCCGGCGAAATACAGTCCGGCCAGGTGTTTGGAGGCATTGGACCCGCGGAAAAAGGCTGATTGTTCCAGCGTGTGAGCGAGCCCCAGCGCGTTGCCCTGCCAGGCATTGAACATGTCTTGGAAGTCGCCGGTTGCCATCGTATGTTTTACGACGACGCGCTTGGCCAGATCGGGCACGCCGATGCGTTGCGCAATCAGCTCCAACGCCTGATCGACGATCACGGTCGTTTCGGGGTCTTCGGTGTGGTTCAGGCTGCCCAGAATCCCGTTATGCATCGGCGGCACCGGTACCAACACGAAGAGGTTTTCATACCCCGCGGGGGCCACGCTCGGATCCGTTGCCGAAGCCCGACTGACATATAAGGATTTGGAAAACGCGCTGCGCTCCGGACGATCCGACGGCGGAAACACGGCGTCGAAATCCGGATCCCAGTCAGCGCTGAAAAATAACGAATGGTGGGCCAATTCGGGCAGTTGGCCCTCGACACCCAGGTAGGCCAGCACACAACTCATCCCGGGGTTGGCGCGCTGCCAGTATTTCGGGCGGGCCGAGCGATCATCCCACACCAATTGGGTCTCGGTGTGATGCCGGTCGGCACACGAGATGACCACATCGGCCAGCAGCCGCTGCTCCCCGGTGGCATTGCGATACGTCACGCCCGCAACCCGGCGTCGTCGTGGCGAACCGGTGTGATGAATACGCTCGACCTCGGTCTCGGTGTGAATCCGGACCCCGGCGTCAACCGCAAGACGGTGCAGGGAGTCGACGAACGTCCCGAAACCGCCCATCGGATAGGCAACCCCTTCGACCAGGGTCGTATAGTTCATGATGCCGTAAAACGCCGGAGTAATATTCGGTGCCGAGGACAAAAACACCGCCGCGTAGGTCAGCAGTTGCCGCAGGCGGACATCGTTGAACTGGGTGGCGACATCCGATTCGATGGTTTGGGTGAGTTTTTGGGCCAAGCGTTTCAACCGGCGCATAATTTCTGGGCTGGTCAGACCCCGCAGCTCGGTGAAGTTGGTGTAGAGGAACTGTTGGATGGCCAGACCATAGTCGGTCCCCATTTCGACCAAATAGTTTTCAACAGCCTGCCCAGCCCCGGGCTCGATCTGTTCAAACAGGGCCATAATATTGTCCGCCCCGGTCGTGACATCCAGCGGCGGGAAGCCTTCGGTAAACATCCGAAAGGCCGGATCATTCAGCGGCACCAGGTCAAGCTCGTCGTCGACGGTCGTGCCCATGAGTTCATAGAAGTGTTCAAACGCACCGGGCATGAGCCACCAGGATGGTCCCATGTCCCAGCGGAAGCCTTGATCTTCTAGGACGCCGGCCCGGCCGCCGATCCGGGGTTCTTTTTCCAAGACGGTGACGTCGTAGCCATCGCGCGCTAATAGGCCTGCGGTGGCCAGGCCTGCAACGCCTGCCCCGATCACGATTGCGCTGGGCACGGTGTGGTCATGTGTGGTCATGAATTATTTCTTCTTGAGCAATGTTGTGGACACGGTTTGGGCGGCAATGGCCAGTTTGCGAGTATTGTTGACCCGAACCCGGCGAGCCATCAACTCACATGCTGGGCGTTTGTCGAGGGTCTCGGTGAGTTCGCTAAAGAGTCGGTGAGCCATTTCTACGCCGATGCGGGCCCGGGGATCAAGTTTTCGTATCCCGGGTTTTGCTGCCTCCAGGTCGGCCCGAATATCGGCCACGAGCTGGCGTTTCTGGTCTTCCCCGAAATCCTGCGGATCCACCCCGGGAAAATAAGACCGTCCCAAATACTCATAATCGGTGGCCAGGTCACGTAAAAAATTGACCTTCTGGAAAGCCGCGCCGAGCCGCCGGGCTGAGGTCACTAACAGCTCGTCGTCGCTTTTATCCGTGCCGGGCATGTGGCGAAATACAGCCAGGCACATCAACCCCACGACCTCAGCAGAACCATAAATATAGTCCTCCAGACTGGTCGCGGTGTGCTCGTCACGGTAGAGATCAGCGCGCATTGACCGGAAAAACGGTCGGGTTAGCTCGGTGGTGATCCCGTGGTTGCGCGCTGTGATAGCAAATGCGTGGACCACCAGGTTGGTGCTGTAGCCGGTGGTCATCGCCGCTTCGGTTTGGGTTTCTAAGCGGTCTAATTCCGTGGCGGTGGCTTGCAGGTCCAGGCCGGCTTCTTGGGCGACGCCGTCTACAATTTCATCGGCCAGGCGCACCAGCGCATAGAGGTTGCCGATGTCACGCTTAGCTGCCTTGCCCAGAAACCGGCAGGCGAGCCCGAAGGATGTCGAGTATTCACTGATGATTTTGCCGGAGCTGGAGACTGCTGCGGTGGTGTAGCGGTGCAGTGCGGTGGGATGTTTCATTAGTGGTTCCTCTGCAGCAGGTCATGGATGAGGTGCCGGAAGGTCGTGCGCACTTCTGGCCGAACCGGTAGCGCGGCCAGCTGCTGGCGGGCCTGTTCGCAGCACTCATCGGCCAGTTGCCGCGCTTGGGCTTCGATGTCGTGGGTGACAAACAGCGCGCGCATGGCATCGTTGCTCACCGTGCCGTCACGCCAGCCTTGCACAACCGGGGCTGCGGTCTCGATGCTCTCGGTGAGTGCAATCAGCACGGTCATTTTGCCTTCGCGGAGATCCGAGTCATTTGGTTTGCCGGTTTGTGCTGCGTCGCCGAAAGTGCCCAGCACGTCGTCGATGATTTGATAAGAACTGCCCAGCAGATTGGCAAAGCGGCTCAGCTGGGCGACGACGTCGTTGCTTGCCCCGGCCACCAGGGCACCGGTCACCAATGGTGCTTCAAATGAATAGGCGGCGGTTTTCAGCCGATGCATGCCCAGCACGTCGTCCAAGGTTGCGGATTTCAAGTGGGCGGAAAATAGCACATCGTCTAGTTCCCCGGCTGCCGAGTGTTGAATCGCGCGGTGAAAGACCTCCACGATCTGCTCGCCGGTTGCCAGCTGTTTGCATGCGTCCGTGAGCACCTGGATCGCGGCGGCGAGCAGCGCATCTCCGGCCAATAAGGCTGCGGCGTGGCCGAGGTGTTCGGCGGCAGCCTTGGATTTCCCCTGGGCCAGGGCCGCATCACGATAGTGCGCCGATACGGTGGGCTGGCCGCGGCGCATGAAATCCTGATCGATGATGTCGTCGTGGATAACTAAAGCGGTGTGCAAGAACTCAAAGGCGCACCCAACCTCAATGCAGCCCGGCTCGGCGTCGGCACTGACCACCTGATAGCCCAGATTCACTAACATGGGTCTGGTTCGTTTGCCGCCCTGCATGGCTTCGGCAATGCGTTGCCAGAGTTCAGCCATATTCGGAGTAGCCGCACCGTGAATTTGGGCATCCAGCAGCTGGGTGAGACGTTGATCGACCGCCGAGGCAAATATTTTATCGGATTCGGCTTCCGGGGTCAGTTGGGCCTGGATGCTCATGGCTCCTCCTGATCAAATAGTAGATGGCGACGGCGGACGAAAACTAGAGGTCATCGGCCGGAAACCCGCACCCGAGGTGACTCACCTTACTAGCCTGGCTAACTATACTAGCAGTTGACCACAGGATGACACCCCACAGATAGGACAGCACTCATGGAACACAACGTGAACTCTTGGTTCATGCCGATTCTCACGGTGCTGGCCGTGGTCGTGGCCATAGGCTTAGCGTTCATGGGCAGCGGTGCACTGGGTGGCACACCCATCAGCCAAGCCGCCGACGGCGCCCTGTCGGCAGATGCCACGCCTTTTGCGCCCGCGGGTCCTGCCTTTAGCATCTGGAGCGTGATCTACGCCGGACTCTTCGGGTACGCGATCTATCAGTTACTGCCCGCCCAGCGCCACGGTTCTCGTCACGCCGAACGCCACGCCGGGCTACGTCCCTGGGCGATCCTGGCGGCGTTACTCAACGCCGCTTGGATCGGTGTGGTCCAGGCCGGCAGCGTGTGGGGCAGCGTGGTCGTGATTCTCGTGCTACTCGTAGTTCTGATCCGGATTGTGATGATCCTGCGCAAAACTCGTACGCACACCAAAACCGATGCCTTATTGACCGACGGCACCTTCGGCCTGTACTTGGGGTGGGTGTGTGTCGCAACGACGGCGAACATCGCCGCCTGGGTCGCAACTTTTGGGGTCGATACGTTCCCCGGGTGGCAGTGGGCGGCCGTGGCGATTCTCGCCGTTGTAATGATCATCGGGCTGGGGCTCGCGGTGTATTCACGCGGCCGGATTGCCCCCGCACTGGCCATCTGCTGGGGTGTGACCTGGTTGGCGATAGCTCGGATGGAAGGCCAATACGAATCTCCCATTATCGTGTGGGCGGCTTTCATTGTCGCGGCCATCGTCCTGGTGGCGACCATTGTGATCCGTTTTGTCACAGAGCGGAAAACCTCCCGGACCACGTGGTAGAAAACGAGCAGGTAAAAAACTGAATGACTACACAAGAAGTCTGTGCATGACCAACGCTCACCCCACACCCCCACCGCCACCCGCACC